>Ga0224512_10004157_pt1 | contig 12379 bp, 12 predicted proteins | sample SF_May12_sed_USG_4_FD_169103 | JGI IMG/M metagenome (GOLD analysis project Ga0224512, IMG submission 169103) | Sediment microbial communities from San Francisco Bay, California, United States - SF_May12_sed_USGS_13 | ecosystem: Environmental > Aquatic > Marine > Sediment | place: USA... | reverse complement strand
CTGAAGTCCACGTTGTGCCTCCTCGGGATCGCTACGCGTTAGATCCGCGGTTCGAAACGACTCTACGATCGATACCGGTCGAGAATCTTGGCGAAGGCCGACGCGTTGGCTTCGCGGCCCACCTTGGCGGCGACCGGGCGCATGGGATCGTCGGCCGGCGACGCTCCGTTTCGGTAGATCATGCCAACCGCCATGCGGCCTTCCGTCGCCAACGCAGCCACCGTTCCAAAGGCAGCAGTCCGGTCTGTCGGATCGTGCGCATCCGAGGCATCGAGGTCGTGAAGTGTCGCTTCCCATGCCGGGTATGTGTCGTTGTAAGTGACGCAAGGCGACAGAACCTCGAGGAAGGCGAAGCCGCGACGTTCCCGAGCGTGCTCGAGGGCGGCGACGGTTAGTCGGTTCAGTTGGTCTGTCCAGCGAGCGAAACCGCGGGCGATGAAGGTCGTGGTGGGGATGGACAAGGCCAGGCTGGCAGCGTCGAACTCCAGCGCGGCGCCATCGGGTTGGAACGTGGGCGAGCCCTGGCCTTTGGTCAGGCCATAAACCCCGTTGTTCATCACGATGTACGCGAAGGACGGGTTCCGGCGGAATGTGTGAACCAGGTGTCCCATGCCGATGGCGTAACCGTCGCCGTCCCCGCCGGCGGCGATCACGGTGAGGTCGGGGTTGGCCAGGTGGACCCCGGTGGCTGTGGGCAGGACGCGGCCGTGGAGGGCGTGATAGCCGTATGTACCGAGGTTGTTCTGCACCGTACCGCTACAGCCGATTCCGGCGAGGACCATTGTTTCATGAGCCGGGATATCCAGCTCACGCAACGCCCCCGAAATGGCCGCCTGGGCACCGAAGTGGCCGCATCCGGCGCACCAGATCGGGGGAGCGGGGGTATACGTAGTCGTCATGACGGAACTCCTTCGGATTCGAGTATCCGCGCCGCCAGCTCACCGGGGCGGAACGGGACCCCGTCATACTTCAGGATCGATCGCAGCCGAGCGTGGGGTGCTCCCACGGAAGCGATGAGGTGGGAGAGCTGACCTTCGGCGTTGTGTTCCACCACGTAGACCCGTTCGTGGCTGCGCACGAACTCAATTGTCTCGTCGAGCACCGGCCACAATGTTCGTGGCTGGAAACCGCTCACGGGAATGGCGGCGGCGCTGAGACGCTCGGTGGCCTCCTCCATCACGCCGAGCTCCATGCCGATTCCCAGCAACCCCAAGGCAGCCGTCTGATCTCCCCAGCGATAGCCGGCGGGCAGCTCGCCGCGGACGGTCTCGATCTTGCGCATCCGCTTGTCCATCATGGCCGCCCGGTTGGAGGCATCGGTTGCCACCTGGCCCCACTCGTTTCGCTCGTTGCCGGTCACCAAGCTCATGGCATGCGGAGTCCCGGGCACCGCCCACGGCGACACCCCGTCGCCGGTAAGGGCATAGCGACGGTATTCGCCCATTTCAGCCAGATCGTCTGCGGTAACCCGCTTGCCCGGCGCGGGCTCGATCGCTCCGAGGTTGAACGGCTCGACGGTGACCCGATCTTGCGACACCGCCTGGTCGAGAATCAAGTAGACCGGACCCTGGATGCGTCGCGCCAGGTTCGTGGCAGCCGCCGCAAGCTCAAAACAGTCGGTGGGTGTAGCCGGAGCGAGCACGATCCGAGGGAAGTCTCCGTTGCCGCCGTGCACCAGCATGTTGATGTCGCTCTGTTCCGATTTGGTGGGCATACCCGTCGATGGCCCGGAACGCTGGCAGTCGACGACCACAAGCGGGATCTCCGCCGACCCGAGATGGCTGACGCCCTCCTGCATGAGCGAGATACCGGGGCCGGACGTGGCGGTCATCGTCCGTACGCCTGTCATCGCGGCGCCGATGGCCATGTTGACGGCAGCCAGCTCGTCCTCGGCCTGGATGGCGACGCCACCAAAATCGGGCAGGCGCCGTTCCAGCCATGTCAGGATTTCGGATGCCGGTGTTATCGGATATCCGGTGAAGAACCGTCCGCCCGCCACCAGGAAGCCGAAGGCCGTGGCTTCGTTGCCGCTGATGAGGATGCGCTCGGAATTCGGCGCCTCATCGAGGATGAGCGGTCCCATTCCGGGACGCAGCCCGGCATCGTCGGCGTAGTCGAATCCGGCGCCCAGCGCCTGCAGGTTGGCGGCGGCGACGCGTTCTGGGAGGTGGGCGAAGCGCTGCGTGAGCACATCGGCAGCCTCATCGTCCGAGGCGCTGAGAATCCGGGCGACGACGCCAAAGCCGAGACTGTTCTTGAAGAGGTCGCGGCGCAGATCGCGCACGGCCAGCCGGGCGAATGGGACCTCGTAGACGGTGGCGCCGTCTGGCAGGTAGTGACGAGGAGCCGGCCCTCCGGATGAGTCGAAGATGACGAATCCGTCCTCGGCCAGCCAGGAGCCGCCGCGCTGGACCGCCTCCTCGTCGAAGGCGACAAGCAGATCCAGCGCGTCGCCCATACAACCCCGTGGCGCGATTGAGCCTCGCAACAGGGCGGCGGCGTGCCCGCCTTTGATCCGGGAAGCGACATCGCGTGCGTTGTACATGCGGAAGCCGTGGCGGCTCAGTAGGCCGCCGAGGAGGTTGGCCACCGTCAACGAGCCGTCGCCGCCCTGGCCGGCGACCATGACATTGATGTCGTTCAGCTTGCGTTGTGTCGCGACGGTCACTCTGAGCCACCCTGTTCATGGTCCGGGGCGGGCGGCGGCGCCCCGGGTCCCTTGGTGTAGAACGTCTTGGGGTCGAGCCAATTGAGTGCTTGCCGTTGCTGGTACGTCGGCATTTGTGCCGGTAGCGGGCGGTTCACCTTCTTGGCAGCAGACAGCCGATTCATCAGGAACTCGCCCCGCGGTTCGTCCGCCAGCGGCCGGGTCTCGAGGCAGCCGTCGTCGACGGCTGCCTGCAGCGCCCGATGGCCGGCTTCGGTCCGCACCAACGTGTAGGTCCAGCCGTCGAGCCCAATCCCGCCGGTGGCGAGGTCGGCATTCTCGGCGCCATAATCGAGGCAGTAGAGACAGGCGGGTCGGGCGAAGTCGCGATACTGCTTCAACGACGCGTTCAGCACCTCGCCGTCATCGAGGCGGATGACGACTTTGCCCTTGATGTTGATGTTCTCGATGCGCTCGGGCGCTACGTCGACCATTTCACCGAGCTTGATGATCGACTCATGGGTAAAGGCCTCGGAGCAGAACAACCCGACCACCAGCGAGATGTTTTCCCGGTACCAGTTGGCCATCTCGAGGCGAATGCTCGAATTCTGCTGGAGCCGGACGCCGTCGACCTGGCAGGGGACGCCCACCACCGCCAGCGGTTTGACGTCGCGCCGCATCGCCTCCTGGAGGGCGAGGGTATTCGGTGAGTACGTATAGCGAGAGGCGGCACAGGCCAGCACCTCAGGGCGGGTCATGGCAAGCGTATGAGTGCCGATCTGGTTGTTGTCTGGCAGCACGTCGCCGAGGATCGCCCCTCCCAGCGCGCCGGTTTCGAGCCCGTGGATCATTAACGTCGAGACCAGGCCGCCATCCTGGCCGCGGCCCAGGACTTCCGGGTCGGTTGCCCGGGTGTACATGGCGTAGCTGTAGGTGCCGTAGCCCTCATCGAGGGCCGGTTCACGGAAGTGCAGCATGCGCGGCAAGTCTTTGTCGACCGGGCGCAGCACCGGACAGACCTCGGCACAGAGCACGCAGTAGACGCACGCCTCGGTCCGGCTGTCGACAGGCTGCTCGTCCGCATAGTCGAAGACATCGGTCGGGCAGATCGTCAGGCACGAGGCGCAGCCGATACATTTGCCAGTGTCCACGATCTCCCGCATTAGGAAGTCGAATGCGCGGAACCCGCCCCGGTTCAGCTCGGTGCGCCAGGCGTATGGCCACTCATGCGGGTCGGCGCCTTCGTCGAGCAGCTTGTGATATCGCTCCTGGACCCGACGGACAACCGGATCGGGCGATGCCGCCACCTGCTGGGCGTCGTCCGCCAAACGGGTCATCTCGAGCGCGCTATTGGTTGTGATGCCATGTCTGGTCGAGTCGCGTTACATCTCGAGGGTGAAGTGAGCGCCATCGGACAGCGGGTACGAGCCGCACTCCTGATCACCGACAAAGAGGCACACTTCTTCCGGGGCCTCGATGTGATCGTCGCGAAAGTGGGCAAAGCCGTTGCCGTCGGTGTATTCCGAACTCCAGGTGCGCGGTTCGGTCGGATAGCGGTACCTGGCCCCAACCTCGATCGAGGGAACCGATATGCCCTCGCCGTCGACGACCTTGACGTCAAAAGTCATCATGGTGCTCAGCATTCGGTGTCTCCTCCTTGATCGGGCGATGCATCGCAATCTGTTAGTCCCAATGGATATCAGATAGTCAAGCGCGCGAATACCGTCAAAAGGCCCTATCGGGGGCGCGATCGCCGGTGGCAGTGCATTCGAGGTGCCGCCACGACGTGACGGTTGCTGTGCCGGCCGTGAGGGCCCAGGCCGCGACGGCCGTTGGGAGTCAAATCACGCTCCCTTCTGTATGTTTGAAGTGAGGTTCAGCCAATGCCGCGGAAAGTTTGCGGCCGCCGTGTCTCATGTTCTCGGTGGTCACCAGATGCAAGGAGTGAACCGATGAGCAGTCGGCGTTCGCCCAGTCGGGATGGATCCTGGTCACGATTGGCCGCGTATGGGACGGCGCTATTGGTGACCGCAAGCTTCACTGCCGCCGCGACCGCGGCGCCCCTATTCGAGGAGACCAAGCTGATCGCATCCGACGGCGTTTCTCAGGACCATTTCGGCCGTGCAGTGGCGGTTTACGGCCAAACTGTGGTGGTCGGTAGCTCATCCGATGACGGTCAAGGGTCCGCCTATGTGTATGCCCGGTCACGCCACGGATGGGAAGAGGCGGGCAAGTTGACCGCCTTTGATGGTGCCCCTGACGACCTTTTTGGGTATGCCGTTGCGATTTCGGGCGACACAATCGTTGTGGGGGCGCCGCTGGACGATGTCAACGGCGAGGGTTCGGGGTCGGTCTACGTGTTCGTTCGGTATGGTGATAGTTGGGTGTTGCAGGCCAAATTGACTCCATCAAACCCTGCCCGTGGGGACAATTTCGGCACGTCAGTGGCCTTGGACCACACCACTCTGGTGGTTGGCGGCCCGTGGCGTGATCCCGACCCCGACGTGTTCGGATCTGCGTATGTGTTTGCTCGCCTCGGGGGAAGCTGGATAGAGACGGCCGCTCTGGACGTCCCTGCTGGAGCGCCTCAGGGGTCCAACTTCGGCTTGGCTGTGGCGGTCGCTGCCGACACGGTTGTGGTCACCGCCGCTTTTGAGGACGAAGACGGGGATGTATCCGGATCGGCGCACGTTTACAGCCGAACTCCGAGCAGTTGGGTTGAGTCGGCCGAGTTGGTCGCATCGGATGGCACCGCCCTGGACAGCTTCGGTTGGTCGGTAGCCATAGGCCGGGCGGGGAACTTGGTGGTGGTCGGCGCCCCGAGCGATGGCGATGCGGGATTCGGCCCACAGTCAGCCTATGTGTTTACGCGAACCAGTGGAGTGTGGCGCGAAGCGGCGATTGTCACTGCCTCTGATGGCGATCCTGTCGGCTACGGCGACCGTTTCGGCGCAACTGTTGCGGTAGCTGGAGAGGTCGTAATTGTCGGTGCCCCACTGCACGATGGCAATGGCCAGGACTCAGGATTGGCATATCTATTCACCCGTTGGGGGGACAGTTGGTTCGAAACCGCCAAGTATTCGGCGGCGGACGGTACGAGCGATGACACTCTGGGTTCATCCGCGGCAGCGGACGGCATCACGGTTGCGCTGGGCGCCCCTGGTGATGATTTCAACGGGACGGCTTCGGGCTCGGCGTACGTAGTCGAGCTTGCCGAACGGATTGGTCCACCTGCCTGCACTGTCACCGGCACGTCGGGGGACGATGTCCTAATCGGGACCCCCGGTTCTGACGTGATCTGTGGCCGTGGCGGCGACGATGTGATCTACGGTTTGGCCGGTAATGATGTTCTGCGAGGTGGGTCTGGAGACGATCGGATTTTCGGCGGCGAGGGGTCCGACATCATCAATGGCCATTCCGGCAATGACTACCTCATCGGTGGTGCGCATGGTGACACGATTCGCGGCGGCCGCGGTGACGATGTGCTGCGCGGCCGGCGAGGCCACGACCGGCTCAAGGGCAACATGGACAATGACACTCTCTGGGGCGGCAAAGGTAATGATGCGTTGTACGGCGGCGCGGGGCTGGACAGATGCGATGGCGGCCTCGGGGAAAACGAAATGGTCGGCTGCTGATTCCCCAGACCGTGGCCTGCGGAAGGCCTCAGATATGCGGCAACAGCCCGGTCGTTGGCGGTGCGAGGACCATCGGCCGACGCGGGCGTGTCAGGTCCCTTGTGCTGGATGCACCAAGATCCGCGTGCCATCACATCGACTCGACATCACGATGGCTCCAACTGAACTCAGCTGTTGAAATTGCGGGGGATACAGAAGTCTGGCACCGGTCTGCCGCAGTGACGTAGCTCGGCGTCGATTCCCGTGATCACACCAGAGGTACGCGTAACGGTGATCACCGTCGCTTTGCTCCGCTTCTTGGCGTTGTCGTACCACTCGACCCAGTGGAAGTCGGCTGCGAAAGAGATCTGGTAAGTGCCCGGCTGAACGACGAAGCGGTACACGCCGTCGGTGTCGGTTCCCTCGCCGTCCAGACCAATACCGGAAGCGGCGTCTGTGATGCCAACGCTGGTAAACAGCGGCAGCCCGGTTCGAGAATCGGTGACTCGGCCTGTGATTACCGGGAATGCGGTTAGGGCGGCATCGAGCCCGGAAATGTCGGCTGTGACGTTCAGGATCGTAGCGTCGGTCTGGGCGGCGGCATCGTCGTGCCACTCGATGAAGTAGCCGTCGGCGAAGAACTGGACCACGTACATATCGGCCGGCACACAGATATGAAATGTGCTGTCGGGGAGGGTGCCTTGATCGTCGGCGTAGGTGCCGCCCGTTGACACGAACCCAACGCTGGTGACTCGATCGAGGGGAAGACCAGTAGCTTCGTCTGTCACGGTCCCGCTCACCGAGAACTGACCGACTCCACAATCTGCAGCCGCTGCCGGCGCCACCCCGACGAGCGTGGCCAACACCATGCCCAAGGCCAGCGTCGCTTTGGTAACCCGAATCCCCATGACAATCCTCCCACCTCGACCGATTCCCTGGAGCAACCCTACTGGTGTCAAGGTTGGGTCGTCTCGGCCACGGTGCGCCTGCGGTGCAGCACGTCTGGTCGCGAAAATTCGACTTCCGCCCACATCCGGCTATCGTTGCGTTCTGCCGCTGCACGGCGAGGCCTGCGTAAACGAACGCACTGCCGTGTGGACAATGGTATTCGCTCCTGGGTTTGGTTGCCTCGTCTCTCCCGCCCGACTTCGCAAAATGCGTTGGTACGGGTTCGTGCGCCACCAAAACGAAAACGCCGCCGCCAACTGCGGGGGCCTTCGAAAATATTTCCCAGGAGACCAACCGTGTCAAAGACCTTTGCCGACCTCGGCCTACCCCATGAGCTTGTCTCGCCACTGCGCAAGACGGGCATTACGGATCCCTTCCCGATCCAAGCCGCAACCATTCCCGACGCTCTCGACGGCCGTGATGTCTTGGGCCGTGCCCCGACGGGTTCCGGCAAGACCCTGGCGTTTGGCCTACCTATGCTCGCCACTGTGCAGAAGGCGAAGCCGCGCCGTCCCCACGCTCTCGTGCTTTCGCCGACCCGCGAGCTGGCGGAGCAGATCCGCAAAGAGCTCGCGCCAATCGCCGCGGGCCGGGGCATTCGGCTGCTTACCGTCTACGGAGGTGTTTCCTACCACCCGCAGCGTTCGAAGCTCAGGAACGGCGTCGACGTTGTCATCGCCTGCCCGGGACGTCTCATCGACCTCATCGAGCAGGGCGATCTGACACTGGATGCCATTGACTATGTCGTCATCGACGAGGCCGACCGTATGGCGGACATGGGCTTTATGCCCCAGGTTCGCGAGCTCCTCGACATGACGCCGGACGATCGGCAGACGTTGCTGTTCTCGGCGACGCTCGACGGCGATGTCGCCCGGTTGACCGAGCGGTACCAGAAAGATCCGGTACGTCACGAAGTCGGCGGCGACGCCCACGACGCCGGAACTGCTCGTCATCACTTCTGGCGGATCGAACACAGCGAGCGGCTCGATGTGGTCGCTGATGTTGTTACCGCGCACGGATCGACGCTCGTCTTCACGCGCACCAGACGCGGCGCCGATCGGCTGGCTCGTCAGCTCGATAAGCATGGCGTCAAGGCTGAAGCGATACACGGCGGCCGCTCCCAGCGGCAGCGTGATCGTGCGCTGCGTAATTTCAAAAACGGCCAAGCTGAGGCGCTGATCGCCACAGACGTGGCTGCTCGCGGTATCCACGTCGACGGGGTCGAATGTGTCATTCACTTCGATCCGCCGGAGGATCACAAGGCGTATCTGCACCGGTCGGGCCGCACCGCCCGTGCCGGCGCCGCCGGTCACGTGGTGTCCTTTGTCCAGCATGACCAGGTTCGTTCGACCCACCGTCTTCAGGATCATCTCGGCCTGCGCGACGGCATCAACTCGCCATCCATCGAGGCGCTCCTGGAAGACGGCGGCGAGGTGCTCGGAAGACGGTCTGACGGGGGTGCCGAGTCCGATCGCTCCAGGTCACGCAACGGCAGCAGCAGCGGCCAGCGTCGCAGCAGCTCGGGAGGCGGTTCCGGTAGACAGCGGAATAGCTCCGGTGGCGGTTCTGGTAGACAGCGGAATAGCTCCGGTGGCGGTTCTGGTAGACAGCGGAGTAGCTCCGGTGGTGGTTCCGGTGGACAGCGGAATGGCTCCGGTGGCGGTTCCAACCAAAACCGTAACGGGAGTCGCTCACGGCGGCCTCAGAGCAGCACCAGCAGCGGCGGCAACGGCAACGGCCGCAATGTAAGAGCAGCCGATCGCGACGGCAATCGACATGATGCCTCGCCGAGCGACCGTGACGGCAACCAGGTCGCCTCGGTATCTGACGACATCGACGGCAACAGCCGGGGGTCGAGCTCGTCTAGCGGTAACGGCCGGTCACGCAACTCCAGCTCACGGCGCAACGGCCAGTCGGGCCGTGGTCAATCAAGCGGTGGCGCCCGCCGCTCGAACGGATCCGCCGGCTCGAGTAACGGCAACCAGTCGCGCCGGCGCAAGCCCTCGGGCAACCGTACCGGGCGCTAGAACCTTCGTTTGTTGTGCTTAAACAGCCTCAATAAGGGGCGTTTAGGCACAACGAACGGTTTATCCCTCGCCGGCGGCTTCGTCGATGAGTCGCAGCGTTTCATCCCAGATCGCTTCCAGGCCTCCGCCGACGTTGTCGAGCACGAGGGCGGCAACTCCGGATGAGGCTCGCAGCAGGCCAAGGAGAAGGTGTTCCAACCCAACGCTGCGGGCGCCGCGCTTGCCGGCTTCGAATACTGCGAAAGCCAAGGCATCTGCCAGGTGTTCCTCAGCGAGAATGAGCCGGTCGCCCTGTTTTGGGCCCTTGGGCATGGCTTTCCTGGCCGCCTCGGCCACGAGTCGGTCGTGGTGAATGCCGAGAGAGGACATCACAGCCGCCGGGATTCCGTCAGGCGGCCGGGTGACGGCAAACATCAGGTGTTCCGAGCCCAAGTACTCGCTGCCGATTGCCTCGGCCTCGGCCGGCGTGCGGAGAAGTGCTTCGAGTGCGTCGGCTGCGAACGCCGCCTGGCTTGCGCCGAGCGTTTCCTCGACCCAATCCGGAAATGAGCCCAGCTCGACGAGGTCGCCGGCGGTGGCACGCCTCTGACCTCGGGCCTTTGGCCGCCGTGTCTTGCGTCCAGACAGAATGTCCATTACCGAGATTCGCAGGGTGTCGAGGTCCACGTCGAGGTCGAGCAAGACATTGACCGCGACTCCCTCGCCTTGCTTCACCAGGGCCAGCAGCAGGTGTTCGGTGCCGATCTGGTCGCGTCGCAGATTCAGCGATTGGCGTAGCGATAGCTCGAGAGCCGTCTTGGCGCGAGGGGTAAATGGGATGTGCCCGGAAGGCGGCTTGGCACCTTCACCGACGATCGCGAGTACCTGGCTGCGGGCGTTGTCGAGCTGAACGCCCGCGTCCCGCAGTGCGCGGCTGGCGACGCCCTCGCCTTCGTGAAGCAGCCCCAACAGCAGATGTTCTGTACCGATGTAGTTGTGGCCCAGCAGCCGCGCCTCTTCTTGCGCCAGCACGACTACCCGCCGAGCACGTTCGTCAAATCGCTGAAACACACCGCGAGAATAGTTGGAGGCGTCGCGTCAGGCGTACGTCAGTTCCGTGGTGATGTCTATAGCGTCGCGGATGCTGCGCGCTACCGGGCAGTAGTCGGCGTGGAAGCCGTGGGCCCGGTCGGCCTTCTCGCGGTCTTCGTCGCTGTCCACGCCTTTCAACGTGTATGTGACGTGGATTCGTCTGATGATCAGGACCTTTTTGTCCTTCTCGATTTCGCCCACTGTCTCAGAGGTGAGCTTTCCATTGCTTGCGTCGATGCCGCGCGCCTCCAGCGCGCCTCCCAGGGTGCCGGTCAGTCAGCCACCTGCCGCCGCAACCACGTAGTCGAGTGTGGTCGCATCTGGAGGGAAGGAATCCTGGTCCACTCCGTAGTGCTCAGCGACCTCGCTATGGACCCCGAATGTGATGTGCTCGTCCTTGGCGGGGAGCCAGGCCTTCCGGATCGGTCCTCGTACTCTCTCGATCTTCACCACCGAGCGATAAGCCACGTCTGACATCAAACACCTCCTCGATGTTCGGAATGTAGCCGGGCGCGCCATTCGTTGTGCTTAATCCGCCCACATAGCGGCCGTTTAAGCACAACGAACACTCAGGCCACGCCATCGAACGCCGGTGGATACACGGCCAAACCCGTGAGATTCGGGTCGTAGTTGGGTAGTCGGAGTATCTGGGCGGCTTCCGGCGGGGCCCACTCGGGGAGCGTGATCTCGATGCCGTGCAACAAGGAGTGCTCGAATCCGAAGCGACCGTAGTAGGCAGGGCTGCCTTCCAGGATCACGAGTGGCTCACCCAGCCGGGCAGCGATAGCAATGCCGGCCCGCACGAGCGCCGACCCGATTCCGGCACGCTGGTGGGCAGGGGCAACGGCAAGCGGCGCCAGCATGACGATTCGTCGATCGCCGGCGTCGGAGCGCAACGTGGCGCCGCTGATCATCACATGACCGACTACAGCGTTGTGGACCTCGGCGACCAGCGCCATCTCCGGAACGTAATGCGCCGAAGCCCTAATGGCTTCGACAAGATCAGCCTCCGCGTCTGACTCGAATGCGGAGGCGACGACCTTACGAATCGAGGCGAAATCTGCCGGTTGCTCTTGCCGGATGTCGATGACCTGGGCGTTCATGCCCGCCGAATGTAGCCGAGCGCGATGAAGGACCCGTCTCCGGGTCCCTCATCTCAATCGAGCTGGACGCTCGACTACATGTCGATAGCTTCGGCCACCTCAACGCTGCCGCCAGACTCGAAAATGGGGCATCCCTTCGCCAAGGTCACGGCCGCATCGATGTCATCGGCGTTCACGATCGTGTAGCCGGTCAGTTGGTTGGCGCCGCCGACGGTGACCTCACCGTTGGCAGCAACGTTGCGGGTCTGGCTGAACGGGTTGCCGCCGTCGAGGATCGCCTCGCCCAAGACGCCGTACCAGGCCTCCCAGGCACCCATGATCTTTCCTCTTTCTTCATCCGATATCGATTCCGGGCTTGCTCCCCCGTGATATCCGAGCACGTACTTTGCCATGTGGACCTCCTCAATCGCCGACGATCCCTTCGCCGTCGTGAGTACGACGCACGCGGAAGGGTCGTATCGACAGGTTTCTGCTAGAACCTTCCGCCGTCCACCAGAAAGGCTTGCGCCGTGCAGGCGGCCCCATCGTCGGCGGCCAGGAAAAGGACCATCTGGGCGAACTCTTCGGGATATATCCGACGCTTGATCGCCTGGTCGCGCAAGGTGCCGGCCTCGCCCTCGGGTGTCCACCATTTCTCCAGCTGTCGCTCGGTTGCAACCCAGCCGGGCAGAACCGTGTTCACCCGGATGTTGTGGGGCCCGAAAGTGCGGGCCATCGTTCGTGTGATGCCCTCAACGGCGGATTTTGCAATGGCGTAGCCGGGGAAGAAGTCCTCCTGCATCATGTAGCTGCTCGAGCCGATATTGATGATCGAGCCGAACTCGTTTTCGATCATTCGCGGGGCGACCGCCTGGATAGCGAAGAAATAGTGCCGCAGGTTGGTGTTGAGCCGGTCGTCCCAGTACTCGGCCGACATTTCATCCCAGGTGTGCCGTTCGTCGCTGGCGGCGTTGTTTACCAACACGTCGA
>Ga0224512_10004156_pt1 | contig 12383 bp, 8 predicted proteins | sample SF_May12_sed_USG_4_FD_169103 | JGI IMG/M metagenome (GOLD analysis project Ga0224512, IMG submission 169103) | Sediment microbial communities from San Francisco Bay, California, United States - SF_May12_sed_USGS_13 | ecosystem: Environmental > Aquatic > Marine > Sediment | place: USA: California... | reverse complement strand
AAACCACCCGCGCCTGGCGCGCCCCGAGCCGGGACAAGGTCCGCACCGAAAACACCCTGGCGCCGTCCGGGAGGTAGCGCTGCGCCTCTCGGCCTCGCTGCCAATCCGCGAAGCACGCGTAGACGATCCCCCCGCTACCGGAAAGCCGGACGAATGCGGCGCCCGCCCGGCGCAACGCATTATATACGGAGCGCACCGCGGCGACCCGGGCCAGCACGGTCTCTTCCAGGTCGTTGTCGCCGCCGAGCGCGGCGATCCCCGCCGCTCGGCCCGAAGCGAGAAACTCGAGGACCCCGCTCGGCAGGGGCCGCGGCCGCGGCGAGCCCAGGGCGGCGAACGCCTCGGCGGTCGACACCGGGACGCCGGGATCCACCAGCACGAGCCGCTCCTCGGGAAGCTCGGGCAGCGCGACGATCTCGTCGCCGCGCCCCAGGCCCAGCGCCGTGCCGCCGACCAGGAAGTAGGGTACGTCGGCGCCCAGCTCGCGCGCCATGGCCCGCAGCTCGGAGGGCGGCGCGGCGAGGCCCAGCACCTCGGGCAGCGCCATGAGGGTCACGGCGGCGTTGCTGCTGCCGCCGCCGAGGCCGCCGCCGGCCGGGATCCGCTTGGAGAGCGCGATGCGCACGCCGCGGCCCGGCGCCCAGCGCTCGAGGACGGCCCGCGCCGCCCGGTGGACGAGATTCTCTTCGCCGGCCGGCGCGCCGCCGTCCGGCACCTCGAGCTCGACGCCCGCGGCCGCCGTCTCCTCGATCGCGAGCAGGTCGTGCAGGCTCACCGTCTGGAAGATCGTCTTCAGCTCGTGATAGCCGTCGGGCCGCCGGCCGACGACCTGGAGATGGAGATTGACCTTGGCGAAGCTGCGGTACGTTCTAGTCAACGCAGACGCCCTCGGCGAAGCCCTCGGGAACGAGATCCGCGAGTGGACCCGTCGCCTCCTCGGCCACGACCAGAGTCCAGCGGTACTGTCCGCCTCCGCGGCGCGAGAGGATGCCGCCGTCGTCCTGGCGGGTCCACCACAAGGCCGGTCCCTGGGCGTCGAGCAGGGTCCACGCGACGAGCAGCTCGCCGTCCCGGACGGCCCGCCAGCGCCGGCCGGCGCCGTCGAGCAGCTCGTCGGCGCGGTCCCCCGAGAGCCTGAGCTCGGAGCTCGGGACGGGCAGCTCGCCGCCCAGGACGCGGGGCAGCGCCGCGAGGGGCAGCTCCGCGGGATAGACCTCGGTCAGCTCGAGCTCCGGCCCGCTGACGCACCAGATCCGGGCGCGATGGTCGACGAGCACCGCCCGATCGCCGACGGAGTCGACCCCGAAGACGGCGCGGCCCGCGAGGTCCGAGACCGCCAGCTGGAAGCGCTCCTCGCCGGCTCGCCGCAGCACGACCCGCAGGGGCACCCGGCCCTCACCGCCGTCGTAGACCAGGCGGTAGAGGAGCTGCCGCGTCGCCGTTGCGGCCGCGGCGGCCGGACCCGGCGGCGTCCGCGGGGAGACGCCGGGGGCGGGCACGGAGGCGCACCCCGCGAGAAGTCCGAGACCGACCACGGCGAGAAGCCGCCTCAAGGAGTCCCGAGCTCGCGCAGCTTGTCCTCGATCTCCGCCGCGTTGTCGCCGCCGAGGCCGAGCGCCCGGCGGTAGAGATCCGCGGCGTCGCGCGCCCGGCCGAGGACGACGTAGACGTCGGCGAGGTGCTCGAGCACGACCGCGTCCTCCTGGACGAGGTCCGCGGCGCGCTCCAGGTGGATCCTCGCCTCCTCGTAGTTGCCGAGCCGGTAGTGGGTCCAGCCCAGGGAGTCGATGTAGGCCCCGTTGTCGGGATCGAGCGCGACGGCCCGCTCGACGAGAGAGAGCGCCTCTTCGAGGTTGGTGCCGCTCTCGGCCCACATGTAGCCGAGGTAGTTGAGGACCGGCGGCGAGTCGGGCTGGCGCTCGAGGAAGCGCCGGAACTGGATCGCCGCTTCCGCCTCGCGACCCGTCCGCTCGTAGGCCGCACCGAGCCAGAAGAGGGCCTGCAGCTCGCTGTCGTCGGCCGCGAGCACCCGCTCCAGAAACGGCACGGAGCGCGCGTAGCTCTCCTCCCGCTGGCAGACCTCGGCGGCCATGAGCAGCGCCTCGCGGTCGCCGCCCGCGGTCAGCTCGCCGAGGACCTCGTCGGCCTCGGCGCCGCGCTGGAGGCGCAGGAGGAGCCCGGCCTGGCGCGCCAGGGCGCGCGCCCGCAGCTCGGGTACCGCGGCCGCCAGGGCCAGCCAGTCCAGCGCCTCCTCTCCGCGGTCGAGCTCGCGCAGGGCCTCGGCGTGGAGCAGCGCGAGCTCCGCGGATTCGGGATCGAGGCCGCCGTCCAGGCGCGGCGCCATCAGGTCGGCGGCCTCCTGCCAACGGGACGCGGCGAGGAGGTGCCGCGCCAGCAGCTGGAGCGCGTCCATCCGCTCCGGCTCGGCCACGAGCAGCGCCCGCAGCTCCGCGATGGCCTCGTCCGACCGTCCCTCGGCGGTCAGCAGCAGCGCCCGCAAGAACACGCCTCGCGGATCCTGCGAGTCCTCGAGGGCGAGACCGCGATCGAGCCAGTAGAGCGCCTCCGGAAACGCCCCCCCCTCGTACAGCGCCACGGCGAGACGGCGGAAGAGCTCCGGGTTGCCGGTGCTCTCGTGCGGCGTGGCGCGCAGCATCTCGAGGGCGCCCGCCTCGTCGCCCGCGGCCCGACGCAGATCGAACAGCGTGAGGCGCGCTCGCAGCGACGTCGGATCGATCTCGAGGAAGCTCTCGATCGCCTGCCGAGCCTCGTCCGTCGACCCGTCCCGCAGCAGCGCGTCGATCAACGAGCCGCGGAGCGACCGGTTCTGGGGCCAATAGGCGAGCGCCTCCCGGAAGACCGCCGCGGCGTCGCCGTAACGCTGCTCGCTCAGGTAGATCCGGCCGAGGGTCGCCAGCACCTCCTCGTCGCGCGGCTCGGTCGTGCGCAGCTGCTCGAAGGCCTCGCGGGCGGCGGCGAAGGCGCCCTCGTGCTCGCGCGCCGCCTGCAGGAGCAGCCGGCCGACGGTCTTGACGATCAGGCGGTCCGCCGGCGCCAGCCGGCGGGCCGTCTCGAGCTCGGCCACGGCGGCCGCGGGCTCCGCCGCGCTGAGCAGGAACGCGGCGCGCTCGACCCTGAGGTACGGGTCCTCCGGCGCCCCCGCCACGGCGAGCCGCAGGTTCTCGCCGGCCTCCGCGTACTCGCCCTCGTCGATCAGGATCTTGGCGAGGGCGAAGCGGTACGGTGCGTCGGCGGCGGTCTGAGCCGCCACGGGCGGGGCGGGCGAGAAGGCCAGAGCGAGCGGCAGCAGCGCGGCGTACTTCTTCACGGCCGGAGGATAGCAGAGCGAGTGGTAGGGGTCCTTTACAACCGCCGGTCCGCTGCCTATAATCTCCCTCCTTCATTAAATACTGATTACAAAACACTTAGTCTCTTGGTCATGGACTCGATGGAACAAGACCTGCTGCGCGAGACGCGTCTCTCCACCGCCGACCTCACGCGTGCCGCGGTCCGGCGCCAGGAAATGGGCTACCGCCTGGACACCGCGGTGCTCGAGCTGGGCCTGCTGAGGGAAGCCGAGCTCGTACCGGCCCTGAAGGCCCACTACGCGCTTCCGGCGGCGACGAACGAGGAGCTGCGCGAGATTCCGGACGCCGTCCAGGCCCTGCTCTCGCCCGAGCAGGCGGCGGCCTACCGGGTCGTCCCCATCGCCGAGGGCCCCGGACGGGCGGACCTGGCCACCGCGGGGGATCTCGACATCGAGAGGGCCGACGAGCTCGCGTTCCTCCTCGGCCGGCGGGTCCGCCTCTTCGTGACCAACGAGGTGCGTATCGCCCAGGCGCTGGCCCGACACTACGGACAGCCGCAGCCGGCGCGCCTGCTCAACCTGTCGGACCGGCTCGACCGCGGTCTCGGCCCCTCGAGCGATCTCGCCGGGGAGATCTCGAGGGCTCCGGCGACCCCGCCTCCGAGCGCCGTGCCGCGCTCGCTCTCGGCGGGCCTGGCGGGCCGCGCCCGTCGCCTCACGCCCGCCAAGCCCCGCGAGGTGCTCCAGACGATCCGGCTCACGGCCGAGGAGCGCGCGGCGATCTTCGGTTCCGGCCCCGAGACGCCGCCCGCGGACGAGCTCCCCACCCAGGTGCCGGCCTCGGCGCTGGCGCGGCTGAGCCACGACCTCCAGCAAGCGGCCTCGCCCACCGCCGTGGGCGAGGCGTTCCTCGGCTATCTCGCGGGCTTCTTCGCCAGGGCCGTCCTGCTGCGGCCGGAGGGCGAGCTCTTTCGCGGCTGGATGGCCCGCGGGCCGGAAGCGGACCGTGCGGATCTGAGGGACCTGATGACGGGACCGGGACTCGCGGCCGAGTGGCGTGCGCTGCTCGCCGACGAGGACGCCGTGACGACGGAGCTCGGCCCTTCGGCGCAGGCCAGCGGTTTCGGCCGGCACCTCGGCCTGGAGCGCGGCGGCGCGATGACCCTCGTGCCGATCCGAGTGCAATCCCGCGTCGTCTGCCTCGCCATCGGCGCCTCCGCGCGCCCTCTCGAACGCAATGAAAAGGAGCTCATCGGCAACGCCAGCCTGCGCACCGGCCTGGCGCTCCAGAGCTGGATCCTGCGCCAAAAGCACCAACTGCCGAGACGCTCTTGAAGCGGCCCTCGACCACGGCATAAACCTCTGTGACAAAGGAGTTTACCCCTCTCATCGGAGCGTTTGACACCCCCTGGAACCGTTGCTACACTCTGCCCTCGCCGCCGGAAAACCCATGATCAAGGCAGACCTCGTCAATCGCGTATCCGAGGTGTCGGACGTTGCGCGCCCGCTCGCGGCAACCGCCGTCGAGACCATCCTCGAGGCGATGAAGGCGGCCCTGGGAGAGGGCAAGCGAATCGAGCTGCGAGGCTTCGGAGTCTTCCAGGTGCGCGACCGCAAGCAGGGAATCGGCCGCAACCCGAAGACCGGCGTCGAGGTGGACATCGCGCCGGGAAAGACCGTGCGGTTCAAGCCCGGCAAGTACCTGCGCGACCTCTAGCAGGCGGGCGGGTCAGGCTCTCGTCAGCCGGCGATAGGCCTGCAGGTTCTGCAGCGCCACGGCGCTGTCGCCCAGCTGCTCGTAGACCGCGGACAAGTTGTAGTAGGCGTCGGCGTAGCCCGGGTCGAGCTCGAGGGCCGACTGGTAGGCCCGCGCCGCCTCGCGCCAGCGCGACGCGTCCTGGAGCAGGACTCCCAGGTTGAAGGCGGCGGTGGGGTCGTCGCCCGAGTGCCGCACGGCCGTCCGGTAGAGGCGCTCCGCGGCGAGCAGATCGCCCTCCTCGTGGAGCAGCCGGCCGAGGTTGAGGCAGGTCGGCAGCGAATCGGGGGCGAGCTCGAGGGCCTGCCGGTAGGCGGCGGCCGCCTCGCGCGGCGACGTCGCCTCCAGCTCCTCGCCGAGCTCGTGCCAGTCCCGGGCGGTCGGCCGCGGCGCGGCGGCGTCCGGCACGACCGCGGCCAGCGGGGCCGCCGAGCGGGCGAGGTCGCGGACGTCGAGGATCAGCCGCCGCTGGCCGGTGGCCGGCTCCCAGGCTTCCCCGTTCTCCTCGACCACCACCTCGCCGCCGGCGGCCACGATGCGCAGCTCCGTGAGCGAGCGGTCCTGCGGCAGCGCGCTGCGGAGCCGGTCGAGGGCTCGGCGCACGCGCCGGATGGGCAGGCCGCTCTCGACGAGAGCCTGCGCCGTGCGCAGGAGCACGAGGTCCTGGAACCGGAACCGGTACCGGTTCCCCGGCCCCCTGCCGGGCCTCACGAAGCCGGCGCGGACCCAGGTGCGCAAACGGCTCTCCCGCAGCCCCAGCAGGCGCAGCACGTCGCGGGTCGGAAACCCCGGGTCGGGGCTCGTCGTGGCGGGACGCTGCGGCGGGGCGGCGCTCATGGCGGCGGAACTCTCGACTGCGATCGCACTACTTCCCGGCCCTGGTGCTCGCCTCCGAGCGTTTCCCCGCCGCCTTGGCGGAAGCCCGCTTCGGGCGCTTGCTGGCGCGGCCGGCTGAGGAGCCTCTGGAGGCGGCCCGCGCCCCGGCGCCGAGGCTGGCCTTCAACGCTTCCATCAGGTCGATGACCTGGGCCTTGGGAGATTCCTCGGGCGGCGCGACGATCTCCTCGCCCTGGACCTTGCGATCGATGAGCTCGACGACCTGCTCGCGAACCTCGTCGCGATAGGGCGTGGGGTCGAAGGAGGCCGCCGTGCTCTGCGCGACGAGCTGCTTGGCCAGATCGAGCTCCGCCTTCGTGATCTTGGCGTCGCCGATCGGCACCTCGTCGAACGACCGCAGCTCGTCGGCGTACCGGAGCTGCTGCATGATGAGGCCTTCTGCGAAGGGGCGCAGCAGCACGAGGTAGTTCTTGCCGCGCGCCGCGTAGCGGGCGAGGGCGGCCCGCGAGGTCTCCTTCATCACCTGGGCGAGCAGCCGGTAGGGCTTGTCGCCGCCCTGGCCCGGCCCCAGGTAGTAGGACTTCTCGAAGTAGATGGGATCGACCTGCTCGAGGGGCACGAACTCGGCGATCTCGATCGCGTTGGTGGCCTCGGGCTGGAGCACCTTCAGCTCCTCCTCGGTGAAGAGGACGAACTGCCCCTTGGCGAACTCGTAGCCCTTCGATAGGTCCTCCCGCTCGACGATGCGGTCGTCCGTCGGGCAGTAGTAGCGGTACTTGACCCGCGTGCCGCACTCGGTGTGCACCATGTTGAAGGAGACCGCCACCGAGCTTTCCCCCGTGCCGTAGAGCTTGACGGGGATGGCGACGAGGCCGAAAGAGATCATTCCGGAACCCAGAGGTCGTGCAGGCATGATGGCGAGAGGATATCATAAAACCCCATAAACAAAAGACTTCGCATGGCGCCCACACCACCCTCCGATCGCCTCGCCGCCTACCGCAGGAAGCGCGCCGCGGGGGCGACGCCCGAGCCCTTCGGGGGCCCCGTCGCGGGCCGGTCGGGGTGGTTCGTCGTCCAGAAGCACTCCGCGCGCCGCCTGCACTACGACCTGCGGCTCGAGATCGGCGGCGTCCTGCGCTCGTGGGCGGTGCCCAGGGGTCCCTCCCTCGACCCGGCCGAGAAGCGCCTCGCCGTCCACACCGAGGACCATCCGCGCGAATACGGCGACTTCGAAGGGCTCATCCCGGCCGGCAACTACGGCGCCGGGGCGGTCATCGTGTGGGACCACGGCCCCGCCGTCCATCACCTCGATCCCGAGGCCGGCGAGGGCGAGGGCAAGCTGCTCTTCGAGCTCAAGGGGTTCAAGCTGCGCGGGCTCTGGACGCTGGTCAAGACGGCGCGCGCGGAGAAGGAATGGCTGCTGATCAAGAAGCCGGACGCCGCGGCGACGGGGGAGGACGCGCCGGCGATGGACCCCCACTCCGTCCTCTCGGGGCTGACGGTCGAGGAGATGCGCGACGGCGCCACCCGCGGCGCGGCCGTCGAGGAGCGCCTCGCGGAGCTCGGAGCGCCTCGGCGGGCCGTGGACGGCGCCCGGCTGCGGCCCATGCTGGCCACCCTCGAGCCCGAGCCGTTCCAACGTCCAGGATGGCTCTTCGAGCTCAAGTACGACGGCTACCGGCTGCTGGCCGAGCGCCGGGGCGGCGGCCGGGGCGCCGCGGCGCGGCTGCGCTACCGCAGCGGCCTCGACGCGACGTCGATCTACCCCGACCTCGCCCTGGCCGTGAGGTCCCTCCCCTACGACCGCCTGATCCTCGACGGCGAACTGGTGGTGCTCGACGAGGGCGGCAAGCCGAGCTTCCAGCTCCTCCAGCGCCGCGCCCGGCTGTCGCGGCCGATCGACGTGGCGGCGGCCGCCGCCGCCCTGCCGGCGACCTGTTTCGCCTTCGATCTGCTCGCCTTCGAGGGCTACGATCTGCGGCCGCTGCCGCTCGTCGAGCGCAAGCGCCTGCTGCGCGAGATCCTGCCGCCGCACGGCGCCGTCCGCTACGCCGACCACGTCGCCGAGCGCGGCACCGAGTTCTACGAACAGGTGCGCCACATGGGCCTCGAAGGGATGCTGGCCAAGAGGGCCGACGCCCCCTACCGGGCGGGCCGCTCCAAGGCCTGGATCAAGGTGCGCGCCGCGCGCTCGGGCGACTTCGCCGTCGTCGGCTTCACGAGGCCGAAGGGCAGCCGCGCCGGCTTCGGCGCCCTCCACCTGGCCGTGCACGACGGCGAGGGCCTCGTCTACGCCGGCCGCGTGGGCACCGGCTTCAGCGGCCGCCGGCTGGAGAGCCTGCGAGCCCGGCTGGAGCCGTTCCGGCGCGCCGCGGCGGCCTGCACCGGCGCCCCCGCGACCAGCGGCGGCGAGCACGTGTGGGTCGAGCCGCGGATGGTCGTCGAGGCGCGCTACACCGAGTTCACCCGCGACGGCCACCTGCGACACCCGGTCTTCGTGCGGGTGCGCGACGACAAGGAGATCGCCGACTGCGACCGCGACGACCTGCCGCCAGCACCCGCCGCGGCCGCGGCGAGCACCGCCGCCGCCCCCCGCAAGGTCGAGATCACCCGCCCGGAGAAGCTCTTCTGGCCCGCGGAGGGGATCACCAAGGGCGACCTCATCGGCTACTACCGCGCGGTCGCCGACCGCCTGCTCCCCTACCTCGAGGGCCGCCCCCTGGTTCTCGACCGCTACCCGGACGGCTACCTGGGCAAGTCGTTCTTCCAGAAGAACGCGCCGTCCTTCGCCCCCGGCTGGGTTCGCACCGAGCCCGTCTGGTCCGGCGACGACGACAAGGAGACCCGCTACTTCATCTGCGACGACGCCGAGACGCTCACCTACCTCGTCAACTCCGGCGCCATCCCCCTCCACGTCTGGTCGAGCCGGCTGGGCACCCTCCAGGCCCCCGACTGGTGCATCCTCGACCTCGACGCCAAGGACGCCGAGTTCGCCCGGGTGATCGCCGTCGCCAAGGCCATCCACGCGCTGTGCGAGGACATCGGCTTGCCCAACTTCGTCAAGACGAGCGGCGCCACCGGCATGCACGTCCTCGTCCCCCTGGGCGGCCAGTGCACCCACGAGCAGTCCAAGCAGCTCGCCTTCCTCCTCGCCCAGCTCGTCAGCCAGCAGCACCCCGCCATCGCCTCCACCGCCCGCACCCCCAGCCGCCGCGAGGGCCGCGTCTACCTCGACGCCATCCAGAACGGCTACGGCAAGCTCCTCGTCGCCCCCTTCAGCGCCCGCCCCCGCCCGGGCGCCCCCGTCTCCACCCCCCTCCACTGGCGCGAGGTCAACCCCCGCCTCGACCCCGCCGCCTTCACCGTCCGCACCGTCCCCGAGCGCCTGCGCCGCCAGCGCAAGGACCCCTGGAAGGACCTGCTGCAAACCAGACCGGACCTGCCCGCCGCGCTGGCGAAGCTCTCCGAGCGGCTCTGAGGGGAGCGCCGCCTTCCTCCAGTTGCATGATCGCCGAGGTCGTTATCGCGGCCACGGCCTTCGCGGGCTAGCGGAGGCTTCGGTACAGCGCCAGCTCGGAGCCGACGAAGCCGAGGCGGAGCACCAGGCGGGCCAGGAGGAAGAGCTGGCCCAGCAGGAAGACGGCGAGGACGCCGAGCGCCGTGGACTCCCCTACTCCGGGGCTCGCGACGGTGCGCAGGACGACGAGGGCGGCGACGCTCAGGGTCACGAGCAGGGCGAGGGTGAAGACGGCGAACGGGCGGCGGAGGACGAAGGAGAGGCCGCGGCGCAGGGCTTTGAGGGTGTTGGGCTCTTCGTCGACGACGGAGGCGATGCGGGCGTAGTCGAAGGTCATCATCACGAGGCCGACGACGACGAGGAGGGGAAGGGCCGCCAGGAGGTAGTAGAGGAGGATCGTGCTCTCGATCGTCACGTCCTGGAGGTTTTCTTCGAGAGCGCCGTAGCCCCACCTGGCGAGGCGGTACACGAGCCAGTAGAGGACGGCCGACAGGGCTCCGAGCCGCAGCAGGCGGCCGAAGTAGCGGCCGCAGGCGGCGAGGAACTGGGAGAGGACGAAGCGGCCGCCGCCGCGGGCGAAGCGGTCGACGACGCCGCCCAGGGTGAGCAGCCACACGAGCGCGTAGAGGGAGCCGGCGGCGACCAGGGCCGGGTGCTGGGCGAAGAGCTCGCCGGAGAAGAGCAGATCGAGGTTGTAGAGGAAGTCGGCGCGGCCAAGGGTCGCCGGCCGGACGCTCGGGCCGAGCTCTTCGTGGCGCTCCTGGAACTCGGACAGCCAGGTCATGTCCATGCGCTGGCGCAGCTCGACGTGGACGCGGCTGCCGCCGATGTCGTCCTGGATGGCGCGCTGCACGAGCACCCCCAGCGGCGCGGCGGCCACCAGGAGCACGAGCCAGACGACGGCCAGGAGCTTGGGCGCCGCGAGCGCGGCCCGGATGCCGGTGACGTAGGAGCGGAGCACCATCGCAACCCTCCTCCTAGACGAAGAACGCGAACGTCGAAAGGAAATCCTCGAGCCAGACGGTCCACCGGGCCGCCCACTTCCAGGCCGGCAGGCCGGGTTCGGGGTCCGCTTCGAGGGAGTTGTTGCTGGGGTAGAGGTCGAGGGCGAGAACCCCGTCGGGGTCGATCACCGCGTAGTCCAGCTTCGCCGGGTAGTCCTCGGTCAACAGCCGCCAGCGTGCCGCCCCGGGCCACCGCCGGCGGATCTCGTGGCCGTCCTCGAAGACGAAGAGGACCTCCATCGGGAAGGTAGCGCCGCCGTGCCGCCGCACCACCACTTCGCTGCGGTACTCGGTCTCCCCGTCGCCGGCAGGCTCGTCGCGCGGTGGGACGTAGACGAGCTCGTCACCCTTCCTCACCCAGCCCTCGGTGGGCACGGGAAAAGTAGCCACGGAATCCACGGCGTAGTCGAAGGTATCGGAGGTCATGACGCTGCGCAGGAAGCTGCCGACGTCGGCCTCGGTCACCTCGTTGGCGATTGCGAGGAAGTCCTCGGGCGTCGGATGGGCGAACCGCCAGCGCTCGAAGAACGTCGACAGGATCGCCTGCAGGGCGTCCCAGCCGAGCCAGTTCTCGAGGGTCGCCAGCCACAGCGCCGTCTTGCTGTAGCTCAAGCTGCCCCCCGTGCCCGGATGGTACTCGAAGCTCGGCGTGGACTGCGGGTCGGACGTCGCGTCCACCCGGTAGCGGCCCAGCCGCTCGCGATGGGGCACGCCGCCGTAGTCGAAGCCCGCCAGGAGCAGCGCGAAGAACCCCGACGTGTCGGTCCCCGGCGGCTGGAAGAAGCGCTGGGTATAGAGCGGCTCGCCGAACGTCGCATACTCGGTGCGTCCGGTCGAGAACGTGTTCAGGCCCTCGTCGAGCCAGGCGAACTCGAACTCGTTGTTGCCGACGATGCCGTACCAGAACTGATGTCCCGCTTCGTGGATGGTGACGCCCTCCGGGTTGCCGCCGCCGGGGGGGTTGAAGCGCCGCGTGCCCGCCGTGAAGAGGGTCGGATACTCCATGCCCCCGAAGCCGGCGCCGAACGGGGGATCGACGACCGTCACGTGACCGTAGGGGTAGGGGCCGTACCACGTGCCGTAGCTCTCGAGAGCCGCCTTCGTGGCCGCGAAATGCCGGGCCACCTGGTGCCGGTGCTCCGGCCGCGTGAGGAGCCGGATGTCCACGGCGGGCAGGCTTGCGTGCTCGAACCGGTCCTCGACGACGACGTAGTCGGGGCTCGCCGTCCAGGCGAACTCGTGGACGTCCTCCTGCACGTAGCGGTGTGTCGCCGTGCCGTCGCTGTTGGCCCGCCGCTCGACCTCCCTTCCCGTCGCCCCGACCACGAACTCCTCCGGCACCGTCATCGACACGTCGTAGACGCCGTAGTCGGAGTAGAACTCGGTCCCGGCGTGGAACTCATGGCAGTTCCACCCCGCGGGCTCGTAGACCCCGAGCTTGGGAAACCAGTGCGCGAAGAAGTAGGAGTCGCCCCGGAACCCGGTGCGGGCGAAGGTGCGGGGGATCTTGGCGTGCCACGCCATGTCGAGGCGCACGGTCTCGCCGGGGCCCACGGCCGCAGGCAGGAGCACGACCATCACCGTGCGGTCGTCCCCGTTGCGATCGTCGGGGAAGGCGAAGTACATCGTGCGGGTGAGATCGGCCCCGCCGGCGAGGGCGACGGAATCCACCTCGAGGTAGCTCCAGTCGTCCGCGGCAATCTCGCCGCGGCGGTCGCTGCGCCCCCGCAGCCGGTCTTCGCGCATCCAGGTACTCTGTCGGTTGCTCCAGGCGTTCCAGTACAGGTGGAACCAGAGCTGGTTCGTCGGCTGCTCCTGCAGGTTCGTCCAGGTCAAGGTCTGGGAGCCGCGCAAGGTGCGCGAGGCGTGGTCCAGCCGCACGTCGATCGTGTAGCTGGCGTTGCGCGGCGAAAGGGCGGCACCGTTCCCCGCGGCTCCGTCCACTGGGGCTCCGCCCTCTGG
>Ga0224512_10004155_pt1 | contig 12384 bp, 28 predicted proteins | sample SF_May12_sed_USG_4_FD_169103 | JGI IMG/M metagenome (GOLD analysis project Ga0224512, IMG submission 169103) | Sediment microbial communities from San Francisco Bay, California, United States - SF_May12_sed_USGS_13 | ecosystem: Environmental > Aquatic > Marine > Sediment | place: USA... | reverse complement strand
AAAACATTCAAAATTTTTAAAAGTCAGCCTTGTGGAAAAGGTGGAAACATGTGAATATTTCTCTCTAAAAGTTCCAAAAATTTAAAGCAAAATTCGCGTGAAAAAGGGGGGAAAGTAATCGCCAAGTAATAGTCTAACTAACCGCCCCCTCTTTACTTGAAAAGAGCAAGTCTAAAACTACGAATACTTGCGAATACTCTACGAATACTTCACGAATACTTGGGCTAGTCTTGAATTGTTCAAGTCAAAACGCTCAATCGCATTTTAAGGCTCAAATAATACTTGCGAGATTCCAGGCTAGGGTAGCAAGGGAGACCTGGCCAGGGCCGCTCTATGGGCTTTAAAATGCGATTGAGGGCATGTTTAGACAAAAGAAAAGCCCGGCCGTTTCCGGCCGGGCAGGGCTTGTTGCGAGTGATTCGCAACTAGGCGGAAAGTGTTACAAATACTTTACCGCCAGCCGCTTTTATTTGCTTGTTGATCTCTTTTTCTTTGCGGGCCAAGCCTTCGTAAAGTTGTTGCGTCAATTTACCTTGACGCTTTGCTGCGTTAATTCTTAATTGGAAGCGAACAATACTGCGATGATGTTTCGCCAATACTTCCGCTTTGATGTCGCGATCACGCATCCCCTTGAATTTATTATTTTTTTCGCGGAAGTAAAACTGCACGACTTGCCCCACATTGGTCCAAGTCACTGAATTTTCACGATCTTTTTTAGCATCGTTGCAATCGTCGCACAATGCTTGTCCGTTCAAATCCCATGACTTGATAAAATCAGCCTTGGAAACCGGATTTACCTGCAATTTCAAGCAGATACGCTCGATTGCCCTTGCAGGAATGCGGGAGAATTTGGTATGCGGGATCAAATGATCTTTATGCGGAGAAGGCTTACCGCATTCTTTACAAAGATCCTTAGAAGTCAGACAAGTCCCTGAAAAATAGAACTTATTCCGGCTCCGCATCTTTGCTTTGTTCGTTTCGCGGCGTCGCTCGACACGTTCCGCCATAGGCGACAGCTTGCCCTTGACCGTCCATTTTCTGTTTTCTTTCAGATACTTAGCGGCTTGGTCAACTGCCTTGGCAGCCATCATATTCTCGAATTTTTCCTTTATAAACATGGACTTAACTCCGTTTGGTTCTAGCCAGCGGGCCATCCGCCGGACCATTAGATTGCCATACCTTTATATGGATGTAAAGGGTCATGATTAAACTATTGATAAATAAGAATTTTTTACTCCAAATCTCACAGCCAAATTTGTTCGTTTTAACACGGAGGCTCAAGGCATTGATAAATAACAACAAAATTGCCATTTTCAGACAAATTCCTGGCCCGCGGGCCTGGTTTGCGGGATTCTACCATAGGTTAGGTTGGGGATTTAATCCTAAATAACCACAGGTTGTCGGATGCAATTGCGACTTAGAATCATTCTCAACTGGGCCATACACCAGAAAGTTGCATAAAGCCTGGCCATATACAACTTTGGGTTGTGCCCGCGCCGGCGGCACCCTGGGTTGTATTGGTCGCAGGGAAATGCACTTTTTTGGTGTAGGCTCGCCAGCACAACGTCTGGTTGAATAAGTTTTGGGCTGAAAACCCAATGATTTCAAGCACTTGCGCCTGGACCGCCGAAGGCGGTTGGGACTTATCCCATTGATTTCATTGCACAAATCGCCAAAACCATTGCTGGACTATGCAACCTGGACGTGCTATAAGACAATAATGCTGACCTATCGCAACATAAATACTCATTCTGAGCATAAATCGCCCAGGGCGGATTATGCTCGAAATGAGCATAATCAGCCAGCTGAGGCCTGGCATATTGTATACCACGGATTGCTCAATGATTTCAGTCACTTATGTTGCGAACGATTCGCAATTAAAAACCCAATGATTTCGGGCATTTACGAGGTTTTTAAGAAGGATTATAAAAAATCGTGCAAACCACTGATTTTAAAGGAAAAATTTTCGTAACTTAATTTCCGCACCAGTAGTAGTTCTACTATTTATTTTTTTTTGTACCAGTAGTAGTTTGACGAAATATTCTTGTAGTTCCAGTGTCTTTTTGTGCGACCGCCTACAGCGGTTGGTACATAAGTTTTTGATTTCATTGAGAAATTAGGTGTTTTTAGTTCTGGAGAATTTTTAATTTTGTGTTAATATATAAATGCGTTTCAAGGGCGAGAACTCAGCCGGATATTTTCGCTATTCGGAGCATACCAAGTTTTCTTGCACGCCTCTCGCCGCGCGAAAGCGTATCTTGGGCAAAGAAAACAAAGTGAAAACACAGTTTGATGCGACGGGTTTTATGACCTCCCGACCCGGCGCTCAGAAAAGCCCCCGAAGGGTGGAATTCGGGGGTTTTTCTTTGACTTTTCAATACTTTAACTCTCAACCGCCGAAGGCGGTCCCACTCCAGGCCATTGAAAAACTTGGATTTTTTGGGATTAATATTACTTGCAATATTTTTGTTTTATTGATTGAATGGAAATTCAACAAGGAGGTTATAGTGATGTCACGTTATGTTGTGATTTGTGACGATGGTCTGGGAAGTCGGGTTTTGGCAACTAGCTCCCGACCATTTGAGCGGGCAGAGCAAGCTTTGAGCTATGCAAGTGAAATTCCGCCATCTCTTAATCCTGCGGTTTATGTCAAAGTGGAGATGCCTTGCGGATGGGGAAATTGCAACGGAGTTTTTGTCGTTGGAGATGCAGGAGATTGGGGACGTTGCACTAAATGTGGAGGAACTTAAAATGCCACCAATCGTTAAAGCACTAGCACTTCTCGGAATTCCTGCCGGAATTCTGATCGGATTTTTGATTGTTCTTCAACCACATATGGAGGGTTTCCGTGAAGCGCTTAATTCCATCCCCTAGTTTCTGGGTTGTCATCATCGGCAACGGAATTACCGGGGCAATCGTCGCAGGATTTTTCCTGTTCTGAAATGGCAAATTTGGAGGTCTACAATGACAAGGGTCTTAAATATCAGGATTGAAATTCCTGGCGCGGCGCACAAAAATATGAATCTCATCGTGGAGGATGCTACGATCGAGGATGCGGAAGAAATCACCGCCGAATTGGATGGATTGCTCAGGCAAGGAATTCGGGAACTGAAATTTAACGGACACAAAATCCGGCTCGGTTAAAAACAATCCTTTGAAACTAGGCCCCAAATTCGGGGCCATTTTTTTAGTCTTTTCAAACACTTAGTCTAAAACCGCCGAAGGCGGTCCCGCTTTAACTCATTGAAATATTAGACTATCTAGATTTAAATTTTTCTTGTTTTAAAGAGTTATATCTGCTTCAATGAATATCTCATCAACATTATCTTGGAGGATATGGTTATGAATTATCAGTTAATTGAGTCTTATTACTCTCTTTTATCTGGAAAATTAGAAGAAAAAGTCATCGCTTTATTTCTTTTTGAAGACGATGCAAATTTTCTTCGCGACAAGATGTCAGAGAAATATTTTGCACGAGGAGATAAAGACGACAGATGTTTTTCTGTTCGAGTGGTCAGCCCTTAACATTCCGAAACTAGGCCCTAAATTTAGGGCCATTTTTTTAACCAAATCAACGGTTTAGTCAGCGACCGCCTTCGGCGGTCCAGCCCCAGGCGGTTGATTTTACTGACTTTTTCTAGACTTATATTACTTGCCAAATTCTGTAATTTAGGTGATTATTACTAATCATTAATGTGGAGGATATGAAATGTCGAAAGATCGTAATGCCGAATGGACCAAGGCCCAATCGTTCACTCTTTTCAAGTGGACCCGGAAAGACTTTCGCGAGACTTTGGAATCTGTCCAAATTACCTACGGCGAGCTTTTTGACCTGATTGGGCAGGTCATCACGGTCGCCAAAAATCACAGCGGCGACCGTGCGGACAGTTGCGCCGCTGGTCGCGAGGAGGCGGAGCGGTTGCTGGCCAATTTCCCGGCCAAATAAAGAAGCCGCTAGGCTAAACTGGCCCTCGAAAGAGGGCCATTTTTTTAACCAAATCAATGGTTTACCTAACAACCGCCTTCGGCGGTCCCGAACTAACCCGTTCTAATACCTGGCTAATTCGAGCAGAATATTACTTGTCCTAAAGAATTATTTCTGCTCCAATGAATATCTCATCAACATTATCTTGGAGGATACAGTTATGGATAGGTTCACGGTAGGCGGAACGGCTGGCTTGGCTCCACGCGCAGGCAATGTGTCGGACGATGAAATCGCTGAATTTCTCGCGAGGGGAGGAAAAGTCGCACGGGTGGCCGAGGGGGTCGGCGGGCCGGAAATCCGGCAGCGCGACGTTTTTGGGCGTCCTCGCAAGGAATACAATGTGGAGGGCAATATTTTGCTGGACGACCGGACAGACGTCACCAAAGGGGGTGCCGTCCACAAGGACGGGATGGGGAGAAAAATTCTCTCCAACTAAAAAGAAAAGGCCCCAAATTTGGGGCCTTTTCTACAACCTTTTCAAACACTTAATTCCCAACCGCCGAAGGCGGTTGACTTCTAAGCTATTGATTTTGTTATAAAATATAGGTTAAATATTCGTTGACCCATCAGCACAGATATGTTCCACTATAGGGGTGAGGTCATCAACTAGGAGGTACTACTTATGGATATGGGAATTCACAGGGTCACATCCATTCGGCTTAACCACAAAGAGTGTGACAGCGGGATGAAATTCTCAAAAGTGTTAATCACAGAGGTTACTTGGGATGGCCGTGAGATCGAACACGAGTTAACCCTTTTTCCTAACGATAACGTCCATTTGGATATTCCTGTCCAAACGGATTAATCCTAAAAGGGAACACTTGGCCCGGAAATTCCGGGCCATTTTTTTAACCTTTTCAAGGGGTTAACTGGCAACCGCCGAAGGCGGTTGTGGTCTAAGCTATTGATTTTATTATAAAATATGGGTTAAATATTCGTTGACTAACCGACAAATCCATGCTATCTATTTGGGGTTAACACTTCTGTGTCAAGACGCGCAAATGCGCGCAAGTGCTCTTGCGCGCCAGTAGTAGTTCTACTACTTTAAATTGAAGTTCGATATCGAATTTTTTTCTAGTAATTCCGTATAGTTAGTCCTCTATAATGACTGACCTATCGTCAATCAATTTATTCAATCTTTTCAGCTCATTAGCAACCATCTGTGCTGCATCAGAGTCGGGTGCGTAATCTCGAATAAATCCAGCGCCCAAATTTAAATTGACAAGCAAATCAATGAGTTCTTCACGATTTAGTGAAAGCTCCCAATGATACGGCATGATTAACCTCCTCTGTTTGACCAAGAAAATTGTATCACAATAAAAAAATATTACAACAAAAATTTGCGCTAAATTTTTTACTAAAAACAGTTACTTATGATTCAACCGCCGAAGGCGGTTATGCTCTATGTTATTGAAAGATTTAGCTTTTTCAATACAAATTTTTATAGCAAAATAATATCTGTTCTGTTATATTCTTTAAACACCAACACGGAGGTAAATGATGCGCTCGATTGTGGACCAAAATTCCGATTTTCAGATTGCCAAGATTTCTGATCGCCGGAACGGACAAGCTCTCAATTATCAGATTGAGGACAAGTCTAAAAAGCCCGGACAAAAGGGCTTCGTGGTCAATCGTTGCGACACTCTTGGCGAGGCTCGCACGGTGCTGGGGCTTAATCGACCGATCAAACAGACGGGCGAATTGACCAAACCGAAGTCGGCCTACCCAGAGCAGCAGAGCGGCTATAGTCGCAAACGTTGACCTCACTAAAATGGCCCTCGAAAGAGGGTCATTTTTTTAACCAAATCAACGGTTTAATCAGCGACCGCCGAAGGCGGTCCTGGTCTAACCTGCTGATTTTGTTAGCTTTTTCAAAGGAAATATATCTGGATAACTAGAAACTTATCTGAGACAATACATTGACAGGAGGTGAATTATGAAAGTTGTCCTAAGCGTTAAGTCTTCCAATATTCCTTGGATGCGTCCAAAATTTGGGGGATTTGAAGAAGTTACGCATCGCGTCAAATGGATGGATTGCGGGCGTTTCTATCTCATGTTTATCTTTCGCAGGGGAGGTTACAATGTCTCAAGAATGGCCTGAACCAACGGAACCAACGCCAAATATAGATGAACTTTGGCTAATGATGGACGAGGGCGTATTTGAAACCACCGACGGATGCGTTGTCGAGATGGATGGAGTTTGCCAACATGGTCATCCATCATGGGTTTTAAAACTCGGATTTGTTTAAGAAATGGCCCCATTTTGGGGCCATTTCTACAATCTTCTCAAGCACTTAACTACCGACCGCCGAAGGCGGTTGAGTCATAAGTTATTGACTAGGCACGAGAAAAGGCCCCGTCCGGACGGGGCCTTTTCTTTCCTGAGATATTTCCCTAGGCGTCGGAACTCGCCTTGTTTACTGGAACCTTCTAAGCCTCACTAGGATTCGTCGCGACGTCCTTGATTTTGGCGTTCCGGTTCCGCCCTCATGTGTGACAATCGGGCTTTCAAATAATCAGCTCTAAGCTGATGAATATATAATACGAAAAATTTGAATTCTAGGCAAGCAAAATTTTAACTCAAAAAGGCTTTAAATTCAGGAATTTAGAATCAAACCGCCTTCGGCGGTTGCCTTGCAAAGCATTGATTAGGCACAGAAAAAGGCGTCGAATTTCTTCGAACGCCTCTTTCCGGGAGGTTAACTGCTGTTGGTCTGGAGCCTACTAAAGGCTTCCCGATGTGTATTCCTCCAAACTACGCGGCTTTTTGTTTCCCTGCCAATACCATTCGCTCGTACATCCACTTGGGCATGGTGATTTGGTTGGGAAAAGGAAGTCGCTTACTCTGCGATTTCGGAACGTAGCAAGCAACTTCGTTTAGCCAAACTTTCCAACTCGCTGGGCTGTGGTCATCAATCCGATCAACCGCAACCGTGATTGAAACAAATCTCGACATTTCAAACCTCCGGTAAAAGCGGGAAGATGCTTCACAGGTTTCCCTCCACAGAGCTTCCCTTAGTCCTTTACTAGTCAGAACTTTTAAAACGTTCCAACACAAACATCATACCATATTTACATTTTATGGCAATACATATTTACACTAAATTCCTTATTAAATTCAAAAACTTAACAAAGGACCGCCGAAGGCGGTTGAGGCCTAAGCTATTGAATCTATTAGAGAAATTAAGATAAATATTCATTGTCTTTTTGGCAAATTTGTGTTATTTTTTGTCCTTGCGAAGCAGTGCAACAAAATTAAATGCAATTTTACATTTAAATATAGTACAAAGTAGATTTTAAATTTGACAATAGTAGGTTTTCAATGTTAGTATAAAAACGAATAGTAGGAAATTGACTGATGTTCGTAAAAGAGGGAAATCAGGTCCGGAGATTTAGATGGTTCGATTTGGACGACCTAGTGGGGGCACTAATGAGAAAGGTAAAAAAGAAAATCAAGCGTAGAGCGGTTTTACCTGTGAATAAACCACGTATTCACGCAGTAAAAACCAAGTATACTAGAAAAAGGAAACATAAAGATGTTTAAATATTTCTGGTCTATCCCAACTAGCAATTCATTTGATGCTTGTTATGGAATTGCTTGTATTTACATATTATTTCAATTAGGAATTGGTGCAGCATTAAGTATTTGGTTTTTGCATTTTCTCTTTGCAAAACCCAGAGAACCGGGAAAACAGTAAAAGGAATATTATAATAGATGAACCAACAAAAGACAGATATACAGCAATAGTAGTGTTAGTTGCTCTTGTTGTGTTTGGATTTGTTCAGGCATTCTGGGGTAATATTTAAGCGAGCGTGGCGGAACGGTAGACGCATCGGACTTAAAATCCGTGGGCCTTGTGCCGTGGGGGTTCGACTCCCCCCGCTCGTACCAATTAATCCCCGCAATTGCGGGGAATTTTTTGTGACTAATCAATAACTTAGGCTACAACCGCCTTTGGCGGTTGTTAACTAAACTATTGATTCTGTTGAATAATTTGTTGCAATTATTATTCGTTTTAAAAAGTCTGATATGTTATGATAATTTGAAACTTGGGAGATGTACCATGATGAAACCGGTACCATATTTTGGGAAAATGTTTGGTAATCCGGCTCTTTTAAGTTCTGTTAGGGCTTTTAGGGGTTATCATCTAGGCAGAAGAAAACATTATAGGGTTATTCAAAATTTTATTCGTAAAATCAAAGGATTACCGCCTAAAAATCCTGTTTGGGTAAAAGGCGATTTTTATATTTTTATAAAACCTCATGTGTCATTTTACTTAGGAGGGAAAGAATTTACAATTACCTGTTTAAGTAATAAATCAATGCAGAAAGTTAAACAGGAATTAATTGAGTGGGGAAACAATGCTGGGAATTGATATTTTCTTGTTATTTGTGTTGATTGCTTGTATAATCAATCAACGAGAAGACAAGCATGAACCGTGGTGCCCTTGGGAGAAGAATAATGGTTAAAATGGATTTAACCCCGATGTATCCTGTTTTTAGGGGAGAACACAAAGGCCACAAATTCATCATTGAATTTGGAACCAAAAAATACGAGTGTAAAATCACGGGTGAAAACAGGCACCAAATTTTTTATGGCTGGGGGCATAATCAATCCAATGCACGTTTTGGAATCCCTATTATTTACAAGAGGGCCGAAAAACCTTGGCCCTTAGACAAAAAAATCGGAGGATTTACTCAAACCCAAAAAGAAATGGTTGAAGATGCTTATATGCGAATAACAACAGAGATCAATTTTAAAGAAGAAATAAAGAAAAAGCATAAAGAAGCATTTACCAACCTTGCAGTTGATGTTGCTCCTCTCAAGATTATTATAGAAGAACCCGGCAAATAGCCGGGTTTTTCTTTGTCTTTTCAACCACGTAACTGGCAACCGCCTTTGGCGGTTGCTTTTTAAATATCTGATTTAAAAGGGTTTTTTATTCCAATTTGCGTTTGCTATAAACAGATTTTTCGTGTTATAATAATCGACAAAATAAGAAAGGATTATTTATGCCTAGAAAAGAATTACCGGACCCGGTAGGGAAATGTCCAATTTGTACTATTAATTGTTACGGGAATGAAGTATTAAACCTAAAAGAGCCAGTAAAAGAAGAAAAGGGTAAAGAACACAAAACAATATTAGGTAAGCCAATGGTTTGGCCTTGTGGTATTAATAGAGAAAAACAAGGCCGTTGTCCTTGGGAAACAGCAGAAGAACAAAAAGAACTAACTAAAATGAAGCCTTGGGAACTAATCGCCGGATTACTTGGAACAATGCACACTAACGATTGAGGGTTGTCATGTTAACAGGTTTTCAAATTCAAGCAATCTTGAACCGGATTAATTTTCAAGATTGGGATTATCGGGTTTTCTTTGATGATAATCGTCCTTATTTACAAATTACCTGTGACAGTAAATGCAATGTCACGGGCAAACAAATGAAATGGAAATCAAGAAAATGGTTTTTGTCAACTCACGCAACTAAAAGCGAGATTGTTCAAACTGCATTTAAAGCTACTTTAACTGCAATGGAGCATGAAACAAGAGAACAATTTCTTTATTTAGATAGATCAATATTTGACCCGCATTATGACGTTGATAAACTTTGGAAATTGCGCGGGACAGATTGTCTGGACGAAAGGGACTAATCATGAAACAGGCTAATTACACACTAACAGAAAATGAAATTTGTCAAGCAATTGCTCAATATTTAGTTGATAATAAAGGGGCAATTCTTGAACATGGAACATTATATTTTGAAAAAACTGATGACGGACATTACGATATTACTGTTTATAATAGTAATGAAGAATTAAATTTTAGGCCGCAGTAATGGATAATGAATTTGAAGAAGATGAATTAGTCTTCCGTCCGGGAAATGACTATTTTACCTTGAATGATTGTGCTTTCTTTCGGATTATTAAAATTTCAGGAAATATGTTTGCAGCAAGCTTATTTTGTTTAAATGATAATAAAGAATATGAAGAAATAGAAAGCGGAATCTACCCAATGGAAACAGTAAAAGACGCTTTACTGTGGGATGAGGAACCAGAACTAGAATTGGAGTTTAAGTAATGCCAGCACCAAGAGGGAAAAAGCCCATTAGTTACAAGCGGATAGGTGAAAAAATCGTTAAGCCTATTCGTTATGTGGGAAAATTTGGAGACTACATGGCAGGAGAGTTAAACGGTAATATAATTGAAGATAGCCAAGGCAAACCTGTTCCTTATAGTTTGATTATTGGAGATTAAACAATGGAAAACACTCTAAACGCTATTCACGAACATCGGGCGGATATGGATTCTATTGTCAGGTTAACTAGACAACTGCAACAAAGTGCTTATTACTTAGGTCTACGAGAGTTAGCAAAAGATTTAAAGCATATAGCCGCAACTATAGAACGCTCAACAGATCAAGTTGTAAACACTTTTACTTTAGATTTAAAAAATAATTTAGAACAAGATCAAAAAGCTATCGCTGAAAATATTCTCGCAATGTTTGAAAAGCCCGCAAATTAGCGGGTTTTTCTTCTGTCTTTTCAACCACTTAACTGGCAACCGCCGAAGGCGGTTATTGAATAAGTCATTGAAGTTATTACATAATCCAGCCTAAATTTCTCTTGTATTATTGATTGAATCTGTTAGATTATTATCTGGATTAATTTTCAAGGATTGAAACAATGCCATATATCACAGACAAAGAACGCTTTGAGGTGCTTGATTTTTATGGAATTGACAATAGAATAGCAGCAGCTCAACTAATATCTACTTACGCAGAAAATGGAGGTCAATTAAACTATATGATTTCCATGACTATTTCTGAATACTTGGAGAAAAAAGGATTATCTTACGATACTTGTCAAGATATCCTTGGAATGCTAGAAGTTGTCAAAGCAGAATTTATCGAGCGCGTGGTTATTCCCTACGAAAAACTCAAGGCAAAAGAAAATGGGGACGGTATTTGGGATTGGGTAGATCGAGAAATTAATACTCGCCTCGACATTCAGGATGAAATATGGAAGCACCAAACACCTATACCGTCCGGGAAATAAAACCGGGAATATACGAAATTGCTAACTTTGTAGACGGAAACAAAGAACCACATTCCGTCTACAAAGTTAAATATTCAAGAGGATATCTTTGTGATTGCCCAGGATATTGGAGACAAAAAGACAAAACACAACATAAGCATTGTCTAATTGTTAAATTCTGGATTGAACATTTAGACAAAGAATTAGGCTATGCTTTATGGTTTGACGGAAATGATATAGAATATCATCAATTTATAACTAAAAGGTTGGAAAAATGTTTAAATTTTGGAAATTAAAATGGGAAATTTTCAAGGTACAACTAACATATACTTTCCGTGACCCTTGGGATTTAGAATATTCTGGCCGACTCGTGGATAAGTATAACAGATTAAATAATGAACTTTTAACTCAGCAAATATACGGAAAGAAAAATGGTTGAATTTACAACAGAAGAAATTGAACAAATAATCAATTATTTGCAAGGAACTTGTAAATCTATTGACGATGCTATTTATGATATATTTGGAGAAGATAGAGATATAAATGATTTATCTGCGGGAGATTACGCATCAATAGATGAAAGAATTTTTCTTTGCAATACTTGTGGTTGGTGGTATGAACAAGGGGAAATGGCAGAAAATGATAATTGGGAATGTGAAGGCTGTGCCGATGATTAGTCCGGAATTTCCGGGCTTTTTATTTAATTAAATCAATCACTTAATCAGCAACCGCCTACGGCGGTCCCGGGCTAAACCATTGGAATCATTATCAAAATAGATACGAATATTTGTTGTCTTCCACACAAAAATCTATATACTGGTCTAAACAGATAGGGGATTGCCAAATGCTCGCAAAAGAAGATATTGTTATCTATACCGCTGGGAAGACATGGGCCGCGCCTGCTTTTAAGCGGATGCGTACCATTGGTTATAATGTCAATTCACATTGGATTGATATTGCCAATACACTATCCAGCCCACAAGATTCTTTTGACTACGAAAATCAGGATTTTTCGTATTTGGAAAAGATGTGGGATCACGGATGCAAGGCGGATGCCTGTTATGCTGACTGCATTATTGCCTATGCAACTAAGGAAGACGGCAATATGCACAGCGGATCAATTGCAGAAATTGGACACGGTTCCGCGTCCTATATGTACCTCCAAATCGAAAAGCCGGTTTATTTGGTCGGGTCATGCCAGTCTTTCGAAAAAGTCGGCAATTCAGATCGCGGTTGGACGCATCAACGGGTTTTCCATAAACTTCCGACCGACGATATTGAAGAAGGCTTCCGATTGGCGACCGAGCATTACGCCGCAAATCATTTTCACGATTGGCTGAATTGGCGTGCGTATCTTAAAGCCAAC
>Ga0224512_10004154_pt1 | contig 12384 bp, 13 predicted proteins | sample SF_May12_sed_USG_4_FD_169103 | JGI IMG/M metagenome (GOLD analysis project Ga0224512, IMG submission 169103) | Sediment microbial communities from San Francisco Bay, California, United States - SF_May12_sed_USGS_13 | ecosystem: Environmental > Aquatic > Marine > Sediment | place: USA... | reverse complement strand
CTGCATGCGCCATTCGGGCGTGTTCGGATGGCCGACGAGGTGCCCGGCGAGCACCTCGCCCGGCGCATCTTCGCGCGAGTTCTGATCGGCGCGTGAGAACCCCTTGGTGTGGAAGTGGTACGCGATTACGTTGCCGTTGCCGTCGATCCCGGCCCGGCAGGTGATAACCGATGCGGGCCCTTTCGGGTCCCAGGCGTGGCCCTCGTGCCGCATCCACTGCACACGCACGGGTGCGCCGACGGCCTCGGACAACAGCACGGCGTCCATCGCGCCGTCACCCGCGTCGGAGCGCCCGTACGAGCCGGGCCCGGGTTTCCAGATGCTGCGCACGCTGTACTCCGGCCGATTCTGGCGACGGTCGCCGATCGGCGTCTCGAGCAGTTCCTTTGCGCCTTTCCCTGTGTCGTAGGGTTTTTGCGAGTCAGTCCAGACGACCGCCTCGCCATCGCGTACGTCGGCTACCGAGGCCGCGCCGGCCATGCGCGCATGGCTCTGGAACGGCCATTCGTATTCAACGCTGATCGTCCTCGTCGCCGCATCAATCGCGGCATCGACGTCGCCGATGTCTTCTTCGATCTCCGATGCGCCGGGCGCGGCGCCACGAATCCAGTCGAACAACTCGTCGGAAGTCGTCGGGAAACCGGCATCGCGCGTGTCCCACTCGACTTTGAGACTCCTCGCGGCAACGATCGTGTCCCACTCTTTTGGCGCAACGACGCCGACGAAGTCGTTCTCGACAACCACCTGCACGCCGGGAATGTGACTGACCGATGCCTCATCGACGCTCGCAACGCGCGCGCCTGCGACGTCCGGCCGTACGACGCGACCGTGCAGCATGCCGGGCACCTTGACATCGTGCAGAAAATCCGTGGTGGCGAGGATCTTGCCCGCGATGTCCTTGCGCCGCACGGATGTCCCCACGACACGGTAGTCCTCCGGGTCTTTGGGTTTTGCGCGACCCGAAAGACCCAGTTCGTTACCGTATCTGCCGTTCCACGCGATTGGCGCATCGAACATACGGTCGGCCACGAGGTCCGCGTAGCTGACCGAGCGCGACGCATCGCCTCTGACCTGCACCACGCCGTTGGCGACGGCGAGCCCGTCGATCGGCACCTCGAGTTCGGCCGAAGCTTTCTCGAGGAGCACGAGCCGGGCCTCGGCAGCCGCGGCACGAAACGCGGCGCCCGAGCGGTTGACGCCCGTCGAGCCGCTGGCGCCGCCCTGGTCGGCACAGAGGGCCGAATCGCCCGCGACGATATTGACGATGTCGACATCGATGTCGAGTTCCTCGGCGATGATCTGCGCGATCGCGGTGTCGACGCCCTGGCCCATGTCCATCTTGCCCCAGTAGCCCGTGACTTCACCGTTCGCGGCGATCGCGAGCCAGGTATCGAGCTGCGCGGGATTGAGTGCGCGCGTCGCGATGCTCGCCTCGGCTTTGCCGGTCGTGAACGGCGGCACGGTGACCGCGACGATGAGCGCGGCGGCACCCTTCAACAAATCGCGGCGCGCGATCGTGAATTCGTCGGTTTGCGCGATCGTGTTCGTATGCCCGCTCATGACGCCATCTCCTCGGCGGCCCGCCTGACTGCCCTGAGTATCGACATGTGCGTACCGCATCGGCACTTGAGCCCATTCAACGCCTTGCGGATTTCTTCGTCGGTGCGAACTGGATTCTCCTCGAGCAATGCCGTAGCGGTCATGATCCAGCCACCGATGCAGTATTCGCACTGCCCGGCTTCCTCGGCAATGAAAGCCTGTTGCACGGGGTGCGGATTCTCGGCTGTGCCGAGGCCGTCGAGCGTGCGCACCTTACCCCGCACGGCCGCGACGGGCATTACGCAGGAACGGATCGCGACGCCGTCGTGGATAACGGTGCAAGACCCGCACTGTGCAAGCCCGCAACCGAATTTCGGACCTTTTTTGCCGAGATCGTTGCGAAGCGCATACAGTAGCGGCATCGCCGGATCGGCGGTGATCGTGTGATCCGCACCGTCGACATTAATCGTAAAAGTCTTGTCCATCGATTCCTAACCTCGTACCTATTTTCAGCCCAGCAGCCATTCAAGAATGAGGCCCGGAAACAGCGGAATCTCGAAACCGAGTTCGAACACGCCGTAAAGAACCGCCCAAGTGCCTGCGGCACTGACCAGACCGACCTGCAGCGATTCTTTCTTGCCAAAATAAAGAAAAGCAAACACGAGCAACGGGGCTGCATAAACGAATCCGAAACCGAGGATGCCGAAGAAGAAAAGAAATATCCACATGAACATGCTGCGTTCGGCCTTGTTCATTTTCGCAGCTTCGGCGTCGGACGTCACATATTGCTCCGAACGGCGCAATTCGTTAACGAGCTGCACCAGGCCGAGCACCGAGCCCGGAACGCCGACCAGGAGCGGCATCAAACGGGCTTTCTCAGGGAAACCCAATGCGAGCAAGGACATCGTGGCAAAAATGATCAGCATCGCGAGCGCTGTAATAACCCGCCCGTTGAGAATTGCGTCAACCCGCATGTGTCTGCTCCGGCTTGTTTTTTCCACTGACCAATCGCCAAATGTAAAAGACGATGCTGAATACGGTAAGACCGAGCATGATCATTGCACCGGGGCGCAACAAAAAAGCGGGTCCCCAGAGCGCCATGGCTTTGTGAAACGAGTCTTCGGCGATCGGCCCGAGAATGAGGCCGATCACGAACGGCGGGCGCGGCCAGTGATATTTCTTCAAGTAGTAGCCTAGCACGCTGAGCACGACGAGCAACGCCATGTTTTCCCACGCCATGTGGCTGAGGAAGGCGCCCAGAAAGGTGAGCGCGAGCACGAGCGGAATAAGCAAATTTCCGCGGACATAGCTCAAATAGCCCAACGATGGTGCGACGATGATAAACATGAGGACGGCGATGACGTTCGCGAGCATCAGCCCCCAGATCAGCACCCAGACGATGTCCATGCCGGTCAATGCCAGCCCGGGGCCCGGCTGAATGCCGAGCATGACGAACGCGCCCAGCAGTATGGCCATGCCCGAGGAACCGGGCACCGCAAAAAACAACGTCGGCAACAGTGACCCGCCTTCTTTGGAGTTGTTCGCGGTCTCCGGGGCGATCACTCCCTCGACCGCCCCCTGGCCGAAGCGCTCCGGCGTTTTCGACGACTGCACGGCATGCCCATAGCAGATCCACGAAGCCGCGTCGCCACCGAGTCCGGGGATCATGCCGATGAACGCGCCGATCAGGGCCGTGCGAATACTCAGGCCCCAGTGCCGGAATACGTCGCCGATGCCCCGAAAGACGCCGGCCAGACCATAACTTGTCGTAACTTTGTCGACCTGCGCCATCGCGCCGCCCGCGACGCCCAGCGAGATCATCTCGGGGATTGCGAAGATTGCCAGCACGGCGGTGATGATGTCCACGCCATCCCAGAGGAACAGCATGTCGAACGTATAACGCTGGATGCCGGTCTGTGGATCGAGTTTGACGAACGCCATCATCAGGCCGAAAAAGCCCACGAGAAGGCCCTTTATCAAGGAGTCACCGGAGAGCATCGCGATAAGCGTAATGCCGAAAAGTGCGAGCAAAAAGAACTCGGCCGGGCTGAAAGCCAGCACAACGGGCCGCAACAGGGGCAGCACGGCAAGGAGAAACAGGGCGCCGATGACGCCGCCGAGACCGGAGGCGCCGAACGCTGCCCCAAGGGCCCGCCCCGCCTCGCCGTTGCGCGTCATCGGCAGGCCGTCGACGATCGTGGCCGCATCCGGTCCCGTGCCGGGAACGCCGAACAGTATGCTGGGAACGGCGCCCCCTGTGTGTACGACCGAGTGCATCGCAATCAAGAACAGGGCGCCTGCCGTCGCCTCCATGCCGAATACGAACGGGATGGCGAGCACAACGCCGAGCTTGCCGCCGAGACCCGGAATGGCGCCGAAGAACATGCCGACCGGCACGGCGATCAGCAGGAGCAACATGTGGTAGGGCGAGCCGACGATGGTCAGCAGCGCGTCGAAGATTCCACTTAGGTCCATTTACCCCCCTGATTCTGCGTGGACTACGCTTGCGCGCAGATCAATCGCGACTGATCGACGCTGCGCTGCGAATTATTGTCCGCCGCCGTTGATCGCTTTTCTTATCAATTCGACTGTTTCGGGCGTCTGGTCGAGCGCGTCTACGACGAGTTGCCTGACATCATCACCGTAAGCGGGGTCGATAGGTATCCCGATCTTTTCGGCCTCGGCGAGCAGTTCCGGATCTTCGAGCGATGCCCTGTATGCGGCACGCAAGGTTTCCAGACGATCATCGGGTGTCTGCGGAGGCGCCGCGCTGATTCTGCCGAGTCGTGCGAGCGCGTCGATGATCGATACCAGGCGTCTGGACGTCTCGGTTTTGGCAAAGTCCCTCGCGTGCGGTACACCCTCCATATCTCCGCCGATCGACAGAATAAAATGTCCGTAGCCTGCGTCAATGAAATTCTTGAAGGAACTCGTCGAGCCCAGAATGGCGCAGAGTTCGCCGCGCATCATCGACATCTCGCCCTCGGTGCCGGTAAATCCGGAAATGATGTCGACATTCAGATCCAGGGCGCTGGCGAGCAGCATCGTATCGCTGTGAGACGCAGAGCCGACACCGGCAGACCCGAATTTGACCGGTTCTTCGGCGGCAATCAGGTCCGCCATGCTCTTGATCGCGCAATTGTCCGAGACGACTATTGACCTTGGTTCGCCCGAGGCCTTGCCGACCCATGCGAAGTCCCGCAGATCGAAGTCAAAGCCGTCACTGCCGACGAGCTGTCCGTATATGAGCCCGGCGTTGAAAGTCCCGATCGTCAGGCCGTCCGGCTTCGAGCGCCACAGCGTATTGGCGCCGACGATATGACCCGCGCCCGGCACGTTCCTGATGATGACATTATCGACGGGCAAGTACTTTTGCAGATAGCCGGCGATCAAGCGCGCATAGGTATCGTAACCGCCGCCCGCATTAGTCGCGACGATATACGATATGTTTTTACCAGCGTAAAAGTCTGATTCCTCGCCGGACTCCTGCGTACATGCCGCAACCAGCACCAGCGCGAGCAATGCAGTGATCATTTTTCGCATAAGTTCAGGACCCTGCTTTTCAGCGCATCGGTTCAGGCTAGTCTTTTGGCGGCACCCACAGGTCCTCGAACCCTTCAGCCGGTTCGAGCTGATCGAACCAGTCGAAGCCGATCGCTTTCATCATGCGGCTGTTGATGACGACGACTCGCGCCTCGTTTTTTGGATCGTTATTGAATCGTTTGTGGGCACAATACGGTGGTATATAGATAAAATCGCCAGGGCCCCACTCGAATTTTTTCGGTTCCGTGTCCCACTCCCAGATAAATTCGTCGGCACAATGAAACCTGACGTCGTAATGTAGATCGTAGCCTTTGCCCTCGATGACGAACGCAACTTCTTCAGAAAGATGTCGGCTCGTTCCTGTTGCGCCTTTCGGTGGCAGGAACTGCATGTAAATATCGATGCAGCATTCCTTGGTGTTCATACCTTCGTTGATGATGTGCTTGATCAAACCATCGGCAGTCCGCTCCATTGGCATGTCGTGCGACTTGACGACATTTGCGCGATTTTGGTACTCCGCGCGAAACTGTTTCGACGCTTCGAGCGCCTCGGCATAAAAATTCGCGGTCCGCTCAGAACGAGCCCGCTGACGCTCGATGTCGTCAACAAATGGTGCATTGGCAGTCATTAGATTACCTCGTTTGATTCAGTTTTGCGGGCGGAACTCAAAGCGAAGCCGGCGGCGCATAGTTTTCGTGACCGGGCACCGGTACTTTTGGCGGATACTCGACCATCTTTTGGAAAATCAGGTGCATGAACAGGAACAGCGGTTTGGCTTTCATGATCAGTACAATCGATTCACCATCCGGATCGTCCGAAAAATGTTGGTGAACACAGCCGTTTTCGACGATCAGCGCGTCGCCGGCTTCCCAGTCGATACGCCGACCATCATGTACATCATGGCCTTTGCCCTTGAGCACGAAAAATACGGCGCTGTTCATGTGGCCGTGCTTCTGTCCATGCCCGCCGGGCGCGTACACGTCGACATGCGTCTCGATCGATTGCGCGACGCGGACCGCCTGTGGATTGATCACTTTTTTGCCGAAATTCTGCGGGCCGCCTTTCCACTTCATGTCCTGCGTTCGATAAATCCTCGGCTGCGAGAACAGCTCCTCCATCAGCTCGCCGTAAGTGCCTTCGAGGGCACGTACGAAGGTTCGCTTCTTGGTCCATCTTTCCCAGGTAACTTCCTTGGTCCCTTCGGGTGTTGAGTCATTCAATGTCTTAACCTCTTCGCCTCAGCCAGTTTCGGTTGAAATAATTGCGGCCCAACATTATACGCCAGAATCGACGGTGAGGTTTCGACCGCGGGGTGCAGCCGTAACTCCTGCGGTTTCTGCAGCCATCACAATCGGGTCCTCGACAGCACCTCATTGATGATGAGCGCCAGCGTGCCGGCCAAAACCGGCAGCAGCATGACCGAAAGCATGCGCATACGCACAAAAGCCGGGCCGAGGAGCGGAATTTCGAACAGCATGATCCGGTGTGCCGAGAACAGGCTCCAGGCCGTGATAAACGCAACAAGCGCCGGAACCGATGCCCCCTGGGCCGCCAGCGCGGCCGCAATCGCAAACGAGATGACAGGCCCGGCCGGAACGATGAGTCCCGCGACGGAGCCGATGAAAATCCCCGTAAACCCGGAATTGTCGCCGAGAAAGCGACCGATAATATCAGTCGGTACGAGTTTAACCATGAAGCTCGCTGCGATCAGGGCGACGACCATCCGCGGGGCGATCTTGATGAACTGCTCGACGGCATACAGCAACCCCAGGTGGAAACTGCCATCGCGTCGCGATATTGCGAAACACGACATGACGACAGCCGCAAGCAGGAGCAGTAAGAAGCCAGGACTTATCACTGCCGGAGACTCTCACCGGAGGTAATCTTCTCGAGCGATACCGAAAACGGCAGCCGCCTCGCGATCATCCCGGCGACGATCGGCATCGGCAGCGAAATCAGGAATCGAAGCGTTGAAAACTCGGCACCCATGAATGGCAGGTCCCACACGATGATGCGCTGCATTCCGAGTAATGCCCAGCTCGCCAGGTAGGCGACGAGCACGCCCCGATCTGCGCCGGCGTTGGCGATTATGACTGTGAACGGAAACGCCGCCATGGGACCACCAGGCGTGATGATGCCGGCCACGGTTGCCATCGCCAGCCCGCGGCGGCCACCGGTCTTTTTCAGCATTCGCGACAAGCGGTCGCGGGGCAGCATGAACCAGGCCAGACCCGCAACCACCTGTGCGGCCGCAATCCTCGGCAGCAGATCGGTAATCATCTGCAAGTCTCTGGCCACGGCGCTGTTGAAGGCTTCGGTCCCCAAGACTCCGTAACACAGTGCTGCCATCAGCGCCGCAAAAGCGGCAAAGCCCCAGAACATGGGGCCAAAGCTCTCGCGCAACAGACTCGCCCACCAGTCGTGACTCCAGGCCTGTTGCTGCGGTTGTAATTCCAACGTGGGCTGCAGAGCTAGCTAATTTGCCCGGGCTCGCTGTGACCGTCGAGCAATGCGCCGGTAATGGTGCGAAACAAATCCGTTTCGGGCGGAAACTGCCCGGCAAGGAAACCGGCGAGGCGCGCGAACACGATCGCCTGTCCGGCAAGCGCATCCATGCGTTCTCCCATCGGTAAATTAGCCGCATCATTGAGCGAACGCGTCAGGCCTGCTTTGAAAAGTGCATCCATGTAGGCCGCCCGTACCGGCTCTTCCTGCAGTCCGACCGGCGCGTCGGTACCTGCTTGCCCCGGCATTACGCCGTAATGATTTACCAGAAGAACGAAGCGTTCGAACAACTCCTCGTCAATTCTTTCCTGATCGTCGAACTCGCCACACATTTACGCGTCACTCCCAAAAACTATGCTGGCTTCAAGCCGCTAACCCGAACCTGGCGAGATAATAATTCCAACATTTTTCGAAAAGCCCCTGCTTCCAGAGGCCCCTCTGACATCCCTCTATTTCTTCGGGAGTAAAGATGTAGCCCCCGCCCAACGAGGATGCGGCAACCTGGCGCTCCGCATTGAGCTCGAGGTAAATAGCAAGCACAGTGGCCTGCAAAATGTTGTCTGCGGCGATCACGGAGCCGTGGGCGCGAAGCAGCGCGGCGCGGCCGTTGCCAAGTACGCCGGCAACCTCAGCGGCGATCGTCGGGTTGTTTATCGATCGCGGCGAAGGAAATCGCGGGACGTCGCCGAGGAGTGCGCCCTGTGCCATCGTGACCTGATAATCGAGACCGGCGCTCGACAGCAACGTCGACCATTTCGGATGCCCGTGGGCGACTGCGCTCACGTCGGCTCGGGCCTTATACACCGCCAGGTGTAACGGCAGTTCTTTCGGGGGCTGCAGTGTGCCGTGGTCGGATTCACCGTTCGGCCCAACGATAAGGAAATCGTCTGGTCCGATAGCGCTGCGTACGGAGCTGCCCGAGTTGATCAGAATGTTGCCGTCATCCAGCCGAACACTGAAGTGACCGTTGAAGTCAATGATGCCGAGCCGCTCGAGAATCGATATGGCGTTCGCCAGCGTTCTCCGGAATTCATAATCGCTTTCTTCACCCGGTACTGTGCTCATAACGCACTCAGGCTGTGTCGCATCAGACTTCCGCCGATCAGGATGGCGAGGCATGCAATGCTCGCAAATGCTACACCGTTAACCCAGACGGCATAACGCTCCATCACTCGTAGCGGATAGGACGCGACGAATGACAACACCGCCATGCCGATAATCGATCCGAGGCCAAACGCGAGTATGTAAGCGATTGCCTGCGCAAGAGAATGTGCAGCTGCGGCAAGTACGAGCAGACCGGCCGAACCGGCCGCACCATGCACCATGCCGACAACAAGGGCGCGGCCGAGTCCCAGATCATGGTGCCCATGATCGTGCGTGCTCGCATCGTGAGTGGCCGCAGTCCCCGCGTGGGCATGGACATGCAAATGACGCTCGCCATGCCCATGATCATGAGCATGAAAATGCGGCCGACGCTGCCAGAGCTTGTAAAGCACATTGGTGCCCAGCAGCACGATCATGATGCCGACCGAGAATTCCAACATGGCCGCCACGCGCGGAGAAATCGACTCACCAAGGAACAGCAGCACGCCGCATATGGACAGCAGCGTGAACGTGTGGCCGATTCCCCATATGCCGCCTCTCAGCACCATCGCACGCGTCGATGTCCGGCGCGCACTGAGCGCCGCCACGGCGGCGAGGTGGTCAGCTTCCAGCGCGTGCTGGATGCCGACGACGCAGCCGAGAAGTAGCAGTGTGTAGTATTCCATGAAGTTCTTTCCTGAATCGATCACCGGCCAACCGGCATGCTCGCCGCACAGCTGATGTTATCCATCGTCTTGTTGCGCATACGGTGAGGACAAGTGCTCGATCTGTCGGAATCGTTTCTTAGGCAACAAACGGCGCAGATCGGTCAGCGCATCCGCAAATAATATCACGAAGTCGGTCCTGTGTGCCGGTCGCATGGCGCTCGCGCGCTGACCGCAAACGATTCAGGCTTGCGGTGCGGCGAAGTCGTGCTCTGTGATGCCCGGGTGCGGACACACGGGAAATTCTGTATCGACACCGCAAATGGGCCATTTCGATGAGCGGAAGAGTGCTCGGCCGGAATGCGGCTCCGAACGGACGAGAAAAGTTACGAGATCAGATACAGCGCTTTGATTTAGTGGGAAACCCCGTTTGCTTGACCGTGATACGGCCGCGTGGGATATTGGAATTCAGCAGAACGCCCGCCTGACTGCACGTTCGCCAAGTCCTGACTCTTCGCGCCGGCGAGCAGGATTGTTTCTTCCGAATCCGTTTTTGAAAATGAGTAATATGCGATGACAAAAGATGCAATCGTTTCCGACGATGTTGCGAAGAAATTCGCGAAAGAAATAGAGACGCCGTATACACGGTGGGTAAAGAACGAGGGCCTCGACATAATCGACGGCATTTACGTTCCGGATCTGAACGCCGTCAAGCTCAAACCCTGGCCGCGCCGTAACGGGTCTGGTGTGTTCATCAACCACGATGCCTCCCGGACTTCCAACGATTGCTACGTCTGTGAGATCGATCCCGGCGAAGAGTTGACGGTCCAAAGACAGCTTTACGAAGAGATGATCATGGTATTGAGCGGCCGCGGCTCGACCGCCGTATGGAACGATGCGGGGCAGAAAGTATCGTTCGAATGGCAGGCCGGTGCGTTGTTTTCCATCCCCGTCAATACCTGGCACCAGCATTTCAACGGCTCGGGCAAGGAAAAGGTTCGATTTGTCGCAGTAACGAATCTTCCTCCGATCATGAATATATTCGAAGAGCCGGAATTCATATTTAATACGCCGTACGATTTCAAAAGCCGCTTCTCGGGTGAACCGGACTACTTCGCGCCGCGGGAAGAGGTCAGCGGTCTGTTGCTGGAGACGAATTTTGTTGCCGACGCGGTCAGTCTGCCGTTGATCGAGGCAAAAGAGCGCGGTGCTGGCGGTGGCCACATCCGCTTCAATCTCGCAAAAAGCTCGATGAACAGCCACATTTCGCAATTCCCGGTCGGCACGTACAAGAAAGCTCACGCCCACGGACCCGGGGCCCACGTTATTGTTTTGGCCGGCAAAGGATACTCGCTGATGTGGCCCGAGGGCGAGGAGCCCAAACGGTACGACTGGAAGCCCGGCACTCTCATTACCCCCCCAAACATGTGGTTTCACCAGCATTTCAACGCGGGCGACACCCCGGCCCGGTATCTGGCGTTCAAGTATGAAGGTGTCGCGATTCGTAACTCCCAGGGCGTGCCGAAAGCGTGGATCAGCCGGCGTATCGGGGGACACCAGATCGATTACGCGGACGAGGCGCCCGCGGTGCGGACGATCTTTGCAGAAACCCTTGCCAAGATCGGTCTCGAACCCCGCATGGACGAGCCCTACGAACTGGAGAAGAAAACGTTGCCGCCGCTGCCCAAAGCACACGGATAGCCTTGGCGACGCTTGCCTGTAGATCTAAGGTATGCCGACGAGGCAGACGGCAAAAATCACAAGCCGACTTATGCCGTCGACTGCGAGCCCGTCGCTGACCGTGTAGTATTCGAAGACAAACGGGGGTGAATAAGGCGTGCGATTACTAATTTGGATTGCATTAGGTGTGCTGCTCGTGGCTGCCTGCGCGCCGCCGGACAGCACACAATTAGCCGATGACAACGTCTCAATTGTAATTCCGTACCGTCCGGGCGGCGGCTTCGATGTCAGCGTGCGCACTTTCGCGCCCTATTTTGCGAAACAGCTGGGCGAGGACATCAACATCCTGCCGACGAACCTGCCCGGCGCGGGAGGCAGGCGGGGAGCAACCACGGTTTACCGGGCCAAACCCGACGGTACGACGCTGGGCATCTTCAATCTGCCCGGTATCGTGCTACCACGAATTCTCGGCGAAGAAGTGCAATACGATCTTCAGAAGCTGAGCTGGATCGGTCGTCTCGAATCACAAAACTACCTGTTCCTGGTCGCGTCTTCTTCAGAGCTGCGATCGATAGAGGATGTGCAGAGGCTGGAAGCGATATCCTTTCTCTCGACCGGTTACGGGTCATCGGTGCTGACTGCCATGCAGATCCTTTCGGACAGTCTCGGACTCGAGGATAAGAACCCGATCTTCCTCACCGGTTATGCGGGCACGGCAGATTACCTTGTCGGACTGATTCGTGGCGATGGCAATGTCGCGCTCGCGCCGGTTTCGACCGCCATCAAATACGTCGAGTCCGGTGACTTGCGGGCGCTTGCCGTAACCGGCGAGGTCAGCGAACTGGAGGGCGTGCCGACATTTGCCGAACTCGGTTATCCGGAGCTAACGCCATTGAATGTGCAGCGATCCATTGCAGGTCCGCCGGACATGAATCCCGAACTTCTGAAACTGCTGCGTGACGCGTTCACGCGCGCAGTATCGGATCCGGAGTTCAAGGAAGCGGCTCTAAAAGCACGCCTTGACCTGAGCCCGCTCGATGGTGAACAGGCCGCTGCCCAGGTTGACGAGAATTTCAACTTCTATGAGAAGTTCAAGGCAAATCTGAAAAACCCGAACACCTTCTGATCGCAAAGGTCGGGTCTCGCAGTAATGTTCGATTCACTGATAGTAGCTGCCGATTACCTGATCGACGGATACAACCTTGCCTATCTTGCAATCGGCGTTGCTGTCGGTTTGCTGTTCGGCACGGTACCGGGTCTCGGTGGAGCAACCGCGATTGCGCTGTTGTTGCCACTGACTTTCGGCATGGAGCCCGAGCAGGCCATGATCCTGATGGGCGGCATCATGGGCGCCGTATCGATCGGCGGC
>Ga0224512_10004153_pt1 | contig 12385 bp, 6 predicted proteins | sample SF_May12_sed_USG_4_FD_169103 | JGI IMG/M metagenome (GOLD analysis project Ga0224512, IMG submission 169103) | Sediment microbial communities from San Francisco Bay, California, United States - SF_May12_sed_USGS_13 | ecosystem: Environmental > Aquatic > Marine > Sediment | place: USA: California... | reverse complement strand
CGGCGCCGGCTGGAACGTCGACGAGCACGAGGCCTACGGGATCGAACTGCACCACCTTAAGGAGCGATTCGATCGCTTCGACGAGGCGATCGAGGTGATCCACCTCCTGCTGACGGAGGACACCGCCGACTTCGAGGGCGACCATTACCGGCTGCAGTCGGCTCGCTGCGAACCCAAGCCGGTTCAGCAGCCACGCCCTCCGCTGGTGATCGGCGGCGGCGGGGAGAAGCGGACGTTGCGCACCGCCGCCCGCTGGGCTGACCACTGGAACACCCCCGGCATGGATTTCGACCTCGAGTCGTTCCGCCACAAGGCTGGGGTGCTGGCCGCGTGGTGCGACACAGTGGGCCGCCCTTCAGACCAGATCGAGAAGTCGATCCAATTCTGGTCCGGCGACCCCGCCTCATTGCCGGAGAGGCTCGCCCAGGCAGAGGAAGCAGGCGTCGATCACTCCGTGGTCGCACTCGCTTCGCCCCATCGCGTGGCAGATTTGGTGGCAGTGGCCGAGGCCGTCAGGGCATCGAGATAGCGGCTGGGTAGGGCCGACGACCAACGTGTCCAGCTTCGCTGGCCTGCGCCGCCCGGCAGCGGGCGCCTAGTCAACTTCGGACCGCGCCACGACCGACGGCGGCCATTTCGGCGAGCTAACGCCTCTGTAGCATCGATCGATGGTGGTCAACCCGTCATTTCGTGCCGGATTGCGCGACGGCGTAGTGATCCTGGTGGCCGTCGGCGCGTTTGGCGTCGCCTTCGGGGCGCTGGCGGTGGACGCCGGCATGACAGGCTGGCTGGCCGTACTGGCTTCAGCGATCGTCGTGTCTGGCGCTGCCCAGTTCGCCATGGTCGGCCTGCTGTCCTCGGGCGCAGCGCCGGTCCTGATAGCCACCACCGGTCTTGCACTTCGGCACCTCCCCATGTCGGCCCGGCTGGCCGCCATGATCGGTCCACGCTCGCCCACCGTGCGAGCTGCTCTCGCCTATGTGCTGGTGGACGAGACGTTTGGCCTCACGATCCATGCCTCGCGGCGCGGCGAGCAAAACCTCGTCGCCTACAAATTCGGGGCCGACGTGTTGCTTTACACGGGCTGGGTGTCCGGAACCGTCATCGGCGTGATCCTCGGCTCGGCAGCCGACCCTGAGAGCTGGGGAGCTGACGTGTTCTTTCCGCTCCTGTTTCTCGGCCTCGCCGCTCCCCTGGTGAGGACCCGTCGCGACTGGTTCGTCGCCGGGTTGGCCGTCGTCCTCGCACTTGGCGCCACCCTGGCGCTGTCGGACGCATGGCAGATCACTGGAGCGGCTGCGGGAGCCGCCGCGATCGGAGCAGGGTTCCGTGAGTGATCTGTCGATCGTCATCGCGATGGCCGTCATCACCTACTCGAGCCGGGTGGTGTTTCTGGTGCGGCCGCGAACGCTGCCGGGGGGAGCCGTAGGGCGCTTCCTCGATGTCTTTCCGGTAGCCCTGTTCGTGGCGCTGGCCACCATTGGACTCGGCGCGCCCGACGGCGATCCCGATGTGACGATCGCGCTCGCCGCCGCCGGCGGCGGGCTCATAGGCGCCGTCGTCACCAAGCGCTCGCTCCCCGGCGTCGTCATCTTCGGCGGAGCCGCCTGGTGGCTGGCCAGAACCCTGACCTGAGCACCGATCGGGGTGGGAGGATTCACCGCCAGCCTCGAAGCCCGACTCACTTGGACGCGAGGCCGCACGTCCATCGTGGATCGTCTGGAGATGATTGGTGCGCAAGTCGTGATGCTGGCAGGATGGCCCCCATGTCAGTCCGTCCCAGAACCGTCCTGATCGCCCTTGTCGGGGCGCATCTGGTGAACGACCTGTATTCGACCGTCCTGCCGGCCTTCCTGCCGCCCCTGGCCGAGGAGTTCGATCTCGACTACAGCGAACTCGGCATCTTGTCGTTCGCGTTCATGCTTCTAACCGGTGTCCTCCAGCCGGTCCTCGGCAATGTTGCTGATCGATCTGGGCGACGGCGATGGATGCTCGTGTTCGGTTTCGCGATTGGCGCCGTCGGCTTTCTGGCTATGGCGGTTGCACCAACATTCTGGTTCATCGTCGTGGTAAGCCTGCTCGCCGGCCTTGGTGGAGCCACCTACCACCCCCAGGCAACTGCTTTCATAGTCGCCGCCTACCCCGAGCGTCGGGGGCGCATGCTCGGCATCCACGGCTGGGGTGGGTCCGCCGGGCACCTCCTGGCTCCGGCAGCGGTCGTGTTGACCGTTGCGGCGCTCAATTGGCGCCTGACCATGGCGGCGATCGCTGTCCCCTTGTTGATAACAGCGGTCACGCTGCGGGTGAGGCTGGATGAGACACCGGCGACGCCGTCGGCAAGACTGCGCGGCGCCGTGACGCCTCAGTTAATTTCCGTGGCGGTGACGTTCGGCATCATCGCAATGGTGGGACGAAGCTTCATCACCTTCTTCGTCAAGATGTTGGTCGACGAGGGCTGGGGAGAAACCAGCGCTGGTGTTTTGCTGACAGTCGTGTTGGCCATCGGCGTCATCGCTCAACCGGTGGGCGGTTGGGCCTTCGACCGCTTCGGGGGTCGCTGGGTATTCACGGTCGCCGCGGCGTCGACCGCCGCCCTCGTCGCAGCGTTCGCCGTCACCAGCGGGCCCCTGTCACTCATCGCGATCACAGGCATCGCCTTCTTTCAGTTCAGCCTGTTCCCGGTTGCGCTTGCCCAGGCCAGCCAACTCGTCTCGTCAGCCCACACCGGCGCCGCCACCGGCCTCGTCCTTGGCCTTTCCGGTCTGATGATCGCCGCCGCCCAGCCAGTGGTGGGCGCGTTGGCCGAAGCGGTCGGCGACATCCGGGTGGCACTGGCATGGCAGCTTCCGCTGGCCCTGCTGGGCCTTGCTCTCGCCCGCACCACGCCCAAGTCCAGCGTGGGTCTGCTGAGCTGACGCGTGCCCTTGGCCGAGCCGCTGCCTGACGTAGCTAGCCGACGTCTGTGACCAACAGGTCGTCGTAGGTCTCGCGCCGGACCACTTGGCGGGCGTCGCCATCTCGCACGAACACCACTGCTGGCCGCAGGACCTTGTTGTAGTTCGAACCCATCGAATGGCCATACGCTCCCGTCACGGGCGTAGCCAGCAGGTCACCCACCGCGATGTCGTCAGGGACGCTTGCGTCGCGCACCAATATGTCGCCGGACTCGCAATGCTTGCCGACGACCCGAACCTCCAACTCGCGTGCCGCGTCGGTGGACCGGGGCAGGAACGTCTCGTATCCACTGCCGTAGAGCACCGGACGCGGATTATCGCTCATCCCCCCGTCGACGGCCACATACGTACGGATGCCACCCAGCTCTTTCACCGTGCCAACTCGGTACAGCGTGATGGCAGCAGCGGCAACGATGGAACGACCCGGTTCGGCGGTCACCCGGGCAGTCACACCGGCGTCCCGGCAGGCCTCGAGCACGATCTCTCCCCAGGCGAGAATGGGAAGCGTCTCCTCGCCGGTGACGTAGGCAACTCCGAGTCCGCCACCAACGGACAGCTCGGGTAGGTCGAGCGGATTGCTGAACTCGGCCAGTGCTTGGGCGGCTTTGCGGAACGAGTCGAGCCGGAAGACCTGGGACCCGATGTGGGCATGTATGCCGTACAGCTGGATCGCCGGCGATGCCATCGCTCGATCGACCGCCTGGCCGGCGAGACCGCTGGACACAGTGAAGCCGAACTTTGAGTCGTCCTGCCCGGTCGCGATGTATTCGTGGGTGTGGGCTTCGATACCGGGGGTCACCCGCAACAGGACCGGCGCCACCTGGCCGGTATCGGCATGCCGACGTTCGATTCGCTTGAGCTCGTCGAAGCTATCGACCACAATGCGCCAGACGCCGGCATCGAGCGCCATGGCCAATTCGAGCTCGGACTTGTTGTTGCCGTGCATCACCAGCTTGTCGCCGGGCACGCCGGCCGCCAGCGCCACCCGCAACTCGCCGCCAGTGGCAACATCAAGGTGCATGCCTTCTTCGTACGCAACGCGTGCCATGGCTCGACACAAGAACGCCTTAGTGGCATAGGCCACACCTTCACCGAACGCCTCGACGGCCTGGCGGCACCGGGTCCGCAGGTGCTCCTCGTCATAGATGAACAGCGGAGTGCCGTACTGCGCCGCAAGCAGGTCGACGGGCACGTCCCCAATGCTCAACATGCCGTCCTCGTCCACCGACGAGTTGTCGGGCAGTAGCGAGAGGGGAACAGGACCAGCCATGTTTCTCAGCAGTCTCCTACATCGAGTCCGGACCGAAGACATCGATGAGATCAAGGCCGACCACCAGGCCGTCGCGACCAGCGAGGTCGGCTGCACCTCCCGTCTCCCGCCCCAGGGCCCGAGATTACTTGTGCACCGTATTCGGTTGTAGTTGGCGTGACCGTTCGAAGGCGGTTTGGTAGGAGCGGTTCAACCACACCAGCCCATTGGACCTGAGAAACATCTCTGTGCCCCCCAAGGGCGTCACCAACTATCCTGCATGGTTCCTAAGGACACGGAGAGTGTTTCTTGCACAACCCATCGTCACATAGCGCCGTCCGCAATGCTGGCTTCAGCATGAGGCGAAGTTGAGAGACCCACTGGACGAGGAGCGAGGCTTGGGCCTCTACGACCGGTCGCACGACCATGACTCGTGCGGGATCGGCTTCGTCGCTGACATCAAGGGACGCAAGAGTCGCAAGATAATCGACAACGGACTCACGGTGCTCACCAACCTCACCCACCGGGGAGCGGTGGGAGCCGATCCGCTGGCAGGCGACGGTGCTGGATTGTTGCTGCAAATCCCGGACGGCTTCTTTCGACGAGAGGCCGCCGCTCTCGGCATCGAACTACCGCCGGAAGGTCAGTACGGCGTCGGAATGTGTTTCCTGCCTCGCGACGACGTGCACCGCGTGGTGTGTGAGAACGCGCTGGTGGAGATCATCATCCGGGAAGGACTCCAGCTGCTTGGGTGGCGTGACGTTCCGGTCGATCCTTCCTGCCTGAGCGAGGGCGTCAAGGCGATTGAGCCTGTCATCCGGCAGGTGTTCGTCGGAGCCGGCCCCGAAATACGCGATCAGGATCATCTCGAGCAGAAGCTCTTCGTCGCCCGCAAACAAGCCCAGATTCAGATCATTCAGCGTACGCCTCAAGTTCTCGAGAGCGGCGGCTACTACATCTCGTCCATGTCGAGCCGCACCATCACCTACAAGGGGATGATGCTCGCCGCCAACCTGTCCGTGTATTACCCGGACCTGGCCGATCCCGCCATGGAGTCGGCGCTCGCCCTGGTCCACCAGCGCTTCTCTACCAACACCTCTCCAAGCTGGCGCCTGGCCCAACCATTCCGGCTGCTGTGCCACAACGGCGAGATCAACACCGTCAAGGGCAACATCAACTGGATGACGGCGCGACGCGCAACGATGTCATCGGAGATCCTTAGTGACGATCTCGACAAGCTCTGGCCGCTGATCGGCGACGGCGCCTCCGACTCCGCCACATTCGACAACGCCCTCGAGTTGCTCTTGGCAGGCGGGTACTCGCTTGGTCATGCCATGATGATGATGATCCCCGAGGCGTGGGCGGGCAACCCGCTCATGGACAAGGACCGCCGCTCGTTCTATGAGTATCACGCCGCGTTGATGGAGCCGTGGGACGGCCCCGCCGCCGTGGCGTTCACCGATGGGCGACAGATCGGCGCCACCCTCGATCGGAATGGGCTGCGCCCGGCACGGTATTTCGTGACCGACGACGACCTTGTGGTGATGGCCTCAGAGATGGGCACTCTCGACATTCCCGAGGAGAACATCATCAAGAAATGGCGGCTTCAGCCAGGCAAGATGCTGCTCATCGATCTGGAAGAGGGGCGGATCGTGGAGGACGAAGAGCTCAAATCAACGCTCGCCACGGCAAAGCCTTACCAGAAGTGGCTCGATGACTCCCAGATACGCCTCACCGAGCTGCCGGAAGAAGTCGCTTCCATGGGGCCGGATGCCGACACGCTCCTGGCGGCACAGCAAGCCTTCGGCTACACCCGCGAAGACATCGAGTTCTACCTCAAGCACATGGTGGAAATCGGACAGGACCCCGTTGGAGCCATGGGACGCGACACGCCGCCGGCGGTGCTGTCCGATCGACCGAAGATGCTCTACGACTACTTCAAGCAGACGTTCGCTCAAGTCACCAACCCTGCCATCGATCCGATTCGAGAAGAGCTCGTCATGTCGCTGGTTTCGCTCATCGGTCCGAAACCGAACCTGCTCGACCTCAACACAGGTGGCACACATATGCGCCTGGAGGTCGAACAGCCGATCCTCACCAATGTCGACCTCGAGCGCATCCGCCGCATCGAGAACCACGTGACGGACGCCTTCCGCACCAAGCGACTCACCATGTGTTACGACGCTTCGGAGGGCGCCGAGGGCATGCGCGCTGCGTTGGTGGCCCTCTGCGCCAGAGCGACCGATCGGGTACGCCAGGGCTACAACCTCATAATTCTGTCGGACCGCCGTATCGACGCCGACAACATCGCGATCCCAGCCCTGTTGGCTACCGCCGCAGTGCACCATCACCTCATCCGTGAAGGGCTGCGTACCAGTACCGGCCTTGTGATCGAGACCGGCGAGGCCAGACAAGTCCACGATTTCTGCCTACTGGCCGGATACGGAGCGGAGGCGATCAACCCCTATCTGGCACTCGACACCATTGCCGAAGTGGCCAACGACTTGGAAGGGTCGATGACTCCGGCCGATGCGCAGGAGCGCTACATCAAGTCGATTTACAAGGGCATGCTCAAGGTCATGTCGAAGATGGGCATCTCCACGTTTCAGTCTTACTGCGGTGCCCAGATCTTTGACGCGGTTGGCCTCGACTCGGCCTTCATCGACGAATACTTCACCGGAACCGCATCCTTGATCGAGGGGATCGGCCTCGACCAGATCGCCGAGGAGACCGTCGCTCGCCATGCCATCGCATACGGTGACGTCCATATATACCGACACAGTCTCGACGTTGGCGGTGAGCTGGCCTACCGCATTCGCGGTGAAGAGCACGTCTGGAATCCCGAGACCATCGGCGCCCTGCAGCACGCGGTGCGGTCCGGCAGTTACCAGAAGTTCAAGGAATACTCACAAGCCGTCAACGACCAAACGAGCAAGTTCAAGAATCTGCGTGGACTGTTCGAATTCGATATCGATGTAGGAACCCAGATCCCGCTCGAGGAGGTCGAGCCGGCAAGCGACATCGTCAAGCGATTCACCACTGGCGCCATGTCGTTTGGGTCCATTTCATTCGAAGCACATACCAACCTGGCGATCGCGATGAACCGAATCGGCGGAAAGTCCAATACCGGCGAAGGTGGCGAAGAAGCGTCCCGATACGTCACGACCGAGAGCGGCGATTCCATGCGATCGGCCACCAAACAGGTCGCATCGGGGCGCTTCGGCGTCACAACCGAATACCTGGTGAATGCAGACGACATCCAGATCAAGATCGCACAGGGCGCCAAGCCGGGAGAAGGCGGCCAGCTGCCGGGCCACAAGGTTGATCAGCGCATCGCCAACGTTCGCCATTCGACGCCGGGTGTCGGGCTGATCTCTCCTCCACCGCATCACGACATTTACTCGATCGAGGACATCAAGCAGCTGATCCACGACCTCAAGAACGTCAACCCTCAGGCTCGCGTCAGCGTCAAATTGGTCTCGGAGGCAGGGGTGGGCACCATCGCCGCCGGCGTCGCCAAGGCGTATGCGGATCACGTGCTCATCTCAGGAACGGAGGGCGGGACCGGCGCGAGTCCGGTTACCTCCATCATGCGCGCCGGCTCCCATTGGGAGATCGGATTGGCCGAGACGCACCAGACATTGGTTGCCAATGGTCTGAGGGGCCGCATTGCGGTTCAAGCCGACGGGGGCATTCGAACGGGCGCCGACGTTGTTACTGCCGCCCTCTTGGGCGCTGATGAAGTTGGCTTCGCGACGACCGCTCTGATAGCCCAGGGGTGCATCATGACCCGCAAGTGCCACCAGAACACCTGCCCGGTCGGGGTGGCGACGCAAGATCCAACGCTCCGACAACTCTTCCCCGGCAAGCCGGAACACGTCGTGAATTTCATGCTGTTCGTTGCGGAAGAGGTGCGAGAGCTCATGGCCCAACTTGGATTCCGCACCTGGAACGAGATGGTGGGCCAAAGCGATCGGATCCGATCCAACCAGGCCATCGATCATTGGAAGGCCGAAGGCATTGACCTCACCCGGGTTCTGCACAAGCCCGAGGCAGCCGAGGGTGTTGCCACCTTCAACTCCGAGCGACAGAACCACCATTTGGAAGACTCGCTGGACAACGAACTCATCGCTCAAGCTATGCCGGCTCTCGAACACAAGACACCGAAGATCATCGAAACACCGATTCGCAACGCCAATCGGTCCGTAGGCGCGATGTTGTCGGGCGAGATGGCACGCAGATATGGGCATGCCGGCCTTCCCGACGACACGATCCAGATCAACTTGAAGGGAACCGCCGGCCAGAGCTTCGGCGCATGGGCCGCCCAGGGTTTGACACTTCATCTCGAAGGCGACGCCAATGACTACGTCGGCAAGGGGCTCTCCGGTGGAAGACTCCTCGTTCAAGCGTCGCCGGAAGGCACTTTCGTTCCGAAGGACAACGTGATCATCGGAAACACGGCGTTATACGGCGCCATCGACGGAGAGTGTTACTTCAACGGGGGTGCCGGCGAGAGATTCGCCGTGCGCAACTCGGGCGCCATTGCCGTGGTCGAAGCCGTCGGCGACCATGGGTGTGAATACATGACGGGGGGATGCGTCGTCGTGCTGGGAGATACCGGCCTCAACTTCGCGGCGGGAATGAGCGGAGGCATCGCGTACGTACTTGACGAGGACGGCACCTTCGCCAGCCGTGCCAACCTGTCGATGGTGGAACTCGAACAGATCGATGCCAAGAGTCATCCCATCTCCCGCAACGACAAGCCAAGCCGGGCAGATCTCTTGGCAGACCCCCTGGCCCACGATGCCTGGCGGCTGCTACACCTGATTTCGAAGCATGCCGATTCAGTAGATAGTTCACGAGCCCAAGAGATCCGGGACGATTTCGACCGCTATATCTCGAAGTTCGTCAAAGTGGTGCCTGTTGAGTACCGGCGGGCCATCGAAGCTCGCGACGCGCAAGCGGGCGCTGCCTGATGGGCTCAAAGACGGGATTCCAGGACTTCGACCGGGAGGATCGCCGCTACCTGCCGGTCGAGGAGCGGACGAAGAACTACCGAGAGTTCGCCATCCCGCTCACGGCGACAGAGGTAGCGAACCAGGGAGCTCGTTGCATCGACTGCGGCATCCCCTTCTGTCATACGGAATGTCCCGTCAACAACATCATCCCTGATTTCAACGACCTCGTGTACACCGACGACTGGAAGAGAGCATCCGAGGTTCTGCACTCGACGAACAACTTTCCTGAGTTCACCGGCCGGGTTTGCCCGGCGCCGTGCGAGGAGGCGTGCACGCTTGCTCTGCACGACGCCCCTGTCACCATCAAGTCGATCGAGTACGCCATCGTCGAACGGGCCTGGGACGAAGGGTGGATCCGTCCCCAGATGCCCAAGAGGAGGACGGGAAAACGTGTCGCGATCGCGGGCTCCGGACCCGCCGGTTTGGCGGCAGCCCAGCAATTGGCGCGCGCCGGCCACCGGGTCATGGTGTTCGAGAAGAACTCCAAGATCGGCGGCCTGCTCCGATACGGCATTCCCGACTTCAAGATGCAAAAAGGTGTCCTCGACCGCCGGATGGCGCAAATGCAGGCCGAGGGCGTGGCCTTCTTCGTCAACAGCCACGTCGGCTACAACGTGTCCATCGAAGGATTGGTGGAGGACTACGACGCCGTGATCCTTGCAGGCGGATCCGAGTACCCGCGCGATGTCGAAGTACCCGGACGGGACCTCCAGGGCATCTCGCTCGCCGTTCCGTTCCTCGAGCAACAGAATCGCCGCGTAAGTGGTGAGTCGCTCCATGATGAATCGGAGATCTCGGCATCGGACAAGCACGTAGTGATAATCGGCGGTGGCGATACCGGATCTGACTGCGTCGGCACCGCCAATCGCCACGGCGCGGCGTCGGTGACTCAACTCGAGCTGCTGCCGATGCCCCCCGAGGATCCCGACATATTGCTGACATGGCCGGAATGGCCAGACAAGCTGCGCACGACGTCATCACACGAAGAGGGATGTGAGCGCTTTTGGTCGGTGCTCACAAAGTCGTTCTCCGGTTCCGACGGCAAGGTCGACACGCTCCATGCCGTAATGGTCGAGTGGACCAATGTTGATGGCCGGTGGGAGATGTCCGAGATCGAGGAGTCCGAGTTCAGCCTTCCGGCCGATCTGGTCCTGATCGCGGCCGGGTTCGTGCACCCCACGCACCAAGGCATGCTCCAAAAACTTGGCGTCGACCGAGACCCCTTCGGAAACGTCCTCGCCAGCACCGATGACTACGCCACGAGCATCCCTGGGGTGTTCGCCGCCGGCGACATGCGTCGCGGACAATCGCTAGTCGTATGGGCTATCCGTGAAGGCCGCCAAGCTGCCCGAGCGGTCGACGAACACCTCATGGGCGCCACCAACCTGCCGCGATAGACCCGCGACCGACGGTCGAGCAGAGTCTGGCTCGCTCCCCCTTCCTGACGACGACACCTCCCAACCTCAGCCGGGGACCCGATTAGGCGTCTCCCGACGTTGCCCGATCACCTGGCGACGCTCAATTGCTGACGCGTACCGTTACGTGCTGAGCCAAGTGGTCGGACGCACCGCTGGTGCCGATACGAAGATGCTCGACCGTGAGTCCGGGCGACACGAAAACCCAGTCGGGTCGATCGCACCCCGAGGTTGGCTCCATCGAGGTGGTCCGGCACGGCTCGCCGGTAGCGCCCACTGCGTCCGTGAATCCTGCCTCGACGAACAGTGCTACTTGGGGGTCATCCGGTGCGAAGTTCATGTCGCCCGCTATCACGAGTTGGGGCGAGGCCGCGACGGCAGCGATAAAGGCCGCGATCTGCGGAATCGATCGGCTCTGCAGATGAGTGGCGGCGATCGAAAGATCTACTCCACCTGCGTGCACTGTGACCAGGATGTAGCTGCGGTCCTGAGTGCCATCCTTCGGTAACCGACCCGACGCCACCTCGTCCATCGGCAAGCGAGAGAATATGACGTACCCGAACTGTTGGTCACCGGCACTCTCGAATACGTAGTCCATACCCAGGTCCCATTGGAGGTAGGCGAGGAGGTCGGTTGACGCGTGAATCGGCCAACCCCGACCGACTTCCTGCAGGACAACCACATCAGGGTCAGATGTGAGTATCTCGGTCGCGATGAGGTCGGGCCGGACCTGGCCGTCGATGTCGACCGATCCCCGGATGTTGTAGTTGACGATCCGAATGGTGTCGACGACGGCGGCGGACTCCATTGATGGCTGCGAGACCCACAGCCCGATCGGAACGACTACGGCAAGCGCGGCTATCCCCAGGCTCGCCATCACAACGACCACCGTCCGACCGCCTTGTCGAGTCGGTCGCTGTGAAAGTGCCAGACCCACGACGACCGCGGCCGCGATGGCTGGTACCGCCTCGCGGGGCAAGCGCACCTCGCGGTCTAGATAGATCTGCCACGCCCCGATGAGTGCGAGGAAGAGAACTCCGCCACCCGCGATCGCAACGATCGCTCGTCGCGAACCTGCCTGAGATGCCGAATCTCGCTCACCGATCGTGACAGCGATGCCGCCGCCAGCGAGCACCTGCAGCGCCACCACCACGAATGCCGCACCGATTCCGATCCCTGTTGTCAGCGCCCAGGCGAGCGCAACCGCCATCAGGCCGCCGACCAGCTTGGCTGACTTCGGAAGCCCGTGCGCGACGACGCGATCGATAACCAACAAGGTCGCCACGTCGCCGACTAACACCACCGCGACCGCGACCGCAAAAGAGATCCCGGCCTGGGAAGAGACGAATCCGACGTTGTGCAGGAAGAGCAAATGAAGCATGGCGAAGGCGCCTAGTGCGATCCAACCCGCTGGCGGAATGAGGCCACCGAGAGCAACAGCCGATGAGTGCGATTGACGGGATGCGACAAGCGTGACAAGACCCAGGCCGCCGCCAAGGGCTGCCACTAGGAGCAGAGAAATGACATCGGTCTGCCAGGCGAGATCCCAGGACCGGAAGACACTTTTCACCGTTGTATCGACAGCGAGTCCGGCGATGATCGCACCCGGGATGAAGCCCGTGCTCATCGATCTGGCCATTGGCAACCGAACTGCGAGCACCGTCGCCCCAACCAGAGCAAGGGCGACTCCGACAATGGCGAGCCAGGCCGGGATTGGCTCTGCGAGCCGCAGCGTCAACAACACCAACG
>Ga0224512_10004152_pt1 | contig 12386 bp, 10 predicted proteins | sample SF_May12_sed_USG_4_FD_169103 | JGI IMG/M metagenome (GOLD analysis project Ga0224512, IMG submission 169103) | Sediment microbial communities from San Francisco Bay, California, United States - SF_May12_sed_USGS_13 | ecosystem: Environmental > Aquatic > Marine > Sediment | place: USA... | reverse complement strand
ACCGCCCCAGCTGTATCCCAACTTAAAAAGCGCCATGTGATCCAGCATGCGGGCCAGCGCGTCCTTGGGATAGGCCTTGTCGAGGACGATGGAGAACAACCCGCTCGCGCCCGAGAAATCCCTGGCCCAGACCTCATGGCCCGGGCAGCCTTCGAAGGCGGGATGAAGGATGCGCGCGACCTCGGGCCGCTCCCGGCACCAGCGCGCCAGCGCCAGCGCCGTTTCCTGGTGCCGTGCCAGCCGCACCGCCAGGGTGCGGATGCCGCGCAGCGCCAGGTAGCAATCGTCGGGACCCGGCACCGCCCCCAGGATCGCCGCCATCACCCGCACCCGGCGGAACAGTTCCACCGTCGTGGTGATGACCCCCATCATGACGTCGGAATGGCCCACCAGATACTTGGTGGCGGCCTCGATTGCGACATCGACGCCGTGATCGAACGGCCGGAAGAAGAGCGGCGTCGCCCAACTGTTGTCCAACACGACCACCGCGCCGGCCGCGTGGGCCGCCCCGGCGATGGCCGGCACGTCCTGGACCTCGAAGGTGAGGGATCCCGGCGACTCGGTGAACACGACCTTCGTGTTGGGCCGGATCAAATCCTTGATGCCGCCGCCGATCAACGGATCGTAATAGGTGGTCTCAATCCCGAAACCCTTGAGGACGATCTCGCAGATCTTCCGGGTCGGGCTATAGGCGCTGTCCACCATCAAAAGGTGATCGCCCTGATCCAGGAACGCCATCAGGGTCGCGGCGATGGCGGCCAGACCGGAGGCGGTGGCGATCGACCGGTACCCGCCCTCCAGCTCGGCCACGGCGGCTTCCAGCGCAAAGGTTGTCGGCGTCCCGTTGCGCCCGTAATAGACACCCTCGAACGGCGTCGCGGTCTTGCGCTCGAGCTCTTCCAGAGTCTGGTAGATCACCGTCGACGCATGATAGACGGGCGGGTTGACCACACCCATCTGGGCCTTGGGATCGCGGCCCGCCTCGGTCACCTGGGTTCCCTTGCCATGTTGCGGTTTGCGCCCGCCATCGCCGCGTGGCTTGCGTGCCATGTCTTAAGCCCCCGCCGGGCCGGTCTCGACCGGCGTATCCGTTCGGCTGCCCCATTCCGACCAGGACCCGTCATAAATGGCGACGTCGTCGCGGCCCAGGATATGCAGCCCCAGGGCCAGGACGCAGGCGGTAACCCCGGAGCCGCAGGAGCACACCACGGGCCGCCCGGCTTCGACGCCGGCTTCGGCAAAAATGGGCGCCAGGGTGTCGGCCGCCCGGAAGGTCCCGTCCTTCGGGTTCGCGAGCGCCGCGTAATGCACGTTCCGGCTGCCTGGAATATGACCCGCGCGGACGCCCGGGCGCGGCTCCGCCTCGCGGCCCTCGAAGCGGCCCGGTCCACGGGCGTCCAGAATCAGGGCCCGGCGGCTTTCCAGGTTGTCCCGGACATCCTCCAGCCCACGCACCAGTTCCTGGCGCAACACCGCCCGGAAGGGCTGCGCCGCGGCCTCCGGGGCCGGCGGCCCCGCCTCGGTGGGGCGGCCTTCCGCCTGCCACTTCGGAAATCCGCCATCCAAGACCCGCACCCGGTCATGGCCGAAGGCCCGGAACATCCACCAGACCCGGGGCGCGGAGAAAAACCCCATCCCGTCATAGACCACGATGTCGTGGCCATTGGTCACGCCCAGGGCGGCAACCGCTTCGCCGAACCGTTCCGCGCTGGGCAGCGTATGGGGATAACCCGACGCCGTGTCGGCGATCATGTCGATATCGAAGAGCACGGCGCCGGGAATATGGGCGGCGGCGAACTCCGCGCGGGGGTCGCGGTTCTGGTCGGGTAGGTACCACGACGCGTCGAGAACACGCAGTTCCGGATCCTCCAGCCTGTCGGCCAGTTCGGCGGTGGATATGAGGGGACTGCTATTCATTCAGAAACCCGGCTCCACGGCCTGAGCTATTGAAATCAATCGGTATCCAGCCAATCGGGATAGGGCAGGTTGCGAGCCTTCAGGAACTCCGGATTGAACAGCTTCGATTGATAGCGTTGACCGTAATCGCACAACACGGTGACGATGGTGTGGCCGGGCCCCATCTGCTTGGCCAAGCGGATGGCCCCGCCGACATTGATGCCGGTCGAACCGCCCATGCAGAGCCCTTCGTGCTTCAACAGATCGAAGACGATGGGCAGCGCCTCGTCGTCATCGATGCGGAAGGCATCGTCGACCACCGCGCCTTCCAAGTTCTTGGTCACCCGCCCCTGGCCGATGCCTTCGGTGATGGAGGTGCCTTCGGGCTTGAGTTCGCCGTTCTTGAACCAATTGTACATAGCCGCGCCTCCGGGATCGGCGGCGGCGATGACCACGTTCTTGTTGCGTTCCTTGAGCGCCATGGATACCCCCGCCAGCGTCCCGCCGGTGCCGATGGCGCAGGTGAAGCCGTCCACCTTGCCGTCGGTCTGGGCCCAGATTTCGGGACCGGTCCCGTCGATATGGGCCTGGCGATTGGCGACGTTGTCGAACTGGTTGGCCCAGATGGCGCCATTTGGCTCCTTCTTGTTGAGCTCCTCGGCGAGCCTGGCGGAAACCTTCACGTAGTTGTTGGGATCGGCATAGGGCACGGCGGGGACCTGGACCAGCTCGGCGCCGCAGAGCCGCAGCATGTCCTTCTTTTCGTCGCTCTGAGTCTCTGGGATGACGATGACCGAACGGTAGCCCCGGGCATTGCCCACAAGCGTGAGCCCGATCCCGGTATTCCCGGCGGTTCCCTCCACCACAACCCCGCCCGGCTTGAGCGTGCCGCGCTTTTCCGCGTCGAGGATAATGAACAGCGCGGCACGGTCCTTGACCGACCCCCCGGGATTGAGGAATTCAGCCTTGCCCAGGATCTCGCAGCCGGTCTCCTCTGAAGCCTGCCGCAGCCGGATCAGCGGCGTGTTGCCGATGGTGTCGTTGAATCCGTCGCGAACGTCCATAGGGTCTTGGTCCTCTCGCCGCCGGTGATTGATGGGTCCCGGCCGTTGTTCCCTGAAATCGTCTTTGCTTGATCGTGCCGGATGCTAACCGGGGCCCCAACGGCGATCAAGCTTCGGAGGCGCCCGTCCCATCGCCCCAGCGCGCGATCACGGCATCGTGATGCAGCATCAGCCATTGCAGTGCTACCAGGGTCATGGCGTTATCGGCCCGCCCGGAGTCCACGAAATCGCGGACCTCGCCATAGGGTAGGGTGAAAACGCGGATATCCTCGTGCTCGTGGTCCAGGCCGTAGATGCCTCCGGCCTTGGCCGAATCCACCCGGGCCAGGAACATCTCCACGGTCTCCGTGGCGCCCCCGGGGCTGACCAAGTACCGCACCATGGGCCAGAGTTCCCGAGCCGTAAGCCCGGTTTCCTCGATCGTCTCGCGCTGGGCAACCGATTGAATGCTTTCCCCTTGGTCGATGATCCCGGCGACGATCTCGGTTATCCAGGGATCCTTTCCGGCGGCATGGGCGCCGATGCGGAACTGCTCGATCAACACCAGCTCGTCGCGGACCGGATCAAAGGGCAGGACGGCGACGGCATGGCCACGCTCGAATACCTCCCGGGTGAGCTCCGCGCTCATGCCGCCCGCGTGCAGGCTGTGGCGCAGACGGTAGCGGTCGATCCGGAAATAGCCCTGGAAGGCCGCCGTCTTCTCGATGATGTCGATCTTTCGTTCGCTCATTTCCCCGCTCCCTCAGGGAGCCCCGATTCCAACGCCCGCCGGACCGCCGGCAGGCGGCTCAATACCCAGAACCATACCAGCACGCAGAGCAGGCCGCCTCCCGCCACCGGCCAGCGCAGGCCGGTCCATTCCGCGATCCACCCCATGATGAGGCCGCCGATGGCGGGACCGCCGCGAAAAATGATGCCGTAGAACGCCACCACGCGGCCGCGCATCTCGCCCCGCACCGCGACCTGCACCAGGGACAGGACGCCCACCGCCGAAACCGAAAGCCCGGCGCCGACGAAGAACAGGATGGCCAGTCCGGCGTGGTAGCTGGGAACCGCCGTAAACAGAATGAGGCCGAGCCCGGTGAGCATCGAGGCCGCCATGGAGACCGTCGCCAGCCCGGCGATGGAGCTGCGCATCACCAGGTAAACCGCACCCGCCAGGGCGCCCAGCGCCGTCACCGACGTCATCATGGAAAGCGCTTCGGGGCCGCGCCCGAAAACCTGATCGGCAAATCCCGGAAGCAGGTCCATGAAGGCGCGGGTGCCGATGGAACTGGCGATCAGGACGATCAAGAGCGGTCCGATCCCAGGGTGGGTGAGGGCGTAACCGAACCCTTCCTTGACCGCGGAAAAGATGTTCCGTCCCCGGCGCGGCGCCAGGCCCTCGTCCCGCAGGACGACGTCGCGCATGAGGAAGATGAACACCACGTAGAACACGATGTTGATGAAGAACGCGTAGCCCGCGGGCGCCACCAGGACGATCAGCCCGAACAGCATCGGCCCCGCGAAGCGTGCCATGTTGAAACTGATCGAGCCGAAGGGCGTCGCCCGGGGCACGTCCTTTTCCTCGACCAGAAGCGGCATGACCGCAAACCGCGCGGTCTGGTTCACCGCGTGAACCAAGCCGAGATAGACCGTCGCGGCGAGAAGGAACCAGATATCCAGGGTGCCGGTGAAGTATAGCGCGGCGAGGACGACCGGCTGGACCAGGGCGGCCCAGAGCGACCACTGTAGCAAGCTGAGGCGGTCCATCCGGTCGAGCAGGGCGCCGCCCAACGGACTGATCAATATGGTTGGCGCGAGGTCGGCGAACAGGATCAGGCCCAGCCACAAAGGCGAATGGGTGAATTCCCAGGCGAGCCATCCGACCGCGAGACGCTGCGCCCATTCGCCGGTCTGCGATACGAAATTGCCGATCGCGTAGCGCATGTAATTGCGGTTGGTGAGAATGTCCCCCAACTCCGAGATCGACAGATGCCCGCTCATGGCTGGGCGGCCCTCCCGACGCCGATGGCTTGAGGATCGGTGCTGACGAAGAAGTGAAGAGGGAAGGGCGGATCAGCCATTGAAATCGCTTCGTAACCTGGGAAAAGTGGTATCGATCGGGGATCGGGCCGAACGCCCGGCCCGAGTTATAGGGGGCTGCATGAGGCGGGCAAACCGAAAAATCCCGGCCCCGGGGTTCGAGAGGTGGAAACCATGGAGATCACAACCGAGAAAGTCGAATTCACGGGCCATGACGGGAAAAGCCTTCTAGCCGCCCGTCTCGACAAACCCGAGGGCGAGGGTGCGGTCCGGGCCTCGGCGCTGTTCGCCCATTGCTTCACCTGCTCCAAGGACATCCATGCCGCCTCCCGCATCGCCGGCGCCCTAGCGGCCCGCGGCTTTGCCGTGCTGCGTTTCGATTTCACCGGCCTCGGCGCCTCGCAAGGGGAGTTCGCCAATACCAATTTCTCATCCAATGTCGGCGACCTGGTATCGGCCGCCGAATTCATGGCGGAGGCCCTAGGCCACGGTCCTGACGTGTTGGTCGGGCATTCGCTCGGCGGCGCCGCGGTCCTGGCGGCGGCCCATGATATCCCCGAGGCCAAGGCGGTCGCGACCATCGGCGCGCCAGCCGATCCCGCCCATGTCGCCCATCTCCTCAAGGACAAGGCCGAGGAAATCGCCGCCAAGGGTTCCGCCGCGGTGGAAATCGCGGGCCGCCGCTTCACCATCCAGAAGCAGTTTCTCGAAGATATCGCGGAAAGCCGCGTGCGCGAGAACCTCGACGATCTGCGCAAGGCGCTGCTGATCTTCCATGCGCCCCGCGACGAAACCGTCGCCATCGACAACGCCGGTCTGATCTTCGCCGCGGCCAGGCACCCCAAGAGCTTCGTATCGCTGGACGACGCCGATCACCTGCTGTCCCGGCGCACGGATTCGGTCTATGTCGCGGACGTGCTGGCCGCCTGGGCGACGCGCTATGTCGACCGCCTGGGCCCCGACGAGGCCGAGGACAGGACCTCCGCCGCGGCCAGCGGCGCCAGCCAGGAGGGGGCCGTGACCGTCACCGAAATCGGCGACGGCAAGTTCGCGCAGGCCGTCATGGCGGCGGGCCATCGGCTGATTGCCGACGAACCGCTTGCGGTCGGCGGCCAGGGCCGGGGACCGGGGCCTTACGACCTGGTTTTGGCGGGCCTCGGCGCCTGCACCTCGATGACGCTTCGGATGTATGCCGATCGCAAGGGGTGGCCGCTGCAACGCGCCTCGGTCGCCTTGACCCACGCCAAGGTCCATGCCGAGGATTGCGAACATTGCGAAGAAAAAGACGGCAAGATCGACCGCATCGAACGGCGTGTCACCCTGACCGGAGACCTGGACACCGGACAGCGCAAGCGGCTGATGGAGATCGCCGACAAGTGCCCGGTTCACCGGACGCTGACCGGCACCATCGACATCGTGACCCGGGAAACCAGCGGCTCGGCAAAGGCGTGAGAAATTGCGCCAAGGCCCCAGGAGGGCTAGAGTTTCAAGTTCAGGGAAAGCCGCAAACAACAGCGAGGACGCGGGAGTCGAACATGAGTGAAACCGGGGGCGCGAGCCACAATTATCAAGTTCACGTGCCATTCGACGATCTGCGCGAATGGATCGCCGAGGCCGACAAGCTGGGCGAGCTCAAACGGGCTGACGGATACAGCTGGGAAGAAGAGATCGGCATGGCGGCCGAGCTTCTGCAGCACGACGACCAGGCCCCGGTGGCGCTGTTCGACAAGATCCCGGGCGTTCCCGAAGGCTGGCGGGTGCTGACCAATTTCTTCGCGGCAACGCGGAAGAACATGACCCTCGGCCTGCCCACCGACCTCGACAAGGTGGAACTGTCGGAAGCCTTCCTCACCCATTTCCGGGAAATCGCCAAGAAACCGATGCCCTATGAGGAGGTCGCCGACGGCCCGATCCTGGAGAACGTGATCGAGGGCGAGGACATCGACGTCACCATGTTCCCGACCCCGGTCTGGCACGATCAGGACGAAGGGCGGCGCTATATCGGCACGGGTTCGTTCAACGTGACCGTGGACCCGGACGAAGACTGGATCAATGTCGGCACCTACCGGGTGATGATCCAGAACGAGAAGCAGGTGGCGTTCTATATCTCGCCCGGCAAGCACGGGCGCATTCACCGGGAAAAGTACGAATCCCAGGGCAAGCCCATGCCGGTCGCCATCGTCGTCGGCGGCGACCCCTTGACCTTCCTGATGGGCTGCTCGGAAATCCCCTACGGGGTTTGCGAGTTCGAGATCGCCGGCGCCTATCGCGGCCGCCCCATGCAGGTGATCAAGGGCAAGCACACCGGCCTGCCGATCCCGGCCCGGGCGGAAATCGTGATCGAAGGCTTCGTCGAGCCCGGCAACCGGGCGGAGGAGGGACCATTCGGCGAATGGACCGGCTATTACGGCTCCAAGATGAGGGCCGAGCCGGTGCTGGACATCAAGGCGATCTATCACCGCAACGATCCCATCATCCTGGGCTGCCCACCCCAGCGCCCGCCGGAGGAGCAGGCGCGCTACCGCGCCGTGATGCGTTCGGCCCTGTTGAAGGACGAGCTGCAAAAAGCCGGTGTGCCCGACGTGGTCGCCACCTGGTGCCATGAGGTCGGCGGCTCGCGCCAACTGACCGCGGTTTCCATAAAGCAGCGCTATCCGGGCCATGCCCGCCAGGTGATGCACATGGCGGCGCAATGCCGCTCGGTCGCCTATGCGGGAAAATATGTCGTGGTGGTGGACGAGGACATCAACGTTGCCGACCTCGAGGAACTGATGTGGGCGGTTTGCACCCGCTCCAACCCCGACCAATCGATCGACATCATCAAGAACGCCTGGTCGACGCCCCTCGATCCCTGCATCTCACCCTGGGACAAGGAGGCTGGGAACTTCACCAACTCCCGCTGCCTGATCGATGCCTGCCGTCCCTACCACTGGAAAGACGACTATCCGATCGTCAACATGCCGTCGCCGGAGACCGTGAAGAAGACCAAGGAGATGTTCTCCTGGCTGCTTGAGAAATAGGGCGGGGCGCCGCGGTTCAATCCATTGCGGGGGCTTCGGCCCCCGCTCTTTTTTCAGGGCCCGTGATGGGTGGCGAGCGGGCTGGTGTCGGTGAGCCCGATCATTTCGTGCAGCAGCCGGTCGGTGAGGTCGTGGCGCAGGGCGGCGTGAGCCGGGTCGTCATAGAGGTTGGTCAGTTCCAGGGGATCGTTTTCCAGATCGTAGAGCTCGCCGAAGCCGGCCGCATCGTCGTAGACCGTCATGCGGTAGCGTCGTCCCATCAGGGTGCGGGCCCTGAAACCGCTGTTGAAGCCCATATAGCCGCGGCGCTGGTGCTCCTCGATCACCATTGACCGTTCGGAATCGGCGGGCTGGATCAGGCTGCGGCCCTGGATACCGTTATGGGGAACCAGACCGGCGCGGTCCAGAACCGTCGCGGCGATATCCAGCGTTCCGGCAAGGTCGTCGCGCACGGCCCCCTTCCCGGGGGTGTCCGGATCGGCCCAGATGAAGGGGACGCGCACCACCCCCTGGTAGTGCAGCGCCGCCTTCAAGAGGATCTCGTGATCGCCCATGAAGTCGCCGTGGTCGGTGGTGAAGATGACCACCGTATCCTCGGCCAAGCCCAACTCGTCCAGTTTGGCGAGCACCTGGCCGATGCGGTCGTCGATCATCGCGATCTGCCCGCAGGTCAGGGCGGCGGCTTCCAGGGCCTCGCGCTCATTGATGCCGATCGCCCGTTGGCCGCCACGGTTGTCGGTGCCCTCGTCCCGTTCCTTATGGATCGCGGCGAGATGCCGCGGGATCGGCCCGTTGGCGTTGAAGCTGCCGGGCAGGACCATGTCTTCGGGCTTGTACATGTCCCAGTAGCGCCCCGGCGGCGTGAAGGGGTGATGGGGATCGGGGAAGGAGCATTGGATGAAGAAGGGCCGGTCGCCGCCGGAGGCGGCATGGGCGTCCAGCCATTCGCAGGTCTTATCGGCGACATAGGCGGTGGGGTAGAGTTCCTCCGGGATCGCCGTGCGCCAGGCCTGGGGCGCGATGGTGTCGTTGCCGGGAAGCTGATGGTCGGGCCCGCGCAGCTTGTCGGCTCCTGGATGCCTCTCCTCCAGCCAGCGGCCGTAGTGCCCCACCACCTTGTCGCCATGGCCGACGCAGAGATCGACATGCTGGAAGCCGTAATAGGGCAGGTCCATTTCGTGGCCGGGATCGTCGCGCCAGGTAGAGGTCAGTTCCTGATCGTAGCGCCCGTGGCCAAGGATGGTCTTATCCGCCTCGCGCAGTTCCTCGGGCGGAAGCACGTCCTCGGGCTTGACCTCGGGCATGCCGATGGTCGGCTTGGCCGGCGACATGCTCTGCAGATGGCATTTCCCCACGAGCGCCGTGCGCCAGCCCGCTGCCGCCAGGATGTCGACGAAGGTGGTGGCGGACAGGGACAGGGGGATGCCGTTGTGCCGGGCGCCGTGCAGGGACGGCATGCGGCCGGTCATCAGCGTCGCCCGATTGGGCATGCAGATCGGCGTCGCGGTGTAAAAGCGCTCGAACCTCTGCCCCTTGGCGGCGATGGAATCGACATGCGGTGTCTTGAGCACCGGATGGCCGTAGCATCCGAGGTAATCGGCGCGGTGCTGATCCGTGATGAATAATAGGAAATTCGGGCGCTTGGCCATAGGAAATCATCCTTTGCGATTGGGCCCCGCGCAAATGTACCCCGGGGCGGGGGACGCCTGCCGCCGCCCTGTTGCCTGCATGCGCGCGCCTCAGGCCTTCTTGGTGACCTTGATCTTATCCGGGTTCTTGAGGGCGTAGTCGTTTTCGCCCACCTCTTCCCCCTTAAGGCCGAAGCGCGGATTGCCCGCCGGTTCGGCCCGGCTGCCCATCAGGATGAGATATTCGTCGCCGGTATTGTCGAGCTGGTAGTGATGTCCCTTGGGGATCAGCACCATCTGGCCGGGATTGATCGCCTCACTTTCGCGATCGGGGAAGTGGAAGGTGCACTGGCCCTGGACGCAGTAAAAGATCTGGTCCGCCGTATGGCTGTGCATCGGCCCCTTGGTCCCCGGATAATCGCCGTGGATCCACGTGTGGAAATGATCGGAACTGAACAGGACCTTCTTGGAATGCCCGATCTTCAGCTCGGGCTCCTCCAGCAGATCCATGAATTGGACGGCCATCGGCTATCCTCCCTCTGCTGCTTTTGTGATTGGCGTCATGCTTTCAGAGCCGCCCCCGCCCTGTCAATGGGGGAGACACGGTTGAGGCAAATGCCGTTCTGAGTTAATATCCGGCTTTCCACTGGCCGGCCCCTCAAAAGGCTGGCTTTTTCTATTTTGAGCGATGAATGAAAATCAGGGAGAGTTTCATGCAATATGCACGATCCGTATCGATCCTTTCGGCGCTGGGCCTTACGGTAGTCCTTGCCACGCCTGGATACGCCGCGGATTTCTATAGAGGCAAGGACGTCGAACTGACCATCGGCGCCAACCCGGGCGGCGGCTATGACGGCTATGCTAGGCTGACGGCGCGGTTCGTCGCCACGCACATTCCGGGCACCCCCACCATCATCCCGCGGAACCGTCCGGGCGCCGGCAGCCGCCGGGCGATGGCCTGGATGCTGGCCAAGGCCAAGCGGGACGGCACGGTATTCGGGGCTTTCTTTCCGAGTTCCCTCGTCGATCCCCTGATCCGGCCCAAGCGGTCCAAATACGACGTCACAAAGTTCAACTTCCTGGGCTCGGTCAACAAGACGGCGCGCCAATGCATCGCCCGCAAGGACGCCAAGGTGAAGAAGTTCTCCGACCTGTTCGACCACGAACTCACCATCGGCGCCACGGCTCGCGGCGGTTCGACGCGCGACTACGCGGTGATGCTCAACAAAATTCTGGGGACCAAGTTCAAGGTGATTTCCGGCTACCGGGGCTCCAAGGGCATCATGCTGGCGATCGAACGGGGCGAGGTTCAGGGCCTGTGCGGCTATGCCTGGTCGAGCCTCAAGAAAGCCAAGCCCCATTGGGCCGAAGGCAAGGACATGAACATCTTCATCACCTTCACCATGCAGCCCCACAAACCCATGGAGGCTCTGGGCGCCGAGCGCATCTGGAAATTCCTCAAGACCAAGAAGCAACGCCAGATCGTCGAGTTCTTCGTCAAGCAGCAGGAATTCGGCCGTCCCTACATCGCGCCGCCCGGCGTTCCCGCCGAACGCGTCGCCATCTTGCGTAAGGCGTTGAAGGCGACTTGGGATAGCGCCGAGTTTCGCAAAGGGGCCGACAAGATCGGCCTCGATGTCGATCCGATTTCGGGCCCGCAGATTGCCCAGCTTCTGAACGAGTTGTATGCCCTGCCAAAGGACCTGGTGAAGGAGATCGTCGCCACCACCAGAAAACCGAAAAAGAAGAAAACGAATAAATAGTCTTCGCTACGACCCGTGATCGACCGGCCCCCGCCCTTCGGCGGGGGCTTTCGCTTCGGTCCGCAGCATTGCCCGGTTGACGCGGTCTCTCGTAGGATGGTGCGCCAACCTGAACAAGGAGAACATGAATGGCCGAAATCGATCTCAGCGGAAAGGTCGCGATCGTCACCGGCGGCGGGCGCGGCATGGGCCGCTCCATGGCGATGGCATTGGTCGCGGCGGGCGCCTCGGTGACCATCACGGCGGCCCGGGAAGGGATCCAATTGGAAACCACCCGGGCGGAGATCGCCGCCAAGTACGGCGATGACCGGATGTTGGCGATCGTGTCCGATGTCACTGACGAACCGTCCTGCCTGAAGACCCGGGATACGACCCTGGAACGTTTCAACGGCCTCGACCTGTTGGTCAATAACGCCGCGCGCGGTCACAAATTCATCCATGATGCCAATCCCGGGGTGCCGATGGATTTCTGGACCGCCGACAGCGCCGCCTGGAAAATGATCGTCGATACCAACGTCAACGGCCCGTTCCTGATGGCCAAGGCCGTAACCCCCCATTTTCTCGACCAGAATTACGGTCGCATCGTCAATATCACGGTCACGGAAGGGTCGATGCAGAAGGGCCGGAATTCGCCCTACGGCTCCTCCAAGGCGGCGCTGGAATCGCAAACCCTGATATGGTCCAAGGACCTGGCCGGCACCGGCAAGAACGTCACCTGCAACAGCCTTTCGCCGGGCGGCGCCACGTTGACCGGCATGATCTACGAGGATTACGGGGACCGGAAGCTGTTCGACCCCGATATCATGGGCCCGCCCATCGTCTGGCTTGCATCCGAAGCCTCCGGTGGGTTCAACGGGGAACGGATCATCGCCAAGGATTGGGACACCTCCTTGGCCCCCGACGAGGCCGCCAAGGGCGCCATCGGCCAGATTGCCCTGACGCCGCCGCCCGCGGTCCAACAGGTCACCCAGCGCTGAAACCGACTTCCCT
>Ga0224512_10004151_pt1 | contig 12392 bp, 15 predicted proteins | sample SF_May12_sed_USG_4_FD_169103 | JGI IMG/M metagenome (GOLD analysis project Ga0224512, IMG submission 169103) | Sediment microbial communities from San Francisco Bay, California, United States - SF_May12_sed_USGS_13 | ecosystem: Environmental > Aquatic > Marine > Sediment | place: USA... | reverse complement strand
CGCGGCTCACAGCGCTTCTCGCATGGCGGTGAGCAGTATACGGTTTTCGTCGGGCGTGCCGACGGTGATGCGCAGGCAATTCTTGAGGCCGGGGCCGTTGAAGTTCCTCACCAGCACGCCCTGGCGGCGCAGGGCCTCGTAGGTGCGATCGCCGTCGGGTACCCGGACGAGGAAGAAGTTCGCTGCCGACGGGGTGACCGTGACGCCGGGCAGTGCGGCGAGCGCGTTGCCGAGCCCGGGGCGCTCGGCGCGAATGCGCGCCGCCTGCTCTTCCAGCACCTCCAGGCGCTCGAGGACGAAGGTGGCGGCTGCCTGCGTCAGGACGTTGACGTTGTAGGCCTGACGAACCTTGTTGAACTCCTGGATCCACTCCCGGCGGCCGACGAGGTAGCCGAGGCGGATGCCGGCGAGGCCGAGCTTCGACACCGTGCGCATCACCACCAGATTCGGAAACTCCGCGAGGCGCGGCATGAAGCTTTGCTGCGCGAACACGTGGTAGGCCTCGTCCAGCACCACCAGCCCTTCGGCCGCGCGCAGTACGGCGATCACGTCCGCCTCGGGATACAGGACGCCGGTGGGATTGTTGGGGTAGGCAATGAAGATCAGCGCCGGCTGATCCATCTTCACCCGCGCGACGAAGGCGTCGCGATCCAGCGTGTAATCCTCGCGCAGTTCGTGGCGCAGCGCGCGCATGCCCGAGAGCGTGGCGTTCACGCCGTACATGACGAAGGTCGGCGCCGGGAACAGCATCGCCGCACCGGGGCGCGCACAGGCGAAGGTGACGATCTGGATGAGGTCGTCCGAGCCGTTGCCGAGCAGGATCTCCATGCCCGCGGGCACGTTCATTTTTCTTGCCAGCAGCTCGCGCAGCTTACGTCCCGTGGGATCCGGGTAGCGGTTCAGGTCGACGCGTGCGAGGTGCTCCGCGAGCTCGCGCCGCAACTGCGCGGGAAGCACGTAGGGATTTTCCATCGCGTCGAGCTTCACCATGCCGTCGCTGTCGGCGACGTGATAGGCCTTGAGCGCGAGGATCTCCGCCCGGATGAGCTTCTCGGGTGTCACTTGAATCTCAGCTCGGCCGCACGCGCGTGCGCCTGCAGCCCTTCGGCCTCGGCGAGCGTCGCCGCGAGCCGTCCGAGCGTGGCCGCGCCCGCCTGCGATACGCCGATCACGCTCGAGCGCTTCTGAAAGTCGTACACCCCGAGCGGCGAGGAAAAGCGCGCGGTGCCGGAGGTCGGCAGCACGTGGTTCGGGCCGGCGCAGTAATCGCCCACGGCTTCCGAGCTCCAGCGCCCGAGAAAGATGGCGCCGGCGTGCCTGAGCTTGGGCAGCAGCGCCTCCGGATCCGCCACCGACAGCTCGAGGTGCTCGGGCGCGATGCGATCGGCGATCGCGCAGGCCTGCTCGAGGCTCTTGGTCAGGATGAGCGCGCCGCGCGCCGCGAGCGAAGCCTCGATTACCGTGCGCCGCGACTGTGTCGGCAGCAGCTCCGCGATGCTCGCCGCGACCGCGTCCAGGTAGGCGGCCGAGGGCGAAAGCAGGATCGCCTGCGCGATCTCGTCGTGCTCGGCCTGGGAGAACAGGTCCATCGCTACCCATGCCGCCGGCGTCGTGCCGTCGCCGATCACCAGGATCTCGGAAGGCCCGGCGATCATGTCGATGCCGACCTGGCCGAACACCTGGCGCTTGGCGGCGGCGACGTAGGCGTTGCCCGGCCCGACGATCTTGTCGACGCGCGGCACGGACTCGGTGCCGTAGGCGAGCGCCGCCACGGCTTGCGCGCCGCCGATGGCGAGCACCCGGTCGACGCCGGCGAGCGCCGCGGCCGCGAGCACCATCGGCTCGGCATTCGGGCTCGTCATGACGACTTCGGTGACCCCGGCCACCTTGGCGGGCATCACGTTCATCAGCACGGTGGACGGATACGCCGCCTTGCCGCCCGGAACGTAGACGCCGACTTTCTCCAGTGGCGATACGCGCTGGCCGAGCCGCGTGCCGTCGGCCTCGGTGTAGTCCCAGGAGTGCGCGCGCTGGCGCTCGTGGAAACGGCGCACGCGCGCCGCGGCTTCGCCGAGCGCGTCGCGCTGCGCCGCCGGCAGCGCAGCGAGCGCCGCCTCAAGCCGCGCGCGCGGCACTTCCAGTTCCGCCATGCTGCCTGCCGGGATGCGGTCGAACTTGCGCGTGTACTCGAGCACCGCGGCGTCGCCGCGCTTTCTCACGTCGGCGATGATGGCGCGGGCCACCGCCTCGACCGCCTCGTCCTGCGCCGCCTCGTAGCGCGTGAGCGCCTCGAGCTTGGCGTCGAAGCCGGCCTCGGCGCTGGACAGGCGGCGCAGCGTCACGGCTGCACCGCTTTCGCGAAGGCGTCGATCAGGGGCTGCAGCTGCGCGCGCCGCGTTTTCAACGCCGCCTGGTTGACGATCAGGCGCGCCGACACCGGCATGATCTCCTCCACCGCCGCGAGCTTGTTGGCCCGCAGCGTCTTGCCGCTGGACACCAGATCGACGATCGCATCCGCGAGCCCCATGATCGGCGCGAGTTCCATCGAGCCGTAGAGCCGGATCAGATCGACGTGCACGCCCTTGCCGGCGAAGAACTCGCGCGTGATGAGCGGATATTTCGTCGCCACGCGCAGGCGCGCGCCCTGGCGCACCGCGCCTGCATAGTCGAAGCCCTTCTTCACGGCGACCATCATGCGGCAGCGCGCGATGCCCAGATCGAGCGGCTGGTAGAGGCCCTCGCCGCCGTGCTCGGCGAGCACGTCCTTGCCGGCGATGCCGAGGTCGGCCGCGCCGTGCGCAACGTAGGTGGGGGTGTCCGCCGCGCGCACGATGACCAGGCTCACGTCGCGGCGCGCGGTGGCGATGATGAGCTTGCGGGAGCGCTCCGGGTCTTCCTTAGGCGCGAGGCCGACGCGCGCAAGCAGCGGCCCCGTTTCCTCGAGGATCCGTCCCTTGGACAGCGCGATGCCGATGCCGGTCATGAGGCAAATGAAAAAAGGCCCCGAAGGGCCCCTCCCGCTTGATTCGGAAGGGGATTTTACCGCACCCGGGCGATCCTGGCGCCGAGGCCGGCGAGCTTGTGCTCAAGGCCCTCGTAGCCGCGGTCCAGGTGATAGATGCGATCGATGAGCGTTTCGCCTTGCGCCACCAGGCCCGCCACCACCAGGCTCGCGGACGCGCGCAGGTCGGTCGCCATCACCGTCGCCCCCTGCAGCCGCTCGACGCCGTGCACCACTGCGGTATTGCCGTGAACGGCGATATCCGCGCCCAGGCGCTGCAATTCCAGCGCGTGCATGAAGCGATTCTCGAAGATGGTCTCGGTGATCGTGCCCGTGCCCTGTCCGACGCAATCCAGCGCCATGAGCTGGGCTTGCATGTCGGTGGGAAAGCCGGGATACGGCGCTGTCGTCAGGCTGACCGATCTCGGCCGACCCGTCATTTCGATGGTGATCTCGCTTCCGCAAGCCGTGATCTTCGCCCCTGCCTCGCGCAGCTTCTCTATTGTTGCCTCGAGGGTGTCCGGCGCTGCCTCTGTCAGCCTGACCTTGCCGCCCGTCGCGGCCACCGCGGCAAGATAGGTGCCGGTCTCGATGCGATCCGGCATCACCCGATGCTTCGCGCCCGCAAGCGACGCCACGCCCTCGACGCGAATCGTGTCCGTGCCCGCGCCGTCGATCTTCGCGCCCATCGACCTGAGGCAGTTCGCGAGGTCTACGACCTCCGGCTCGCGCGCCGCGTTCTCGAGCAGCGTCGTGCCCGCGGCGAGCGTCGCTGCCATCATCAGGTTTTCCGTCCCGGTGACCGTGACCATGTCCATGGCGATGCGCGCGCCGCGCAGGCGCTTCGCGGCGGCGTTCATGTAGCCGCGCTCCACCGTGATGTCCGCTCCCATCGCCTGCAGGCCCTTCACGTGCTGGTCCACGGGACGCGCGCCGATGGCACAGCCGCCCGGGAGCGAGACCCGCGCGCGGCCGCAGCGCGCGAGCAGCGGCCCGAGGACGAGCACTGAGGCGCGCATGGTCTTCACCATCTCGTAGCCGGCCACGGGCTCCTTGATGCCTTTCGCCTGCAGCTCCATCCGCCCATCGTTCTGCGCTCCGACTTCCACGCCCATCTGCGCAAGGAGCTTCGCCATGGTGCGCACGTCCATGAGGCGCGGCACGTTGTCGAGGGCGAGCGGCTTCTCGGTGAGCAGCGCCGCGCACAGGATCGGCAGCGCTGCGTTCTTCGCGCCGGAGACGCGCACCTCGCCGGCGAGCGCCCGCCCGCCGATGATCCGCAGCTTATCCACCCGCGGCGAACTCTTCCGGGGTGAGCGTTTTCATCGACAGGGCGTGCACTTCCTCGCGCATGCGCTCGCCGAGCGCCGCGTACACCAGCTGGTGGCGCTGGATGCGGCTCTTGCCGGCGAAGGCCGCCGACACCACGAGCGCCTGGAAGTGCTGGCCGTCGCCGAGCACCTCGACGCGCTCGCAGGCGAGGCCCGCGCGGATGCTGCTGTCGATGCTTTCCGTTGTCACCATGCTCAGGTCCTGATCTTGTAGCCCTGTTTGAGCAGCCGCAGCGCAAGCGCCGACACGATCGCCAAGCTTACCGCGACCACGGCGAGGCTGGCCGCGGGCGCGATGTCCGAGGCGCCGAAGAAACCGTAGCGAAAGCCGTCGATCATGTAGAAGAACGGATTCAGGTGCGAGACCTTCTGCCAGCCGGGCGGCAGCGAATGGATCGAGTAGAAGACGCCCGACAGCATGGTCAGCGGCAGGATGAGAAAGCTCTGGAACGCCGCGATCTGGTCGAATTTCTCGGCCCACAGGCCGGCCAGCAGTCCCAGCACGCCGAGCAGCGCGCTGCCGAGCAGGGCGAAAGCGAGCGCCCACAGCGGCGCCACGAAGCTGAGGTCGACGAACCAGGCGGTCACGGCCAGCACGCCCAGTCCGACGCCCAGCCCGCGCGCCATCGAAGCGAGCACGTAGGCGGCGAAGAATTCCAGGTGCGATAGGGGGGAAAGCAGTACGAACACCAAGTTTCCGGTGATTTTGGACTGGATCAGGCTTGACGAGCTGTTGGCGAAGGCGTTCTGCAGCACGCTCATCATCACCAGCCCGGGCACCAGAAACGCGGTGTACGGCACGCCTTCGAATACGCGCACGTGGCTGCCGAGCGCCTGCGCAAAGATCACCAGATACAGGAGCGCGCTCAGCACGGGCCCGCCGACGGTCTGGAAGCCGACCTTCCAGAACCGCAGCAGCTCCTTGTAGAACAGCGTGGCGAAGCCGGTCATGGTCTAGTGCTTGCGCATGAGGCGCAGGAACACGTCCTCGAGGTCCGCCGGGTGCGGCCCGGCGAAGTTTGCGAGCAGGTTTTGCGTCGTGTCGAGGGCGACGACGCGGCCGGCTTTCAGCATGGCGATCCTCTGGCAGTGCTCCTCGGCCTCTTCCAGGTAGTGCGTGGTGAGCACGATGGTGTGGCCGTCGCGGTTCAAACGCCGCACGAACTGCCACAGCCCCTGGCGCAGCTCGACGTCCACGCCCGCGGTCGGCTCGTCGAGCACGATCACCGCGGGCTTGTGCACCAGGGCCTGCGCCACCAGCACCCGCCGCTTCATGCCGCCGGAAAGCGAGCGCATGTTGGCGTCGGCCTTGGCGTCGAGGTCCAGGTGATGCATCACCTCGTCGATCCAGGCGTCGTTCGCGCGCAGTCCGAAGTAGCCCGACTGGAAGCGCAGCGTCTCACGCACCGTGAAGAACGGATCGAACACCAGCTCCTGCGGCACCACGCCGAGCGTGCGGCGCGCGCGCCGGTAGTCCGCGACCACGTCCGCGCCCAGCACCGCCACCGAACCGGCGCTGGCGCGCGTCAGCCCGGCGATGATGTTGATGAGCGTGGTCTTGCCCGCGCCGTTCGGGCCGAGCAGGCCGAAGAATTCGCCCTGGCGTACGTCGAACGTCACGCCGGCGAGCGCCGGCAGCGCGCCGTAGCGCTTCTCGATGCCGCGTACTTCGATGGCGGGAATCAGCTTGCGGTTTCTTGCGCCAGCAGCTCGGCCACGCCGTAGAGCTGCGCCAGGCTCTTCAGATCCGCCGGTAGCCGTAAGAGCGCGAGCGACTGCTCGCGCTCCTTGGCCGCGCGCAGCCAGGCAAATAGCACCGCCAGCAGCGACGAATCGAGCTCCGTGACTTCGCCCAGGTCGACTGCGCGCACGCCGCCGGCGAGCGGGGCGCGCGCCTCCTCGAGCAGCTGCGCCGCCGTCGAAAGGGTCGCCGGGCCGCTGACGAACAGCCGCTCGCCCTCGACGCGGATCATTTCTTGGCCTCGGCCGCCTCAAGCGATTTGTTCTTGGTCTCGAGCGTGGCGATCAGGCCGTCGATGCCCTTGTCGCGGACGATGGCGCTGAACTCGGTGCGGTAATTGACCACCAGGCTGATGCCGGCCACGCGTACGTCGTAGCATTTCCAGCCCTCCGGCGTCTTCTCCATGTCGTATTCGACCACCACCGGCTGCGAGCCGGGCTGCAGCACGCGCACCTGCACCGTGACGTCGGTATCGTCGGGCTTCAGGCGCAGCGGCCGGAATTCGAACTGCTGATCGCCGAACGAGCTGAGCGAACTGGCGTAGGTGCGCACCAGCAGCGTGCGGAACTCCTCGGCCAGGCGCTTTTTCTGCTCGGGCGTGGCCTTGCGCCAGTTCACGCCGACGGCGAGCGCCGCCATACCCGGGTAATTGAAGTAGGGCAGCGCCTTCTGCTCGATCACCTGCATGGTCTTGGCGCGATCGCCGCCTTTCAGGTCCTTGTCCTGCACGATGGTGCGCTGCATGTCGAGCATCACGGTCTTCACCAGCTCGTCGGGCGGTGTGATCCCGGCCAGCGCGGCGTTCGCCGCAAAGGCCAGCGCCGCGCACGCAAGTTTCGTTTTCATTGCACCTCTCCTCAATCCGCAGGCCGCCGCTCGCGCGGCGGCCTGCCGTCATAGATCTGGCTCCGGCGCTGCTGCAGGTAGGACTCGCGCAGGAACACGTAGCGGTCGAGCGCTGCCTCTTCAAGCGTGCGGCTCGCCCCGAGCAGGTCGGTGCGGCGGGCAACGATCCGGGTCGCAGTCAACGCGTTGCGTTCATCCACCGGCGTGTGCATCACCACCGGATCACCTTGCCAATCGACGGGCAGCGCCGCCGTGTCGCGCAATGTCGACGGGCCGAGAATCGGCAGCACGAGGTACATGCCGTCGCCCACGCCCCAGTAGCCAAGCGTCTGGCCGAAGTCCTCGTTGTGTTTTTCCAGCCCCATCTCGGTTGCCCAGTCGTGGATGCCCAGCAAGCCGAACGTCGTATTGAACGCAAAGCGCAGCCAATCGTTGACCGCCTGCTCGCCTTTTCCCTGTAACAGATTGTTCGCGCCGATGAATAAGTCGTCGAGATTGCTGAAGAAATTACGCACCACGTCGCGCAATCCCCGTGACGTCACATTTCGGTAAAGGCGCGCCGCAGGCCGGAGCACGACCTCGTCCGCCTTGTCATTGAAAGCGAACACCGCGCGGTTGACACCCTCCAACGGATCGCGGGGATCCGAATTGGTCGTCGCGCAACCCGCGGTAGCGAGCGAGAGCCCCAGCACGAGTGCCCGGGCGATCACTTGCCGCCCTTCGCATCGCCGCCTTCAGCGGCCTTGCTGAACAGGAACTGGCTGATCAGGTTCTCCAGCACTACCGCGGACTGCGTGATGCGCAGGCGCTCGCCATCCTTCAGGATGCGCGCATCGGCTCCCGCCTCCAGGCCGATGTACTGATCGCCGAGCAGCCCCGACGTGAGAATCTTTGCGGCCGTGTCGCGCGGGAACTTGTATTGGCTGTCGATCCTCAGCACCGTCACTGCCTCGTAGCTCTCGTTGTCGAAGGCGATGTCGGCGACCCGCCCCACCACCACGCCGGCGCTCTTTACCGGCGCGCGCACCTTGAGGCCGCCGATGTTGGCAAAGCGCGCATCCACCCGGTAGGTCTCGGCGGTGGAGAACGAGGCCAGGTTGCCGACCTTGAGCGCGAGGAACAGCAGCGCCCCCAGGCCGATGGCGACGAAGACTCCGACCCAGAGATCGATCGTGGAACGGTTCATATTCAATTGCCTCCGGTAAACATGAGCGCGGTGAGCACGAAATCGAGTGCCAGGATGGCGAGCGAGGACGTCACCACCGTTCGCGTGGTCGCCCGCGACACGCCCTCGGCGGTGGGCACCGAATCATAGCCCTCGAATACCGCGATCAGGGTCACGGCGACGCCGAACACCACGCTCTTGATGACGCCGTTGAGGATGTCGTTGCGCACGTCCACCGCCGCCTGCATCTGCGACCAGAACGCGCCTTCGTCGACGCCAATCAGCACCACGCCCACCAGGTAACCGCCGAAGATCCCCATGGCCGAGAACAGCGCGGCAAGCAGCGGCATCGACAGGACGCCGCCCCAGAAGCGCGGCGCGACGACGCGCGCGATCGGGTCGACGGCCATCATTTCCATCGCCGAGAGCTGCTCGGTGGCCTTCATCAGCCCGATCTCGGCAGTGATGGCGCTGCCTGCGCGGCTCGCAAACAGCAGCCCGGCGACCACCGGCCCGAGCTCGCGCACCAGTGAGAGCGCCACCAGCACGCCCAGCGCCTCCGAGGAGCCGTAGCGCTGCAGCGTGTCGTAGCCCTGCAGGCCGAGCACCATGCCGACGAAAAGTCCCGATACCAGGATGATGATGAGCGACAGCACGCCGGCGAAATAGATCTCGCGCACCGTGAGCCGGAAGCGGCGCAGCGCCGTCCCCGAGTGCGCGAGCAGGTAGACGAAAAAGCGGCTGGCGTAGCCCAGGCGCCATACGGTTGTGGTCACCATGGCCCCGAGCCGGACGAGTGCGGCGCGCACGGGCCCTACGCGCCGCCGCCGAAGCCGAGGTCGGCCGCGTAGCCGGCCGCCGGATAGTGGAAGGGCACCGGGCCGTCGATGGCGCCGCTCACGAACTGCTCGACGAAGGCCACGCCCGAGCGGCGCACCTCGGCTGGCGTGCCCTGGGCGACGACCCGCCCGTCGGCCATGAAGTACACGTAGTCGACGAGCGGCAGCGTCTCGGCGACGTCGTGCGTGACGATGACCGCGGTGGCGCCCAGCGAGTCGTTCAGCTGCCGCACCAGTCGGGCGATGACGCCGAGCGCGATCGGGTCGAGCCCGGTAAACGGCTCGTCGTACAGGATCAGCTCCGGATCGAGCGCGATGGCGCGCGCCAGCGCCACGCGCCGCGCCATGCCGCCGGAGAGCGCCGCCGGCAGCAGCGGCGCCGCGCCGCGCAGGCCCACGGCCTCGAGCTTGAGCAGCACCAGGTCGCGGATCGCGTCCTCGGGGAGGTCCGTGTGCTCGCGCATCTGGAACGCCACGTTGTCGAACACCGTCATGTCCGTGAACAGGGCCCCGAACTGGTACAGCATGCCCATGCGGCGGCGTAGCGCGTACAGGGCGTCGCGGTCGAGTTCGCTGGTGACCTGGCCGAGCACGCGCGCGCGCCCGCGGGTGGGCAGCAGCGCCGCCGCGATGATGCGCAGCAGCGTGGTCTTGCCGCAGCCCGACTGCCCCATCACCGCGACCACCTTGCCGCGCGGGATGTCCAGGTTGATGCCGTGCAGGACCGGCTGCCGTCCGTAAGCGAACGTCAGGTCTTCGATCTGTGCGATGACGGGATCAGCCAAGGGCTGTGGCGGGACGGCGGCAAAGGCGCTGATTTTACTCGACGCGCTGCCCCGAGCCCGTTTCCCCTATAGTTAGGGGCGTGGACACTGCAGTCGCCAGCGCCGCGGTACGCGTGGCCGGATTGGTCAAACGCTTCGGCAAGCGCGAGGCGCTGTCCGGCGTCGACCTAGAAGTGGCCCCCGGCGAAGCCTTCGGCCTGGTCGGCGCCAATGGCGCAGGCAAGACCACGCTGCTGAAATGCATGCTCGATTTCTGCGCTTTCGAGGCCGGACGCATCGAAATATTCGGTGCGCCGAGCGCCGAGGCGCGCGCGCGCGCGCGCCTCGCCTATGTGCCCGAGCGGTTCCTGCCGCCGCACTACCTGCGCGGGCGAGAATTTCTCGAGCTGACCGTGCGGCTGGGCGGCGGCGCCTACAGCGAAGATGCCGCGCGCGCGCTGCTGGGCGAGCTCGCCCTCGAGACCGAGTCCCTTGAGCAGCCGGTGCGCGAGCTATCCAAGGGCATGACGCAAAAGCTCGGCCTGGCCGGCGGGTTCCTCCTCGCGCGCGAACTCATCGTCCTCGACGAGCCGATGAGCGGCCTCGATCCGGCGAGCCGGGTGGCGGTGAAGACGGTGCTCGCGCGCCTGCGCCGCGAGGGGCGCACGCTGTTGTTCACGTCGCACGTGCTCGCCGACGTCGAAGAGCTGTGCACGGCGATCGCGGTGCTCGAGCGCGGCCGCGTGCGCTTTCGCGGCGCGCCCGCGGAGCTTTGCGCGCGCTACGCCGAACCCAGCCTGGAGCGCGCCTTCCTGCGCTGCGTGCATGGCGAGTAGCTCCCACGATGCAAGCGGCGGCAAGCCGCTGCTGCTCATCGTCGACGACGATGTGCTGATCGCCGAGACGCTGACCTTTGCGCTCGGCACGGATTTCGAGGTATTCGCCTGCGAGTCGCGCGCCCACGCCGTCGAGCTGCTGCGCCAGCTGCCGCAGCCGCCGCAGCTCGCGCTCGTCGATCTCGGCCTGCCGCCGCGCCCGCATGCGCCCGACGAGGGCTTCCAGCTGATCGCCGACCTGCTCGCGCATTCGCCGGGCATGCGCATCTTCGTGCTGTCGGGCCAGGGCGAAGCGGCGCACGCGCGCCACGCGCGCACGCTGGGCGCTGCCGAGTTCATCGCCAAGCCCTGCGATCCGGAGGTGCTGAAGAGCACGCTCTTGCGCGCGCTCGCATTCCGCCCGGCCGAGCTCGCGCCACCCGCGGAGCAGGCCGCCCGCCTCATCGGCGAGAGCGCGGCGCTGACGCGCCTGCGCGATCAGATCGCGCAGTCGGCGGATTCGCCGTTTCCCGTGCTGATCGAGGGAGAGTCCGGCAGCGGCAAGGAACAGGTGGCGCTCGCGCTGCACCAGCGTTCGCGGCGCGCCGCGAAACCCTACCTCGCGCTCAATTGCGCGGCGATCGCGCCCACCCTGGTCGAGCCGACGCTGTTCGGCTACGTGAAGGGCGCTTTTACGGGCGCCACGTCCAACAAGTCGGGCTATTTCGAGGACGCGCAGGACGGGACGCTGTTCCTCGACGAAATCGGCGAGCTGCCGCTCGAGATCCAGGCGAAGCTGCTGCGCGTGCTGGAAAACGGCGAATACCAGCGCGTCGGCGAGACGCAGCGGCGCGTAGCGCGCGCTCGCGTCGTCGCCGCCACCAATCGCGAACTGCGGCAGGAGACGCGCGAGGGGCGCTTCCGCGCCGACCTGTACCACCGGCTTTCCGTGCTGACAGTGGCCGTGCCGCCGTTGCGCGAGATGGGCCGCGACCGGCTGCTGCTGCTGGAGCATTTCCGTGCCCAGTATGCGGCGCAGGCCGGCGTCGCACCCTTCACCTTCGATCCGTCCGCCGAGCAGGCCTGGCTCGCCTATTCGTTTCCGGGCAACGTGCGCGAGCTGCGCAACATCGTCATCCGGCTTGCCACCAAGCACGCCGGCCGGCGCATCTCGGCCGGCGAGCTCGAGCCCGAATTCGACCTGCAGTCCCAGGCTGGCGCCGCGCCGCCGGCGCGCGACCTGCATGCCGAAGCGCAGCGCGAGCTCGAGCGCGGCGGCTTCAGCCTGGACGACACGCTCAAGGCCTGGGAGCGCGCCTATGTCGAGGCCGCACTGAAGATGACGCGCGGCAATGTGAGCCAGGCGGCGAAGCTGCTGGGCGTGAACCGCACCACGCTATACAGCCGGATGAGTACGGGGGAACCTGAGGGCGGTTCCCCCGTACCCCTTCCCCCCGAAAGGAGATAGGGGATGTCGTTGTACCTCGAACACTTCGGCCTCAACGAGGCGCCGTTCCGCATCACGCCGCACACGGACTTCTTTTTCGACGGCGCCGACCGCGGCGCCACGCTCGAAGCGCTGCTCTACGCAGCCCTGCACGAGGAAGGCATCGTCAAGGTGGTGGGCGAGGTGGGCAGCGGCAAGACCATGTTGTGCCGCGTGCTGATCGAGCGCCTGCCGTCGCACGTCGAAACCGTGTATCTCGCCAACCCGTCGTTCACGCGCGACGAGATTCTCTACGCGGTGGCCGAGGAACTGAAGATCGAGTTTTCGCGCGAGCGCGTCACCGGCGCGGTGCATGCGCTGCACGAGCGGCTCATCGAGTCCTACGGCCGCGGACGGCGCACCGTGGTCCTGATCGACGAGGCGCACGCCATGCCCGAGGAGAC
>Ga0224512_10004150_pt1 | contig 12394 bp, 8 predicted proteins | sample SF_May12_sed_USG_4_FD_169103 | JGI IMG/M metagenome (GOLD analysis project Ga0224512, IMG submission 169103) | Sediment microbial communities from San Francisco Bay, California, United States - SF_May12_sed_USGS_13 | ecosystem: Environmental > Aquatic > Marine > Sediment | place: USA: California... | reverse complement strand
CTGTTCCTTGGAGGCGAAATGGCGATACAGCGGCGGGTGATGGCGGTGGCAACGGGGCTCCTGCTGACCGTGGGCACGGGGCTAGGCGCCCAGACGGTGCCGACCTTCCGGGAGGTGACCGGCCGCACGTTCGGCGAGCGGATCACCCAGCATTTCGAGATGGAACGCTACCTCCTCCAACTGGCGCAGACCCCCCGGGTCCGGGTGGTGCGCCAGGGAGAGAGCTGGGAGGGCCGCCCGCTCTGGATTGCCATCGTCACGAGTCCCGAGAACCACGCCCGGCTCCAGGCCATCCGCGACGGGTCGCTCCGGCTGCGCGACCCGCGGGGCCTGGACCCCGCCGCGGCCGAGCGGTTGCTCGCCGACCAGCCGGCGGTGGTCTGGTTCGGCGGCTCGATCCACGGATTCGAGCTGTCGGGGGCCGAAGGGGCGCTCAAGCTGCTCGAGCACCTCACCACCCGCAACGACCCCGCCACGCTCGAGGCGCTGCGGAACACCGTCGTCCTGATCGACCCCATGCTCAACCCCGACGGGCGGGACGCGTTCGCCCACCTCAACCACGAGTCGATCGGTCGGATACCGTCGGGCGACCGGGACGACTGGTCCAACGATTTCAGCGGCTGGCAGAGCCTCAAGTTCCGGACGGGCCACTACTACTTCGACACCAACCGCGACTGGTTCGCGCACACCCAGAACGAGTCGCGCTACCGGGTGGCGTTCCTGCGACAGTGGGCGCCGCAGGTGGCGGTGGACATGCACGAGATGGGGCCCGACGCCGAGTTCTACTTCGACCCGCCCGGCGATCCCACCAACCCCCATTTCCCGGCGTTCGCCTCCCGCTGGTTCACGCAGTTCGGCGCCGCCTACGCCGCGTCGTTCGACTCGGCGGGCTTCGAGTACATGACCCGTGAGCGGTACAACTACTTCTATCCGGGCTACACCTCCAACCGCGGCTACCAGGGCGCGGTGGCGATGCTGTTCGAGCAGGGTTCCACCCGCGGGCTCACGCTCGAGCGCGGGGACGGCTCGGTGCGGACGCTGGCCGACGCGCTGGAGCAGCAGTACGTGGCCGCCTGGACGGCGGTCCGGGTGGCCGCCACCCGGCGCGACGCCCTGCTGCGCGACTATCTCGCCTCCCAGCAGGCGGTGGTGAACGGCACCGATCCGGGCCGCGGCAGCGTGCGCCGCTACGTGCTCGACCCCACCGGCGGCGACCCGCTGCTGGTGCGCGAGCTGGTGCACCTGCTGGCGCGAAACGACATCGCCGTGGGCGTCACCGGCGAGCCGGTTCGGCTGTCGGGCCTCCAGGACCGCACCGGCCGGGCCACGGGTGACCGCGCGTTTCCCGCGGGGAGCTACGTGATCGAGACGGCGCAGCCCGCGGGACGGTTGGTCCGCACCCTGCTGGCCCCCGAAACGCCGCTGCCCGCCGACTTCCTCCGCGCCGCTCGCGCCCGCGTGGAACGCGCCGAGAACCCCCGCTTCTACGACATCACGGCGTGGTCGCTGCCGCTCCTATTCAACGTGGACATGTTCGGCAGCACCGACGCGCGGACGATTGCGCTGGCACCCGCCGCGCACCCTGACACGTCGGCCGCGGCCGGCGCTGGGGGCACGGCACCGGCAGCCGGCGCCTACGCCCTCCTCCTGGACGGCGCCAACGCCGCCACGACCGCGGCCCTCTGGCATCTGCGCCAGCAGGGCCATCGCGTGGGCGTGCTCACCGCCCCCACGCAACTCCGCGGCGCCGCGGTTCCCGGCGGCACGGGTATCGTGCGCCTCGGCCAGAACGATTCCACCGTCGCGCGTGCCGTGGCGGAGCTGGCCGATCGCTACGGGATCGGCGTGATCACGGCCGCCACCGGGCTCGCCGATTCCGGGTTCCCGTCGCTCGGCTCGGGCGACCACACGTTCAACCTCCAGCCCGTGCGCGTCGGTCTGCTCGCCGAAGACGGCATCCAGGGCTACTCGTTCGGCTGGACGTGGTACACGCTCGACCGGCAGTACGAGATCCCGGTGACGGTCATCCGCACCCGCTCGGTGCGCCGGATGGAGCTGGAGCGCTACGACGTGCTGGTGATTCCCGAGGCAAACGCCACCGCGCTCGCGGAGGCGCTGGGCGACTCGGGCGCCGGACGGCTGGAGCGCTGGGTGCGGGACGGCGGCACGCTGGTGACCGTGGGCGCCGCGTCCCAATTCGCCCGCGAGCGGTTCAAGCTCGCCCTGCGGGACTGGTACGAGACGGACCCGGGCAAGAAAGCGCAGCGGTTCGACGTGCCGGGCGCCATCTTCGCCGTCGAGCTGGAGATGCAGCACTGGGCGTCGGCGGGCTACCGGGCGGCCACCGTCCCCGCCATCGTCACGTCTCCCACGCTCTACTTGGCCCCCGACGGACCGCCCAACGCGCGCCAGCGCGTCATCGCGCGCTACGCCGCCGCCCCGCGCCTCGCGGGGCACGCGTGGGCGGAGACGCTGGAACGCGCGCCCGGCGCCGTGTTCGCCTACGAAGAGCGCGTCGGCGCGGGCCGGGTGATCGCCTTCGCCGAAGAGATGAGCTTCCGCGCGTTTGCCCGCAGCACGAATCGGCTGTTCCTGAACGCGGTGGTGCTGGGGCCGAGTGCGCCGTAAGAAAACGGGATGACGGGATCACGGGATGGTGCGCAGGACGTACGATCCCGTCATCCCGTCATCAAGTAGGCTCTCGTCACCCAGAATATCGCTGCCGCAAATGCACCGGTTCCGCCTTCCGCCGGAGCCGCAGGTTCAGCATCTCCACGAACACCGAGAAACCCATCGCGAAGTAGATGTACCCTTTCGGGATGTGCTGCCCCAGGCCTTCGGCCACGAGCGAGAATCCGATCAGGAGCAGGAAGCTCAAGGCCAGCATCTTCACCGTGGGCCGCTGGTCCACGAACTCGCTGATCGGCCGGGCGGCCACCATCATCACGCCCACGGCCACGACGATCGCGGTGACCATCACCCACAGCTGCCGGGCCATCCCCACGGCGGTGATCACCGAGTCGAGCGAGAAGACCATGTCGAGCACCATGATCTGCGCGATGATCGCCCAGAATCCGGCGCGCACCTTGGCGCTTTTGTGACCTTCCTCACCTTCGAGCTTGTCGTGAATCTCGAATGTGGCTTTGGCCAGCAGGAACAGGCCGCCCGCGATGAGGATCAGATCCCGGCCCGACACGGCGTGTCCGAACACGGCGAACAGCGGGGCCGTGAGCCGCGCGAGCCAGGCGATGGTGAGCAGCAGCAGGATCCGCATCACCATCGCCCCGCCGAGTCCCAGGCGGTACGCCTTGGGGCGCTGGGCGGGCGGCAGCTTGCCGGCCACGATGGAGATGAAGATGATGTTGTCGATTCCGAGGACGATCTCGAGAACCGTGAGCGTGATCAGCGCGACGAGCCATTCCATGGGCGGATGGGGGTGGGAGACAGGGTGGTGGTCCGGGTGGCGCGAAAGATAGGCGGGGGCCGTCGGTGCGACAGGAGATGGCCGGCGCGCGGTATCGCGGGTACGGGCGAAGTCGTTATTTTCGTTGGCCGTTCCCGATGCCGTCCGCGCCATTCATCGCTTCCGCCGGAGGGGTGTCCGTGCGTCATGCCGTCTTGCTGCTCGCGGCCGCGCTCCTGGTCGCGTGCGAGAGCGGCCCGGCCGACCTCACGGTCGGCGCCGTCGAGTTCCGGGGCCCGCCGGGCAGCCTGGCCCCCCGTCTCGGGGTCACGGGCGACCGCGCGGTGCTGAGCTGGCTGGAGCCGGCCGGCGCCGGGCGGCACGCGTTGCGCGTGGCGACGCTCGCGGACACCGGATGGGTGCCCGCCGGCACCGTCGTCGTGCACGACTCCCTGTTCGTGAACTGGGCCGACGTGCCGTCGGTGCTGCCGCTCACCGACGGCACCTGGCTCGCCCACTGGCTCGAGAAGACCGCCCCCAGCACGTACGCCTATCACGTCCGTATGGCGTTGTCGTCGGACGCCGGCCGCACGTGGGGCGCGCCGTTCTCGCCGCACGGCGACCGCTCGCCCACCGAGCACGGCTTCGTGGCGATGGTGCCGTGGGGTGGCGGCGCGGCCGCCGTCTGGCTCGACGGCCGCAACACTCTCGCGCCCACCCGCCCACCCGCCCACCCGCCCACCCGCGGGGCGGAAGGGGAGGGCGGGGCCGGCCCCATGTCCCTCCGCTTCACCACCATCCGCTCGTCCGGCGCCGTTGCTCCCGACGTGGAGCTGGATGCCCGGGTATGCGACTGCTGCCAGACCGCCATCGCGCCCACCCGGCATGGGCTGCTCGTGGCCTATCGCGATCGGTCGCCCGCAGAGATCCGCGACATCGTCGTCACACGGCTGGTGGACGACCAGTGGACCGCGCCGCGGCCCGTGGCCGACGACGGCTGGTACTATCCCGGCTGTCCGGTGAACGGCCCCGCCGTCGCCACCGCCGGTGACACGGTGGTGGTCGTGTGGTTCACCGCCGCGCACGACACGGCGCGCGTCTTCGCCGCGATCTCCCACGACGGCGGCGCGCGTTTCGGCCCCCGCGTGCGCATCCACGACGAACGTCCCGTGGGACGTGTGGACGTGGTGTGGTGGCGGGGCGCCGCGCTGGTGGCGTGGCTCGAGGAAACCGCCGATGCCGGGGCCGTGCGCGTGCGGCGGCTCGCCGCCGACGGGCGCCCCGGGCCCGCGGTCACCGTGGCGCCCACCAGCGTCGCGCGCGCCGCGGGGTTCCCGCGCCTCGCGCCGGTGGGGACCGCCGTGCTCGTCGCCTGGACCGATCCCGAGGCCACGGGGGGCGTGCGCGTCGCCCGGGTGCGCGGCGGATCCTGATGGCCGCGCGCCGCCGTCGCCTGCCCGCCGGCGTACGCTACGGGCTCCGCATCGGCACCGCCGCCGCGGTGCTCGGCGCCGGCCTCGTCGTCGGGTTCCGGCGCAGCGGGCCGCTCCCGCCACTCGGGCCGTTCCTCGATCCCGTGCACGGGGTCTGGGCGGTGGCCGCGCAGGCGGAGGTCCCCACGCGCATCGCGGTGCCCACGCTCGCCGATACCGTGCGCGTCGTGTTCGACGACCGGGCCGTGCCGCACGTGTTCGCGCGCAACGAAGCGGACGCGGCGCGCGTGCTGGGCTACCTCCACGCGTGGTTCCGGCTGTTCCAGCTCGAGCTCCAGACGCGCGTCGCGGCCGGCCGGCTGGCGGAATGGCTGGGGCCGTCACTGCTCGGGTTCGATCGGCAGCAGCGGGCCCTGGCCCTGGCCTGGAGCGCCGACCGCGAGTACGAGCGGCTCGCCCCCGAGTCGCGGCTCGCCGCCGTGCTCGACGCCTACGCCGAAGGCGTCAACGCGCGGATCGCGGAGCTGGGCCCGCGCGACCTGCCGCTCGAGTATCGGCTGCTGGCCACCCGCCCCGCCGCCTGGCAACCGGTGCACACGCTCTACCTCATGAAGCGGATGGGCTACACGCTCGCCTATCTGCCCGACGAGCTCACCTACGAGCGGCTGGTGCAGGCCGTCGGGCCCGCGGCGGCGGCGGCGCTGCTCCCCGTCAACAGCCCCATCCAGCAGCCCATCGTGCCCAGCCCGCGCACCCCGCGCGTGGACACGCTCATCCTCCCGCCCCCGGTGCTGCCGCTCCCCGCGCGGGCCGACAGCGCCGTGGCGTGGGATCCCGACCCGGACCGGCGCGACGCGAGCAACAACTGGGTCGTCGCCCCGTGGCGCACCGCCGACGGCCACGCCCTGCTCGCCGGCGACCCGCACCTCGATCTCAGCCTCCCGTCCATCTGGTTCGAGGCGCATCTCGTGGTGCCCGACACGTTCGACCTCTACGGCGTCACGTTCCCCGGCGCGCCGCTCGTGGCGATCGGGTTCAACCGGAACGTGGCCTGGAGCTTCACCAACACCGGCGCCGACGTGCTCGACTTCTACGAGGAGGAGCTCGACGATCCCGTGCGGCCGAGCCGCTACCGCGTGGACGGCGCGTGGCGGCCGCTCGAGAGCCGTATCGAGCGCTACCGCGGACCCGACGGCCGGGTGCTGGCCCAGGACACGCTGTACGTCACCCATCGCGGGCCGCTGCGCCGCGCCGACAGGCACGCCCGCTCGATGCGGTGGACCGTGCTCGACGCGCAGAACGTCGAAGCCCTGCGGGAGGCCGGGCGCGCGCGCAGCGTGGTGGAGTGGCTCACGGCCATGGAAGGGTTCCGGGCGCCGATCCAGAACGGGCTCGTGGCCGACCGCGGCGGCGACATCGCGGTGCTGGCGGCGGGGGCGTATCCCATCCGGCCACCCGGCGGCAGCGGCCTCTCGGTCTGGGACGGGCGCACCAGCGCGAGTGACTGGCAGGGCACGCTGCCCCCCGCGCGCTATCCGTACGCCCGCAACCCCACGCAGGGGTTCCTCGCGTCGGCCAACCAGCAGCCGCTCGATCCCAGGGTCGACCCGGCGTACCTCGGCGCCGCCTGGCCGTCGCCGTGGCGCGCGATGCGCATCAACCAGCTGCTGCGCGCCGACTCCAGCGTCACGCCCGACGACATGCGCCGCTTCCAGACCGACCCGGGGAGCGCGCGCGCCGACTGGTTCGTGCCGGAGTTCCTCGCCGCGGTCGAGCGCGAAGCCGCCGCGGGGCACGCCTCGGAAGACGCGCGGACGGCCGCCCGGCTGCTCGCCGCCTGGGATCGCCGCTACACGCGCACCGACGAGCGCGCCGTGCTGTTCGAGTATGCCATGGAAGCGCTCGACGGCCGCACCTGGGACGAGTTCGCCACCGGTCCGGCCCGCGGCTATTCGCCCTCCAGCACCATTCTCGCCATCCTGCTGCGCCAGCCGGCCAATCGCTGGTGGGACGACCGGCGCACGGCGGACGTCCTCGAGACGCGCGACGTCGTGCTCAGCGAGAGCCTGGCCGAGGGCTACCGCCGGGCCGTGACGGCCCTGGGCCCGCCCGACGGCGGCGGCTGGCGGTGGGACCGCGTGCGGCATCAGAACATCTGGCATCCGCTCCGGTTCCGCGCGCTCTCGGCGCTGGAGATCCCGGTGCAGGGCGGGCCCGGTCTGCTCAATCCCTCGGCGGGGTCCGGCACGCACGGCGCCAGCTGGCGGATGGTGGTCGAGCTGGGGCCCGACGTGCGCGCCTGGGGCGTGTATCCCGGCGGGCAGTCCGGCAACCCGCTCAGCGCCTGGTACACCGACCGACTGCCGCGCTGGGTGGCGGGCGAGCTCGATCCGCTGCCGTTCCCGGCCACGCCGGACGCGCTGCCGGCCGACCGGCGGCTCGCCGAGGTCGTGGCCGTGCCCGTGCCGCGGGGGGGCTCGTGAGGCGCCATCTCCTGCTGCTCGTGGTGCTGGCGCTCGCCATGGCCGTCGCCACCTGGTGGCTCGGCTGGTGGAGCGTCCCGGTCGTCGGCGCGGCCTGGGGAGCCGCCCGGCGCGGCGAGGGGCGGCCGGCCACCACCGCCGGCGTCGCCGCGGCGCTCGCCTGGGTGGGACTGCTCGCCCTGGTGGCCAATCGCGGCCCGGTGGGCGAGTTGTCCCGCACCCTGGGTGGGGTGATGGAGGCCCCGGGATGGGTGCCCCTGCTGCTGGCGCTGCTGTTTCCGGCACTGCTCGCCGGCTCCGCGGCGGCCCTCGCCGGGGCGCTCCAGCGCCGGGGGCCGGCGGCATGACGCCACGACGCCCCCAATCCAGCTTGACAGGCCGCTCGACTGCTCCGAAGGTAGAGGTTATGCCCTTGCGAACCCCGCTGCTCTTTGTCGTTGCCGTCGCCTTCTCGCTCACCTGCGTCGTGCCCACGGACAAGTCGGGCGACCTCCGGGTCGAGCTGAGCCCGCTTCCCACCCTGCTCGTCAAGGACAGCGTGCGGCTCGCGGCCGTGCTGATGGACGCGGCGGGCGACACCGTGCCCGCGGTCATCACCTACTCGTCGAGCGACGCCACCGTGCTCAACGTGGACTCCACCGGCCTGCTCCGGGCCGTCGGGACCGGCACCGCGACGCTCACCATCCGGGCGGTCGCGTTCGAGTCGGCCGCGCCCGCCGTGCAGGTGCTGCGCGTGCGCGGCAAGCTGGAGGTGGACAGCGTCCGGCCCATGAGCGTGCGGTTCGGCGACTCGCTCGAGATCTTCGGCGTGGGACTGGAGCCCGATTCGCTGTTCTCGATCACGCTGGGCGGGGTCATCGCGCAGATCTCCGGTTTCTTCCCCGCCGACAGCACCCAGCCGGAGCGCGAGGGCATGCTGCGCGTCTGGGTGCCGCCGCCGGCGCCGCGCCGCGCCACGCTGGCGCTGCTCGGATTCGCGGGCGGGCTGTTCGTGCCCGACTCGTTCGACGTGGCCCAGCGCGACCTCTACGAGTTCAACGACACGGTGCCGTGGGCGCTGGGTCCGCTGCCCAACGGGATCTTCAATCCCGCGCTCGCGCTCGAGCCGCGGTTCCGCGAAGACGGGGTCGCCACCATTCAGCGCGATCCCACCGACTGGTACACGTTCACCAACACCGCGGCGGGCGACCGCACCATCGTGTTCTTCTCGTCCGGGGCCGGGGCGCAGGCGTTCGGCGTGTTCCTCACCGACTCGCTGTGGTGGTCGAGCCCGCTGCGCGACTTCCGCGTCGGGAGCAGCGCGTGGACGGTGGGACTCCAGACCTACCTCTGTGGCGGCCGGTCGATCACCAGCAACGGCGAGCCGGTGCGGATCGAGGAGGTGCTGTTCCCGCTCTCGATCATCGCCATCCGCGGCCTGCCGGCGGGCACCTACCACATTCTCGCGCCGTACGTCCCGTTCGGGCAGCCGAGCCCGTACGAGCTGCTGATCGCCAACTCGTATCTGTCGGTGCTCCCGCCGGACGCGGCGGAGGAGAACGACTACTGCGACGTCGCGACGCCCATTCTGGGGGCGCCGCCGAGTCCGCTCACGATCGACAACCCGCACGACATCGACTGGTTCACGTTCACCGTCGGGCCGCCGAGCCTGTTCAGCGCGCGCGTGACCGCGTCCCATCCCGATGCGGATCTCGATCTCTATCTGGTGCGGGATTTCCGGCCCGACTCCCTGCCGCTGATTCGCGCGTCCTCGCTCTCCGGCCAGGTGGACTCGCTCTCGGCCCTGTTGCCGGGCGGGAACTACTTCCTGATCGTGGTGGATTTCCCCGGGCAGTCCACGCAGTACGCGCTCACCACCACCGTGAACGCGGCGGGGGCGGCCCTGCGGAGCGAGCCGGCGGGGGCGGCGGCGGCCGAGCGCGACGCCGATCTCGCGCGGCTCAAGGCCAAGCGGGTGGCGGCGGCGGCGGCGCGGCCCGCGCTCTCGCCCGCGGTCCGCGCCCTGGTGGAGCGCGCGCGACGGTGAGCACGGTCGCCTGCGTCGCGTGCCAGACGCCGCTGCCGGATGGGAGTCGGTTCTGTCCCACCTGCGGTGCCGACTCGACCAATCCCGGCAGCGGGCCGCGCACCAGTACGGGGGTCACCGACCTGCTGGCGCAGCTGCGCACCGCCGTGAGCGACCAGTACGAGATCACGCGCATGCTCGGCCGCGGCGGCATGGGCGCCGTCTTCCTCGCGGTGGACCGCAAGCTCGACCGCGAGGTGGCGATCAAGGTGCTGCCGCCCGATTTGGCGCACGACCAGCAGTTCGTGGGCCGGTTCGAGCACGAAGCGCGCACGGCGGCCAAGCTCGATCACCCCGGCATCATTCCCATCTATGCCGTCGAGGCCGAGCAGGACCTGCACTACTTCGTGATGAAGTACGTGCGCGGCCGCTCGCTCGACAGCCTCATCGCCGCGGGCCCGATGCCCGTGGATCTGGTGCAGAAGCTGCTGTGGGAATCGGCCTGCGCGCTCGGGCACGCGCATCAGCGCGGCGTGGTGCACCGCGACATCAAGCCGGCCAACATCATGCTCGACGAGCAGAGCCGCGCCCTGCTCACCGATTTCGGCATCTCCAAGGCGCTCCAGTCGGCCTCGTCGTTCACCGCCACCGGCCAGGTGATCGGCACGCCGCACTACATGAGCCCCGAGCAGGCCAAAGGCGAGGACGTGGGCGGCGCGAGCGACCAGTACTCGCTCGCGGTGGTGGGCTACCGCATGCTCGCCGGCCGGCTGCCGTTCGAAGACGACTCCATCCACACGGTCATCTACAAGCAGGTGTTTCAGGACGCGCCGCCGCTGCGCGGGTTCCGGGCCGAGGTGCCGGAGTTCCTGGCCAAGGCGCTGCACCGCGCGATGAGCAAGAAACCGTCCGACCGGTTCCCCACGATGGAGGAGTTCGCGACGGCCGTCTGGCCGGAGAACCCCGTGGCGCCGCGCGCCGCGGGCGCCACGCTCGTGCGGCGCGCGTCGTACACCTCCACCGAGGCGCCCACCGAGATCTCGCATCCGGCCGTGCCGACCCGCGTAACCAGTCCACGCCCGCAGCCGAAGAAGAAGACCGGTGCGCGCTGGGCGGTGGCCCTGGCGCTGCTGGTGGTGCTGGGTGGCGGGGGCACGTCCATGCTGTTTCTCACTCCCGCGGGCGCGCGCCTGCTCGAGCGCACGGGGCTCCGCGCGTTGAACGCCTCGCGCACCCAGCCACCGGAGATGCGGGCCGGCGACCTCGGCCCCGTGGGAACGGCGGCCGCGACGGGCGCGCCCGTCGAGTCCACCACCGTCGCCGCCACCGCGCCCGACACCGCGCCGCCGGCCGCGCCCGTGCAGCAGCCGGTGAGCCGACCGCCCGTCCAGCAACCGGCTCCCCGCACCACGCCGCCGGTGCAGCCGCGCCCGGCGACGCCGGTCACGGGATTCCTGTCGATCAACTCCACCCCGTCGGGGCTGGTCGTCGTGAACGGCCGCGAGTACGACAACACGCCGCAACGCATCGAGCTGCCCGTGGGGCAGTATCTGGTGGAGGTGCGGCGGGAAGGATGCGAGACGTGGCGCGAGACGCTCACCATCACCGGCGGCAATCCCACGCGCAAAGCCCCCAGCCTCAAGTGCGAGGGACCGTGAGACGGACCGCCACGCTGCTGCTCGGACTGCTCGTGCCGGCGCCGGCCGCCGCGCAGCAGCATCCCGATGCGCGCGCCGCCACCAACGCCTACCGCGAGGCCGACTTCGGCGGAGCGGTGACCGCGGCCCGGCGCGCGCTGCGCGCCACGCTCTCCGCCAGCGATCGGGCCGCCGTGTACGAAGTGCTCGGCTACGCGTATGCCGCGCTCGATTCCAGCCGCCAGGCCACCGACGCGTTCAAGGAGCTGATCTTCATCGCCCCCGACCGCGAGCCCGATCCCAACGTCGTCTCGCCACGCATCACGTCGCTCTACGCCTCGGCGCTGGGGCAGGTGCTCGTCGTGCGTCGCGCCGCGGTGGACAGCGCCACGTTCGTGGCGGGGCAGGGCACCGTGCCGATCCGGTTCCAGGTCTCCCGCGCCGCGCGCGTGATCGTCCGGGCGGAAGGCCAGGGCGTGGACATCCGCATCGACTCGCTCCTGGCCGCGGGTACCACCCGCACCGCGTGGGACGCGCTGCTGCCCGACGGCACCCCCGTGCCCGCCGGCGACTACCGCGTGATCGTCACCGCCACCGAAGGACGCAACGAGTACGCCACGCCGCTCCGCGTGCGGATCGAGCACGGCGCCGTAGACACGGTACCGCATCTCGCGCGGCTCGAGGGCTACGCCGAGCAGGAGGAATACGTGCGGCCGCCGCGCGACTGGCGTCCCCTGGGCATCGCCGCGCTCATCGCCGGCGCCGGGGTGGGCGCATCGCTCGCGCTCGAGAACCAGGATCTGGGCTCGTCGCCCCGCCGCGAGATCGGCGGCGCGTCCCTGCTCACGCTCGGCATCGGGCTCGTGATGAGTCTGCGGCGGCCCGATCCCGAGCCCGTCGAGGCCAACATCCGCTACAACCGACTGCTGCGCGAGCAGCTCGCCCAGCAGAACGCGCAGATCGCCGCGGAGAACGTGCTGCGGCGCCGGCAGGTGCAGCTCACCATCGCGCCGGGCGGTGCGCCGTGAGGGCGGTCCTGCTGGTCGGCGCCGGGTTGGCGTGCGCCGCGCCCACCCTCGCCGCGCAGCACGTCCGGTTCGGCGTCCACGCCGTCGGCATCACGCATACCGAGATCTCCGAGGCCAGCCAGGCCGAGGGCGCCGGCATCGGCGGCCTGATCAGCGTGCGGGTGGGACGGTTCGGCGTGGACCTGAGTGGCCACACGGCCAAGCTCGACTCGGTCAACGGCGGGCCCGCGTTCGACCTGCTCCAGGGTGACGTCCGCGCCAGCGTGCGCATCGCCTCCGGCTTTGCGTTCGAGGTGGGCGCCGGCCGCCGCGCCGTCGACCCCGAGTTCACCGCCCAGGACGTCGGGTTCGGGCGCGCCGGCATCCTGAGCGAGTTCCAGTTGGCCAGTATCGGCAGCGTGTGGG
>Ga0224512_10004148_pt1 | contig 12398 bp, 5 predicted proteins | sample SF_May12_sed_USG_4_FD_169103 | JGI IMG/M metagenome (GOLD analysis project Ga0224512, IMG submission 169103) | Sediment microbial communities from San Francisco Bay, California, United States - SF_May12_sed_USGS_13 | ecosystem: Environmental > Aquatic > Marine > Sediment | place: USA: California... | reverse complement strand
GACGCGGCGCTGGCGGCACCGCCACGGCCCGACCAGGTCGTCCAGCAGACTTTTTGCGGCACTTGAACGGTTGACCACCGGTTCGCAAATTGTTGTACACTTTTCACCGCGGTGTCCCACGCGAATATACTGTCGAAGCGAGACTATTGTAAGCCGGCAGTGATCCGCTGCCGCGAGTTGCCCGTAATTTCCTGTGATTATTCAATATCAACCAGAGGGATCCACGCCATGAATCCGCGACCGCAAACGCCCGATATCGCCAGGCCTTTCGCCACGGCCCATGCCGTCACACCCATTGCTGGCGCGCGACTCTGGCTCGACCTGGCATTCATTTTCGCCGCGTTGCTGATGCTGGCAACGCTGCTGGCACCCGCAGCCCAGGCCCAGGACAACGGCGAAATCAGGTACAAGCGCATTCCGACCCAGTACATCGCGGCGCTCGCCGATCCCGATGCAAACTCCGGTGGCGGTGCGCAGAACTGGGGCCTGTGGACCGTCGACCCGGGTCCGCGCGGCGTTCGACTGAAGCACTACGAGCATTTGAAGGCTGCCGGCGGGATCGCCCCGGCGCAGTGGACCTTCAACGACCAGGACTGGTGGCTCGAGGAGTACGGCAAGATCATGGAACCGCCGCAGTTTCCGATGCCACCCGGTAAATACATCGTAACGGGTAATCGCAAGGTTATGACGGTGCTGACCGTCTATCCGACGGATGACAGCGGCGACAGCCGCTGGGAGCTCGACCACGGCGCCAGCATCTACGACGTCACGCACCTGCGCTGCCGCTCCGCGCGCTACACACCGGCGACGCCCGACGCGACCTGTTCGCCGGGCAAGGTGCAGCGCGCAAATTTCCCGGTAGCGCCCGGCGAGCCCATGCCCGAGGTCGAGGGCTGCATCAAGCAGGACTACTCGGTGCTGTTAGTGATCGGCGTGGCCGAGCAAAGTTGATTACCGCAGGCGGTTAGCCGGCAGTCGGGGCGATGCGGGGGCCTACCCGGCGTCAGCGAAGCGCGCACGCAAGGCTTTCTTATCCATCTTGCCGACGCTGGTCTTCGGCAGTGTGTCGAGCAGCTCGATGCGCTCCGGCATGGCCCACTTCGAAATCTGCCCGGCGTCGATGCCCGATTGAATCGAGGCCCTGACCTCGCCGACGACAGCATCCTGGTCCGCGCCAGGGCTGCCGACGATAGCCAACAGGGGACGCTCGCCCCAGCGCCTGCTGGGTATGCCGATCGCCGCGACCTCGGTTACGCTGGCGCAGACCGAGACCAGGTCTTCCAGCTGCAGCGACGAGATCCATTCGCCACCGGACTTGATGACGTCCTTGATCCGGTCGGTGATCTGCAGCGAACCGCCCGCATCGATGAAGCCGACATCGCCGGTATGCAGGTAACCCCCTTCCCACAGCGCCTCGGATCCTTCCGGGTTGCCCGCGTAACCCTGCGTCAGCCACGGCGCACGCACGACGACCTCGCCGGTCACCGCGCCACCGCGCGGAATATCGTTCAGGTCGGCGTCGACCACGCGCAATTCGACCATCAGGGTCGGCTTACCGGTCTTGCAGCGTGCGGCGGGATCGCCCTCGGGATCGACCGCGTGTACCCCCGTCATATCGGCCGCGGTGAGGAAGGGGCAGGTTTCGGACATACCGTAGGCCGCGAACAGGTTGATGCCCCGCTGCGTGGCCGCCTGCGCGAGTCCCAGCGGCAGCGCCGAACCGCCGATGACGACCTTCCAGCGGGAAAGGTCGACCTGCCCGGCGCCGGGGGCGGTTAACAGCATGTGCAGTATCGTCGGCACGCAGTGCGAAAACGTCACGCCCTCTTCCGCGATCAGCCGGAGCAATTGCGCGGGATCGTAGCGGCCCGGGTAGACCTGCTTGATTCCGAGCAGCGTGGCGGCGTAGGGAAAGCCCCAGGCGTGCACGTGGAACATCGGCGTGATCGGCATGTAGACATCGCCACGATGTACGCGGCTGCTGCTGTCCGTCGAAGCCAGTCCTCCGACCAGCCCGAGCGTGTGCAATACCAGTTGCCGGTGCGAGTAGAACACCGCTTTCGGATCGCCGGTGGTGCCGGTGGTATAAAAAGTCGTCGCCACCGTGTTCTCGTCGAAGTCGTCGAATTCGAAATCGGTGCTCCCGGCCTGCAATAACGCTTCGTACTCGTGTTCGCAGAAATCGGGAACCGGAGTGTCAGGCGAGTCACGCAGGAATACGAAACGCGCACCGCTCTCGATACGGTCGCTGATCTGCTCGATGATCGGCACGAAATCGGCGTGCAGCAGGATGACGTCGTCCTGCGCGTGATTGATGGTATAGAGTATCTGTTGCGGCGACAGGCGCACGTTGATGGTGTGCAGCACCGCGGCCATCATCGGCACCGCGAAGAAGCATTCGAGGTAGCGGTGACTGTCCCAGTCCATGACCGCGACCGTGTCTCCGGGCTGGACCCCGATCGAGTTTAACCCGGAGGCTAACTGCCCGATGCGCGCGCGCAGTTCGCGGTAACTGAAGCGCCGCTCCGCGCCGCCGACGATCTCCTGGTCGGGAGTGCAGGAAATCGGCGTATGCCAGAGCTGCCCGATCAGCAACGGATAGGCATAGGCGGACGACGCGTGGGTTGCTTTCATCAGAATCTACTCCGAACCGGCCGCAGCGAATCCCGATCTTAGCACCCCGGCGTCGGCGGCGTCATCCCGCACTGCGTGGTCAATGCAAAATCCCCGGATGATCGATCAACCGGTATCGTGCATCACCCTATCCCTGGACTCTTTTCAGGTGAAAGGATTTGGGTCGCGTCAAATGTTCGAACCCGATCGACGACAGCGTGCATCCGCGACCCGAGTTCTTGACGCCGGTCCAGGCCAGCGCCGGATCGAGATAATCGCAGCGATTCATGAACCAGGTGCCGGTATCGACGCGGTTGCCGATCTCGATTGCGGCCGCCTCGTCCTGGGTGAAGATGGCCGCGGTCAGGCCGAATTCGCTGTCGTTCATGAGCCGGACGGCCTCGTCGTCGCCGCTGACCGGCATGATCGGAATCAGCGGGCCGAAGGTTTCCTCGGTCATGACCCGCATCGAGTGATCGACCCGGGTCAGCACCTGCGGCGCAAGGTAAGGCGTGCCCTTACGGTCGGCAGCGAAGCCTGCGGGGTCGACGTGCGCGACCGCCCCGGCGGCCACGGCCTCGTCGATCTGCGCGCGCACGAAATCCGCGGCCGAGGCCTTGACCAGCGGCCCCAGGTTGGTCGCCGCATCGTCGGGTCGTCCGAGCCGGTAGCCGCTGACCAGTTCCACCACGCCGGCGACGAACTGCGGCATGATGGATGCGTCGACGTACACCCGCTCGATGCCGCAGCAGGATTGCCCCGAATTGAAAATAGCGCCGTCGGTCACCGTTTCGATCGCATGCTGCAGGTTGGCGTCACGGCGCACGTAGGCCGGGTCCTTGCCGCCGAGCTCGAGGCCGACGCCGATGAAACGCCCGACCGCGGCGCGTTCCACCATCTCGCCACCGGGCACCGAACCGGTAAACGCGACGAAATTGATCTCGGGCGCGCGGATCACGCGCTCGGTAGCGGCGTGGGTCAAATGCAGATGCTGGAACACGCCGGCCGGCAGGCCGGCCTCGTCGAAGGCCTGCTGCAGGCGCTCGGCGCACAGCGGCGTCTGCGCGGAATGCTTGAGCACGACCGTATTGCCCGCAAGCAGCGCCGGCACGATCGCGTTGACCGAGGTCAGGTAGGGAAAATTCCACGGCGCGACGACAAAAACGACGCCGAGCGGCTCGCGCCTGACGTAGCGCGTAAAACCGTCCTTGTCGGCCGGCCTGACATCGGCCAGGGCGCTTGCGGCGATATCGATCATGTAACGCGCGCGTTCCTCGAAGCCGCCGACCTCACCGGGCGCCTGCGAGATCGGCCGGCCCATTTGCCAGGTCAGTTCGGCGGCGATATCGTCGCGGCGCGCGACGAAAGCATCGACGGCCTTGCCGCACAGCGCCATGCGCTCGACGACCGGCGTGTTCTTCCAGGCCTGCTGCGCCGACTTCGCGGCGGACAAGACGCGCTGAATTTCGGCGGCGCCCGCGGTATGGCGTTCGACGTAGATGCTGCCGTCGACCGGTGATACGCATTGAATAGTTGACATGTTTCTTCGCCCTGACCGTGAGTAACAGAATCTGGTGGAACCCGCGCTGGCGGTCTCGGAAGTTGCAGTCGCCAGCCACGCTTCGAGGAATTCTATACCCTGCATAAAATTAACGAAACCAGCAGGAAAAATTACCCGCTGGCGAGTGCAAGTCCCCGCGCCAGGCGATTGCGTATTCACCCGCCCGGCGTAAACTGCTTTGTTTTGAGGGCTTGCAGACATCACGATCAACCCTACCCACCGCCCATTTGCCGGCATCCTGTTCTGCGTGTTCGCGCTGTTCGCGTTCGCGCTGCAGGATTCGATCATCAAGCATCTGTCGGCGCGTTACTCGGTCATCGAAATCCTGACGCTACGCCTCGCCATCGTGCTGACGCTGCTGGTCGTGATCGGCGTGTCCTGGCAGGGATTGGGCATACTTCGCTCCCGGCGCCCGCGCCTGATGTTCGCGCGCGGCGTGCTTGCCTTTTTCGCTTTCACGACCTACTACATCGCGCTCAGCCGCATCCCGCTCGCCGATGCCGCCGCCGTGTACATGACCGCGCCGTTGTTCGTAACCCTGTTGTCGGCTCTTATATTGCGCGAGCGGGTCGGCGTCGTGCGCTGGAGCGCGGTCGTGATCGGATTCAGCGCGGTGCTGTACATGCTGAACCCGGGTTCGTCGCTGTTTAAAATCGAGTCGGCGCTGCCGCTGTTCAGCGCGATGTGCTACGCGCTGATTCCGATTATCAACCGCCATATCGGGCTCAGCGAGCACGCGCTGACCATGGGGATTTATACCACGACCTCGTATTTCCTGTTGATGATACTGACCTCGCTGGCGATTTCGGCGCTGCCCGCGCCGTCCAGCGACAACCCGACCTTGCAGGGCGTTTTCCAGGACTGGGTGCTGCTGGCAGGCGCCGACTGGCTGCTGCTGCTGCTCGCGGGCGTCATTTTCGCGGCGGCGCTGCTCAGCATTACACAGGCCTACCGCATCGCTGCCGTCAGCACGGTGGCGCCGTTCGAATACGTCTATATCCTGTGGGCCAGCGTTATCGGTTACCTGATGTTCGACGACGTCCCGGGCATCAGGACCCTGGTCGGCAGCGTGGTCATCGTCGCCTGCGGCTGCTACATTATTTACCGCGAACGCGACCGCCGCGGGCGCTCCCAAGCGGTGGTCTCCGACACGAACTAAGGTTTAAGGCGAACCATCGAAGCGGTCCGAAAATTCGATACCCTTGTCATCCTCGAGGCGCTTCCATTGCAGCCGATGTACGCCGAGATCATTCGGTAACAGCATGGTGACGCGGCGCACGATAGGGTCGTCATCGACCGGTAGCACCCCGATATTATGCTCGATTATTTCTTCGCCCTGGTGGCGCGGCTATCTGGCTTCGCCGCTGTCGATGACTTCTTCACAAAATGCCTCGACGAACGCGATTACCGATTCGGCCGCCTGCTGGAGTTGCGCCAGGATTATCGCGATATCGGCGTCACTGAGCTCGCAGCAGGCAAGTTCGAGGGTATTGCACAATTGCGATATCCCAGTGGCACCGAGGCTGCTCGACGAGGATTTCAGTTTATGCGCCAAACCGCCCAATTGCTCGAGATTATGCCAGGCGTATGCCTGCCGAATATCGAACAGGGCCCTGGGTAGCGCGTCGATATAAGTCTTCAGCAGGCGCTGCTGCACCTCGACCTTCGCGCCCACCGACTGCCTTAGCACCGACAGGTCGATCGCTTCGGCAAAGGCGTCTGGCTCAACCTGCGCGGCTGCTTGCCGAGGGTCGCCGCCGGCAACCTGTCCAGGCATCCATTTATGCATTACCTTTTTTAACGTATCCAGAACGAGGGGCTTGGAAACAACATCGCTTGCGCCCGAGTCGAAGCACTGCCGGAGGTCGCTGTCCATCGCACTCGCGGTGATCGCGATAATCGGGCGGTTCGAGTCGTCCGAATCCGCGGCCCGTATCTGGCTGATTAACTCGTTCCCGTTCATCCCGGGCATACGAATATCGGTGATTAACAGCGGGTAAGTCCCGGACCGCCAAAGCGCCAGTGCGTCGACGCCATTTTCTGCAAAATCGGCGCGGTAGCCCAGATACTCGAGTTGTTCGGCAATCAGCGCCTGGTTCACCAGGTTGTCTTCCGCTACCAGTATGCGCGGCCTGGTGACTTCCACGCCAGCCTGCGCGGGACCCTCCACCCCAGGCGCCTCATCCACCGTCGCGGGACCGGAAACCCTGGCCGGTATCGACCTGAGCCGGACGCTAAAGGTGCTGCCTGCCCCGGGATGGCTCTCGACCTCCAGTTCACCCTGCATCAGCTCGACCAGTTGCCGGGTTATCACGAGGCCGATACCGGTGCCTTCGATTTCGCTCGACTCCGCCCCCAGGCGATTGAATGGCTCGAACAGGTCGCCGATTCGATCCGACGAGATGCCCGGCCCGGTATCCGCGACGCTGATGTTGACCAGCCCCCGCCGGTCGAGCGTCGAGCTTATCCAGACCCTGCCGTCCGCGTGGTTGTATTTCACCGCGTTGGACAACAGGTTCAGGAAAACCTGCCTCAATCTCGTCGCATTGGCCTCCACCATCAGCCCCTGGCAATTTGCCAGATCGCAATCAATCGTGATCCCCCGATTTTCTGCAATATCGGAAACGAGATCCAGGCTATCCCGGACAACTGCTTCCAGCGACACCGGCTCCAGGGGAACCTCGATATTGCCAGCTTCCAGTCGTGTCAGGTCGAGCACTTCGTCGATAAGGCTGAGCAGATGCTGCCCCGCCCTGAAGATGGCGGTTGCTTTCGATTGCTGACGCCTGTCGAGGCTCTGGTCGGCTTCGATCAACTGGGAAAACCCCAGGATCGCGTTCAACGGCGTGCGCAGTTCGTGGCTCATGCGCGAAAGAAATTCATTCTTGGCCTGATTCGCGCGCTCGGCCCTGAGTTGCGCCTCCCTGAGCTCGGTGATGTCCTGCAGCGTGCCTATCGCCTCTATGAAGTTTCCGTCCTTGTCCTTGATATCAACGGAAATCTCGCGTACGTGGCGCCAGCTCCCGTCCCGATGCCGGATGCGGTAATCATAATCCACCTTGCCATAGCCTGTATCGTAAGCCTCGTAAAGTGCTTCCTGGTCATCGGGGTGCACCAGCTGCATGTCGTCGTCCAGAGAACGGAAATGCTCGAGAAATTCGTCGACGCTGTAACCGAAGATTTCGGCGTACTCTTCGGAGATATCGAGGTACAGGTTCGCGACTTCGTCGAAATGCCAGTAACCCAGCCTGGCGGTTCGAGCCGCCAGTTTGAGCTTGGCGGCACTCGCCTCGATTTCCCGACGCATATCGACATGCTCGGTGACATCCTGGATCAAGCCGACCGCCTGTTTGCGATTGCCGTCCTTTTCTTTAACGACGATAGCCACTTCTTTAATGTGACGCACCTCGCCATCCTTGCGAAAAATCCGGTATTCGACCTCGTGCGACCCCTTGCCCAGAGGCAACCGGTAGGATTCCGCGTAGTGTTCCCGGTCGTCCGGATGAATCTGTTCGATGACCTTCTGCCACGAACTCTGGCTTGCCGTTACCTCTTCGATGGTCATACCGAAAATCTCGGCGTAGGCGTTCGTGCAGGAAATAATCCTGCCGTTATCGTAGTCCCACTCGCAGTAGCCGAATTGCGCCAGTCGCTGGCTGGCATCGAAAAAGGCCTCGCGATGCCATAATCGCTCGACCTCCGCTTCCAGTTCCTCGTGGCTGAGTTGACCGGGGCCCGCGGGCATCGTCGATTTCCTGTTGTTGTGTTGCGGTCGAAATTTCAAAAGCGGTCCAGAAAGCTGCTGCGGGATGAATATGTAATCAAATAACAACAGTATAGTGGCAATTCGTCACCTGTTTATGGATCGATCCCGGATAGATGTACACGAACAGGCGGATAAATCGCGATAATAATTCAAAAAAATATTAGACCTGCCGATAACGGGGCAATATTGATGAAAATCAACGCTCTGATGAAGGTAATCCGGTCCGGATCGAGCTTCGGGCCGATTGATATGCCGCGGTGTCGAGCTGCATTTTCGGATATCGGCTTTATGCCCTTTGTAAACCGGCATTTCCGCAATGCCTGACTGAATTTGGTTAAAACAACGTAAATTAACGAGCCGATCATAATGCCCGATAACTCGAACCCGTCTGAACTGGCACCGCCGCAGCGGCAGCTCATCGATGCAAACGAATCCCTGCGCGAGGAACTGGCCTCGACCCGCGCGACGCTCGAACATACCAAGGAAATACACCGGACACTGTCACGCGCGATCAATATCGGGTACTGGGAATGGGACGAGATAACCAAGCGACCCGCTTATTTCTCCGAGGAAATGGCGAACATTATCGGGATGAGCCAGGAGGAATTATACGAGCGATACCAGTGCGAGGAGGATTTTTATCCATTCATATATCCCGACGACCTCGAGCACTATATCGCAAACCTCGGTGCCGTGCTGGATCCCGCCTATCCCCGTGGACTCGCCCACAGCTTCGATTACCGCATCATCAGGCCCAGTGGCGAATTGCGATACGTGCGCGAGCTCGAGTACGGAACCCGGGAAGAAGACGGCGTCGTTACCCGCAGCTATGGCGCAATCCTGGATCTCACCGACCTGAGGAAGTCAACGCTCGCGCTCAGAAACAGCGAACAACGCTACAGTTCCCTGTTTGCACAGCTGCCGCTGGGCGTGCAGGAACAGGACTGGTCCTCGATCAAGAAGGCGGTCGATAAACTGCGGTCCGAGGGCGTCGAGGACTTAAAGGCATATTTCAAGGACAATACCCTCGTTCTTCAGGAATTGTTAAAGACCATCAGGATCACCAGCGTCAACGAAGCCCTGCTAAAGATATACGGTGCCCGGACGGCAGAAGAGTTTATCGAGGACGAAGAGAATACTACCGACTGGCTGGATGAAGAATGGTCGAATCTTTACGCCTCTGAAATTGCGTCGCTGGCCGGTCCCGAAAAGATACATTTCCAGGAACTCGAAGAAACCCGGATCGACGGTTCCAAATTTGAAACCCGCCTGATAACCAGCGTGGTCGAGGGTGACGAACATACCTGGGAAAGAATTCTGACGATCGTCGAGGATGTTACCGAACGTAAACAGAACGAGATCGCCCTTATCGCGGCCAAGGAGGCCGCCGAGCAGGCGAGCAAGGCCAAGAGCGAATTCCTGGCCACCATGAGCCATGAAATCCGCACGCCGATGAATGGCGTTCTCGGGATGACGGAACTGCTGAAGGATTCCGATCTCGACATACGCGCCCGGCGACTTGCGACCACGGCCCATCGATCGGCCGAATCCTTACTCGATATCATCAACGATATTCTCGATTTCTCGAAGATCGAAGCCGACAAAATGGAACTCGTCGACGAGGATTTCGACCTCAGGGAAGCGCTCGAAGACGTGCTCGAAATGATTGCCGGGCAGGCGCATCAAAAAGGCCTCGAATGCATTGCCGATTTGCCGCCCGAGCTGCCACGCCTGGTCAGGGGCGACGCGGCTCGACTGCGCCAGGTGATGGTTAATCTGCTCGGTAACGCGGTCAAGTTTACCGAACGTGGCGAAGTCAGGCTATCGGTAAGGGTAACCGAGCGCAGCGTCGACAGGTTTCGGATGATATTCGAGGTTTCCGATACCGGCCCCGGCATACCGCTGGAGCGCCAGCACAGCATTTTCGAGGCGTTCAGCCAGCTCGACAGTTCGGCCAGCCGTCGCTACGGCGGTACCGGCTTGGGGCTGGCAATTACCTGCCGGCTGATCGACCTGATGAAGGGTAAGATCGAACTGGAAAGCACGCCTGGAAACGGCTCGCTGTTTCGGCTGAAGGTTGCGCTCGCCGCAGGCGAGAACGACCTGGCGCCGCCGCAATTGCCCGAGGCCCTGGTCGGCCTGCGGGTGCTGATCGTCGACGATCATGCGGTCAACCGCGAAATATTGCATAACCAGGTGGTTTCCTGGGGCATGCGCAACGATAACGTGGATTCGGGATCGAGGGCCATCGAGCAGATCCGCAACGCGCAGGCGGAGAACGACCCATACCAGGTCGTCCTGCTCGACTGGCACATGCCCGATATGGATGGCCTCGAGTTAGCCAAAACCCTGACCGCGGACCCCTCCATCCACACTCCCCAGCTGGTGCTGCTCAGTTCGACCGGATTCGACACCCATTCCACGATTGCCAAAAAAGCGTCGATTAGCCGATATCTGCAGAAGCCGGTGCGGCAACAGTCGTTGCTGGACTGCCTGTGCGAGGTGATTGGAGACAGGCGCTCCGGCAAAAAAAATACGGCGAAGCAGGTTCCCCGGTTCGACGGCGAAATTCTGCTCGCCGAGGATAACGAGGTGAACCAGGAAGTGGCCCTGGGGATGCTCATGGTTCTCGGCTGCGATGCCGATCTCGCGGAAAATGGCAAGGTCGCCGTGGCGGCTGCAACGGAAAAGCGCTACGACCTGATTTTGATGGATTGCCATATGCCCGAAATGAGCGGCTTTACCGCCTGTAAGCGGATACGCGAATACGAAAAACAACAGGGGCTGCCCCGCACCCCGATCGTGGCCCTGACCGCGGATATCAAAAAAGGCATCGAGGCAGAATGTGCCGAGGCCGGCATGGACGGTTATCTGAGCAAACCGTTCTCCCAGAACAGGCTCGCCGAGCTGCTGGACCGGTGGCTTGCATCCGTAGAACCGGAAAAGGCCTCGAGTACCGGGCGGTCCACCGCGATTACCGACCCCGACGCCAAGATACTCGATCCGGATATCCTGGAGGAACTGAGAACGCTGTCGGAAACCACCGGGCGCGATATCCTCGGCAAGTCGGTGCGGTTTTTCCTGAAACAAACGCCCGATGACGTCGCCGCGCTGCGTCTGGCGGCATCCGACAACGATCTGGAGAAGCTTCAACTTACCGCCCATAGCCTGAAATCGTCAAGCGCCAACCTCGGCGCAACGGGATTTTCGAAACTGTGTTTCCAGCTCGAGGATTCGGCCCGTGAAGGACACATCGAACCCGTCGCCGAACTATTGCGCGCGCTCGAGGCGCTGTTGCCGGGGGTGCTGCAGGCGCTGCGGCAGGAGGCGGAAATCTGCGCGGCCGAAAGCGAGCAGGATGAACCCGATGTCAGCGAATCCTCCCGGGTGATTTCGGCGCCCGCCATTCTGGTGGTCGACGATGACGACGGATTTCGACTGACCACCAGTGAAGCGCTCAAGGGCGCCGGGTTTAACGTGATCGAGGCGTCCAGCGGTGAGGACGCCCTGTCCAGGCTCGAGGAAGCGCTACCCGACCTGGTATTGCTCGATGCGATCATGTCGGGCATCGATGGATTCGAAGTTTGCCGCCGGATGCGGCAAAGACGCGACACGCGCGCCATTCCGGTAATGCTTCTGACCGGGCTCGGTGACATGGAATCGGTAAATCGGGGATTCGAATCGGGGGCAACCGACTTTGCCGTCAAACCGATCAATTACACGGTATTGAGTTCCCGTATCCGCTTCCAGCTGCGCGTCGCGCGCGATCTCAGGGAACTGCATATCAGCCAGGAATGGCTGGCCGGCGCGCAGCGTATCGCCGGAATCGGCTACTGGCAATGGGATTCCGGCATCGACAACCTGGTGGTGTCCGAACAACTGGCAGAAATGCTCGCCCTGCCCGATGCCTCGAGCCTGCGCAACCTGGACGACTTTATGGACATGGTTCACCCGCAGGACCAGGAATTCATACGTAACAAAATCCTGTGCGCCGGCGAGGATGGCGAGACCGGGTCCTACGATTATCGTTTGTGCACCCTGCAGAACGAAATCCTGGTCGTTCACCAGGAGCTGGCCCGCCCGCGGGATTCCGGCGATATCGTGCTGGGTACCGTACAGGACATCACCCGGCAACGCGAATCGGAGAAAAGAATACGCCAGCTCGCCTATTCCGATGAGCTGACCGGACTCGCCAGTCGCGCTTATTTCCACAAGCATCTCGAAGACGTCCTGAAAGCGGCGCATCGCCGCGGCGAACGCTTTGCACTGCTGTTCCTGGACCTGGATGGATTCAAGGACGTGAACGATACCCTGGGACACGATGTCGGCGATCTGTTGCTCAAACAGATCGCCCAGCGCCTGCAGAACGTGCTCAGGGATACGGATTTCCTGGCGCGCCTGAGCGGTGACGAATTTTGCATCATGGTGGACAACATCTGCGACCAGTACGATGCCGCG
>Ga0224512_10004147_pt1 | contig 12399 bp, 11 predicted proteins | sample SF_May12_sed_USG_4_FD_169103 | JGI IMG/M metagenome (GOLD analysis project Ga0224512, IMG submission 169103) | Sediment microbial communities from San Francisco Bay, California, United States - SF_May12_sed_USGS_13 | ecosystem: Environmental > Aquatic > Marine > Sediment | place: USA... | reverse complement strand
GGTCTTGGCGTCCAGCGCCACCAACTTGGCATCCAGCGTGCCCAAATAGACCTTGTCGCCGTAAGCCGCCACACCGCGGTTGTTGGGACCGCAGCAGTACGTCGTGATCGGGCCCATCTTGTGCTTGTAGTGCCAGATCTGCGCGCCCGTCTTCGCGTTCAGCGCATAGACATGGTTGAACGACGTCGTGATGTACATGATGCCATTCACGACGATCGGGGTGGTTTCCTGCGATTCCACGATTTCGGTCTGGAATATCCACGCCGGGCGCAGCTTCTTGACGTTGTCGACGTTGATCTGGCGCGCCGGGTAGTAGCGGGTTTGTTCATAGTTGCCGTTGGTATGCAGGAAATTGTTACCGTCGCCGGCAGCAAAGTTCATCATGTCCTGCGAGACGATCTGCATATCGCCGTACAGGGTGCCGCTGTCGACCTCCTGCGCATTGGCCGCCGTAACGCCTGCAAGAACGCAAACAGCCCCCAATATTCCGCCAACCGCTTTCGGAATTTCTGTTCCTGAAAACCTCATAATACCTCCCTGGCCTCCGGGCGAAGGCCTCTGGTCACTTCAGACACGAATGGGTTCTTGTGATAGATCCAGCCCCCACTTTGCGGATCGCGTTGCACCGCGATTCAGTCGTTTTGTCGTGTTTTCCGCGAGAAAACCGCTATTTGAGACAATTCCCCGGAAACATCCGCAACGATCCGACGTTTGATTATTGCGCCTTATTTCGTAGTAGTCAATTTTCAGTGTGACATTCTGTCGCAATCCGTTCGCGGGTTCGGCTGGCCGGAACCAATACCGAAGGCTGCGCAAGACCCGCCGGATTGCGATTGGCAAACGGCCGTCGGTGCCGCTACCATTTGCCGAAACGACCACTCCGACAACATCGTTCAGGCGGGCGTTTCCATGGATTGCACAGGCTACGGCGGATCGGGCCGGCCGCGGGAGACTCCGGCATGACACGGATTCCACCCCGCTGCGCGTTGATGTACTGCGCGCTGGCGATCGCCGCGGTGCCCGCGCGCGCCGAGCCGTCGGGGCGGATCTACATCACCAACGAGAAGAGCAGCACGATCACGGTGCTCGACGGCAGGACGAATGCCGTCGTCGACGAGTTCGAGACCTGCGCCCGCCCGCGCGGCATCCATTTCAACATCGACCGCACGCAGTTCTTTGTCGGTTGCGCCGACGACAACGTGATCGCGGTCTACGAGGTCGCCACCGCGAGCCTGGTGCACCGCATCCGCAAGATGGAGGAGCCGGAGACCTTCGACCTCAGCCCCGACGGCCGCTACCTCGTGGTTTCCAACGAGGAGGACGCGGCGGCGACCAAGGTCAATGTTGAGACCGGCAGAATCGAAGGCGAGGCCGAGCTCGGCGAAGAGCCCGAGGGCGTGCTGTTCACGCGCGACGGCAGCACCGTCTATGTCGCCTCGGAAGCGGCCAACCTCGTCCATGTCATCAATTTCGCGGACATGGCGGTGCGCGCCGATATCTTCGTCGGCACCCGGCCGCGCCGCTTCGCGCTGACCCCGGACGAGAAGGAACTCTGGGTCTCCGCCGAACTCGCCGGCGAGGTCGACATCATCGACACGGCGACCAACAAGCTGATTGGCGACATCCTGTTCCTGCCGCCCGGCTTCCGCCGCGAGCAGGTGACTCCGGTCGACCTGCTGATCACAAGGGACGGCAAGACCGCCTATGTGGCGCTCGGTCGCGCCAACCATGTCGGCGTGGTCGACGTGGCGAGCCGCAAGATCGTCGAATACATCCTGGTCGGCAAGCGGCCCTGGGGCCTGGCGCTGAACCGCGACGAGAGCCTGCTCTATGTCGCCAACGGCCTTTCGGACGACGTCTCGATCATCGAGACGAAGAGCCGCAAGGTGCTCAAATCGGTGCCCGTGGGGCTGGTGCCCTACGGCATCCTGATCGACGACTGATGCGCGCCGCCGCGATCCTCCTGCTGGCGCTGCTGCTGCTGCTGCCCGCCGCCGCGGGCGCGGCGGAGCGCGCGCCGTTCGCCATCGGCTACCTGGAGATCGCCGGCGACCCGCGCTACGTGCCGGTCAGGAACTATACCGGCCTGAAACTGAAGACCGTGAAACGGCCGTTCTCCGGCGCCGAGGCGGCGCTGCGCGAGAGCCGGGTCGTCGCCCGGGCGCTGGGGCTGACACTCGGACTGGAGCGGGCCGAAGCGGCGACCCCGGCCACGCTGGCCGCCGCCGCGCGGACGATGCGCGACGCAGCCGGCATCCGCGTCTTCCTGGTTGATGCGGACGCCGATGCACTGCTGGCGCTGGCCGACGCGCTGCGTGACGATCGCGTGCTGCTGTTCAACATCTCGGAGACCGCGGACCGGCTGCGCCGCGCCGACTGCCGGGCCAACCTGATGCACGTGATCCCCAGCCAGGCGATGCTGGGCGATGCGATGGCGCAGTATCTGGCGCTCGCCAACTGGCGCCGGGTCCTGGTGCTGCGCGGCGAACTGCCGGCCGACGCCGTGCTGGCCGACGCCTTCGCCCGGTCGGCCCGGAAGTTCGGCCTGAAGATCGTCGCCACGAAGGACTTCGTGCTGAGCAACGATCCGCGCGAGCGCGGCCGCAACAACGTCCGCCTGCTGACCGCCGAGCCGGCCCACGACGTCGTCTTCCTCGCCGACAGTCACGGCGAGTTCGGCCGCTACGTGCCCTACCAGACCCACCGGCCGCGCCCGGTCGTCGGCAGCGAGGGGCTGGTCGCCGCCGCCTGGCACTGGGCGTGGGAGCGCCACGGCGCGCCGCAGCTCAACCAGCGCTTCGAGAAGCAGGCCGGGCGCGAGATGCGGGACGCCGACTGGGCCGCCTGGGCCGCGGTGCGGCTCATCGTCGAGGCGCTGATCCGCACCGGGAGCACCGAGTTCGACGCGCTGGCCGCCTACCTCAAGGGCGACGCGCTGACGTTCGACGCCTACAAGGGCAACCCGGCGAGCTTCCGCCCGTGGAACAACCAACTGCGCCAGCCGGTGCTGCTGCACACCCACAACGCGGTCGCCGCCCGCGCGCCGCTCGACGGCTTCCTGCACCGCACGGATATCCTCGATACGCTGGGCATCGATGAGCCGGAGAGCAGCTGCAGGTTCTAAGCGGGGCCATCAGTCTGGGCATGCGCGGGCATTGTGCGTGAAACAACCCCATGCACCGGCGTTTTCTGCGGGTTTCGGGACCCCTATTCCGCAGCGTTGGCGGCGCCGATGCCGTTGGCGGCCAGCGCCGCGAAGACTTCGTCCTGCGGCATGGCGAAGCCCAGCGCCGTGCGGATGCACAACAGGGCGGCCTCGTGCTGCGCATCCCCGTCCATCGAGCCGACGCAGTCCTCGACGACGACCGGCAGGTAATCCAGCGTGTTGGCCGTGGCCGCCGTGCACAGCACGCAGCTGTTGGTGTTGACGCCGGTCAGCAGCAGCAGGTTGACGCCGCGCGCCCGCAGCGCGAAATCGAGGTCGGTGGCATGGAAACAGTCCTTGCGCTTCTTGGTGTCGATCACCAGGTCGCCCGCCTCGTAAAGTCCGGGCATGATCTCGGTGCCGGGGCTGCCGGCGAGGTTGTGGCGGAACTGGTTCGCGCGCGTGTCACCCTGCCGGTTCACCTTGGTGCGCCAGAAGGGATTGCCCGCGGTCTCCGACGAGTCGCGGTACTGCGAGACAACGTGAACGATGGGGATGCCGAGCGCCCGGCAGCGCCGGTTGAAAGCGATATTGGCGGCGACCGCCCGCGCCGCCACCTCGGGCGGCGCCGGCAGGGTCGCAACCTCCATGTCGAGATGCCCGCGATGCAGGTCGATGGCGACCACCGCGGGCCGCACCTCCTCGAGGCCGAGATTCATGGCGATCTCCCTGCGCCGCGGCCGGACCGGAGTGGTTCGCCGAAGCGCGGGCGAATTATCCCGCCGTGACGGCGACCTTGTCAATTCGAGGTGCCGGACGGTGCCGCGCGGACATTGCGGTCATGTCAGGAGGAAGCCGGTTCTGGCGGCGGTCCCGCAGCCCGGGCCGGCTGTGCAATCTGGCCGGATGCGGAACGCCAGGCGCCCCCCATCCCTGGCGCCTGGCGTGGTGTGACGGATCCCTGTCCGCGAGCCGGTCACACCTGCATCCGCAACAAGCCGTGACGCCGTTCAGGCAGGCTTTGGTGCGGTCCCGGTTCCGGTATGTGCATACGAATCCGCGGCCGCGGACCGGCCTGCGGCGACTTCAGGACACAACGCGTCGATCATCGCCGCCCCGCGCTTCGAATCGTGCGCGAAATGGTTGCTGTCGAGCGTTTTCGCCATGCGCAGCGAAGCGATAAACATCTTGAGATACTTCATCGGCGCCCCCTTTTCGTCAATGCACGTAATTCTAGAACGCTTGGGGGTGTAAATTATTCCTTAGTCCTAAGAAATTCCTTACGGCGGCGTCGACGCGCGAACAGGCGCCGCCATCCGGTCTTTCGCCTTCTGGTAAGGTAAACATTTCCTTAACTCCCTGCCAGCCGCCGGTTGCACGATCCGGCCCGTCCGGCTGTTCCGGGCGGCTGCTGCCGGTCAGGCCGCCGGGGCGGTCGAGCGCCGCACGATCAGGCGCGGTTCCAGCATCACCGTGCGCCTCTCCAGCCGCGGATCCGCCAGCTCGTCAAGCAGGATGCGGGCCGCCGCCGCACCCATTTCGTAGTGCTGGATGCGCAGGGTGGTCAGCGGCGGATCGATGCGGTCGACCAGCGGCATGTCGTTGAAGCCGACCAGGGAAACGTCGTGCGGAACGCGCAACGCCGCTTCGGACAGGCCGTCCAGCGCACCCAGCGCCAACTGATCGTTGGCGGCGATCAGCGCCGAGAACGGCGTTCCCCGTCCGCGCAGCGCCGCGAGGGCCTCGCGCCCGGCCGGAACCGTGTAGCCGGATGCGAAGACGATCAGGTTCTCGTCCACCGGCAGGCCGTTCGCCTGCATCGCCTCGACAAACGCCCGGTGGCGCATAATCCCGGTATAGGTCGCAAGCGGGCCCGCCACATGGGCGATCCGCCGGTGTCCGAACTGTGCCAGGTGCGCGACGGCGGCGGCGATCCCGGCCCTGTCGTCATTGACCACGGCGCTGATATCCGCGTTGTCGACGCCCCGGTTGATCAGCACGATGGGGATGCCCTTGTCGACGCATTCCCCGACCGCGGGGTCGTCCCGGTAAAGCGCCGTCGCCGTGATCAGGCCGGCCACGAAGCGCGCCTGCATCTTCTGCACGATGACCCGTTCGAATTCCTTGTCGCCGTCGGAATTGGCGATGATGGCGATGTAGCCGGCATCGTCGAGCGCATCCTGAATGCCGCGAATGAAGGGCGGAAAGACGGGATTCATCAGATCCGGGATCAGGATACCGACGGTCCGGGACTGGCCGGTGCGCAGCGCCGCGGCCATCGAATTCGGCACGTAGCCCAGCGCGTCGGCGGCGGCGAGCACCCGCTTTACCACATTCGGCCCGATCAGGTTCCTTGTCTCCGGGTTGAGCGCGCGCGACACCGTCGAGATATGGACCCCGACATGCTCCGCCAGTTCCCTGATCGTCGTCGCCTTGCGGGCGGATACTCGTTGGGATCTGTCGACCATACACGTGGCACTCGACGGTTAAACCGGAGGGCTGCCGCCGAAAGCCGCCGGGGGTTTTCCAGCCAGCCCGTTCACATCGCTGGAAACCCCGCCAACGGGACAAAGCGCTTGACTTCGCGCGCGCGCCGGCAGTATTTTCAGCCTAACACGTGCAAACGATTGCGAAAAGGCTTTTCGCCGGTTACGGCAGGCAATTTCGAAGCAAGGCAGTTCCAGAAAAACAACGGAACACCCGTATCACTGCATGTTGCACAGGGAGGACAGAATGATACCCAGACTCATAACGGCCCTTGCGGCCGCGATGTTTGCTGCCTCGGCGATAACCGGCGTGGCGTTCGCGGCGGAGCCGATCAAGGTCGGCGCCTCGCTGCCACTGACCGGCGGATTCTCGGTCACCGGCGACAAGCACAAGGTCGGCTACGAACTCTGCGTCGGCATGATCAACGACAACGGCGGCGTCCTCGGGCGCAAGCTCGAACTGATCGTCAGCGACAACCGCTCGGACACCGAAACCGCGATCAGCCAGTACGAACGCATGATCAACGTCGACAAGGTCGACGTGATCTTCGGCACCTTCTCGAGCAAGCTGACCTTCCCGGTCAGCGCGATCACCGAGCGCTACGGCATGGTCAACCCGATTCCCTCGGGCGGCGCGCTCAGGATCTACAGCATCGGCCACAAGAACCTGTTCTATTTCCAGCAGAACGCGGCCGAGCACATCGGCGAGTCGGTTGAGCGTACGCTCAAGGACCTGGTCGGCAGCGCCAAAATGCCGAAGACGGTGGCCATCGTGCGGGCCGACGACTTCTTCGCCAACGGCATCGCGGCCGGCCTGCTCGGCAGCGAGGTCAAGCTTCCGGGCAGCGGCAAGGTCGTCGCCAACCTGGCGCCGGGCAACTTCGCCGATCTCGGCATGAAGGTGGTGTTGAACGAAAAATGGCCGGAAGAAGGCTTCTCGGACTGGGTGACGCTGGCCAATTCGATCAAGCGCAGCAACGCCGAGTTCCTGGTGGCGCTGACCGCATCGGCGGAAGAGGCGGTGCAGTTGACCCGCGCCCTGCAGACGCTCAAATACCAGCCCAAGGCCATTTTCATGAGCCAGGGCACCCAGAACGAATACCTGGACAGCGTCGGCAAGGCCGCCGAGGGCATCATGATTCATTCGAGCTGGCACCCGGCGGCCAACTGGCAGGGATTGCTGTCGGGAAAATCCTTCGGGAACAACGATTTCATCGCCGCTTTCAAGGCCAAATACGGGGCCGAGCCGGACGAGGACGGCGCGATTCCGTTCGCCCTCTGCCAAGGCATGGAACAGGCGATAAGGGGCGCCGGCTCGACCGACAACAAGAAGCTCGCGGACTGGCTGCACGCGCGCACGGCGGCCGATCCTGTGAAGACGATCCTCGGTTCGTTCCACTGGGACGCGCGCGGCCTTCCGGTCGACAGGCCGCACCTGATGACCCAGTGGCAGGGCGGCAAGCTCAGATTCATCTATCCGACGGATGAGTTCGAGGGCACGTCGCCGATCGTCTATCCCAAGCCCCAATGGTGAACCGGTAATCCGGGCGCCGCGGCACGCATGTGGCCGCGGCGTCCCGGCCCGCCGGCCGGGCCGGCATTTCGCAGTTTTTCCGGGGGCGTCTGGTTGAGAGCATGTTCGAAGTTCGCCGGCTGAGCAAATCCTTTGGCGGCATCCACGCCGTAAGCGACTGTTCGTTCAAGGTGGAAAAGGGTTCGATCACGGCGCTGATCGGCCCCAACGGCGCCGGCAAGACCACCGTCTTCAATCTGATCAGCGGCACGCTGGATGCGGATTCGGGCGAGGTGTGGCTCGATGGAAGGCGGATCGATTCGCTGCGCCCGCATCGGATCACCCGTCGCGGACTGAGCCGGACCTTCCAGATCACCCGCACGCTCGAGGATCTGACGGTGCTGGAGAACCTGATCGTCCAGTCCCGGGTCACCGGCATAAGGGGCCTGTTCCAGAAGGCCATCGGCAGGGCCGAGGAAGCGCGTGCGATGGAACTGCTCGATTTCGTCGGCATTGCGCGGCTCGCACACGAGGAGGCGCGCAACCTGTCGTTCGGCCAGAAGAAGCTGATGGATTTCGCCGCCCTGTTGATGTCGGACCCCAAGATCATCCTGCTGGACGAGCCCGCCGGCGGCGTCAATCCGACGCTTCTGGAGGCCATCGTCGGCCATATCCAGGAGCTCAACCGCCGCGGCCTGACGGTGCTTATCGTCGAGCACAACATGGAACTGGTGATGAGCATCAGCCACAAGGTGGTGGTGATGGCCTACGGCTCGGTAATCGCCGAGGGAGAGCCGGACGCCATCCAGGCCGACCAGCGGGTGCTCGACGCCTATCTGGGGGGACAAAGCGCCGATGCCTAGCGGCTCCGCCCTCCTGGAAGTGCGCGACGTGGTGGCCGGTTACGGCCGCGGGCCGGCGATCCTGACCGGCGCCGGGATCACCGTCGAGGAAGGACGGACCCACTGCATCATCGGGCCGAACGGCGCCGGCAAGTCGACGCTTCTGAAGGTCGTCTGCGGGCTCCTGCCGGCGCGCGCCGGAGAGGTGGTCTTCGACGGCGAGCCGATCACCGGGCTGCGCCCGGACCAGATACTGCGCCGCGGCATCTGCCTGGTGCCGCAGGAGCGCGCCCTGTTCCCGGACATGAGCGTGCGCGAAAACCTGCGGATGGGCGGTTACATCATCGCCGACAAGGCCGATCTGGAACGCCGCATCGACGAGGTGCTGGAGGCGTTTCCGGTGCTGCGCGAACGCGGCGGCCAGCGCGCCAAATCCCTGTCCGGCGGCGAACAGCAGATGCTGACGATGGGCCGAACCCTGGTCCTGCGCCCGCGCATCGTCATGCTCGACGAGCCCTCGCTCGGCCTGGCGCCGCGGGTCGTAAACCAGATCTTCGGCATCATCCGGCTGCTCAAGGACAAGGGCATCACCGTCATCATCGTCGAGCAGAATGCCGTGGTCGGCCTGTCCAACGCCGACCTCGGATGCGTCCTCGACCTCGGCAGGACGCTGTTCGAGGGGCCGGCGGACGGGATTCTCGCGGACCCGCGCATCCGCGAGCTCTATCTCGGCAAGCGCGCGGGCGCGGCGTGATGACGGATATCCTGCAGATCCTGCTGATCGGGGCCGTGCTCGGCGGCGTCTACGCCCTCATGGCGTCCGGGCTGACGTTGATCTTCGGCGTCATGAAGATCATCAATCTCGCCCACCCGATCTTCATCATCATCGGCGCCTATGTGAGCTACTGGCTGTTCACGCTGGTCGGCCTCGATCCGATCCTGTCGATGCCGATCGCCATGATCGTGCTGTTCTGCCTTGGCATCGTCGTCTACAAGCTGATCTTCGAGCGCGAGGCAGCCAGCGCCAGGTACTCGGAAATGACCGTGCTCCTCACCTTCGCGGTGGCGCTGTCCTTTGATGGCCTGCTTGGGGTCCTGTTCGGCAATACCCAGCGCATCACCTCGCCGTCCTATGCGGTCGAAGCCATCCTGCTGGGCGACCTCTTCCTGCCGAAGGGCCAGTTCTATGCGGGGCTGGTCAGCATCGCGCTGATCGTCGCGCTGGCCGCCTTCCTGAAGTTCACGCGCTTTGGATATGCGATCCGGGCGACCACCCAGAACCGGGATGCGGCCCAGCTGCTCGGCGTCAATGTCGGCCTGGTGTCGACCGTGACCTTCGGCATCGGCATCGCCCTCGCCGGCGCCTCGGGGGCGCTGATCAGCTTCATCTTCAGCTTCTTCCCGGCCCGCCACTGGGAATGGATCGCGCTCCTGATGTCGCTGATCGTGCTCGGCGGCATGGGGCGTCTGATGGGCGCCGTCGTCGGCGCGTTCCTGCTGGCGATCGTGTCCGCGTTCGTTGGCTCCTATTTCGGCTCGACCTGGTCGATGATGACCTTTTACCTGGCGCTGTTCCTGATTCTCCTGGTGCGCCCACAGGGCCTGTTCGGCGAGAAGATGGAGTAGGCCCCGGATGAACCAGCGGCAGAACTTCGATAGCGTGCTCGCCGAACGCGAGGCCTATAACGCGGCCCTTGCCGGCGCCCGCCGCCGCGGCGGGTCGCGGCCGGCGCTGCTGGCCGTGCTGGTTGTGCTGGCGCTGTTCCCCCTGGTGCAGCTGACCGGGGCGAACTGGAACTATCCCCTGCATCTGATGCTGTACAGCTTCATGTATATCGCCATGACGTCGGGCTGGAACATCCTTGGCGGCTTTGCCGGCTACATCTCGATCGGGCACAACGTCTTCTTCTGCATTGGCGGGTATGTCTCCGGCATGCTGCTGGCCAGCTACGGCATCTCGTCGTTCCTGACCGCGCCGCTGGCCGGCGCGGTGGCGACGGCCGTCGGCTTTTGCGTCGGATTCATCACACTCCGCGTGAGGGGGCCGGCCTTCATCATTTCCTCGATCGCGTTGCTGATGGTGGCGCGGATCCTGTTCGACAACTGGGATTTCGTCGGCGGCTCAAACGGCGTCAGCCTGCCGCGCATGGAGCTGCCGGTGCAATACGTCAAAATTCCCTATTATTACGCGATGCTGGTCATCGCGGTGGCCAGCCTGGTCGCGTCGTATGCCATCCGGCATTCGAAGTTCGGGCTCGGGCTGCGGGCCATTTCGCAGGACGAGATCAAGGCCGAAAGCGCCGGCATCGACACGCGCTTCTACAAGATCCTGGCCTTCGCGATCAGCGCGTTCTTCGTCGGCATGGCGGGCGCGATCTGGGGCGAATACATGACCTACATCCGCCCCAACATCTTCCTCATTATCCTGGTCGCCGCCAACATGGTGCTGATGTGCATCCTCGGCGGCAAGGGCACGGTGGCGGGTCCGGTCGTCGGCACCGTCCTGCTGGTCGCCTTCAACGAGTTCTTTGTCAGCCAGTTCGGCGCCAGCCAGATCAACATACTGGGGACCGGCATCGTCATGATCCTGGCCCTTATGTTCTTCCCGAACGGAATCGTCGGCACGCTGCGCAGAATGGGCAAGCTGCCGCGGATTCTCGACTGGGACTAACGTCGTGCGGGCTTGAACGACAGCGGTTGTTGGTGCAAAGGCTTGCATAACTCTATCAGAGCAATTCTTGGAGCGCGGGAAAGGACGACATGACAGATTTCGACCCCAAAAGGCACAGCATCGGCTGGATCGGCACCGGCCGCATGGGCTATCCGATGGCCGAACGCCTGGCCAAGGCCGGCTGCGACGTCGCGGTCTATAACCGCACACGCGCGAAGGCGGAACCGCTGACCGCGGCCGGGGCCACGATCGTCGACACGCCGGCGGACCTGGCCGGCCGGGATATCATCATGACCATGGTGGCGACGTCCGACGACCTGCTGGAAGTGATCTCCGGGCCGAACGGGGTGCTCTCGGGGACCGGCGGGCCGCCGAAAATCTTCATCGACTGCACCAGCGTTTCCGAGGAGGCCTCGGCCCGGGCGCGCGCCGATACCGGCAAGGTCGGCGCCGCCTTCCTCGCCGCGCCGGTCAGCGGCAACGGCAAGGTGGTGAAGGCCGGCAAGCTGAGCATCGTCGCCTCGGGACCCAGGGCGACCTATGACGAGGTGGTGGGCTACCTCGAATGCCTCGGCCGCGGCGTCAGCTATGTCGGCGAGGGCGAGCTCGCCCGGTTCTGCAAGATCTGCCACAACGTCTTCCTCGGCGTCGTCATCCAGTCTTTGGTCGAGATCACCGTGCTGGCGGAAAAGGCCGGCGTGCCGCGCCATGCGCTGCTCGAGTTCATCAACAAGAGCGTCATGGGCTCGATGTTCACGCAGTACAAGGCGCCGGCGCTGGTCAAGCTCGACTACACCACCACGTTCACGCCGCAACTGCTGCGCAAGGACATGGATCTCGGCCTCGCCGCGGCGCGCAAGTTCGAAGTGCCGATGCAGGTTGCCTCGACGACGCGCGAGATCATCCAGGCGCTGATCGGCAACGGCTACACGGACATCGACTTCGCGACCCTGCTGGAATTGCAGGCCAAGGCCTCGAACCTCGCGTTGAAGCCGGAGGATGTCGAGGTTCCGACCGGCCTCGAGGATTAGCAGGACAAGGCCCGAAGAGGAGGCCGATATGACCCTGGAGCTTTACAATGCGGCGCAGTCGACCTGCAGCCAGAAGGTGCGGCTGGTGCTGCACGAGAAGGGCCTCGACTTCGTCGACCACCGGCTCAGGCTGTTCGCCGGCGACCAGCTGAAGGAAGAGTACCTGAAGATCAACCCGAACGGCGTCGTGCCGGCGCTGGTCCACGACGGCGAGGTGATCATCGAATCGTCCGTGATCGTCGAGTATCTCGACGAGGTGTTTCCCGACGCCGGGCTGGCGCCGGCCGATGCCGCCGGGCGCGCGCACATGCGAACCTGGCAGCGCTTCATCGACGAGGTGCCGACCCCGGCGGTGCGCTACCCGTCCTACAACCAGGCGTTCGCCAGCCACTTCCGGGACATGGACGAGGCGGAGTTCGAGCGGATCGCCGCCGCCAAGCCGCTGCGCAAGCATTTTTTCCGCAAGTTTGCGCGCACCGGCTTCACCCGGGAGATGCTGGACGAGGCGGAGGAGCGCGTAGCCCTCACCGCGTCGCGCATGGACGCGGCGCTGCAGGAGGGCAAGTGGCTGGCCGGCGCGCGGATCACGCTGGCCGATTTCTGCATGCTGCCGCTGATCGACCGCGCCGACGATGTGGGGCTCGGCCATCTCTGGGCTGAGCGCCCCGGCGTCATCGACTGGTACGGACGGATGCGGGCGCGGCCGTCCTA
>Ga0224512_10004146_pt1 | contig 12400 bp, 19 predicted proteins | sample SF_May12_sed_USG_4_FD_169103 | JGI IMG/M metagenome (GOLD analysis project Ga0224512, IMG submission 169103) | Sediment microbial communities from San Francisco Bay, California, United States - SF_May12_sed_USGS_13 | ecosystem: Environmental > Aquatic > Marine > Sediment | place: USA... | reverse complement strand
GGAATACGCGGGCCTGCGGGCCGCTGCCCCGAACTCAGCAGTCGAGATGGGATCGACTTTGACGTCGAGCCCCGCTCGGTGCAGAGTCTCCCGCGCCAAGTCTAGCCACGTGCAGGACCCTCCGGCACCGACGTGGCTCGTCCCCCTGGCACCGCGCTCCATCAAGTCGAGGATCGCTTCTGCGGCCTGTGGAGCCCAGGTGGGCCTTCCTACCTGATCGTCCACCACACGGAGGCCCTGGCCGGCTTCGGCGCGCCGCAAGATGGCCGGGACGAATCCGTTGTCCACCCCGTAGAGCCAGCTCGTGCGGACGAGGAGGTGTTCCGGCGCCGCCTCGGCCGTCGCCAGCTCGCCCTCGAGCTTCGTACGGCCGTAAACGGACAGGGGTGCCGGTGGATCGTCGGGTAGGTACGGGCTGCCCTTCGCTCCATCGAACACGTAGTCCGTCGATACGTAGACGGGCACGGCCCCCACCCGTGCCGCCGCCACCGCGACGTTGCGGGCACCATCGCGGTTCACGGCCATGGCCAGCTCGGGCTCGGCCTCCGCACTGTCCACGGCGGTATACGCGGCGCAGTGGACCACGTAGTCGGGGCGCTCCCTGCCGATGACCTCAGCCACGCCTGCGGCGTCGGTCACGTCGAGTTCACCACGCGTGAGGGCGACCACGTCGTGGCCCCGGACTGATGCGTCGGAGACGAGCGCGCTGCCCAGGAGCCCGGCAGCGCCCGTGACGAGGATCTTCATAGCCAGCGATGCCCTGCGCGGTCCGGCCCGCGATCAACTCTTGAGAGACCGATACAGGTCTCCCAGCTGGTCGACCACGTGCGCGGCGTCCACGGCCTCGACGACGGCGGCACCCTGAGCGCGGATCTCGTCTCGCGTCGACGGGTCGCGAGCGAGCTTGATGATCTCGGCGGCGAAACGCTCGGGATCGCCCGATACCATGGGCAAGCTCTCCCCCAGCTCCTCGGACCAACCGCCCGTGCCCTCCTGGCGCTTCACGGTAGGAATGCCGGCCGCGAGGGCGATGAGTGCCGAGCGCGACCACGACGCCCATGGCGACGCGTCGATTGCCGCGTCGGCGGCGGACCAAATGGGTCCGGCTTCGGTGCCACGGCCGAGGAAGACCACCGAGTCGCCCAACTGCAGCTCTTCGGCCTTCCAGCGCGTCGAGCCCTCATAGCGCCCCGAGCCCACAATGAACATCCGCAGCTCAGGAAACTCCTTATAGGCGATCGAGAAGCCGGTCAGGATCTGATCCATCCGCGCGCCCGACTCGAAGGCCGAAACCAGCACGAAGGCCGTCTCGCCGGGCCCGATCCCCATGAGCGTGCGGGCCTCCTCCCTGCTTGTGCGGGCGACCCGGTCGCGTACGTCACCCACGTCGACGGAACGCGGCAGGACCGAAACGTGGCCCTCGGCGGCCCCGTACGCCCGCACGGCCAGCCCTCGGCTACCCTCGTTGGGCACGACGAACCGGGTGCCGGCTCGATTCCGTGCCCTGCGTTCCAGGTACTGGAGCACGCGCCCGCGCACGTCCCGCTCATGGTTCGGAGGGCGCGTGACAGAACGCACGACCGGAACTCCCGGCGCCGCGGCGAGCTGAGCCACTGCGCCACCCCACGACCCATACCCATGCACGACGTCAGGGTCGAGCTTGCGAAGGAGCGCCTTGGTCTTGCCCACCGCCCTGTAGGCACCGAGGGGTCCGGCGAGACCGAGCGGGTAACAGCGCACCTTCATTTCGACGATGCGCCCCATCAACTCCTCACGCCCTCCGAGTGCGACGACTCTCGGTTCGAACGAGGAGCGGGACAGACGACCCAGGATGGCGACGATTTCGTCGCCGAGGTCATTCGCCGCGAGCGAGCTGAGGATGTACACGATTCGCGGCCGGCTCATGGGTGCTCTCGCTGCCTAGCAGCTGTGGCGAGAAGACAAACGGCCTCCGCTGCCGGTCAAATCTCCGCGATCGCTACCGGAGGCGCCTTGGTGATCTTCCCAGCGGAGATGCAACGCGTACAGACACGCACGCGACGGCGCACGCCCTCCCGGTCGACGATCTTCACCGTCTGGAGGTTCGGCAGCCAGCGACGCTTGGTCTTGTTGTTTGCGTGGCTGACGTTGTTGCCGGTCGCGGGGCCCTTGCCACACGAGTAACACACTCGTGACATGCTACCCTCCCCCGCCAGTAGCCGGCGCTGGGGTCGACACGTCGACCTCCACCGCGGCGATAAAGTGCACTGCAAACTCTGCCACGAGACGTTCGCCCTCCGAGAGGCGGCCAGCGGCCTGCCACTCGGCGGCGATTTCCGGGGTCATGGCCGTGATCGTTCCGGTCACCCTGACGACGTTACCCACCGCGACGGGAACCCCCGCAGCCAAGAGCTCGTCGGAGAAGGACACGAGGAACGGACCGGCGGGCAGATCGAGCAAGAAGCCCTGCTGCCCCACCATGCTCGCGACCGCCTGAGGCTCGAGCCGAATCAGTTGGCCGGCGTAAGGGGTCGCGTCGAGCATGATGTCGGCGGCACCGACCGGGATGGCGGTGGCGTACTCGTCGACCATGGTCGAAGTCGTGTCTTCAACCAGGTCGAGTGCTCGCTCCGCTGCCGATTGGCCGTTGAGCCAGAAGATGAAGCCGGCAAAAACGGCGAACGCCGCGATCATGAGGACCGTACCCAGCTCTACCGCTCCGCGTCGGGAAGCCTTCTCCGTCATGTCCGTCGTCCTGTCATGGTTCGCGTCTGTGGCCGATTTCAGTGTCGCCAAACTAGCTGACCAACTCGATCAGCGACATCTCTGCCGCGTCGCCCTTCCGGTTCCCGACCTTGAGGATGCGTGTGTACCCCCCGGGCCGCTCGGCGAACCGAGGCGCGATGTCGTCGAAAAGCTTCCCGAGAACCTGCCGATCTTGAATCTTGCGACCGGCGAGGCGCCGCGAATGCAAGTCGCCACGACGAGCAAGCGTAATCAGGCGCTCGGCGTACGGCCTGAGCTCCTTCGCCTTGGCAGACGTCGTCTCAATCCGCTCGTGGCGGAAGAGCGCCGTAGCCATGTTGCGCAGCGTGGCACGTCTGTGCGACGCGGTGCGGGAGAGTTGCCTCCCTTTCTTCCGGTGCCGCATCGCTACTCCTCTCCGCTCGCTGCGGCCTCGGCCTCTTCCTCAACGAAGAAGAGACGCCCGTCGTCACCTTCCTCGAGCTGCATTCCAAAACGCAGGCTGTGTTCGTCCAGGAAGTCCGAAATCTCCTTGAGCGACTTCTTGCCGAAGTTCTCGATCTGCAGCATCTCGTCTTCGGAGCGCTGTACGAGGTCGCCAAGCGTGCGGATGTTCTCTTTCTGCAGCGAGTTGCGGGAGCGCACGGACAGCTCCGCGAGATCCTCGATGGGCCGCTCGAAGAGGTCCTGTAGGCGCTCAGGCACGGCCACCGCGCCCGGAGGCGCGACTTCCGGAATGCCGCCCTCGCCGAAGTACAGCATGTATTCCAGGTGCTTGCGGACCAGTTCCGCGGCGTAGGCGACGGCCTTCTCAGGTTCCACCGAACCATCGGTCTCGATGTGCAGCGTCAGCCGATCGAAGTCGGTCCGCTGCCCCACGCGCGTCTCCTCCACTGAGAAGTTCGCGCGCCGCACTGGATTGTAGATCGAGTCGATGCGCACGAGGTCGACCGGAGCGCCCCTCGGAATCGGATGCTGGTCGGCGAGCACGAAGCCGCGTCCCTTGTTCACGTGAAGCTCCATGGTCACGGAGCGCTTCTCTTGCAGCGTGAACAGGTGGTGATCAGGGTCGATGACCTGAGCGCCTGCAGCTTCCTGAACCATCGCGGCCGTGACCGCGCCCGCCTTATTGGCGCGAACCTCCAGCACGACCTCTTCGACTCCCTCATCCAACGTAACGACTAGGGACTTGAGGTTCTGAATCACCTGATGGACATCCTCCACCACACCCTGGATCGTCTGGTGCTCGTGCACCACGCCGTCGATCCGGAACGACCACACGGCCGCGCCCCGCAGAGAAGACAGCAGGACCCGACGGACCGAGTTGCCCAGCGTGTGCCCAAAGCCCCTCTCGAGAGGCTCGATCACGAACTGCGCCGACCGGCCACCCTCGGCTGGCTCGATGGCCTCGACACGCTCGGGAAGCACCAATCCGGTCAGATCTATATCCACGTTCCCCTCCTGAGTACCTCAGTTGTCGGCGGTACCCGACCGGGTACAGCCATCATTCTGCTGCTGCTTACTTCGAGTAGAGCTCGACGATCAGCTGTTCCTGTGCGGCCAACGGTATGTCGATGCGCGCCGGCTGCCGGACCATCCGTCCGACTCTCGCCTTCTCGTCCAAGGCCAACCAGTCCAGAAGCGACGGACGCGTCCGTGCGCCCAGCGACGACTCGACTGTCAGAAGGTCCTTGGACCGAGGCTTCACCGAGATTTCGTCGCCGGCCGACACGCGGAACGACGGGACATCCACAATGCGTCCGTTTACCTCGACGTGGCGGTGCCGCACGAGCTGCCGGGCCTGACCGCGGCTCGCCGAAAAACCAAACCGGAAGACGATGTTGTCGAGCCGCGACTCCAGCGCCACGATCAGGTTGTCACCGGTCCGCCCCGCGATGCTGTTGGCATACTTGAACAGGTTCCTGAACTGCTTTTCATGCAGGCCATAGATACGCTTGACCTTCTGTTTTTCACGCAGCTGGAGGGCGTATTCGGACTGCTTACGCCTACGAGCCTGCGCCGGACCGTGTTGGCCCGGCGGATAGGCGCGCCTGTCGACGGGACACTTCTCCGTGTAGCATTTCTGCCCCTTCAGGAAAAGCTTCTGTCCCTCGCGGCGGCAGAGCTTGCAGACGGGTCCGGTATATCGAGCCATAGTTCCGCTGTGTAACTGGGGTGAAGGACCTAAACGCGGCGTTTCTTGGGAGGCCGGCACCCGTTGTGCGGAAGCGGCGTTACATCTTGGATGGACTTGATGAGGAGGCCCGCAGCTGCCAGCGCCTGGATGGCCGACTCGCGCCCCGACCCCGGCCCCTGCACCAGTACGTCCACCCGCTTCACACCGAGGGCGACGGCTTCACGGCCGGCCTGCTCTGCAGCGACGGTCGCGGCGAACGGCGTGGACTTCTTCGAGCCCTTGAAGCCAGCCTTGCCCGCGCTAGCCCACACGAGCACATCGCCGTGCGTGTCTGCGATCGTAATGAGCGTGTTGTTGAAGGTCGCCTTGATGTGAGCCACACCCTCGGCCTCGACAACCTTCTTGGTCTTTTTTGTCTTGGTCTTCACCACGATAGATCCAATCCTCTAGTCTTCTGAGTGGCTCGGGCGCCGCGCGCTACGGCGAGTGAGGCCTGACTACTTCCTCGGCGGCTTCTTCTTGCCCGTGACTGCTCGGCGTGAGCCCTTGTGCGTCCGTGCGTTCGTGTGGGTCCGCTGCCCACGGACAGGAAGTCCACGGCGATGCCTGATGCCTCTATAGCACCCAATGTCCATGAGGCGCTTGATGTTCATGGACGTCTCGGTCCTCAGAGCACCTTCGACCTTGAAGTTCCCTTCGATCTGCCGGCGGAGACGGTTTATGTCGTCGTCGTCCAGGTCCTGGGTGCGCCGGCTTCCATCGATCTCGCACGCAGAGATGATTTGTCTCGCCCGCGTGTCGCCGATCCCGTAGATGTACGTGAGCGCGACTTCGATCCGCTTGCCGCGCGGAAGATCGACCCCTGCGATGCGTGCCATATTAGTAGACCGCTACCCTTGACGCTGTTTATGCTTGGGATTCCGCGAGCAAATAATCCGTACGACGCCATTGCGCCGGACGACTTTGCAGTGCTCACAGATTGGTTTTACGCTGCTTCGGACCTTCATATGGATTCCCCGGGGCCGTCTATTGCAGAGCTTAGTAGTCTAACCAGCATCAGATAACCCTTCAAGCGCCCTCGGCCGCGTTGTGTACCGCGTTCGCCTGAGCGCCCACCCTGGTCAGGATGCGGGGGCCCTCCCCGGTGATCCCGACCGTGTGCTCGAAGTGGGCCGAGAGGCTCCGGTCAGCCGTCACGACCGTCCAGCCGTCCCTACGGGTACGGATGTCCGGAGAGCCGGCCGAAAGCATCGGCTCGATGGCCAAAATCATGCCTTCTCGGAGCAGCGGACCGTGCCCCGCCCGCCCCACATTAGGGACTTGGGGCTCCTCGTGAACGTCCTGACCGATCCCGTGCCCGACGAGCTCACGGATGATCCCGTACTGGGTTCCTTCAACAGTCCGGATCACCGCCGCCCCAATGTCGCCAACGTGATTGCCCGCCAGGGCGACCTCCACAGCTGCCTCGAGGGCCCGCTCGGTGATCTCGAGAAGGGCCGTGGCTTCGTCCGAGACCCGCCCGACTGGGAAGGTCCACGCCGAATCGGAGCACCAGCCGTCCAACCGCACGCCCACGTCGACCGAAAGGATATCCCCGTCGGCAAGCACCCGCTTGGCGCTCGGGATCCCGTGGACGACCTCCTCGTTCACCGATACGCAGACGCTGCCGGGAAACCCGTACAGTCCCTTGAAGGCCGGCTCAGCCCCGTCGTGCGAGACGATGTACTTCTCGCAAAACGCGTCGAGCTCCGCGGTGGTTACGCCTGGCGAAATCCGAGCCGGCAGCTCCTCCAGCAGCCCGGCAATGATCGCTCCGCCCTTGCCGACCGTGTCGACTTCGGCTGCCGTGCGAACGTGGATCACTTCATGCCCTCCACCACCGCGCGGAAGTCCGCGTAGACCTCGTCGACCGCGCGGTCGGCTGGCACCCGCTCCAACGGCGCTTGGTCTGCTTCGTAGAATGACACCAGCGGAGCGGTTTGCTCCCTGTACACCTCGAGCCGTCGCGACACGGTGTCCGGCGCGTCGTCAGCTCGGTGCACCAGGGCGCCGCCGCAGCGGTCGCAGGTATCCTCGGTCCCCGGAGGGTTGAAGAACACGTTGTATACGGCCCCACAATCCGGGCAGCTACGCCGTCCGCTCAGCCGCTTCACGAGAGTCTCGTCCGGAGCCACGAAGAGCACGACCCCGTTGACCTGGCGGCCGGCCTCGGTCAACACGCCGCGCAGGCCGGTGGCCTGGGCTGTCGTGCGCGGGAATCCGTCGAAGAGCACGGTGGTCTCGGGCGCGATGCCCTTGAGGTGCTCTCGGACGAGATCGAGGATTAGGTCGTCCGGCACGAGCTCCCCCGCATCCATGAACCCCTGCGCCTTCGCCCCCAGGGCGGTCCCGTCGCGTCGCGCCGCCCGGAGGAGATCGCCTGTGGACACATGCGCCGCATAAACCTCTTCGGCCAACCGTACCGCCTGCGTCCCTTTTCCGACGCCCGGAGGGCCGAGAAGAATGACTACCATGGAGAGTCCGTCACCTACATGTATCGTTGGCGGCCACGCATCTTCACGCGGCCCTTCTTCATGAAACCATCATAGTGGCGCAGCATGAGGAGCTGCTGAGCTTGTTGAACGGTGTCGAGGCCGACGCCGACCACAATCAGGAGACTCGTCCCGCCGAAGAAGAACGTCTGGATATTGAAGATGTCGAAGATCCAGAAGGGCAGCAGGGCGATGAGGGCCAAGTAGACCGAGCCCGGCAGCGTCACGCGGGTCAGGACGCGGTCGATGTACTCTGCCGTGCGGGCACCGGGCTTAACCCCCGGCACGAAGGCGCCCTGCTTCTTCAGGTTCTCCGCCAAGTCGACCGGATTGAAAATGATGGCGGTGTAGAAGTACGTGAAGAACAGGATGAGGACACCGTAGGTGACGTAGTACGCCATCGTCTGTGGTGCGAACGTTTCGGCGAGGCCCGCCAGCCAACTGTTGGGCCAAAAGGCACCGACCGTGCCGGGCACCACAATGAACGACTGCGCGAAGATGATGGGCATCACGCCGGCCGAGTTGACCCTGAGCGGAACGAAGCTCTTTTGGCCCTCCCTGATACGGCCACGGCCCACCACTTTCCGCGGGATCTGTACCGGGATCTTCCGCGCGGCCATGGTCATCGAGACGACGCCCGCGCACACGCTGATGACGACGGCCACGAGTGCAGCGAGCGCGAACACCGTGATCTCGCCGAGCACGAAGGATTCCCAGGTCCGCGCCACCGCGGCCGGAAAGCTCTCGATGATCGAGAAGAAGATCATGAGGGACATGCCGTTCCCGATCCCGCGCTCCGTGATCTGCTCTCCGAGCCACATCACGAAGATGGCTCCGACCGTCAGCGTGACGACCGTCGTGAACGTGAACAGGAAGCCTGGGGTCTGCACCGCACCCGGAATCGACTGCAGGAAGACCGCGTATCCGTACGCCTGGGCTGCGGCCAGCCCCACGGTGGTGTATCGCGTCCACTGCGTGAGCTTCTTGCGGCCGTCCTCGCCTTCTTTCTGGAGCTTCTCTACGGTCGGCGACACCGCGGCGAGCAACTGAAAAATGATGCTGGCCGAGATGTAGGGCATGATCCCGAGGGCCAAGATCGTGGCCCGGGAAAGTCCTCCACCCACGAACATGTCGTAGATGCCGAAGAAGGTGTTCTGGAGCTGACCGAACTGCACCCTCAGGGCTCCCACGTCCAGGCTCGGCACCGTAATGTGCGCGCCGACTCTGTAAATGAGCAGGATGAAGAGCGTGAAAAGGATCTTGTCCTTGAGCTCCGGAACCCGGAAGAGATTTGCGACGGGATTGCTCATACGGCCAACTACCTACTCTTCCGAGGATTCCCTACTGATCACACTGACCGAGCCGCCCGCGGCTTCGATCTTCGTCTGAGCGCTGCGGCTGAAGGCGTGCGCCGATACCGAGCGGGCCTTCTCCACCTCACCGATAGCCAGAATCTTGACCGGCTTCGATAGCGAGCGGATCAGCCCAGCCTCTTTGAGCGTGGTCGGGGACACCTCGCCATCGACGCGGTGGAGGTCGCGCACGTTGACGACCTGGTACTCGACGCGGTTGACGCTCTTGAAGCCGCGCTTGGGAATGCGGCGATGAAGCGGCATCTGGCCACCCTCGAACATCGGATGGACGGATCCACCCGAGCGGGCCTTTTGACCCTTCTCGCCTCGGGTCGACGTTTTGCCGCGGCCCGAGCCGGGACCTCGACCGACGCGTTTCCGCCTGCGCGTTGAGCCGTCGACGGGGGTCAGGTCATGTAGTTCCGCCATTCTATGCCTCTACTTCCTGAACGTCGACCAGATAGGATACCTGCCTGAGCATGCCCTGAATCGCCGGCGTGTCCTGGTGGACCACGCTCTGCTGGTGACGTTTCAGGCCGAGCGCGAATAGCGTGCGTCGGTGCTTTTGCTGCCGCCCGATGCCGCTGCGGACCTGAGTGACCCGAATCATCTTGACCTTCTTCTTAGCCACTCCGTCCTCCAAGGCTCTCGATCGACACGCCACGCTCCTCTGCGGCCTGCTCCGCAGTCACGAGGTGTGTGAGGCCATTCATGGTGGCACGCACCACGTTGATGGGGTTGTTGGTCCCCAGACTCTTGGTCAGCACGTCGCGGACACCCGCAGCCTCGAGCACGGCTCGCACCGGGCCGCCCGCAATGACACCCGTTCCCGGAGCTGCCGATCTTAGCAGCACGCGACCCGCGCCCCACTCGCCCACGATGTCGTGGGGCAGGGTGCCGTTCTCGATGGGCACCTTCACCATGTTCCGCTTGGCACGGTCGAACGCCTTCCGGATCGCCTCCGCAACTTCGTTGGCCTTCGCGATCGCGATCCCGACATTTCCCTTCTGATCTCCCACCGAAACGAGGGCGGAGAACGAAAACCGTCGCCCACCCTTCACCACTTTGGCGACCCGGTTGATGAAGATGACGTTCTCGACGAGATCGCTCTCGCGGCCCCGTGGAGCCCCCTTCTTCTTCTTTGCGTCCCTAGCCATCAGAACTGCAGACCTCCCTCTCGGGCGCCTTCGGCAAAAGCCTTTACGCGCCCGTGGTACTTGTAGCCGCCGCGGTCGAACACCACGGACTCGATTCCCTGTGCTTTCGCGCGCTCGGCCAACGCCTTGCCGGCGGCGTGGGCATGCTCGACGCGAGGATGCGCGCCCTCTGCCTTGAAGTCCCGCACGTCGGCGGCCAGTGTGGACATGCCGAGCATGGTCTTCCCTGCCTCGTCATCCACGAGCTGGCCTTCGATGTTCCGGAGCGAGCGATAGACCACCAGCCGAGGCCTCTCGGCCGTACCGCTGATCTTGTTACGGATCCTCTGGTGGCGTCGTTGCCGCTGCAGCAGCCGGCTCTTCTTGAGCTTACTTGCCTTAATCATATCGTTCTCAGCCCGAGGCGGCGGTCTTGCCGGCTTTGCGCCGGACGTGCTCGTTCTGGTAGCGGACGCCCTTGCCCTTGTAGGGCTCCGGGGGCCGGAACGCGCGAATTTCCGCTGCGGCCTGGCCGACCTTCTGTTTGTCCGCGCCCGACACCACCACCGTAGTCTGGTTCGGGCACTCCAGCGTCACACCGTCGATAGGCTGATAGTCGATCGTGTGGCTGTAGCCGAGGTTGAGGGTGATCCCCTTCCCTTTGGCCTCCGCCCGATAGCCGACGCCTACGATTTCCAGCGTCCTGCTGAAGCCCGACGTCACACCGGTTACCATGTTGGCGATCAAGGCGCGGGTAAGCCCGTGCAGGGCGCGGTGTGTCTTCTGCTCGGAGGGGCGCTCCACGCGCACCTCAGCGTCGTCGACGACGACCTTCATTTCGGGATGGACCTCCAGGACGAGTTCGCCCTTGGGCCCCTTCACCTTGAGGGTCTGCGCCGCCTGCTTGATCTCGACCCCCTTGAGGATCGGTACGGGCATCTTTCCGATTCTTGACATTCGACTTCTACCAGACCTTCGCGAGGACCTCGCCGCCCACGCCCCGGTCCCGGGCTGCGCGATCGGAGAGGACACCGGCGGAGGTGGAGAGGATCGCCATACCGAGACCGTTCCGCACACGTGGGATGTCGTCCTTCCCCACGTAGTGGCGTCGGCCCGGACGCGATACTCGCTCCAAGTGACGGATGACGGGCTTGCCGTCGTGATACTTCAGATACACTCGCAATACGCCGAAGCGTCCGTCCTCGAGCACCTTGTGCGCGTGGACGAAGTGGCTCGCCTCCAGCAGGCGGGCGATCTCGACTTTCTTGCTGGATACCGGCATGTCGACCCACTTGTGGTCCGCGCTACAGGCGTTCCGGATGCGGGTGAGCATATCGGCGATCGGGTCGGTCATCATGGCTGTTTCGTTTCCCCCTACCAGCTCGACTTGCGGACGCCAGGGATCTCGCCCTTCAGCGCCATCTCACGGAAGCAGATCCGGCAAAGCCCGAACTTTCTCAGGAATGCGCGGGGTCTTCCGCAACGCTGGCACCGATTGCGATGCCGCACGGCAAATTTTTGTTTGCGTTTATTTCTCTCGACGAGCGCCTTTCTGGCCATTCGTTTCCGTCTCTCCTAAGCGGTTGCGCCGATCTGCACCGGCACGTGTCCGCGGAACGGGAAGCCGAGCTCTCGCAGCAGCGCGAAGGCTTCGTCGTCCTTATCCGTCGTTGTTACGATCGTGATGTCCATCCCATGGATCTGACGCACGTCGTCGTAGTTGATCTCAGGGAAAATGATCTGTTCCTTCACGCCCATCGTGTAGTTCCCACGACCGTCGAACGAACGCGTCCGCAGGCCCCGGAAGTCACGCACACGGGGGATCGCCGTGCTGATGAGGCGGTCGAGGAAGAACCACATCTTCTCGCGCCGCAGCGTCACGGAGGCGCCCACGGGCATCCCCTCGCGGAGCTGAAAGTTCGACACAGAGCGGCGCGCGCGCTTCATCAACGCTTTCTGGCCCGTAATGATTCCCAGCTCCTCGATCACGCTGTCCAGAAGCTTCGCGTCCTTGGACGCGCCTCCCACCCCCACGTTCAGAACGACCTTCTGGACGCCCGGAATCTGGTGCGGGTTCTTGAACTGAAACTCCTCTTGGAGCTTCGACCGCACGTGGGTCTCGTAGTGGGCTTTGAGCCTAGGCTGATTACTCACTTCTGTTCACCCGATTACTGAGGCTTGGGAATGGGATTGCCGCTCTTCACCGCAATCCGCTCCTTGGTTCCATCTTCCTCGACCTGGATGCGCACACGACTCGCTGTCTCGGCGGTTGGGTCCACGAGCATCACGTTCGAGACATGGATCGGCGCGACGATCGACATGATGCCGCCATCCGGGTCGCCCTGGCTCGGACGCGTGTGGCGCTTGCGCACGTTTACGCCCTCGACGCGCACCCGATTCTCCTCGGGAAGCACCTCGAGCACCGAACCCTCCAAGTCGCGATAGTTGCCGCGGATCACGCGCACGCGATCTCCCTTCATGATCTTGAGCTTGGGCCCGGGCATCACAACACCTCCGGGG
>Ga0224512_10004145_pt1 | contig 12405 bp, 10 predicted proteins | sample SF_May12_sed_USG_4_FD_169103 | JGI IMG/M metagenome (GOLD analysis project Ga0224512, IMG submission 169103) | Sediment microbial communities from San Francisco Bay, California, United States - SF_May12_sed_USGS_13 | ecosystem: Environmental > Aquatic > Marine > Sediment | place: USA... | reverse complement strand
CATGTGGGCGGCATGGCCATGAGCCCCCCGAGACCGTTGTGTTCGCCACCCTTGATGACGTGGTAGGTGCCACCGGGACCCATGTCCATCGCCTCGTACTCCCAGCCGAATACCGCGCTGTAGAAGTCCTTGGCGGTGTCGATGTCGCGGCTCATCAGTTCATTCCACGACCAGGTGTTCGGCTCGTTGGCGATGCCGGCCCCCCTGTGCTCGTTGGCCTGCCACACCGAGAAGGCGGCACCCGTCGGGTCGGCGAAGATGGCCATGTGGCCGGCGTCCATGACCTGCATGGGTGGCATCATCACCGTGCCGCCGGCCTCGGTGACGGCGGCTGCGGTGGCGGCGACGTCGTCGGACGCAATGTAGGTGTTCCAGAAGGCCGGCATGCCTTCCATGCCGGGTGCCTGGCCGCCGAGCCCGGCGACGATGTGGTCACCCTGCTTGAACTGGGTGTAGATGCGGTTGCCCTCGTCGTCGAAATTGTCCTCGGCATCCCATCCGAAGACCGACTGGTAGAAGGATTTGGAGGCGTCGACGTCGGGCGACATGAGGTCGATCCAGCACGGTGTGCCGGCGGGATAGGACTCGAAAACTGGCATGGCTGACCCCCTGATGCGGTGATGGTTGCGGTGTTGGTTGCAGAGTCTGACTGGGTTCCTGGTCTGGTCGAGACCCGTCGAGTGCTCTGGCGGAGCGAGCGGCGAGGAGTCGACGTCCCGGGAAAGTCAGACTAGCTCGTCACGAGGTGGCCGTCGCCTCCTACCGGGATCGCCGACGCAACCCCAACCTTCGGTTGCGAACGGGCGGTAGTGCGCCAACCAGAGCAGCACCGCCTTGACCCTACGATGCGACTGCTCCTCGAAGGCCAGGTCGAGCTTGGAGAAGTTCGGATTGATGTCCCCGCCACCGAGTACATCGAGTTCGCCACCTTCCCGTTCAGGGGCGACAAGGCCGCCGGTGCTCCTGGGGTGCAATGCTGTTCGACAGTGCGTCAGGAAAACCGGCGGCCGGATCGCGCCCGCAGCTCGATCACATGTCGATCGACTGGGAGATCTGCACCGTGTGTCCGTTCTTCAGCACCGGGCAATCTTTGGCGATGGCCGTCGCCGTGCCCAGGTCGTCGGCCTTGATGATCGTGTAGCCGGTGAGGGAGGCGGGATTGGCGGTGGTCGAACCGTCGGGTGCGATCGCCGTGGTTTCACCGAACGGTGCGCCACCATCGACCAGCGAGTCGCCCATCGATCCGTACCAGGCGCCCCATTCCGCCATCACGGCCTCCATGGCGGCCGGGTCCTCTGGCATCGAGCCCATCTCCCCGTGAAACGTCAAAACATAGTTCGGCATGTCTGCAACCTTCCTCGTTGCGGGCTTCGCAACCCGTCTCTTACCCACAACGACGAACGAAGTCCGACGAAATGGACACCGCCGGCGGATTTCTTTGAAATATCTCAGGCGGCCGCCCGCTCGGCATCGGTGGCGAGCTCCTGTCGAACCCAGGCGACGGTCGCCGCGGTCGCCTCGGCGTGTGGTGTCGGTGTAGCGCCGAACGTGCGGGCGTACTTGCCGTGGTCGACAACGAAGGGCCGGTCGAACTGATGGAAGACCTCGAGAGCCGGCTTCATGCCGGCGTTGAACAAGCTCATCACCCGGATGATCGGTTTCGGGCCGACTTGCACGTTCGGGGTCGTGCCCGTTTCGGCGTAGATCATGTCGAGGAACTGCCGGGTGGTCACCGTCTCGGCACTGGGTAGGTGCCAGATCTCGCCCAGCGCCCGCTCGTGGCGGCCGAGGGCGATCAGTCCGTTGGCGAAGTCGTAGACATAGGTGTAGGTGTGGAGCGGAGCGGTCTTCCCGATGATCTGCATCTTCCGGTCCTCGACCGCGGCCCGGAAGTCGATCCCGGGCCACAGGCGGCAAGCGTGGGCACCGAAGTAGTTGGACGCCCGACCGATCGTGGCCCGGATCCGGCCGCCGTCGTGAGCCTCCATCAGGAGTTCCGCCGCTCGAGCATGGTACGTGCCCGACGGTGCCTCCGGCTTGTGGGGAAGCGTCTCGGTCATCGGGCCGTCGGCCTTCCCGTAGGGATAGACGCTGGCGGCCATGACCAGCTTGGCCTCCAGGGCCTCGGCAGCGTGGATGATGTTCGCCGTCATCGTCGGGAATTGGCTGTAGTCGTCCTTCGGGTGGACACAGTGATAGATGACCGAAGCGCCCTCGCAGGCTCGCGTGATCGAGCCGCGGTCCATGGCATCGGCGGCCACCACGTCCACGCCGGCCGGCATCGAATCGATCACGCCGCTCCGGTTCACCGCTCGAACCGTCTCGACCTGCTGGGTGTGTCGGGTGGCCACGGCATGGCCGACTCCGCCGCTGCCTCCGAGGACAACCTGTACGTCACTCATCTTCATCCTCCTTGGCGAGTTGCTGTATTCGGTAGATGGGGAGACCCAGCTGATCGATCCTTGCCAGCGGCCCGTGCAGTGCCGGCTGATCGGCGACGTCGCCCCGGAGCACGGTGGACCCGTCTCGCTCATGGGTCAGCACGAAACTGGGAAACCACTCGGCCCACTCCAGATCGAGGTGGCCCCGAACCTGAATCTCGTACGGCGTCGTCACGAGCACCCCGAACTAAGCGGCACCGGCTCGAGTCTCACGAAGGCGAGCCGCTCCGGTTCTCATCCCACCCTTCAGTGGAACGAGCGTTCCCGCCCGCCCGAGGCCGACCTCGGGAACGTTGCGGTAGAACGATTCGTATTGGGTGACGACGAAGGACTCGTGCCAGAACCCGAGCAGGTCCGGATGTTTCTTCGTCAGCTTGTTGAGCATCCGCCAGCCGTCGGCGTGCGCGGTGTCCTTGCTCGTCGCCCAGTCGTGCATGTGCTCGAACGAGCGCCAGTACATGAGAATGAACTGGCGATTGAACGAGAACCGGTACTCGTAGTGCAGCAGGCCGAACTCCGGATGCTCGAGCAGCTCGACCAGCATGGCGGTCATGGCCTTCACGGTCGGATACCAGCGCCAAACCTGCCAGATCTTGTGCACCTGGAGTTCGATGACGAAGACGAAGAACTCCCCCTCGATGTCGGCCATCATCCGTGATTCATTTCGCTGCCCCATCGGGAAGCGCTCCTTCCGGTTGCCGGCTCTGGCGGCACTTCGTTGCCTGAATTCACGGTGCCCGCCGAAAGGGTGAGTGGGCATCACTCTGTTCGGGTGATTCGACCGACGCGCTCAGATCAAGCCGGTGGCGCGTGCCTTGCTGACGGCCTCGCTGCGTTTGCCGACACCGAGCTTCCGGTAGATGCTCCGGGTGTGGGACTTCAACGTGTTGGTCGACACGTACAGCTCCGTGGCGATCTCCGGACCGGACAGATGGGTGGCCAGGAGACGGAGGACGTCGAGTTCCCGGTCGCTCAGGTCGGCTCGTCGGATCGTTGCCCGGTCGCCGGCCGGACGGGGGTGTCGGCCGGTTTCGATGGTCGCCCGTTCCATTCGGGCCAGCAGGCGGTCCCGATACGGTGACCGCGAAACGACCGGGAGCAGTTCCCTCAGCCACTCGGACTCGTTCAGAAAGGTGCGTAGATAGCCGGCCGGTGCGCCGAGAGCCAACGCCTCGTTCAGCGGCGTTAGTGCCGTGTCGACATCGGTTCGAGTGCGCAGCGCCATCGACTTCAGCAGCAGAACCTTGATCAATCGATCGACTCGGCCGCCAGACCGGGTGACGTCGTCGAGTCGCCCCAGCAGATCGAGGGCATCGTCGATCGCACCGGTGACGATCTTCCAGCGGGCAACAACGGGGAGTTCCTCCTCCTGCAGGTTGGTGATCGTGGTGCTGTGGTTGCCGTCCGTTCGGGGGTTCCCGTCGACGGTGTTCGTGTGCTCGTCATGTCCGTCCGCTCGCTCCCGTACGCGGAAGTCCAGTTCCTGGGTGCGGATCCGGCCTTGCAGGATCGGTGCCATCTCGGCCTTCTCGACCGCCGAGGCGACGGCCCGCATGTGGTCCCGAGAGGCCGGCCTGTCGTTCGCGACCCACAGCAGCCGGGCCTGCAACAGGCAGGCATCGACCCAGTCCTCGGTCACACCAAGCGGTTCGAGTCTCAGCAGCGCCTGCTCCAGATGGGCCCAGGCCGACGCCATGTCGTCTCGCTCATAGGCCAACTTGGCCAAGCCGGTGTGGGCCTCGGCCACGATCGGAAGCACGACACCCGTTTCCTCGGTATGGCGTTCGGCCAGGCGGAATGCCGTCTGGAAGGACGCCGCGGCTTCGCCAAGTTCACCCCGCTCCATGTGGAGCCGTCCGCCTGCCGTCGTGGCGGACACGGCGGTGTAGGGTCTCCGTGCCGCCTGAGCGGCCTCGACTGCGGCGTCGAAGGCGGCCAACGCCGACTCGCCGTTGCCGGCCATCCACTCGGCGAACCCCAGATAGAGAAGGGCCGTGCCCCGCTGAGCGACGGCGTCATCGGCCAGCAAGGACAGAGCCCGTTTCACGTGATCATGGATTCCGGATACGTCACCGTTGGCCCGGGCCAGAACCGCTCGACAGGTCGCGATCTCTCCCTCCATTCGGCGGAGATCGGCTGCCGGATCGGGGAGCGCCCATTCGTCGATCATCTGCGGGCGGGATTCGGCCTCGTCCAGACGACGCTCTGCGTTTCGCAGACATTCTTCCGCCTTTGCGAGTTCGTTGGTCAGCACCAGCGCCCACGCGTAGAGGATCCCGAGCCGGGGTCGTCGCTCGATCTGGTCGACCGGCAACATCTCCAACCAACGCTTGGCCTTGTGTATGTTGCTCTGGCCGAGCCATCTCGTACCGAACACCCGACAGAGTCGAGCCGCCCGGTCGTGGTGCCGGCCTTCAAGCGCGTGGTGGATGGCGTCGTCGGGGTAGCCGTTGTCCTCGAACCACCGGCTGGCCCGCAGGTGGATCTCCTCGACGAGGTCCGGATCCGCCTGCCGAAGTCGCCTTCGGAGGAGTTCCGCAAAAAGATGGTGATAGCGGAACCAGGAATGGTCCGTGTCGAGTGGGAAGAGAAAGATATTCCTGTCTTCGAGGTCTCGGAGGACCTCGGCACTGTCGCTGCGATCCGTCGTCGCATCGCAGAGCGAGGGGTTGAGCCGTTCGAGCAACGAGGTCCGCAGCAGGAAGGCCTGCACCTCCGACGGGCGCTGGATCAGCACCTCGTCGACCAGGTAGTCGAAGATGTAGCGGCGGCTGGCGGCGAAGTCATCGACCAGTTCGGCGATCTCGGACTTCTCGTCAATGTCCCGAATCGAGATCGCCGCCATCTGCAGACCGGCCGGCCAGCCTTCGACGCGGCGATCCAGCGCAATGAGTTGATCCTCCGCCAAACGGTGCCCGGCCATCTGCTCGAGGAAGGTTGCCGACTCGACGGGATCGAAACGAAGATCGGCGGCCCGAACCTCCGTGATCTGCCCGTCCGCGCGGAGGCGGGGGAGTGGAAGCACCGGCTCGGTGCGGCTCGCGATGGCAAGGTGAACCTGGGGCGGGAGGTTGTCGATCAGGAACGTGACCGCGTCGTGGATCTCCGTGTCGCCGATCACGTGGTAGTCGTCGAGCACCAGAATGAACGGCTCCGCGGCCGTGGTGCAGTCGTTGATGAGTGCGGTGGCCAGCGCCGTGAGCGGAGCCGATGGTGACGAGTCGAGCAGCGTCTGAGCCGCCCGTCCGACCCCGTCGATCTGTTGAATGGCGGCGACCACGTAGATGAAGAACCCGACGAGATCGTTGTCGCGTTCGTCGAGGGAGAGCCAGGCCGACGGGCGGTCGGTCCTGGCCAGCCAACTCGCGGCCAGCGTCGTCTTCCCGAACCCGGCCGGCCCGCAGATCAACGTGAGCTTGCCGCCCTCGCCGGCTTGGAGCCTGTCGACGAGATGTGGCCGGTCGACGAACTCGGGCCGCAACCGCGGAGCGAACAACTTCGTTCGCAGGATGACCTCGGCCATGACACCATTTTAAGTTGATGCCACAAACGGTCGCCGAGGCGGGCTCCTACGACGTGGCAACAACCTCCGAGTCGGCCGTCTCGATCAGCGTTCCGTTCCGGGACGACCAGCCGAATGCCGCCGCACCGACCAGCATGAACGCAACACTCAGCCAGTAGCCGCGAGGAGTCGACGCAACCAGGTCGACAAGGGCGTCGGTGCCGAGTTCGATGTCGGCCAGCCGTTCCACCGTCCACGACAGGGCAACGGCAGCCAGGGCGACCGATGCCAGACGAACGGTTGGTAGAACGGCGTGCGCCGGAGGAGGAACAGGCCGGGGAAAAACAGCAGGATCACCACCACCTGCCCGATCTCGATTCCGACGTTGCGGCGGAGGAGGGAGATGAGCTGGCTGGACCGGGACACGTCGAGATCGGAAACCAGCGAGGCAAACCCCATGCCGTGAAAGAGACCGAAGACGAACGACAGCGTCCACTCCCGATTCGGCAGCAGGGGCCGCAACGTATGGAGTGCGGCGGCGGCGATCGAGATCGCAATGGTGGCCTCCACCAATTTCGCCGGCGGCGTCGGGAGCCATCCCATCCCGGCCAGCGTGAACGTGATGGAATGGGCAAGCGTGAAGAACGTGGCGATCTTCAAGGCGACACCGAGGCTTCGCCCCCACGCTATGTGATCTACCTCGAACGCGAACCGGGCCGTGGCGGCGAACCCGTCGACCAGTCCGACCTCGCCAGCTGGGCGGCCGACTTCGACGAGCTGTTGTCGCAGGCCAATCCGGCGGTCGTGGAATATCGCGAGGGCGGCTACCTGGGACCACCACGATTGGCGATTGTGGAACCCGGCGCCCTGGTCGATCTCGTCGTGGAGGGCGACCGCGCTCCCTCTCGCAGCCAGCTCAAGACGCCCCGACGGGTCGACCGTCCGGATCAGATCGCGTTGCTCGAGCCCAAGGTGATGGCGACGACCTGATCCTGATCAGGTGTCGGGGTGTGCGACGGTCGGTGGAGCCGAACTCGACGCCAAGCTGCGAAGCAGCCGGCACGTGCGCGAGGAGGGACTTGAACCCTCACGTCCTTTCGGACACAGGAACCTGAATCCTGCGCGTCTGCCAATTCCGCCACTCGCGCGAGTGACTTCAGCGTGGTGCTGTGAGTACCGCTGCATCGTAGCGCGGTTTCCCCGGGTAGCGATCACATATTTCCGCCGAGCGGACTACCGTAGAGACACATGGTTCTGAAAAGTTTTGAGGACCGTCTCGAACGGATCGTGGAAGGTGTCTTCTCCCGGTCGTTCAAGAGTGGTCTTCAGCCGGTGGAGATCGGTCGGCGGCTGATCCGGGAGATGGACGCGAGCCGAACCGTCGACGTCAGTGGTCGGGCGCTCGCCCCCAACCGGTTCGTCATCCGCATGTCAGAGGAGGATTTCGAGCGGTTCCTCGACGTGCAGCGGACGCTCATCGCCGAGCTGGCGGCAACCGTGCGGGGCTACGCCGCCCAGGAGAACCTCAGCTTCCTCGGGCGGGTCTCCGTCGAACTGCAGACCGATCCGTCGCTGCGCGTCGGTCTGTTTCGGCTCCATCCCTCCTACGACGAACGGCTCCCCGAGGTCGAACCCGACGGTTGGATGGAAGGCCCCGACGGCATGCGGTACCAGCTCAAGAACGGTGTCATGACGATCGGACGGCTGTCGACGGCCGACATCGTCCTGAACGATCAGAACGTCTCACGTCGCCACGCCGAATTGCACCCGGTCGGCGATACCTATCAGCTCGTCGACCTCGGATCGACGAACGGGTGCAAGGTCAACGGGCAGCGGATCGAGCGGCAGGTTCTCGTCGACGGCGACGAAATCACGCTCGGCCCCATCAAACTCCGGTTCCGGCGCCCGTAACTTGCCCCTGAATTCTCAGTAGTCTCGAATCTGTGTCTGACGCTCTCCTCACGCTCCTGAAGTGGTGCCTGCTAGCATTGGTCTACCTTTTCTTCTTTCGCGTGCTGCAGGCCACGTGGTTCGGTTCCACCACGAACGTCACCGTTCGTACCGTGGCCAAACCGCGGTCGGGGCGAAGCCAACGGAGGCAGGAAGCGGTCATGCCGGCGGTCAGTCACCTTGTGGTGCTCGAACCTCCGGACCTGGCGGGTAGACAGTATTCGATTGCGGGGGATACAACCATTGGACGAGCGGCCGGCTGTCAGATCAGCCTGGACGACACCTACATTTCGCAGCTCCACGCCCGGGTGTCGCCGAGCGACTCCGGCATGCTCATCGAGGACCTCGGTTCCACCAATGGGACCTATGTCAATCGTGAACGGGTCACGGCGCCGGTGATAGGTGGAGCAGGAGATCTTGTGCAACTGGGTGGCATCGTCATGGAGATCCGCTGATGGAGAGACGCCGATGACCCCATCCACCGACGGCACGTCGTCGGACCGCCGCGCCGGAGCCACCCTATGAGGTTGTGGGGCGGTACTGCGACGCACGTGGGCAACGTGCGCGAGGTCAACCAGGATCGGGTGTACTTCCGCGGTTCGGTGGCGGCACTCGCCGATGGCATGGGCGGCCATCAGGGAGGGGAGCGGGCGGCTGAACTGGCGATCGGCGAGTTCCGGATCGTTCGGGCCCAGCTGACCCAGGAGGAGCTGGTCGATGTGGTCGAGGAGGCCAACCGACAGGTCCACCATCAGGCCGCCGATCCGAGCCTGCGAGGCATGGGCACCACGATGGTCGCTCTCGGTCTTCACCGTGACAACACGATCACGGTGGCCAACGTCGGCGACAGCCGGGCCTACTGGCTGCGAGGCGACTTCCTGGCGCAGATCACCGAGGACCACAGCTTCGTCGAAGACCTGGTTCGGCAGGGACGGCTGTCCCCCGAAGAAGCGACGGTGCATCCTCAGCGCAACATCCTCACCCGGGCCCTCGGCATCGCCGATGAGGTCCTCGTCGACCGCTTCGACATCGAACCCAAGATCGGCGACCGGTTCCTGCTCTGCTCCGACGGCCTGTTCAACGAGGTCTCCGTCGACGAGATCACCCAGATTCTGCTCGACGTCGAAGAGCCGGCCAAGGCGGCCAGTTCGCTTGTCGCCGCCGCCCTCGAAACGCCGTGTCGTGACAACGTGACGGTGGCGGTCGTCGATGTCGTCGACGACGATCATCCGGCGGTGGTCGACATGACCGACATGGGCATCGACCTCACCCCGCCCGAGAAGATCACCGATCAGCTGCCGATCGTCGGTCGCTCGGTCCAGATCACCGATCGGCCCGAGGACGGTCCGAGCGAGAACGGCAGCAACCCTCATCCGCCGTCACTGGCCGACGAGCCCGCCGCGGTCGACGATGAGTCCTCCGAGCCGGAAGCCGACGACACCGTTGAACTGCGTGGCGTGGTCGGTTCCGCAACCGACGAACGGACAGCAGACGAGGCCGACGAAGACGGCCGATCGACGTCCGGACCCATCATTGACGAACCGGTGAGACTGCGGGATCGCAGCCGTATTCTCTGGCGCACACTCGGGCTGGTGGCCGCGGTCGCCATGCTGGTCGGCGGCTACATCGGTCTGACCCGCTACAACGACTCCGTCTTTCACGTCACAGTCGACGACAGTGGCGAGCTCGTGATCAACCGGGGCCGGGCGGGCGGCCTGCTCTGGCTCGACGCCACGGAGGCAGAGCGGACCGAGCGGTTCTTCGACGATCTGACCGATGCTTCGCAGACGACCGTCGACTCCTGGGGCACGTTCGCCTCGCTGAAGGACGCTCAACTGGCGGTGGACAATCTCGACATCCAGGAGGGCGAGGGCGGCACGCCGGTCGACGGTACGGACCAGACCGGCGGATCCGGTTCGATCGAGGGCGCCACGACGGGCCAAGACGGGTAACGATGAAGGCCAGAACACTGGAGCTGGGCCTGCTTATCCTGGCCACGTTGATCACCGGTGTCGGCTACGTGACCGTGTTCACCAGCCAGGCCACCGAGGAGGTGTTGAGCGACGTCACCTTCGACCTCCAGGGGCCGGTGGCCGGCTTTCTGGCGGTGGTTCTGGCGCTGCTGGTGGGCACCCATGTGGTGATCCGGATGGTGACGCCGCTGGCCGACGGGATGCTGTTCCCGAGCGCAGCCATGCTGAACGGGCTGGGCTTCGTGATGATCACCCGACTCGACGAGGGCCTGGCCGACAGCCAGTCGGCCTGGATCTTCCTCGGCCTCGGTGCCTTCTGTCTGGTGCTCGTCGTTCTCCGCGATCCCCGCAGGCTCGAGCGGTATCGCTACTCGCTCGCCGTCCTCGGCGTCGGCCTGCTGCTCCTACCGCTCGTTCCCGGTCTGGGAGCGACGATCAACGGGGCCAGAATCTGGCTGCGGGTCGGCCCGATCTCGATCCAGCCGGGTGAGTTCGCCAAGATCGTGCTGGCCGCCTTCCTGGCCGGCTATCTCGTCGACAAGCGCGAGTTGCTGACACTCACCGGAAGCCGTATCGGCCCGCTGCACGTGCCCGCGGTCCGCCACTTCGGCCCGCTGCTGCTGGCCTGGGGCGTGGCGTTGATGGTGATGATCGCCCAGCGCGACCTCGGTTCGTCGCTGCTGTTCTTCACCCTCTTCCTGGTGATGATCTACGTGGCCACGTCCCGCGCCGCTTATGTGTTCCTGGGGTTGTTCATGTTCTCGATCGGCGCGGTGGTCGCCTGGCGGGCGTTCGGGCACGTGCAGAACCGGGTCGACGTCTGGCTCGACCCGTTCACCGACGCCAAGGGCAATGGCTTCCAGATCGCCGAAGCGGCCTTCGCGCTGGCCGACGGCGGAGTCACGGGCACGGGGCTCGGTCAGGGCACCCCCAAGAAGATCCCGTATGCCGCGACCGACATGATCTTCGCCGCCTTCGGTGAGGAACTCGGCCTGCTCGGGGCCACCGCCATCCTCGTCACGTTCATGTTCTTCGTGGCCTCCGGTTTCCGGGTGGCCACCAACGCCCGCTCGCCGTTCGAGAAGCTGCTGGCCGCGGGGCTGACGTCGTTGCTCGGTTTCCAGGCGTTCATCATCATCGGGGGCATCCTCCGGGTGCTGCCGCTGACCGGGGTGACGCTGCCGTTCGTGTCCTACGGCGGTTCGTCGCTGATCTCCAACTACATCATCCTCGGTATTCTCGTGCGGATCTCCCACAACTCGGTGGTGCAGGCGGTGGCCGAACAGGAGGCCAACGCCCGTAGCTCGGATGGCGTTCGCGTCGGCAGCGAGGCCAGAGCCGACTGGCAGGCGATCGGTTCATGACGGGCATCCACCGTTGCCGACGCGATGTTTCGCCGTCAGGCGAAACTCGAGGTCGCCTAAGGCGACACCGAAACTCGGGGTCGCCGAAGGCGACACACTGGCAGGCGATCGGTTCATGAACCGCCCTCTGAAGCACGTAATTGCTGTGCTGCTCGGCTGTTTCACGATCCTGTTCGTGCAGCTCAACCGGGTGCAGGTTTTCGACGCGGCGGCGCTCGAGGTCAACCCGGCCAACACCCGAACCATTCAGCGGGACTTCAACCGGCCCCGCGGCATCATCTCGACCGCCGACGGGGTGGTCGTCGCCGAATCCGAGGAAACGCCGGGCGCCCTCTTCGACCGGCAGCGCACCTACCCTCAGGGCGAGCTCTACGCCCACGTCGTGGGCTACCACTCGTTCACCTTCGGTGCCGACGGGGTCGAGCGAACCTACAACGACGCCCTCGTCGGCCGTACCGCCTCCCAGGAGCTGTCGGGTCTGACCGATTTGCTGGAGGGCCGCAATCCGGTGGGCAACGTCGTCTTGACCATCGACGACGATCTCCAGCGTCTGGCCCGCAGCCAGCTGGGTGAGCGGGAAGGTTCGGTGGTGGCGCTCGATCCCCGCAGCGGCGCAGTGCTCGCCATGTGGAGTTGGCCTTCGTACGACCCGAACCTGCTGGCCGCCAACAGCGGCACGGCGGCCAACGAGGCCTGGACCGAACTGGTCGAAGCCGACGGCAACCCGCTGCGACCGCGGGCCTACCGCGATATCAAGTTCCCGGGTTCGACGTTCAAACTGGTCACCGCCGCCGCCGCGCTCGAAACCGGGGCGGCCACGATGACCGAGCCGGAATTCGAGGCAACCGACGCCTACACGCCGCCTCTCACCGAGCGACCGTTGACCAACTTCGGCGGCGGCACCTGTGGCGGCAACCTGACCGAACTGATCGTCGTGTCGTGCAACACCGGGTTCGGTAAGTTGGCGGCCGAGCGTATCGGCCCGGGCCCGTTGATCGATCAGGCCCAGCGGTTCGGGTTCAACTCGGCCCCGCCCTTCGATCTACCCAACGCCGCGGAGAGCGAATTCCCGGACGACTACGGCTCACTGGTTTCAAACCCGACCAACGAGATCCCGGCCGGTGTCTACGAGAACACACCGGCCCTGGCCCAGGCCGCGATCGGCCAGTTCGAGG
>Ga0224512_10004144_pt1 | contig 12410 bp, 9 predicted proteins | sample SF_May12_sed_USG_4_FD_169103 | JGI IMG/M metagenome (GOLD analysis project Ga0224512, IMG submission 169103) | Sediment microbial communities from San Francisco Bay, California, United States - SF_May12_sed_USGS_13 | ecosystem: Environmental > Aquatic > Marine > Sediment | place: USA: California... | reverse complement strand
AGCGACTCATCTGGACGACGAACACTACCACCGACAACACGACACCCGCCCCGACAGCGGCGACGAGACTCCACGTGAGCCCGACGAAGACGACGAAGATCATCTGGAACGAAGCGATCAGGTTGTCTCGTCGATCCTTCGCGTCGGCGCGAAGGCTCTCCTTGACCTGTCCGAAGCTCCAACGGTCGAAGAGGCCCGAAGCGATGACCATGATCAGGCCGGCGATGGCTGCCTTCGGCAGCATCGCCAACGGTCGCGTGAGGGCGAACATCAGCGCCAGGACGCCGAGCGCGTTGACGACCCCAGAGGCCTTCGTGCGCCCACCGGCTCGGTGATTCACGACCGCGCGCGCGAGAATCCCGCTCGTCGTCAAACCACCGAAGAGGGCCGAGACCGCCGATCCCAGACCCTGCCCGACGAGCTGGTGATTCGCGTCGAAGCGACGGTCCGCGATGCTCTGATAGCTGACGAGCGAGATCAAGGCTGAGATCGAATCGAGCACGGCGATCGCCAACGCCCCTGCGACGACGGCGCCGACGACACCCAGGCTCATACTCTCCCCTAGCGCCGTGAAGACGCTCACTGCGTACTCGGGCCGTGGAACCACGGGCGGCAGGGCACCGAGCACCGGCCCGAGGCGAGCCCCGGGGAGAACGGCTGCGATCAGGTGGTACAGCCCGCTGCCAACGACCAGCGCCACGATCGGCACGGCGGGCTTCCTCAGTATTCGACCTCCTTTCGACACGAAGAGCGCAGTGAATACCGCGACCGTGAGCGTCGCCGGCTGGATCTGTCCCAGCTCCGCGAGCAGCGAACCCCAGGACTGTCTCGTGACACCCAGGGAGGGCCAGATCTGGCTCGAGATCAGCAAGATCGCCGTCGTGTTCCGGATGCCCGCGACCACAGGGTACGGCATGAACTTGACGAGCCCACCCACCCGGAACGCTCCGAGCACGATCTGGACGGTGCCGCTGAGGAGTACCGCCCCGAAGGCGAGCGAGAGAAGAAGCCGCTCCCCGTCGGGCGTGGCGATGTCGATCGTTGCGAGGAGCGACGTGAGCATCGCCGCGAACGCCATCGACGTGGTCGCCTTGGGCCCCGCGATCATCCCCGGCGCGCCCCCGAAGAGGGAGGCCAGCAGGCCCGCGACGATCGAGCTCAGCATGCCGGCGAGAATGCCGAACCCCGCGTACTCCGCTCCGAGAGGAGCGAACGCGATGACCCCCGCGGCGACGTTACCGGGAATCGAGACGACCGCGGACGCGAATCCTCCCGTGAGGTCGCCTGCGGAGAAGCGGGTACTCGATTCTGGGGGCATTCAACCTGCCAAGAAGACGATCAGGGGCGTGAACGGTCCGCGCTTCGAGCAGGGCGAAGGTGCAGCGCGCGATGGCCCTCGCGCCACCCGTGGTTCGATTCCGGCCTGGCGACCGAGCGCGAACAGACCGTATTGTGGCTCCACTCGTGGGCGGGGGTGGATCTTACACCATGGAGTCGCTGATGGCCGCACCTCTCGAAGACGCCGTTCGGCCTCGTTGGCCGGGCCTCGACCCCGACTTCCATCAGGCCCTCATCGCCGAGGGCGTGACCCCCGAGGGGGTAGCTCTCCGGACCAAAGCGGAAGACCGCTTCAAGTTCGCGGAAGGAAAACCGTTCCTGCTCGGGCCTGCTCAGATGGTGACCGCCGAGTACTCGAATCAGTTCCGTCGGGTCACGGAGATGTATCACCGGGCCATCGAGGCGATCGTCTGTGCTTCCTATGAAGACGAAGACGTACGGACGGCGCTTTCGACCCCGCCCGACCTCGCCGCCGATCTCGCCGCGGACCGAGACCCCCGCAACGCCAAGGTCCACATCTGTCGACTGGACCTCATGCTCGATCCCGACGGCGGCTTCTGGATCCTGGAAACCAACGCCAATTGTCCGGGCGGCTTCGTCTTCTCGGGGATCTGCAACCGGGCGTGGCGCGAATTCATGGAGGCGAAGGGCTATCCCATGCCCCCGGCGCTGGACCACGAGGAGAAGGGCTTCATGGCCAAGTGGTTCCTCGCGGTGGCCGAGCAAGAGACCGGGACCCGCCCCGACTTCCTCGCTCTGCTTCGTGAGGAGGGCGGCAATCGTCTCGAGCTGGGAGACTTCGCCAAGCACGTCGAGTGGGAGGGTCTCGAGTGTGCGGAAGTCGATCCCCGCGAGATCGAGTACGACGGGTCGTACGAGCCCCGCGTAAGGGGGCGGGCGGTCACGCACGCGTACCAGAAGCTCGGCATGCAGCCCTTTCAGAAGCTCCGTGCCGACCTCGACCCCTTCGTGCACGCGGTGCGCGACCGCGCCCTCTTCGTCCAAAACGGGCAGCGCGGACGCTGGGTCGGCGACGACAAGCTCTGCCTCGCGGTCATTTCGGATCCGGCGTTCCGTCACCTGTTCGATCCGGAAGACTACGAAGTGCTCCAAAGACACGTACCTTGGTCGCGCAACCTCAAATGGGTGGATGACGCGACGTTCGAGGACGTCCGGAAGGACCGAAGTCGATTCGTCCTGAAGCGGGGACTCGACACGCGGGGTCGGGGCGTCGTGGTCGGGACGGGCGTTTCCGAAGGGGAATGGGAGGACGCGGTCGAGCGAGGGCGAACCGAAGGTTGGCTCGTCCAGGAGTTTCACCCGACGTGTTGGGTGGAGCGTGACTTCGGCGCTCCGGTCCTACAGCGTCACGACCTCGCCTTGGGCGCCATCAACGGCAAGCTGACGACGCTCTTCATGCGGAGTAGCGGTGAGCTCCGCGTGAACATGGCGCGGACGGGTCGCATGCATCCGGTATTCATGGCTTCGTAGGCCGCCCGGCCGGCTCTGGCGGGAGCTGGCCGCTACGGTTGGCCATCATCAGCCAACTCGCGGTCGCGCCGACAACGGCCAGCGCGTACCACACGGTACCGACACCCTCCATCTGATCGATCACGATCCACCCCATTTCCTGGGGCACGACCGCGAGGAAGTTGTTCAGGAAGTGCCAGAGCATGGCGGGAAAGATGGAACCCGTGCGAACGACCACGAGCGCCAAGACCACGCCGAGGAAGGCGGTTGGGACGATCCTGAAGAGGCTGACATGGAAGACCCCGAAGATCGCCGCGCTCACGAGCACCGCGAGCCACGGCTTCTTGAGGTGCTTTCGTAGCCCGCTGAGCAGCACCCCTCGGAACGCGATCTCCTCGAGGACGCCCGGCATGATCGTCACGAAGATGATGAGCTGCCAAAGCGAAATGTCGGCGGTCAGGCTCTGGCCGAAAGACTCCAGCAGCGACTCCGGAACCGGAAAGAGGTAGCGATTCACGAGGCCGAAGAGCCCGATCGCCAGCACGAGCGCGCTCGGAGCACCGATGATTACCGCTGGCCATGCTCGCCAATGCGGTGCGTACAGTTGAAGCGTCTCCCTGACGTCCAAGCCGTACCGACGGATCAGCAGGATCGAACCGCCGAGGAAGATCACCCAGAGGTTCACGAGCACCTGCCCACGGACTCCGAGCGCCTCGCCGAACCATAGGCTCACGACGAAGAAGACAACCCAGAACCCGACGAACCACGTCAAGACCTCACGTGGAAAGAGCGCGGCACCGCCACGGAACTCGACCTCGTCGGCTCCAGCGCTGGTGATCAGCCGCTCGTTGGAGAGCGCCGCCTCCGTCCGCTGAAGCAGCAACCACCCGGCCGCTCCGGTCGATCCGAGCGCAATCGCCCCCCAGATCCAATGCCAGTCACCCATCAGGAGCGCCCGGGTCGCCACCGCCAGGCCGCTGATCGGCACGAAGGCGATCGCACTCGACAGCTCGACGCCGGGCAAGAAGGCGGCCATGCTCGGCAGGAGGAAGACCAAGAAGAGCGGCAAGAAGTAGATCTGGTACTCCTTGTAGCTGTTCGACACCCCACTGAGCAGCAAAAGCGCGGCTCCGACCATCACGACGAGGGGGATCGTCAGCAGGAGCAGGATCAAGAGCGTGTCGACACCGATCCCGATCCTCAGCGTCTCGGGCAGATCGAGAATGCCGAGTCCGATGTAAACCCCGATGTTGGCGATGTTGACGAGGCCAACGGCGAGACCGACCGCCATGATCGCGCCCAACTTCGCGTTGACGATGTCCCTCCGGGAGCTCGCCGTGGTGAGCAACGTCTCGAGCGTCCCGCGCTCCTTCTCACCACTGATCGAGTCGGCCGCGACGATCGAGCCTCCCGAGAGCATGAGGAGGATCAGAAAGGGAACCAGAACACCGCCGAGAAACGACCCCGCCTCTTTCTCGGCGCTGGCTACGTTGTCCGACTCGAAAACGACGACCTCATCGAGTGCCACCGGAAAGCCCGCCGCTTGAAAGACCGAGTCGCGCAGCTGCGTCCGGACAGCGAGGAGTCGCTCCTCCATTCGGTTCCTGGCGTTGCGACTGAAATCGCTGCTGGCGCGGAAGCGGAGCTCGAGGACGGGCACGTCGGCCGCGACCGAGTCCCCCGGCACGGCGTCCCTGCCGACGACCAAAACATGAAGGTCACCCGCCTCCAGGAGGGAGTCCGCGTTCTGAGTCATCACCCGATCGAAGGACGCCGGCGCGATCGCCAGGCCCGCCGTGTCGAGATTCAGCGCAGTCCGCACGATGTCGTCGGCCCATGCCGAACGCTCCCCTGTGACGGCGAACTCGTACGTCGCCGAATCGAGACGCGCGGATTCTCTTTCCTCCACGAAATTCGTGATGAAGATGAAGAGCGGGAAAAGAACGAGCGGAGCAACGACCGCGATGAGAACGGTGCGGGTGTCTCGAAAGACCATCCGCAGCTCGTTGCGAAAGAGCGTTCCGGTCATGGCGACCGGTCGGGAAGTTCGTCACCTGCAGCGTGGAGCGCCCCCGCGGGACCGATCTCGGCCTCTCCCACGATGCCTTCGGCTCGTTTCACGTAGTCGAGGAACACGTCCTCGAGATAGTGCTCTCCTGTCACGGCTCGGAGCTCATCGAGCGTCCCGAGCGCGAGTAGCTTCCCGCGGTGTACGATGCCGATGCGGTCGCAGAGCTTCTCCACCTCGCTCATGATGTGGCTCGAGAAGATGATGGTCTTCCCTTCCTCCTTCAGCTCTCGAATCACCTTCACCATGGCGAGCGCATTCATCACGTCCAGGCCGACGGTGGGCTCGTCGAAAATGAGCACCGGCGGATCGTGTGCCATGGTTCGGGCAATGGAGACCTTCTGCTTCATTCCGCTCGAGAGCTTATCGACCCTGCCCTTCTGATACTCCGCGATTCCAAAGCGATCGACGAGCTCCTCGACCCGCTGCTGCACACGCTCCGCAGGATACCCGTTGATCCGCGTGAAGAACTCGATCGTCTCGCGGGCGGTGAGTCTCGGATAGAGGGCCGTCGAGGCAGAGTAGAAGCCCAAAGACCGACGCACGGCCTCCGGGTCGCGCTCGATGTCGTGTCCCATCACGGACGCCGTTCCACCGGACGGCTTCAGCACGGTGGAGAGCATGCGCAGCGTCGTCGTCTTGCCGGCGCCGTTCGCCCCAAGGAGGCCGAAGACCTCCCCGGGATGACAGTCGAAGGACAGGCCGTCGACCGCGTGCACCTCTCCCCTCGACTCGTCGTAGAAGGTCTTTCGGAGGTCGGAGACGCGTACGGTCGCCTGGGACATGTCGGTCATGCGAACAGCTTCTCCTTCGCGAAACGCCAGAAAGACCCGTCGAACGAGCCCATGAGGAAGTCCTCGAACTTGAGGATTTGTCGGGCCAGCAGGAGGCAGGCGACGACGAGCGCCATCGTGACGGCGAGCGTCAGCCCGATCCACTGCCAAAGGAAGACACCTTGGATGGCGTCGCGGATCATCATCGTGATGTTCGCGATCGGGATCAAAGCCGTTCCGAGACTCAAGTTCACGTCCGTCTGGTCTCCCAGGAGAATCGGGATGAAGACGAGCCAATACACCGGCGTCACCATCGCCTGTCCGTCCTTGAAGCTCCGCGCGAAGGCCGCCAGGATCATCATGGCTGCCCCGAAAAAGAGCGCGAGGGCCGTGGCTCCCGCGAGCATGACCGGGGCCGCCATCAGGGGGATCGAGAACGCGATGGCCTCGTCGTTGGCCTGGAGGAGCGGGCGGACGATCGCGCCCATCGAGATCATCATGGCCACCACGTTCAGCAGCCCGGCGACCATGCCGAGCGTGACGACGTACAAGTACTTCGCCGTCACGATGCTGCTGCGCGAAGCCGAGACGGTCATGAGCGTTTCCCACGTCGAGCGCTCCCTTTCTCCGGCCGTGGTGTCCACACTCGGGATGAAACAGCCCAGTGCAACCATGATGACGAGGAAGAAGCTGAGCATCTGGCCCAGAAGGAGCTGCCCGATGTCTTCGCTGGAGCTGACGTTCTCACCCACCAAGACGAAGACCGTCCGCTCTGCCTCGTCGACGTCGAGCGACTCCGCTCGTCCTGCAATCCAATCCGTCCGATAGTCGTCCACCAGTCTCCGGACACGCTCGCGCGCCTGCCGACTCCGCTCCTCCGCCCGGTCGTAGAGAACGGCCACCGCGAAGTTGTCATCGAGCGCACCGGCGTCGATCGGCCGAAAGGACACGATGGCATCCAGCTCGCCGGCGGCGAGCTGGGCATCCCAAACCGAGGGATCAGCCGCGTCTTCACGGACCTGGATTCGCTCATGTCCGCGGATGGTGTCGAGCAGCATCGAATGCGCCGCAGGGGGCGGGCCATCCACAGCGAGCCGACTGACGAAGCCATCGTTGATGCCCTGGACGAAGGTCATCCCGGTGAACACGGCCCAGAGCATGATCGGATACATGAAGATGGGGATCAGAATCCCGTTCACCACGATGGTTCGCTCCCGCAGAGCCGAGCGAAGCTCCCGTCGATATAGGATGCCGATTTGGGTCCAGTTCATGGCGGGTGGGTGAAGGAGGGCACTCTGAGTACCATAGTGGAGTTCTGAATCTTCGTAACGCCGCTCGCGGCCCACAATCGGACGTCTGCGTCATCCCTTGCCAAGATCTACGTCATACGGCGTACGGCTCGAAGGCCACCCGTTACCGAACTTGCCTTCGCACCGTCAGGGGGGAGAGGGCGAGCTCCTCGGTGCGCCCCCTTCGAACCGTGGTGACGGGAGACGACCGATGAAGCACAGAGACAAGGCACGGATCGTCGTCCTGTCGGCCGGATTCCTCCTCGCAGCGCTCGTAAGCATGACCGTGGGCTTCGTCCTCGAGTGGTCGACCGCGCCGGAATCGGGCGAGCGAACCGAGGTGGTCGCTCCCAACGTGACCGAGGCCGGGGACGGAAGCGTCATGGCGAGCGTGCCCGACCCCGACAGATCGGAACCGTAGGTCAGGCGAGCCGTTCGGCCAGCAGCGTGGTTGGCGGCGTCAGCGCTCCCAGATGACCAACACGTCGAGCGCGTCCGAGATCCGTCGGAAACGGTGGGCCACATCGTTCTCGATGAACGCGACCGAGCCCGGCTGACCGCCGAAGCCGCCGGTCCCGATGTCGAACCGGCCCGCACCATTGACGATGATCTTGAACTCGTCCACCTCGTGACTCACGATCGCCGTGTCCTCGAAGCCTTTCGGGAGCATATACATGCCCAGGTTCACGGTGGCGGTCCTCACGATATCGTTGAACGCCGGGCCCTCCGGATCTCGCCCACGGGCCGCATCGTCGACGTGGGCGGCGAAGATCTCCGGATCCTGGTCGGGATGGAGGCGCTCGATGCGGAAGACGACGACCATCTCCAGGTCGCCGCGGATCTGCCGGATTCTATGCTCGACGCCTCCGCGCACGAAGAGAATCGACCCCGGACGGACTGGGTGGTCTTCCGTTTCGGTCGAGATCGTCGCAGTTCCCTCGACGACGTAGTAGACGGCGTTCAACGGGTGGACGGAGAGTCCCAGGTCGGTGGACGCATCGGCGTGGAAGAGGCCCATGCGGAAGGACCGCTCGTCCAAGAAAGTCAGGAAGCTCACACGCTGCTGGGCCCGATCGGCACGCATCTGCGGGATCGAGAACGACGCCCACGCGGTGGTGCCCTCGAACTCGTCGAGACCGGGGTCGGACGTGGTCCCGCCACAAGCGGCCGCGAGGGCCGTGAGTCCGAGAGTCAAGCCACGACGGCGAATGGATAGCCTCCGGGAGAGCGGCGCCACTGAGTGTCGAACGTTACTAGCTTAATGCGGCGGACGACCGACCGGTTCCGCCGTCGGAACGTGGACCCAGATGCCGGGAAGCGAAACACCATGATTCGCCGGAGGCCCCTCCTGTCCGCGGTCGTTGCTGTCCTTTGCTTCGCCGCGGCGGCAGCCATCTGGTTCGTTTCCGACGCGCACGGTCACGGACTCGCCACGGGAGATCGCCGCGCGATCATCGGCCTGTCGTTGGCCGGCGCACTCTCGATCATCGCGGCCCTCTGGAGGCCTTCGGGGCGGCCAGAGTAGCCCGGTCGAGGCGTCAGCGTCGGGCCCTGACCAACTCGATGAGGGCCCGACCCACCTCGTCGTTGCGGATGATCCCCCCGAAGCGCTCCGCGCCGGGTCCGGACGCGAAGATGGGGATGAGGACACCGGTATGGGCGCCGGACGCGTACTGCATCACGACCTCGCGCCGTTGGTCGTAGGTGAGGCTGATCCCACCGGTCTCGTGGTCTCCGGTAACGAGCACGAGCGTCTGGGGATGATCGGCTTGGTACTCGAGCGCGAGCCGGACGGCTCCGTCGAAGTCGAGCATCTCTCGGATGACGACCTCCGCGGGCGCGTTGGCGTGGGCTTGGGTGTCGGACTCCTCGTTCTCGATCATGAGGAAGAACCCGTTGGGATTGCGGCCGAGGATGCGGAGGGCGGCCGTGGTCATATCGTGAAGCGCGGCTCCGCGCGCCGACACGACCCCCATGTCCCCCTCGGCGAAGAGGCCGAGCAGCCTGTCGACCGAAGCGAGGTCCAGCCTACGTAGCTCGTCGATACTCTCCACGTAGGTGTACTTCTGTCTCACTTCCGCCAGGAGGTCGATGGCGTCGGGTTGTGCACCAGCACGGAATGCTGCCCTGCCGCCCCCCATGAGCACATCGATCCCTTTCGTCGACATCTGACGAGCGATGATTCCCGAGTCGCTGCGACGGACCCGATGGGCCCCGAACGCTGCCGGCGTGGCGTCGACGATCGCCGTGGTCGTCATCAGGCCGGTACTCATCCCGCGTTCCATCGCGGCTTCGAGGACCGTCTCACGCGGAAGGCTGTCAGGTCCGACGCCCACCATCCCCATTCGAGAACGAACCCCCGTGGCGTATGCGGTGGCGGTTGGCGCGCTTCCGGAAACCGTGTGGTCGAAGCCCCGCGTGTCGATCAGCCCGACGGTCTTCATCTGTCGGACCGCCAGCTCTTCGTCGGCGAAGGCGGCGAGTGTCCAGTGGGCCGGGCCCGCCCCATCCGCGATCAGGAAGATGATACTCTGGGGGACGGCGCCGGGGGGCGAGGGCGAGGACCCGACGCGGGGAGAGCATGCGGAGAGCATCAGGAGCAGCGGCGGCAGCAGCGCCAAGGGGCTCACGTGGCCTGGGAGCGTCAGCGTTCGGATCATGGGCGAGACGAGGTGTCTTGTTGGATGCCGAGGGCGCAGGAAAGCGAACGGCATGGGGTGGTGGTGTCGAGGGTCCACCGTAGGACTCGGGCGAGATCTCCCTTAGGATCGTGGCTGGACAGGAGAGCGAGGCTCCGGGCCTCACGGTCTTACAGAAAGGAGCAAGCGCGTGCGCGTCAGTGGATTCACCATCGTCCGAAACGGAGTGCGCTTCGCCTACCCGTTCGAAGAGAGTATCCGCTCTCTGCTCCCGCTCGTAGATGAACTGCACGTCGGAGTCGGTCGGTCGGACGACGACACCTTGATGCGGGTTCGGGCGATCGACTCGCCCAAGATGCGTGTCTTCGAAACCGAGTGGGATCTGTCACAGCGTGCCGGGGGCAGGTTGCTCGCGGATCAGACCAACCTGGCACTCGCGCGGTGCGCTGGCGACTGGTGCTTCTACCTCCAAGCCGACGAGGTGCTGCACGAGGACGACTACGAGGCGATCGAAGCCACGATGCGTCGGCACCTGCGCAACGAACGGGTCTTGGGCCTCTGGTTCGATTATCTGCATTTCATGGGCGACTACGACATCCGAAACGCGCTCGGATACCTGACTTCGGTCCGCATCGTACGACCCGGCCACGGGCTCCGCTCCATCCGGGACGCGTCGAAGTTCGGTTGGTCGGATGCGCGGCCGCTTCGGGAGCGGCGTCCGGGGGGAGGCACTCGACACGTTCCGGCGCGCGTCTTCCACTACGGATACGTCCGGCCGCCGCGCTCCATGGCCGACAAGGACGCGTGGGGGCGGCGGCTCTACGACGAAGGGGAGCTCGGCGACGCACCCGCACGCGAGGAGCTGTCGGACTGGCAATACAAGTTCGGTGCCTGCGTGCCGTACCGTGGCTCGCACCCCGCGGTGATGGCCGACCGCATCGCATCCAAGGACTGGGAGACGCCACCCTTCGAGCCGACCCCGCTCTGGCGGAACCGGACCTTCCTCGTCGGGAGGCTGAGGAAAGCCGGCCTCTGGCCGAAGCAGAGACGCTGATCGGACGGGTGAACACGTCATCCCATCTCGATCATCCCGTGGGCGCAGGCGCTCCTTTCAGTTCGAAAAACGCGGAGGATGCCGCCGGTGGAAGTCGGTGGCGTCTTGGTACGCCCTGGCGATCCGGAGCACGGTGGCCTCGTCGTAGAGCCGTCCGATGACCGTGAAGGAGCTCGGCGAGTCGGGATCCACGAATCCGTTCGGCAACGAGATCGCCGGATGGCCGGTCAGGTTCGTGATCAGCGAGTTGTCCCCCCGCTGCGACGGGGCGAGGTACGCGTCGACCCGCGTCAGGATCTGCGCCATGTCCTGCCCCAGCTGCGTGCGAATTCGGTTGGCCTGGATGTACTCGGCAGCGGGAATGAAACGCGCCGTACGAAGGACGTTGGGCCAGGCGTCGGCCATCTGGCGGGGCAGACGGTCGTCCAGATTCTCGATGGTGAGGCGATCGAACGACGCGGCGGCTTCCGCCCCCAGGATCAGACTGAGCCCACCGACCGGACGGTCCGGTAGCTCGATCGGCACGAGGCGCGCGCCGAGGGACCGGAACACGTCGAGCGCTGCGCGGTCCAGCTCGGCTGCCGGGTCGTCGCCCTCGAAATCGGCGGCCGTGTATCCGAGGGTGAGTCCAGACCAGTCGATGCCCGGCGTGTAGTCGAACGGCGCGTCGACGGCGCTGGGATCGATCCCGTCGGCGCCACGGATCGCGTCCAGAACGATGCCGCAGTCCTCGGCTGCACGGCAGATGGGGCCGGCCTTGTCCATCGACCAACTGACCGCCATGCCACCCGCCCGACTGACCCGCCCGAAGGTGGGTCGAAGGCCCGTCACGCCGGTCCGGGTCGACGGAGAGACGATGGAGCCCCACGTCTCCGTGCCGATCGCGAAGGGGACCAGCCCGGCCGATACGCTGGCCGCGGATCCGGCCGAGGATCCGCTCGAGCCCTCGTCCAGGTTCCACGGATTGCGGGTCTGCTCCCCGAACCACACGTCTCCCCAGGCGAGCGCCCCCAGGCTCACCTTCGCGAGCAGCACGGCCCCGGCCGCCTCCAGCTTCTTCGCGACCGTCGCCGTTCCCTCCATCTGCTCGAAGCCTTCGGGCACGGCTCCCCACGTGGTCGGATGGCCCTCGAGGGCGAAGAGGTCTTTGAGGGCGTACGGAATCCCGTGCAGCGGCCCACGGTAGCGGCCCTCGGCGATCTCGCGGTCGGCGCGGGCCGCCTGGGCCATGGCGAGCTCGTCGAGGCGCGTCACGACGGCGTGGACGTCGCGATCGAAGCGCTCGACGCGGTCCAGGTACATGCGCGTAAGCTCGACCGAGCTGACCTGACGGGTCCGAATGAGCTCGGTCAACTCGGGGATCGTCCAGAAGGCGACGTCATCGAGGTCCGCGGGACGCTCGATGCCTCCCACGTGGGTCCAGGTCGGGCCCGCGTCGGTCTCCGGAGGGGACCAGGAGAGCGGTCCGGGCTGGAAGAGCAGGGCCGGCATCACCGACTGGTTGGGCGCGACGCTCCGGATCTGTGCATAACTGTCGCGCAGGGCCGCCAGGTCCTGGAAGAACTGCTGCCTCTCGATCAGCAGGCGCCGCTCCGCCGGCGTGAAGCGGAGGCCCAGGATCTCCTCGGCCTGGCGGATGGCGTCTTCGGTCAGCGGGGCTTGGGCCGACACGGGTGCGGGTGATCCGATCCAGCGCGCTCCGAGCACGATCGATGCGAGCACTGCGAAGAAGAGGAATGGGGGCGGAATCCGCATGGGCCGCGCTCCGGCTGCCTGGTG
>Ga0224512_10004143_pt1 | contig 12411 bp, 12 predicted proteins | sample SF_May12_sed_USG_4_FD_169103 | JGI IMG/M metagenome (GOLD analysis project Ga0224512, IMG submission 169103) | Sediment microbial communities from San Francisco Bay, California, United States - SF_May12_sed_USGS_13 | ecosystem: Environmental > Aquatic > Marine > Sediment | place: USA... | reverse complement strand
GGTACCGGGATAACGACGTCGGCCTCGACATGGGATTCGCGGGCGAGTTCCGCGCCGATCCTCTTGCGCACCGCGTAGACCGACTTGCCCTCGACCCGGCTGTCCGGGCGCGCGAAGTAAATGTACTCGAAAATGCAGAAGCGCGGTCTGCTGCGCAGGCCGTGTCGGTGGCTGTGCACGCCGGCCTCATCGATCAGCACCAGTTCACCCGGCTCGATGTCGCGCACGAACTCGGCCCCGATGATATCGAAGGCGCAACTCTCTGACGCGAGAATCCAGGCGCCGTCCAGCTGGCCGAGCTGCAAGGGGCGCACGCCCAGCTGGTCGCGCACGCCGATCAGCCCCTCTTTGGTCAAGAGGATCAGCGAGTATGCGCCCTCGACCTGCCGTAGCGCCGCCTTGACCCGGTCCAGCATACCGCCATGGCCCGTTGCGATCAGATGATTGAGCACCTCCGTGTCCGTCGTCGACTGGAATATGGAGCCGTGGCGGATCAGATCCTGGCGCAACGTGCGGGCGTTGGTCAGGTTGCCATTGTGGGCGACCGCGATGCCGCCGAATTCGAACTCGGCGAACAACGGCTGCACGTTTCGCAGCAGCGGCTCGCCGGTCGTCGAATAACGGTTGTGTCCGACCGCCGCGGTCCCTTTGAGCTGTGCGATGACGTTGCTGTTGGCGAAGATTTCGCCGACCAGGCCGACCCCGCGATGGGCGTTGAACTGTCTACCATCGAAGGCGACGATGCCGGCGGCCTCCTGCCCGCGGTGCTGCAGCGCATGGAGGCCGAGCGCTGTGTGCGCGGCGGCGTCGGGATGGCCGTAAATGCCGAAGACCCCGCATTCCTCGCGCAGATGGTCGTCGTCGAAGGGACTGGTGGTCGGTGTCACGGCGGGTGTTCCCATCATTGATTGCTTTCGATCAAGCGTTGCATGTCGCTGCGCTGGTCGTCGCCATAGCCCGCCTCCGCGGCGGGTTCGTCTGCGGGCGACTCTGTCTCTTCCGGTGGCTGGGGTTGCGTGAGTTTGCGCAGGCGGTCCTCCGCCTCGATCGATTCGAGGGTTTCGCCGATCGCGTCCATCTTGTCCGTGGCAAGTCCCCTGACTGCGCTTTCAACATCCTCGACGGCGTCGTCGAACCCGTCCGCATCCGGTTCGATCCTCGTGAACGCGCCGGCCGGCAGCAACAGGACCAGGGCCTCGGCCCCCGACCTGATCAGTGGCAGCGTCTTGGCGTCGGCAATCTGCTCGGGAAAGTCGTTCTCATCCCAGAAGAGCGTTGCGCCGACATAGATCAGTGAGACCAGCACCATGCCGAGGACCAGGCCGAAAACGAACCCGAGCGCCCGGTCCAGATGGCCGAGCACACTGCCGCGGACGCGGCTTGAGATCATATGCGTGACAATTGTCAGGACGACCAGGGTCAGCACGAATACGGCGGTGGCCGCGACACCGTCACGAATCAGGCTGGAATCGAACAGTCCCTCCAGATACGGGCTGAGATGCGGAAAGCTGTAGAACGCCGTGAGCGCGGCGCCGCCCCAGCTGACGATGAGCAGCAGAAACTTGACCAGACCCATGGAGAACGCAAGGACCCCGGATATCAGCAGCACGCCTGCGACGACGATGTCGGCAATCACGCTTCGGCTCCTCCAAGCAGGGCGTCACGGGCCGCGGGGGCCTCATCTCCGAACATCATGACCAGATCGGCGATATCGCCGACATCGCGAACCTGCAAGGGGCCGGCGCGGCCGGCATTTCCGCCCAGCCGCGGGGCGATGGCCCGCAAGAAGCCCAGTTTGGCCGCTTCCTTCAGCCGCGCTTCTGTCTGCGCCACCGGGCGCACCTCCCCGGACAGCCCGATCTCGCCGAAGACCACGCTGTCCGCAGGCGCTGGCCGGCCGGTCAGCGACGAAACCAGCGCCGCCGCTACGGCCAGGTCGGCCGCCGGTTCCGAGATCCGCAATCCGCCCGCCACGTTCAGGTATACATCATTGCTGGAGAGATGAACCCCGGCCCGCGCCTCGAGGACCGCCAGCACCATGGCCAGGCGGCCGCTGTCCCATCCGATCACAGCGCGTCGCGGCGTGCCCAGGGCCGACGGGGCGACCAGCGCCTGGATTTCCACCAGCACCGGCCGCGAGCCCTCAAGCCCGGCGAACACCACGGCGCCCGAGACCGGCTCGTCCCGCTCCGACAGGAACAGCCGCGAAGGGTTCGGGACTTCGGCCAGCCCCTTTCCTGTCATTTCGAAGACCCCGATCTCGTCGGTCGGCCCGAAGCGGTTCTTGACCGCGCGCAGGATGCGGAACTGGTGGCCGCGCTCGCCCTCGAAATAGAGCACGGTATCGACCATGTGTTCGAGCACGCGCGGACCGGCGATCATGCCCTCCTTGGTGACATGGCCGACCAGCAGCACGGTGAAACCCCGGCGTTTGGCGGCGCGGATCAGTTCCTGCGCACAGGCCCGCACCTGGGCGACGGTTCCCGGCGCGGAGTCGAGCGCGTCGACATACATGGTCTGAATCGAATCGATAACCACCACATCGGGGGCATCGGGGCCGTTCAGGGTCGACAGGATGGTGGTCAGATCGGTTGCCGCGGCCAGCCCGACCGGCGCCTTGGCCACGCCCAGCCGTTCCGCCCGCATGCGCACCTGGTCGACCGACTCCTCGCCGGTAACGTAGGCCACGCGGGTCTCGGCGCCGAGCGCGGCTGCGACCTGCAGCAGCAGCGTCGACTTGCCGATACCGGGGTCGCCGCCGACCAGCAGCGCAGAACCCGGCACCAGTCCGCCGCCGGACACGCGGTCGAACTCGGCAATCCCGGTGCGCCGCCGCGCCACCTGCCCGGTCTCGCCGTCCAGCGCCACCAGGGCCAGCCGCCGCCCGTCGTCGCCGCGCTTGCCGCCCTTGCCGCCGATCGGGGCCGAATCGGCAATCTCCTCGACGATACTGTTCCATTCGCCGCAGGCATCGCAGCGTCCGCCCCAGCGCGAGTGGATCGCGCCACAGGCCTGGCAGACATATCGCGTGTTCTTGCGGGCCACTTCAGGCGTCCGTTTCGTGTTCTTCGGCCATGCGGATCAAGAGGCGCGCACCTCCATCCGGATCGGGCCCTCGGCCCGGCCATGGATGAACTGGTCGACGAAATCATTGCCCGAACGGTCGATCTCGCTTGTCGGACCGTTCCAGATGATTTCCCCCTTATACAACATAGCGATGCGATCGGCGATCTTTCGCGCGCTGGCCATATCGTGGGTGATCGACAGGGCGGTCGCACCCAGCTCGCGCACGCACTTGACGATCAGGTCGTTGATGACATCGGCCATGATCGGGTCCAGCCCGGTGGTCGGTTCGTCGAAGAAGATGATCTCGGGCTCCGTCGCGATGGCCCGGGCGAGGCCGACGCGCTTCTTCATGCCGCCCGACAACTCGGCCGGCCACAATTCTCCCACATTGGCCGACAACCCGACTGCGGCAAGTTTGGCGATCGCGATGTCCTTCGCCTGCATCCGGCCCATATTCTCACCCTGGACAAGCCCGAAGGCGACATTCTCCCAGACCCGCAGGCTGTCGAACAGGGCGCCGCCCTGAAACAGCATGCCGAATTTCCGGTTGACGGCCTCGCGGTCCGCCGCCGGCAGGCCGATGACCGGCGCGCCGTCGACCTCGATGACACCTTCTTCGGGCTCCAGCAGTCCGAGGATGCATTTCAGCAGCACCGACTTGCCGCTCCCGGACCCGCCGATAACCAGCACCGACTCGCCGACATCGACATCCAGGTCCAGACCGTCGAGGACCACGTTGCGGCCGAACCGCTTGCGCAGATTGCGCACGCGGATCTTGGGAGGGGCGGTCTCGACTGCGCTCATTTGCCGAAGAACATCTCGGTGATCAGGTAATTGGACACGAGGATCAGGATCGAGGCGGACACCACGGCGTTGGTCGTCGCCGCTCCGACTCCCTGGGCTCCGCCGCGGCTGTGGTAGCCGTTGTAACAGCCCAGCAACGCGACGATGAATCCGAAGCATGCCGCTTTCACCACACCGGACCAGACATCGAGAGCGGCGACGTTCTCCCAAGTGAATTTCAGGAAGATCGCCGGGTTGAAGCCCAGCTTGTAGGCGCTGACGAGATAACCGCCGAATACGCCGATGGTGTCGCCGACCAGGACCAGCAGCGGCAGCATCGTCAGGCCCGCAATGAGGCGCGGCGCGATCAGGTATTTGTGCGGGTTGGTGGACAGGGTGGTCAACGCGTCGATCTGCTCGGTCACGCGCATGGTGCCGATTTCCGCGGCCATGGCCGCGCCGATTCGGCCGGCCACCATCAGCCCCGTCAGGACGGGGCTGAGTTCGCGGGTCATCGACTGCACGACGATCCGCGGAATTACGCTCTCGGCCACTGCACGATCCAGGCCCGCGTAGCTCTGCAGGGCGAGAACCATGCCGGAAAAGAGCGTCGTCAGGCCGACCACCGGCAGCGAGTAATATCCGATGTCGATCAGCTGCCGGCCGATGAGCCGCGGGTATACGGGCGGCCGGACGCAGTGCGAAACGGATACGATGGCAAACAGGGCCAGCCGTCCGGTCGATTCGAGAAAACCCCGGAAGGCGCTGCCGATCGGTTGCAGGAAATTCACGCGCCGTCTCCACCGTTCACATAGTGGCGACGGTAGCGGCGACCCAGGCTGGTCAGGATTTCATAACCGATCGTGCCGGCCTCCGCGGCCAGCGCGTCCACATCGTGATGCGGTCCAATCAGATCCAACATGTCGCCGGGTCTGGCCTCCGGTGCCCGCGTTACGTCAAGGGTAATCAGGTCCATCGATACGCGGCCGATGATCGGGACGGGTATGTCACGGAAACGGGCCGTGCCGCGCCCGCTCAGACTCCGCAGATATCCGTCCGCATAACCCGCCGCCACGGTTGCCACGCGGGTGGGCCCGGCGAAGCGGTGCGTCGCACCATATCCAACGGTCTGGGGGGTGTCAACGTCGCGGATTTGAAGGATTTTAGCCTGAAGGCGAACGACCGGCGCCATCGGGTTCGGACGTCCCGGCTGCGGGTTCACGCCGTGCAGGCAGACGCCGGGACGGACCATATCGAAATGGTAATCCGGACCGAGAAATATCCCCGAAGAGGCGGCAAGACTGGCCGGCGCAGCGGGCAGGCGGGCAAGCGCCGCGGCGAAGGCGTCGCATTGCTGCCGGTTCATCGGATCGTCGGGCGCGTCGGCGCAGGCAAGGTGGCTCATGATGAGCGCCAACTGGACCCCGTCCAGGCGGGCGGGATCGTTTGCCAGGATATCCAGTTCCTGGGGCGGCAGACCGAGCCGCGCCATACCGGTATCAAGATGCAGCACCGCCGGGGCGCCGGGATTGTCGCGGCTCCAGTCGCGCCACGCGTCGACCTGGCCGAGGTCGTTGAGCACCGGAACCAGGCGCTGCGCTTTGAAATCGGCCGCCCTCCCGGCGATCAGGCCATTGAGGACGCCGATCACTGCGTCCGGGAGGAGAGCGCGCAACTCGATTCCTTCTGCGATCGTGGCGACGAAGAAAGTTCGGCAGCCCTGAGTTGTCAGGGTGCGAACCACGGGCTCCAGCCCAAGCCCGTAACCGTCGGCCTTGACCGCCGCCGCGGCTTCGGCCGGTGCCGCCAACTCCGCAAGCAGCCGGTAGTTTGCTGCGACTGCGCCGAGGTCGATGGTCAGAAGACCCGCCGGCGAGTCCGTCATTGACGCGCTCCCGCCTGCCGATCGCCCCGCATCAGAAATCGTCGCCGCCGCCGTGGTGCCGGTCCAGATCCGCGAATTTCGTCAGGCTGCCGTCGAAGAACAAGCTGATGGAGCCGACCGGGCCGTGGCGCTGCTTGGCGATAATCACGCTGGCGGTGTTGCGCGCATCGGCCATGCGCTCCTGCCAGTTGGCGTGGCGATCCTCGAACTTGTCTGCCTTGTCGTCGACGCCGCGAATCGGCTCCGCCTTTTCCAGGTAATATTCTTCGCGGAAGATGAACATGACAACGTCAGCATCCTGCTCGATCGAACCCGATTCGCGCAGGTCGGCGAGTTGCGGGCGCTTGTCCTCGCGTTGCTCGACGGCGCGGCTCAACTGCGACAGCGCGACCACCGGCACCGATAGTTCCTTGGCCAGGGTCTTCAGGCCGCGGGTGATCTCGGAAATTTCCTGCACGCGGTTCTCGCTGCGACGGGTGGATGAAGGTTGCAGCAGCTGCAGGTAGTCGACGACGATCAGGTCGAGCCCGTTCTGGCGTTTCAGCCGCCGCGCCCTTGTGCGCATGGTCGAGACCGTGATCGCCGGGGTGTCGTCGATAAACAGCGACACCCGGCTCATTTCCTGGCTCGCGACGGCAAATGCCTGGAACTCGTCGTTGCTGATCTCACCGCGCCGGATCTTGTCCGATGGAATCGCCGATTCCTGAGACAGGATGCGGGTGGCCAGCTGTTCGGACGACATTTCCAGCGAGAAGAACAGCACGCGGTGCGTCCCCGCCTGATCGTGCTCGCCTATGGCCGGCTTGTTCGTGCGCGCCGCGTTGTAGGCAATGTTCGTTGCAAGCGCGGTCTTGCCCATCGAGGGCCGGCCGGCGATGATGAGCAAATCTGACGGGTGCAGGCCTCCGAGCCGCCGGTCGAGATCCTTCAGCCCCGTCGTCACGCCAACGACGTGGCCTTCCCTCTTGAATGCCTGTTCCGCCTCGTCCACGGCGACCAGCGAAGCGTGTTTCAGCGAAACAATGCCGCGTTCGGTCTCGCCGACGGTCGCAAGGTCGTAGAGCCGCTGTTCCGCGTCCTCGATCTGGTCGGTCGCCTCTTTGTCGAGGTCGTGGCGGTAGGCCTCGTTGACGACGTCCTCGCCGAGGCCGGTTAGCTGGCGGCGCAGATACATGTCGTGGATCGTGCGGGCGTAATCGATGACGTTGACGACGCTGACCACCGATGCCGCAAGGTCGAACAGGTACTGGCCGCCGCCGACCTGCGCCAGCCCCTCGTCCTTTTCAAAGAAATGCCGAAGCGTCAGCGGGCTCGCCGCCTGGCCGCGCTCGATCAGCCGCGCCGCGGCCTCGTAAATGCGGCCGTGCACGGGTTCAAAGAAATGCCCCGGCTCGATGATTTCTGAGACTTTTTCGAAAGCGCGATTGTTGGTCAGAACGGCTCCGAGGAGCGCCGCCTCGATTTCGGCATTATGCGGCGGCGTGCGATAGGCAGGCGCGTCGCCGTCCTCGTCGCGCAGCGGCGTGACGGTGTTGTCGGGTGCTGTTGTTGTCATGGCCGGGCAAGACTACACCCGCCGTGCTTCGGGTGTAACCATTCTATGGACATTCAATAGAAGGATATCGGGGATAACTCCGCAAAGCCATGCGGTGCCGGGGACTCAGGCCTTGTCCTCGGCTTCCTCCGGCGCGTCGGCGTCGGCTGCCTCTCCTTCTGCTGCCTCCGACTCGGCATCGGCCGCCTCCGGCGAGGCTTCGATGGATGCCTCCTCCTGTCCCGTGGCTTCCGTCAGGGTTTCGGTGAGATCCTCGGGCGGCGGGCTTTCGAAAAGCGCCGCTGCGGCCGCCGCGGCCTCGGCCGCAGCTGCAGCCTCCTCTTCCTCGGCGCTGCTCACGACGCGGCCGGTCTCCGCCTGGCGGGCAGCCTCCTCTTCCGAGCGGGCGACGTTGACGACGACGGTAACGCTGACTTCCGGATGCAGCGCGATCCGCATGTCATGCAGGCCGAGCAACTTGATCGGATGATCCATCACGACCTGACTGCGATCGATGGTCACGCCGCCGTCGGTGACTCCGGTCGAGATGTCGCGGGCCGTCACGGATCCATACAGCTGGCCGCCGTCGCCGGCGCTGCGGATCATGACGACTTTCATGCCGTCGAGCTGAGCCGCGATCTTCTCGGCCTCTTCGCGGCGTTTCAGGTTCTCCGCCTCGAGCTGCTTCTTCTGGCCCTCGAATGACGCCAGGTTGTCCTTCGTGGCCCGCAGCGCCTTCTTGCGCGGCAGCAGATAATTGCGGGCGAAGCCGGGCTTGACGGCCACGATATCACCCATCTGGCCCAGTTTTTCGACGCGCTCGAGCAAAATAACGTCCATCTTCCAATCCTCCTGTGCTCCCGCGGGAGCCAAATCGGTCATTCGTTTAGCGGCAAACTCTCAAGAACGCAATGCCACGCTAAACTTTGTCTTCGGTATTCATGCGCCGGCGCAGGCCGATGATCTGTTCGACGAGACCCAGAAGCACCAGCACGATGGCGACCCATCCAAGGACGACCAGGGTCACGTAGAACACGGCCAGCAGCATGGCGCCGCCGCCGGTCCTGCGTGCCAGTACGTGAACCACCGACAGGCCCTGCAGGAAAAACGGCACCGCCGCGATGATCACAAGGTTGCGCGCGAAATATTCGAACTCGCCGCCCACCACGAGCGCAGCGAGTGCGGCCACGGCGCCGGCGATGGCGATCCAGCCCGGCAGTTCGAGCGCGCCGAGATCCGGCGCTGGCCGGACGGCCCGGTTTGCAGCCGACAGCAACCCTTGGGCCAGGGCGCCATTGGCGACCTGAACCAGCATCAGGAAGGCGACCGCCGTGCCAGGCAGGATCGGGTGCAAAAGCCCGATGAACAGCTCCCGGTCGTCGTCGGGAACCTCCATCCATGCCGCCAGCTGTGTCAGCATCTCCCGGACCGTCCCGGACAGGCCGGCCGGCTGCGAGGCCAGCAGGATGCAAAGCAGGATGTAGGTCACCGCCCCGATTCCGCAGAGCCACCCTGCGAGGGCGCCCGGTGGGTACCACTCGATCCGGCCCTCTTCGTTGCTGCGAGACAGCATCGCCTGGCGGCCCAGTATTGCCGTCGGCGCCGCCGCAACGACGGCGTAGCCAAGGCCTGCCGGCAAGCCCCCCGCCAGCGCCACCGGAACCGAGCCGGCAACAGCCGCAACGATACTGGCGGATCCGCCGAGCCCCAAGGCGGCCGCGAACAACGGCGCCGGCGACAGATATACCAGCATGAAGCCCGCATAGGAGCCGCCAAGGCCGGCCATTACGCCGATCAGGAACGCCGCCGCGCTGGCCAGCCCGGCGCTGCCCGCCACAAGCCAGAAGCGATACATGAGCCACGTCCCGCGGCCTTGGCCGCGGGTCCCGGTTGCCGTTACTGAACGAGGTAGGGCAGCAGGGCCAGAAATCGCGCCCGCTTGATGGCGCGCGACAGCTCGCGCTGCTTTTTCGTCGACACGGCAGTGATACGGCTGGGAACGATCTTTCCGCGTTCGGATGTGAATCGTAGCAGGAGCTTCACATCCTTATAGTCGATCTCCGGCGCGTTGGGCCCGGTGAAGGGGCACGTCTTGCGGCGCCGAAAGAACGGGCGCCGTCCACCACCTGCGGCGCGCGGTGCGGGGCTGTCGGCAGTCATTTCTCGTCTCCTTCCGGAACCTTGCGATCCTTGGCGGATCTGTCGGAGCGGGGCGGCCGCTCGTCGTCGCGCCGCGGCCGCTCATCGTCGCGCCGTGCGCGTTCGCGGTCGCCGCGCCCCTGCATGACGACCGACGGTCCTTCTGGCGCGGCTTCGAGGCGCACGGTCAGATGGCGCAGGACATCCTCGTTGAGGCGCATCTGGCGCTCCATCTCGCGCACCGCATCCGACGGGGCCTCGATATTGAACAGCACGTAATGGCCCTTCCGGTTCTTCTTGATCCGGTAGGACAGGGTCTTCAGGCCCCAGTACTCGCGGCGATGAATGGTCCCGCCGCCGCCGCTTATCACCTCGGCGAACGTGTCGGCCAGCGCATCGACCTGCGCGGCGGACACCTCCTGCCGGGTAATGAAAACATTCTCGTAGTATGGCATAAGTCGTGTGACTCCCTTTGGCTGATTGCGATCCGGCGTCGGCGCAGCCTGTCTGCGACCGAACGGCCCGGACCAAGCCGGCCCCATCGTCACCCGGGACCGGCAAGGAGTAATGAAGGGGCGCAATATACACGTTTCGCCGCATCGGGAAAGGAGAAAATCAGGCTTTGTCCGGCGGCTCACGAGGGTCGCGGATGCGCGGCGTCTGCGGCTATTGCTGCTGCTCTTGCTGCTCCCGGCGCGCCTTGTGGCGCTGCTCTCTCCGGATCTTGCGCCAGTTGCGAACGTTGCGCTCGTGCTCGGCAAGGGTCGCGGCAAAGACGTGCCCGCCGGTTCCGTCTGCAACGAAATAAAGCTCTTTCGATTCGATGGGGTTCAGCACCGCCGCCAGCGATGCACGGCCGGGATTGCAGATCGGGCCCGGCGGCAGGCCGGCGACCCGGTAGGTATTGTAAGGGCTGTCGATCTCAAGGTCTTTCAGCAGCAGTTCGCGGTCGAGCCGTCCCTTGCCGTCGCTCAGCGCATAAATCACCGTCGGATCGGACTGCAGTCTCATGCGTTTGCGCAGGCGGTTGACGAAGACCGCCGCGACGCGGGGCCTCTCCTCGGCGATGCCGGTTTCCCTTTCGACGATCGAGGCGAGGATGACGGCCTCCTCCGGGGTCTTGATCGGCAGGTCGTCTGCGCGGCCGGCCCACAGTTCCGCCAGCGTTCGGGTCATCGACTCCTGCATATGCACGACGATCTCCGTCCGATCCTGGTCGCGGGTGAACGCATACGTTTCCGGCAAGATCGAGCCTTCGGCGGGAATATCCGCCATGCCCGTCAGCGGACTAGCCGCGTTAAGCAGCGCAATTGCCTCGTAGCTCGTCAGACCCTCCGGAATGGTGACCCGATGTAGGACTGTCCTGCCGGCGACCAGCAGGTCGAAAATCTGCGCCATGCTCGCACCCGACCGAAATTCGTACTCGCCGGCGCGCAGTTTCATCTCGGCCCTGCGGGAGCGGACATAGAGCCGGAACAGCAAGCTGCTCGTGATGATCCCGGTCTCTTCCAGGTCCGCGGCGATCCGGTTGACCCCGGCCCCGCTCGGCACGATGTGGACGCGGTCCTCGGCCAGCGGCCCGGGTGCCCCGATCCGCTGAAGCGCCCACGCGACCGTGCCAGCGGCCACGGCACTGGCCACAAGAACAACGGCCAGAACCGCGATGAAAACCTTGGATTTCAGAAATGCAGGCACGTCGCAGTGCGCGCGACCCGTGGCCGCCTCCTCAGTCGAACGCCGATACGATCAGCGATGCGTTGGTGCCGCCGAAACCGAACGAGTTGGACAGCACCGAGCGGACCCGCCGTTCCTTGGCCTTCAGCGGCACAAGATCGATATCGCAACCCGCCGACGGGTTTTCCAGATTGAGTGTCGGCGGCACGATCCCGGTTTCCAGCGCCTTGATCGCGAAAATCGCCTCAACTGCGCCCGCTGCACCCAACAAATGCCCGATCGCCGACTTGGTCGACGACATCGAGAGCTTGTAGGCGGCATCGCCGAACAGCCGTTTGACGGCCCTCAGCTCGATCTCGTCGCCAACCGGCGTCGAGGTGCCGTGCGCATTGATATAGTCGATATCCTCGGGATTGGCGCCAGCGCGCTTCAGGGCCGCCTGCATCGCACGGTAGCCGCCACTGCCATCCTCCGGCGGACTCGTCACGTGGTAGGCGTCGCCGGACAGGCCGTATCCGGTCACCTCGCAGTAGATTCTGGCGCCGCGCTTCTTTGCGTGCTCCAGGTCCTCGAGGACGACAATGCCGGCGCCTTCGCCCATAACGAACCCGTCGCGCCCCACATCCCACGGGCGCGAGGCCTTCTCGGGCGTGTCATTGTAGCCGGACGACAGCGCCTTGGCCGCGCAGAAACCGGCAAAGCCGATCGCACAGATCGCCGCCTCGGCGCCGCCTGCGACCATCACGTCTGCATCCTCCCACATGATCAGGCGCGCGGCATCGCCGATCGCGTGGGTGCCGGTCGCGCAGGCTGTAACGATGGAATGATTGGGGCCTGTCAGCCCATGGCGGATCGACACCTGCCCGGCCACCAGGTTGATGAGGTTCGCCGGGATGAAGAACGGGCTGATCCGCCGGGGGCCGCGCTCATGCAATGTGACCGAGCCTTCCGAGATGCCCGGAAGTCCACCGATCCCGGAGCCGATCAGCACCCCGGTCCGGTGCCGGTCGGCTTCCCGTTCCGGATGCCAGTCCGCGTCCTCCAGCGCCATCTCCGCCGCGGCGATGCCATAGGCGATAAACGGGTCCATCTTGCGCTGGTCCTTGGGCAGGACCCAGTCGTCGGCATTCCAGTTCCCGTCTGCCTTGCTGCCGGGCGGCAGTTGTCCCGCGATCCGCGACGGCATCGCCGACGCGTCGAACCGGTCGATGTCAACGATACCCGAGTCCCCGGCGATCAGCCGGCCCCAGACATGGTCGACTCCGAGTCCCAGCGGGCTCACGATTCCGAGCCCGGTGACGACGACGCGTCTCATGTGCCTACTCCAGAT
>Ga0224512_10004141_pt1 | contig 12417 bp, 35 predicted proteins | sample SF_May12_sed_USG_4_FD_169103 | JGI IMG/M metagenome (GOLD analysis project Ga0224512, IMG submission 169103) | Sediment microbial communities from San Francisco Bay, California, United States - SF_May12_sed_USGS_13 | ecosystem: Environmental > Aquatic > Marine > Sediment | place: USA... | reverse complement strand
GCAGGCCTAGAGTCTTACTTCTGGCACGGGGTTATGCCTGAAGGGGCTTCACTTGGGTCAGGGCTTAGTGTGCGGATTCATTGGTGGGCCGCAACAGCAACCACTGGCAATGTTCGGTGGGAAATATCTTTTCTGAGGTTGACCGACGACGTTGACACAGCATCGTTTGATACGGTAACAGAGGTTCAGAGCGCTACGAACGCCACCAACGGCCAGGAGACAAACAGCACTGTGACATGTACCACCATAGACGGTGTTACCGCAGGCGATGGGTACATCATGAAGATAAAACGTATTACAGCATCTGGCGGTGAAATGGCCGGTATTGCTCAGTTATTCTTTGTCGAGGTCAGGAGCGCTGCTTAGTGGCATATTCCTTCAACGGTAGCAATCAGTGGTTCCAAACAAATAATGCAGACGGTAGCGGGATCAATGATTGGCCGTTTACCATGTTTGGTTGGCTGAAATGGGATTCTGCAACAGCATCGTCCATAGCGTTCATATATCTACAGGGTAGCAATCCATGGAGCGGGTTGGTGGTTGGGGTTGATCGTGTGGCCGCTGGGAACCCGTTGTTCTTTAATAAATTCGGCGCTGCGACTACTCTTACGTCTTCGGGAACGTCAGCGGATACCTGGTATACGATAGGCGGTAGGTGCTCTAGCAACACTCACATGGAAGTGGTGTTAGACGGAACTTCAACTACAGGGTCAACAAGTTCTATCGGGTTCCCGTTTGCCGGTCTTGACCCTACATCGGGTATGGTAGGTGGACGATCTATAACCACTCCACCATCGTTTGAGACCCCCGCGTTTACAGGTTCTATAGCCTGTTGCTGCATGTGGAATGCAGTGTTAACTGACCGGGATTTTGTTTCTCTACGCAAGGGGCTTTCACCTAGAAAGGTTAGGCCAGATAAGCTTAAGTTCTACTCTCCGCTCATAAACTTTCATTGGGTGAGTATCGCTGGCCCTAGGCTTGATTCGCGTGAGTGGAATCGATCGTCGTTCACCGGTACGCCAGGGGCAAATCCGCCAACAGTTGTTAGAGGCCCGCCAATAAGGGGCATTTGAATGACAAAGCATAAATTCGGAGTCGAGAGTGGTCCAATGGGGCTTGATCGTAGAAAGGTACGAGATAGTGATGATGGGACCATTTACATTACCAGAACATTGCCATTGCAATGGGTTATTGGAACGTGTGTAGCTATTATTTCCAGTGGTGCTGGATTTGTTTACACAATCAATAGCAAGATAGAGGCAACAATAGTCGAACAGAAGATACAAACAATAGCAATTAAGGCTCAAACTTCTGAGTTACAAGCGCAGCGGAATCAAAATGCTGAATTCCAAACTTCTGTTATTAGAAACTCTACTGCCGTATCGTTGTTAGAGCAGAGGTTGAACTTAGGAGAGATTAGGCTTAACCGTTTTGAGAGTCATTTATCTGACCATGAGAAGCGGGTCATGAAAAAGAATATAAGTGATTGATGACGTCATAAATTCAGATCGCCGTATAGTGACAAGAAACAGCGGAGATCGGCGAAAAACAGAAAGAACTACGATAGCGGCTCAGATAATAAATAGACTTACTGTTTTAGAGAAGAGCCACGATAATCTTTTCCGGCGTATCAATGAGGCTGAATATACGGTTGTTCAGACTGTCAAACGGTACAGAACTGACCACGAGACAGACTGGAGTTCATTGCACTCCATGAAAGATACGCTACAAGATGCAGAGATTGGGCTAAAAACTCTTGGCGTGCTTGGATTGATAGTAAAGTGGTGCTTCATAATTGGAACTGTTCTTATATCGTCAGCAGGAATACACTGGCTATACAAAAACGGCGTCTATCTAATGCCCTAAGCATGTGCACTACGTCATTATCAAACCAGGGTCCGGAGGGGTTTACGCTATGTTGGGTGATCGCGTAATCACTCTACCTACTGGACATCAGTTTGCCGTGGTGTTGCCGGAGCTGGTCGATGCGACTGAATTGCATGAACACAAGATATGCCCTCAAGGCTTCAACACCTACATCAGTCCGGACCTTGTATGCGCCAGGGCGTACTTCCTGCTCAAGAATAGGGTCAGGCACCAGATATTCGGCCCTATGGGGCAGTGTTATAGGTCTGATGGCAAGACCTTGTGGGAGGAATGATGACTGTTCTTACTGAGCACTTCACGGTAGAGGAATTTGAGGATAGCGACACTGCTGCTAGGCTCCGTATTGATAACTCTGTGCCAGAAGAGCTTATGAAGAATCTTCTGGCAACTGCCAAGATGCTCGAGAAGATACGTGAACACTTGAGCTTTTCTATTGATGGCGAGGTGCCAATTAGAATTACTAGTGGGTTTAGGTGTTACAAACTAAATAGAACAATTGGTGGTAGTAGAAACAGTCACCACATGAGCGCTCATGCTGCTGATTGGGTAGCGCCAGGTTATGGAAGCCCTTATCAAATCTGCACTAAGTTGGAATTCCGCATGGAAGAATTAGGTATTGGTCAGCTTATACATGAATATGGCAGGTGGGTGCACACGTCCATCTTGGCACCTAGTACGGATCGCAATCGTGTGCTCACAGCAACGTCATCAGGCTATAAGCATGGCGTGCAATTTGCATAGGGATTTAACATGTGGAACCTGCTGATTCCTGCTGTCTCTGGGCTAATAGAAAAGCTAGTACCTGACCCAAAAACTGCTGCTGATGCCAAGCTCAAGATGCTTGAAATGGCGCAGCGTGGAGAGCTAGCAGAGCTGGATGCTCAGATGCGCTTGGCGCTTGGTCAGATAGAGATCAACAAGATCGAGGCTGCAGCCCCCGGCCTATTCAAAGGCGGCTGGAGGCCTATGACTGGATGGCTATGCACAGCAGGGCTAGGCTATCAATTCCTTCTACAGCCTATATTGCCGTGGGCTGTGGCGCTCTTCTACGATGGTGATGTTCCACCGCTACCGCCTATAGACCTAGCAGCGCTCCTGACGCTGTTGGGGGCCTTGCTTGGTGTTGGCACTATGCGGCACAAAGAACGCTTAGAGGGTAAGGCGTAGTCATCGTGGGCTACGTCTAACTGAGGCTACAGCTGTTGGCGCGGCTCACTATCGGCCGCTGTAATTTCGTCCATGCTACGCCTTGGCATCAATGACACGTTGGATAAAGTTTTTTCGCTGTTCTTGCGTCATCGTGTCTCGCAGCAATTTTCTGGCCTCGTGGGCCGCGCTACGTAGCAAGCCGGATCGATCCGAGTCTGGCTCGTTGTTAACTGTCCAAAGGTGAGCGTATGCCAGGCCGACCACTTCGCGCAACGTATCAAGATCACGCACCATGGCTAATCGCGCGGCAGCATCCTCCGCTGCCTCGGCGCGATGCTGCCCCTCGAAGCGCATGTTGCGGCCAGCGGGAACAGCTTGTTCTTCGGTATTCATCAATAACCTCCTTAGCGTTGACTTTGTCGTGGGCTACGTCTAACTGAGGCTACGCTTGTAATAAGTTCAAGCTGTGCCTCTAGCCGGATAACGCGACCCGTTAAATCTTCTATCTTGAGCTGTTGGCGCTTTGCGACGTCGCTGTAACCGGTAACCTTGCCCTCCAGCTTAATCATGGTTGCAACGGCGTCTAGCACTCGTTCTAGGATAGCCATTAGGCGACCTTAGCTTTACTGGCGGTCGGTTTTTCTTCCATAGCCGCTATGCGGTTCTCGCTCGATGCTATTGCGGCTAGCGATTCATCTATGGCTGTGCTTGTTCTGTTGCATGATGCAACGATAAGCTGTTCAGCGGCCTCGAGTTCTCTCTCTAGACTTTCAATAGTAGCCTCATGCTGCCGTACTAGGGCAATTGCTGCTGCTTCTGCCTCAGCTAGTCGGCAAATCTCCAGCACAAGACGTTTGTTCTCCTGGTTAATGAGTTCCATATCTACCCCATATACTTTTAATCACGCTGCGTCCCACAAATCAGGCCTATTATTCTTAATCCATCCCAACAGGTCAAGAAGATCAACCGCAGTACTGTCATAGCCACCCTGGTTTATAGCTGTTATGGCTAGACGGCCATTGGTACATAAAGTAATGGCAACTGGGAGTCGTTCTGCGTATTCGCGCACTCCATCCATTTCTTCGTCGTAATAAGGCATTACTTCTAACTCATATCCAAATAACAAGAATCAGTAACAGCGGCAACGTAGCTCTGCACGGCACCAAACGTTAAGGCCACCCACTGCACGCCAGGAAAGCGCCTAGCTTTTAGCCACCGTGTAAATTCAACACGCCTTTTATACAGTTCCTCACTGTTGGCGGTCACACCTAGGTAGCCATCAGGGCAAATCAATAGTGTGCGCAGATGCGTCTTGCCGTCAGCGTGCTTACTAAGCCCAGGACCAGCAACTGTTAGCTCGCTTTCAATAGCCCTAGCAACAATCTTGTCAATGGTCTCTGCGCACTTACTTGTAATCACCACAACATCGTGCTGCATGCCTACCATGCGGCTGTGCCTGCGCTTGCCGTCTGAGCCTGGTTTGAATATGTCAGGGCTTTTCATTGCTATTTTTCTTTTTCCGTTCGCTAATAAACTCCGGCAACAACAACACAACTATCAGGACAGACACTACTATGCTGGCCCCGATAAGCGATCCCAAAAGGAAGATTAGTTGGTTGAAAGATGAGTCAAGCACAGTTTTTGTCCTGATTTATAAAATAGTCTAACCACCGTTTAGCCCACGCAACAGTTTCGTCAGTTGCTTCGTATTTATGATATGGGTCAGGAAGAAGGCGCGTATCTACAATGCTAGCCAAGTCGTCCAATATCTCGGCCAGCTTTCCCGAATCGTTATCTATTGAAGCGTCATCATTGTCAACAATAGCTATGCTCTGACCTGGGTATAGCCAGCAACTTGCCGTCTGCCATCTACGCTCTCCTTCTTTTCCTTCGTATTTGGTTAGTATGTCTATTGCCATCATTTCCCTTTTCTTGGTTAGGCCTGGCGTTACTATTTATCCACGATTATTCTGGCTTGGATAATCCGCGCCAAAGATTTGGCGCGGATCCTTGATGGAACGGGGCATGATCCCTAAGGGCATAAGCTAGTGCTGGGGTGTTTGCTCCTGCGCCCCATAGTGGCGGCCAAGATGGTTTGTGACCATGAAAATACTTGTACTCAACCCATCCTGAAAAGTCTGGATATGGGTTAGCAAAGTAGACTTCCCACACTCCAGCGCAAGGTGGATTTCCAGTGTGCCAGGGTGTTACATTTCCATATCTCACTGTTCCCATGTAGTGTCTCCAATATCAACATTACGTTGAATGGCTGTAGCCCGTAGGAAGTCGATCCACTCGCTGAACAAGTCTTTTGGCATCCTGCTTGTTTTCTGACCTAGCATCACAACCCCACCTTCAAGACCGGCAGCTATCCTGACCGATTCCCTCAGGAATGCCGCAGTCAAGATGTCCTTCCATTCTTCCTCGGAGAGCATGGTAAGTTGACCATTGACCGGCCACTTCAATTGCTCAGAGAAAGCTCTAAGGATGGGCCACTGAGCCGCGTTCTGGTCTGTTGTACGCTCCTGGTGTGATAGCGTGAGCGTCATAGCCTTGCCGCCTTCTAGGACGGTCTTGGCTATCCTCCAGAGCTTCTGGAAAGACTCATGCGCCTGTTTGGGCGCGGTTAGCTCTTCTGTGTATTTGTCCATTAGTCAGCCGAGTAAGTACATTTCCATTCTGAAACATCTTCATCTACCCAAAACGCAGCACCAAACTTGTTGTGGTGATCCGGGAGTTTGTAAGGTGCTTCTGCACTGAATTCAAGAATCACTATCCTGCCTACTTTCATAGCCCAAGCCATAGCTGCAAGTAACGTATCGAAGCCTCTTACTGGGGCAATAATGCGCCCAGTATGTCTATACGATTTAGCTTTCTTTTGGGTTGTTACGTGATATAGCATCATGATTAGAACGGGATGTCCTCGTCTGGTATGGACTGCCGTACTGGAGGCTTGCTAGCTGGTGGCGCGTTTCTAGGCGGCTGAAACTTTAGCGACATAAAGCTAGACCCGCTGGCGGACTTCCTTATCCACCCACCTATTTCAAGTAGCGTCCCATCCTCCAAAGCGCAGTTACCGCGATAGTTTGGCTGCTTGTTTTCTTCGGTAGCCATGTCGTTCTTGAACAATGACCCTGTTCCTGGTTTTGGTGTGAATGCCATATCATTCCTTTTCCGTTAGTGTGTTACGAAGTTGTGCGTTACGATAGTCAATTAGGTTATCAACTTCAGCTTCCATAGCATCATCTACTGCCGCGCAGTAGTCTGCCAACGTGCCGTCTGGTCGTGCCCATATCGGCGCTTCTACCAGTTCGAGAACTGTGCGCCCGTCAGGCGTCGTGCACTCGCTCAGGTGTTTTACTAACCAACGCCCGCGCGCTGCCCACAATTCGGTTTCATTCATGGCCCATCCACCCACCCGTAATACGGTCCGTATAAGTTCCAGCAGCATCGACATTAGATGGCTCGCCGGGTGTTGGGTAGCCAGCTTGTTCTGCCAGTCTCTCTTGCTCGTTAAATCGTTTGATGGCTGACCGCACTTTGCTGTGAGGTTTCAGGAAATTCCACAAGACTAGCTTTTGGTCGTTGTCTACCACGCCAGATGCAAGCCCCATCATTTCATCCATAGACCCAGCCTCGTGTAGATTCACTATCTGCGTGGCAAGATCATCTAAATAACTTTCTGTGTCAGTATCCAACTTAGGCGGTTCTGGAGTAGCCAGTCGCCCTTGTTCAGTTAAGCGCTTGATGGTTGACCGGACTTTGCTGTGAGGTTTCAGAAAGTTCCACAAGACTAGCTTTGCGTCGTTGTCAACAACACTAGAAAAAATCTCAAGCATGTCATCCATAGCGCCCGCTTCGTGTAGGTTAACTATCTGAGTGGCGAGATATTCAAGACTTGCTTCCGTGTCTGGATGAAGTTTTGGAGGTTCTGGAGTAAACGGGTTCTTGTCATCCTTACCGGTCACAGCGTCCAGAGCATCGTGCTCGACCACCTCCAGAGCTGCAATCCATAGGTAGCGTCGTTGGTAAGTCTCGACTGCTCCGATGTTCTGAACTTCGTGGCACCCCTTTAGACTTGCTGAACCCATTGGGCTATTGATAACTATCGTTTGCGTAACGTCGTCCGTGTCGTGGATTTTCATAGATGCCACATCAGGGCTGAAGCTGACCACAGCACACAGCTTATGCTTTGCCAGAATCTTGATTGCTGGCACTAGGAAGTCACCTAATTCAAAGTATGAGTAACCGGAAAACTTGTTTCGCCCTGACTTCGTGAGCTTTGTGGAGTGGAATTCTTTCCGAGCTTCGTTCAGTTTTGCATAGATGTTCATTTTGTAATCACTCCGTTTAATAGGAACTGCCTTACATCCTTTTCTGTGTAGACTGGAATCTCTAGTTCCTTGAATTCCACAGGTGGGTGGTACTTGGCAAATTTGGTCATCGTTGCCCTCACGTCTGTCTTGTTGTCTGGTCGGTTTATCCTCGATACCAGCTTATCTAGCAGGTGCACTGTTGGGTGTGTGATTTTCAGCATATAGCTTTCCTCAAATAAGCGTCATACGCATCTAACAGTACGTCTATAGCTGCTAGTGCTTCGTTCTGAGCGTCTTTACGAAGTGAGGCCAGACCTGCAACGTTAAGTAGCATCAATGTTATGTCTGTTGACACTGGTGTAGACAAAAGGTCTTTTAGATATAAGCCTGCTTCCTTGTTCTCATGGATAAAGTTTTCAATCTGACCAAGCTCCAAATCAGCTTGTAGCTTTTTGAGCCATTCATTGATAAGTAAAGTCTTGGCATTCATACCAGCGTCCTCTCCAGATGGCTGCGGTAATCTGCCACGATGCGAGCAACACAACGGTCAACGGCGCTAGGTATGTTGCGATGCCTGGTAGCTAGCAGCGACAACATGTCAATGAACAAGCAAACCCCGGCTTCATCGGATAGCATGTCTATACAAAACGTCTTTACATTGGTGCCGTCCGACAGTTTGCGGTTAAAGTTACCGTCAAGGATGGCAGATTCCATGTCTCGGCACAATGCGTCTATCCGTTGCGCTAATTCTGTATCCGCCGCTTCTTTCCTAGCCATGTAGCTGTTTTCTGCTGTTGTGATTGGGTCCATCGTTTACTCCATGTTATCCAAAATAGTCAATAGTCAGTTATCGCACAACTAAGAATCATGCCTCCAGCGCCACCGCCAGAGCCAGAGCCAGTGCCATATCCAGTGCCAGAGCCAGTGCCAGAGCCAGAGCCAGTGCCATACTCAAAGCCATAGGAATATGCACAAAATCCAGCGCCACATCCAGCACCAGAACCATATCCAGTACCATATCCAGCGCCATTACCATAACCAGAGCCGATTACATAATCTTCGCCATTGCCACAGCCAGAGCTACAATTACTTGTATTTGTCATGTTATATCCCAGATTGTCCTTAAACTTAGCCCCACCGAGAATTTTGGAGATTCGTTTCGGCAATTGGAGTACATTCAATAATCTCTATGACACCAAGAAGAGTTATTGTTTTTACTGGTTCGCTTATTCTTGTGTATTCCTCAGCAGCTCCGTATAGAGATAACTCATGCAATGTGTTAGCCCCTTTCCATCTCCAGATGCGCACAGCATCACTTAACTGTATGGAGGCATCAGATAACACGACATTATCTGTATATCCAGCATGCACGCCAGCATCCTTAGTCCTAACTATAACAAATTTACGTAATCCCATTTATATTCTCCTTGATAAAAAAAGTATCAAAATCCATAGCCATATCCATCCCCGCTACCAGATTCAGTTCCATAGCCAAATCCAGTGCCATATCCAGAGCCAGAGCTAGCGCCATTGTCAGAGCCAGATCCATCCCCATAACCAAATCCATCGCCATAACCAGATCCATCGCCATAGTAGTCAAGTTGTTGAGCGTATAAAGTATTAGTTGTCATAGCATCACTTTGCAAGATGTCATTGTCATAGCATCACTAAAGTTTAGTCAATGCCGTTCGTCGCTTTACAAGTACCGTTCGTCATATCCAAGTTAGGTGGGGGTAGTGGTAGTGTGGGGAGTAGTGGTGAATAGTGGGGGGAGTAGTGGGGGGAGTCACAGATGAACGGTCGATTTAACCAGACGAACGGCGTTGACGTTTTTCTACTTTGGGCCTGACAATGCCGCATGGGAAAAACATATTTCGAGAAGGTTGAAGGCAATCGCTATGTATTGCCTAGCGGTAGCGTCGTAGTTCTGACAAAAACCGACAATCAAAAGTCGGTGATTGAATGCAGGTACGAGGCTTATTTTGCTAAGGCAAGTTTTGCTGAAGCGCTAGTAGGTAACTGGCAAAAGCAGCGCGACGCTGGAGTGACTCTTACCTATGATTGGTTCTATAAACACGCTATAAGCGTATAGACATGCTACACGACGTAGACAAGCAGATAGCTGACGACTGGCAAGCTTTCCGTAAGGCTAGGCGAGCGCCGGTGACTCATACTGTAGTCAAGATCATCAGGATTGAAGCTGATAAGTTGGGTATCACTGTCGAGCAGGCGCTAACGATGTGCATAGCGAATTCGTGGCTATCCATAAAAGCGTCATGGCCGAAGGCAGTGGAAGAGGCCAACGAGATAAGGGTAGCTGAGGCGAAGTTAAGGAATGCAGACAAGACAGATGTAGAATGCACAGATGATCTACGCATAGTTGACCCCAGCCGTGTTGTGGAGATTAAAGGCAAATTGGCTGAATTAGCTCAACGATTGAAAGTAGGAACATGACAGAATTACAGCAAAAACCTTTTTCTAAAGATGAGATGGATATTATCTCCTCTTACTACTACAAAAGTGTTAAAGACAAAGGGTTGTCAGTATTTGATTCGCAATATGTGAATAAGATGCTAGATGACTTTGAAGCAGAGTTAATCAATAAATGGCAAGGAAATTGACATGACAGATATTACATACCCAAAACTGAGTGAAGAAACTAGAGAGCATGTTTCGACTAAGTGTGCAGCTTGGCATGTGCATCGGAACCAGATGACATTGCTCAATTGGGCAAAAGCAGGTACAGGACCAGTAAAGCCCATCAAGATAGGTAAATCTTACCTGTGGAAGGTATCTGACCTTCGAAAGCTGCTAGGCGTATAAAACAATGGCCGGGGGTGCCGTAGCTTTAATGCTGAATATCCTGGTAGATTAGGCATTCCCCGGCCACCTTATCAAGGAAAAGCGTGATTCATGCCATAGAAGCTAGGATGCTTGCTGATCGCTTGCCTATTATCATTGAATCAGTGCTGAAGCAAGTCACAGATTCAGCAACCAATGGGCTAGATTTTGTGATCGTACGCATTAACGATGTTGATGCAGACATTGTTTGTGAACATCTTTTGTGCCTTGAGTTTGTTGTAGACAAGTCACGCTTTAACGATCAAGAATGTTTATTGAAGATTAAGTGGTGAACCATGACAGAAGAAGATAATGGCAGTATATTTGACATCCACGCTGAGGCGTTGCATGCCGAAGAGAAGATGTTGTCAATGCTGCGCGACATGGATGTTCTAGGGCAGAATTCTCTTGTCATCAATAACAGTGAGTTGCTAACTTTATGTGGCGGCTCGATGAACACTAAGGCGGAGTTGATAAGTCGATTGTCCGCTATAGGTTGCGTTATTACAACGAAGGTGAGTGTGCCTGTAGATGTTCGCCCATACGAGGATTACACAATCGAAATTAGGTGGTAACAATGAAAGAGCAAACTGCATTAGAGTTGGTACATGAACAAGCTTTAGATGAGGGACTCTGGTTTGTGGCCGAGAGTGCATCTGAAGCGTATTTACAACAAGAGTTGCGCAAGCTGCACGCTGCTGTGGAGCGTGAACACACTGAATGCGCTTGACAAGGTTGTGAAAGTCTGATGTAATCTGAGTGTTGAATAGCTTTGATCGGCTACTAAAGGAAGCCCATTCGCATGGGGGGATCGGGGGTAAAAGCCCGAAGGTGCCTTTAGCACTCGATCAAGCCCCTCAGTCGAATGGGTTTTTTTATGGGCGTTTGTTTTGTGATGACGAATGCGCAGGCTGATGCGCACTATGCGCCGGTGTTATACCAGCCGGGGGGTGTCTGCGGGTACGCGCCTGGAAGACATGTCGGAGATCAGCGCCGGCCGCCATCACAAAGCAAATTAGAGTGAATCAATGAATGTCTACAGCACACGCCATGCGTTGACCCGTGGGATAGAGGTCATAGACATAACTGGGGTTGTCAGTGGAGACAAGAGCATGCACGAGACTTATGATGCTGCCTTGAGGCGAGCCAACATCATTCGCAGGGACAAGATAGCTGACCTTAGGAAGTACATAGCCAAGCTGGAGGCCATCGAATTCAAGACTGAAGAGTAACGCACCCCTCGCGTTAGAAGGGGCGGTATGCTGGTTCCTGCAAGCGACAGCGGCATACATGATGAGCAGTACTGTTGCATAGGGCCTGGGATACTGCACATAGGGGCGGCGAAGATAGCACCCCTGGTCCGAACGGCTGTCGGGTATCACTCGTCCGCACTGGGAGTTTGATTGAAGGTGTCCTAGCTAAGGCTAGGTACGCCTGAACCGCTTGGGAGCCTTAAGAGAGAGTAGTAGGCTAGTAGTTCAAAGGTAGTAGAGATGTGAGCAACTCACAAGAGATAAAAGAAGGATGAACCGTGGGCGAAAGTATGGTTGCTCACATGGTCAAGACTGTTTATAGTGAATTATTCATGGGTATACGGGTTTCGACGTATACTTTTTTCCAACATGAAACAAAGGATTGAATGATGAAAAAGCGCAAGACACCAAAGCCTAAGCCCAGGTATTGATTATGAACATGGGCCACTGTCGTTTTCAAAACACTCTGGAAGAGTTGATAGAGTGTCATGAACATATGCTGTATGGTGATCTTAACAACTTATCCACAGAAGAGGCAGGTGCGTTAAGTCGTCTTGTGGAGCTGTGCAAGGAGATTGCTATCGAGTCTGCTATGGGTGGTCAGTGAGCAAGATTACGGAGTCCGCCAGGGGCGAGGATTGCCAAGTAAGGATCATCGGGGTATGTACTCATGATCCTGAAAAGACTATCTGGAGTCATGCCAGGTGGTACGCTGCAGGTCGGGGGAGGTCAATCAAAGCTCCCGACGTATGCGGGGCGTACTGTTGTACTGCTTGCGATCAGGTTTATGACGGCCAGATGGCTGTTGCTGGTCTTAAGAGGTCGGAGGTTGATATGGATTGGTGTATGGGTCACTTCCGCTCACTTATTATTCTTGGGCAAAAGGGTTTGATTTAGAAGTTATCCACAACGGCATCAGCTATGTCCGGATTCTCTTCAGCTAATTCAGGTATTTCGCCTGTTGCGTCGAA
>Ga0224512_10004140_pt1 | contig 12418 bp, 4 predicted proteins | sample SF_May12_sed_USG_4_FD_169103 | JGI IMG/M metagenome (GOLD analysis project Ga0224512, IMG submission 169103) | Sediment microbial communities from San Francisco Bay, California, United States - SF_May12_sed_USGS_13 | ecosystem: Environmental > Aquatic > Marine > Sediment | place: USA: California... | reverse complement strand
AAGCCGGCGGGAAAACCTCGTGTTTGACGAACCGTGTGAGTTGTTTTTCAAGTGAGCCTCTTTCGGTTACAAGACAGATCCTCGCCGATGTGTGCAAGGCTATCCGGTCTTCATCCGACATCTCATCCGAGCGTCGAATAAAGACTCCCCCGCGTTTATCAACCAGCGAATGCGCCGCGCTCCGTCGAATCAGGCTTAACAAGTCTTCCCGAATTCCGTGAGAATAACTCGTTGGCTGATCATTAAAAAACACCAGATCGAACTCCAGTCCTCTCAAACGCAAATACTCGTGAGCTCGAAGAATCTGGCTCACATTCCGCTCCAAATCCCTGCCCGCATTGACGCGAACGATCATAATCGGCAAATCCCCGCTGATTCCGTATTTCCAGAGCGTTTGCGGTGTGCCGCGATTGAGCCGCAAAACTTTATCACGCGGACGCATCATGGGATTGGCATATATCAAATGTGCCGCCAGTCGCTGAAAAAGATTGGCTTCATCAACGGAGACCCCGAGATGGCGAAGTTCAACCTGCGAGCGTGTCCAGGCGAGTTTCTCGGTTCTTTCAAAGCTTTCCGGCTGAAGATATTTGTCCGTAATTTCCAAAGCCTTCTGACGGGATTCGGCGGAAACGGTCAAAAGAATCAGGCTCACTGGCTTTCCCGGTGAAATGGATACACTGGTACGCAAGGCAAAGATCGGATCAAGCGTAGCGCCAATCGTGCCGGAAAGTTCATCCCCGGAAGTCAGGGCAATTGGATTTTGCACCGTTCTTCCGCGTCCGACGAATTGAGAACGGTCTGTTTCAAAGCTGATTTCATCGAGTTCCACCCGCTCGAGATAAAGTGACTGTGCCGCCCAGATCTCTTTATCTTCGGAGGAACGCGGACTACGGCAAGCGAGGATTGTATGCCGGTCTTCATCCCATTCGGTGTTGACGAACAGATTTGCAAACGCTGGATGGGCTTGGTCTGTGGCTTGTTGGTTCAACACAATTTCGCCATAACTCGTAACCTCAATTTCGCGAGTCCGGGTTGATTCATTGGTAAGCGTGATGCGACGGAGTTCTGCATCGTCTTCCGTTGCGACAACAATTTCAGTCTTAGTTGAAATACCGGCGTCGCTTCTTTCGAAATCGGCCTTGCTTTCGCTGAAGACAACCTCATATCTCTGCGGTTCACGCAAAACCGGCTGCAATCCGCCGGACCAAACCGCGCCGCTTCGGAGATCACGAAAGTAAACAAACTGCCCCCAATCATCACAAGTTGTGTCTTCCCGCCAGCGGGTCACACTGCAATTCCCGACCCGGGAATAGCCGCTTCCCGCTGTTGTCAGCATCGTTGTGCAGTTACCGTTCGAGAGTAAGCAGATAGCGGGCGAATGTTGTTCGGCGGATTGATAGTGGCGCGGCAGGGGAGCGACCAGCGCGTGTTTACGTCGTCCCGAGGAAACGGCCGTGGCACGCGGTCTTTTGGCTTCCGATTTTAGACGCGGAATACGTTCCTGCAGAAGAAGTTCGGCGGATTCCACCATCGGTTCACGATGAAAACGGTGAACCATGATTTTATCATTCAGGAGATTATTGATTGCGACGAGCGTCATGCCCTGGTGGTGAGCCATAAAGGACTCGATACGGGCAAACTTCTGATTCGGCGGCAAGCGGTCTTTAGTGTAATCAACCGCTTCGAAAAATCCGAACCGGCCGAGCATTCCTTCCTGTTCCAAACGGTAAAGATTCTTAATCGCCGCAGAGGGCTCAAGCGTTAAGGCCAGAACGCTTGAATAGGGTGATATCACAAGATCTTCCGCCAAACCGCGTTTTAGCCCCAATCCCGGAACGCCGAAGGGGCCGTATTGGAAATTGAGATTCAGATCGCGGGCATTATATGCCGATTCCGAAACTCCCCAGGGAACGTTGTGTTGTTTCCCGTATTTGATCTGACGCGCCACAATCGCCCTGCAGGTTTCCGACAGAAGCGTCTTTTTGAAATCACGCATCAAAAGCAGAGGCATCAAATACTCGAACATCGTCCCTGTCCACGAAATGAGTGCCCGACTCCCGTTTATTCCGACCAAACCGCGTCCAAGCCGAAACCAATGTTCCTGTTCAACATCGCCCGCTGCGATCGCTACAAAACTCGCCAAGCGTGCTTCGGAAGCAAGCAGATCGTAAAAAGAATTGTCCCGGACAGCTTCGGCAGGTCGATAGCCGATAGTCAGGACTTTGCGTTCGTTTTCATAAAGAAATTCAAAATCCATCTCATCCACGAGCCGGAGGCAAAATCCGGCGAGACTTTCGATTCTCGCCTTAAAATTTTCTCCCATTTCTTTTGCCTGACGAGTTGCTTCCGGAGTGTCATCTGCGGGCGTCAGCATTTCTAAATCGCGGCTGTAATTGTGGGTCAAATTAACGAAAGAGGTTTTCCAAAATTCAATTTCCGATAAATTTCCTGAAATGTGCGATTTCTTTATTTGTCCGATAATTTTGCCAAAATTTTCTCCGCAGTTCCTCAGAATTTCAAACAGAGATTTCCAATCCTCCGGTGAATTCGGTGTCGGAATTTTCAAGGCTTTTTCGGCAATTTTGATTTCGTCCGATAATTGCCCGATCAGTGGAGAATCTTCTCGCAATGCTCCGCTTTCGGTTTTTAGCAATTTAAGCGTGTCCAGAAGCCCGTATTGCGTTGTTTCGTCAAACAATTGCGATTCGGCAAACTCACGACTTCCCTGGGCAACCGCTATCAGGTTTCCCGCCAGATTTCCGCTGTCAACGGTTGAAATATAATGAGGCACAAGCGGTTCAAGGGTTTTCGTGTCATACCAGTTATAGAAATGCCCACGGAAACGGGGAAGACGCTCAAGCGTCATAAAAGTCAATTCGAGACGTTCAATGGTTTCGAGCGTTCCCAGGAAACCGAAATCCCGTGCAGAAAGCGTCGAAAGAAGCAAGAGTCCGATGTTTGTCGGTGAAGTTCGGTGTGCGGTTATTGGAATCGGGTCCTGCTGAAAGTTATCCGGCGGCAGCCACTGATCGCTCTCGCCGACAAATTCTTCAAAAAATCGCCAGGTTTTCCTTGCAATCAGCCGCAGCCATTGAACATCTGCAACAGAAAGTTCGCTCACCGTTGCCTTTTCGATGGTCAAACGGCTGATCCACAACGCGACCACTGGAGCAAACAGCCACAGAAGCAAAAAAGGCCCGGCATAGATCAAATTTTGCGGATGAAAATAGGCCAAACCTGCAAACATAAGAAAGGCGAAAAGTGGCGAGGAAAACATAAAGCTGTAATAGCCCGATAGATCCTTCCGGGTCGCTTCATCGCGCCGTGCCGCTGTTACCCATTCAAGGAGATGTTTTTTGGAAATGAATTTGCGGTAGAAAACCCGAACAATCGCGTCTGTCAATGAGAAGGCTTCATGAGCCAAAAAAACAAACAGCAGAAAAAGCTGGACTATGCTGGTTTTCAGATCATTCAGGAGATTGATGAATTGAAGTTTTCTGTTTTGCCAAATACTGTTTGTTCGTTCTTCGATAGGTGCGGCGGCAATTTGCAGATAGAGCGGTGCCGTCAATGCGATCACCGCAAAAAGAGTTGAAATCAAAGGAGAAAGCGGCAAAACCGTCCATGCAAAAACGAGCCAGAACAGGATTGAAATGGCAATCAGACTGCGACGCAGGTTTTCCAGAATTTTCCAGCGGGCGATTACCGGCAGATGATTACGACGAGTTTTACCTTCTGAATCCGGCACGAACGGCAGCAGCCAGCGCATAATCTGCCAATCGCCGCGAGTCCAGCGATGTAGTCGTCGCGAGAATGAATAATAGCTTGAAGGATAATCGTCGTAAAACACTATGTCGGACACAAGTGCGACGCGGGCGTAGAGACCTTCAAAAAGATCGTGGCTTAAGAGCTTGTTTTCGGGAATCCGCCTGTCGAGAGCGGCTTCAAAAGCATCAACATCATATAAACCCTTGCCAACATAACTGCCTTCTCCAAACAGATCCTGATAAACATCTGAAACGGCAGTTGTATATGGATCAAAACCCTTACCGGCAGAATAAATCCGGGCAAAGCGGGAGCGTGCCGCACTCGTTAAACTGACTTCGATACGGGGTTGCAAGATGCCGTAACCCACCGTTACCCGCTCTTTCGCATCATCGAATACGGGACGATTCAAAGGATGCTCGATTGTGCCGATAAGTTTACGTGCCGCATCTCTCGGCAATCGTGTGTCGGCGTCGAGCGTAATGACGTAACGGATTGTCTGCAGAAACAAAAAGTCCGGGTCTTCACTTAAATCGAAACCCGTATCGGTCGCACCCCGAAGAAGCCGATTAAGGTCGTGCAGATTTCCACGCTTACGTTCGCGGCAGATCCAGCGGTCTTCGCTCTCATTCCATTTCCGCCGACGTGAAAAAAACAAAAACCGCGGCTCGCCGTCTTTAGAATTATATTTTTCGTTCAATCGCGCACAGCAATCCCTTGCTGCTTCCCGAAGAATCTTGTCTTCAGGCTTCGATTCGCTGTCAGCATCCACCAAGTCGCCAAGCAGTGCAAAATAAATGTGTTTATCGACGTTGGCGAGCCAAAAAATTTCAAGGCGTTCAAAAAGGGTTTCGATGGTCGTTACATCGTTCAGGAAAGTAGGGATGACAACCATTGTCCGGGCGGTTTCTGGTATTCCCTCCTTGAAGTCCATTTTTGAGAGATGACGCGGTTTTAGCAGAATTGTAATCGTCCAATTGACAATCGTTATCGCCAATACCCCCGCCGGCGGGATCGCAAAGAGTACCGTGAGAATGAGAACAATTATCGAATAATCGGCCAAATCTGTTTCCGCATAGGTAACACCAACTACAGATAGAGCTGTCAACAGACCAATTGCTGTCAGATAAAAAGGTGTGGGTAAGCGATGAAGCAACCGTGCTGAAAATTCGCTGAAATCAGGCCTGTAGCCGAATTTCTCTTCAAGCTTGGCCAAACCCTCATCGGTATTCAAAAAGAATCCGACATGCATTTGCCTCGTTTTCTCATTTTTATTTTCGGGATTTTCAGCTGCTCGGACGGCGAATTCAACCGCACTTTCAGCAATTTCAATCTCTTCGGCACCTGTTTTCCGGGCAATACGTTCGATCTGATGACGGTAATGATCCCGTGTGGCGAAATCCATTTTCGTATAAGCACCAACTGGATCGTTCCGCAGAACGCGGTCAACGAGGCTGACATTTTCGAAAAAATCTTTCCAGTCGAGCGTCGAGAGGAGACGCATGCTCGTAATAATGTTGGCGACCGAAACTTGGGCGGCAGCCTGTCGATTGTGCTCCAGATGTGTAAGATGCTCAATCGTTTCGCCTTCACCGCGGAGAACATCTTCGATTTTCTCAAGTGCGAAGATCATCACACGATTCCCATCGCGGAAACGGGAGGCGAGTTGTGCCAGATAAGTAGGCGAAATAAGAGTTTCTTCTTTCCCGCCATCAAATATTTTTGAAAGGGACCGCAGATAATCAAGCGAAAAATCTTCCGATTCCGCTGCTACCAATCGGTCTGCAAAATCGTCCGCTTCAGCACGGTCGGTCCGTTCTCTCACGATCTGATCCGCGTAACGACGAAGATTTTCAATCAAACCGAGCCTCAGCGAAATCGGGAAAGCCCACAATTCGCTCATTTTCAGGGGTGTATGCCGCTGGTACGCGTTTATGAATGCTTCGAGATTCGCCGGTTCGAATTTATTATCGGAGTGCGATATCAATTCGATCGCCAAATGAAATATACGCGGGTAATTTTCGAATTCTCCCGTTTTGAGTTTCGGAAGTTGACGGTAAAAACCTAACGGCAAATCCTGTTGAACTTCGCGGAATTGTCCCTCAACGACATGAAAATTATCAACAAACCATTCGGAGGCGGGAGTGAGCGATTCACCAACCTCCGCCGCTTCCGTCAAAACTTCGTAATCGGCAATAAGCTGAGCCTGATTTTCATCAAGTCGGGTAAGAAGATTTCGGCCCTCGCGAATTGATGTGAAAACTGAATGGTTCGCAGCGTAATCCGCGGCACGTCTTTCGAGCTGCTCAATGCTTAAGAATTCACTGCGAATCGGCAATTCATCGTTGAATTTCGGAATGTGCAGGGTATCTCTACTGATCTTTGATATGCGGGAATCAAGCATTTTTACCATCAGCTATCCCTGCGGTCTTACAATTTCGACGGTGCAGTGAGCACGGGCGACAATCGCCGAAGCAACGGTGCCCAAAAGCGGATTTTCTTGAGAAGTTCCCTTGCCGGTTGAACCTATAAAGATACAGTCCGCACCCCATTCGTCCGCGGCTCTGACAATAACGCTTTTGGGGTCGCCCTCCTCGACAACTTCTGTAACGCCAAGTGCGGAATGTTTCAAAGTCTGTTTGGCCGTTTCGATAAACGAGTTAATCCAGCGATCAATATTCGTCTTCTCTTCAATCGATTTTTGATTGCTTTCGCTTGGATCCTTTGCTGTGACAATTCGGACTTCACTTCCCATCATCCACATTCGACTGGCAACCTCCTCAACGGCCATTTGGGACGGTTTTGTTCCGTCCATAGCAATCAAGATTCTCGTCGGCGCCCCTTTTTTCCATGCATGTCCACGTACAATGCGTACCGAGCAATGTGACTCATTAGCAATCTTCTGCGAAACCGAGCCGAGCGAAAAATCTTTATTTTCCGTCATCCCCTTACAACCGACAACGATGAGATTCGCGTCCCAGTCCCTGGCATTTCTGATGAGCTCAAAAGCCGGCGAACCCTGGACAGTCATGCAATCAATCTTCCAGGCGGGAAAATAAGCTCTGAGTTTTTCATATGCTTCGAAAAGCAACGGGGATTCTTCCTCAAGTTTACCAATCTCCGGTTCTTCCTTTATGCGTGCGGTTTTGACGCCAGCCGCTTCACTTGCCCCTGAAGATTCTGTGACAGTTTCAGAATTTGAAGGATAGGATAGCCATCTTTCCCGCACATCGAGAATTAACGCCTCGGCTTCGCGGGGAAGCCCCGCCCGAGGCAGGTCATGAATGGCATTATCCGCACATTCCGAACCATCGTAGGCGATTAAGATTTTCATTTTTTCACTCATTAATTAACTCCTATCAATGACATCTTTTGTGTATTTGAAAATATCTGGTTCCGAGAATGTGTTTTGGGACTTAACCTAAATTTACATCACCAAGAATCGTCCCCCAGAAAATTTGAGTTCGCGCCTCAGATTTCATCAAGTGAAAAACCATGGGTAACCAGAGAAGCAAATTAATCAGGCTCCGTATTTGCCGGCCGGTTGCGACCGACGGTGCCATGTTTATCAAATGCCTCTATTCCATATCAACCGGTTCCAAAATACCGGACAATCGAAGTCTTACATGCGTTAAGATGCTTTTAAGCATTCTCCAATTATTCGCACGACACGCAGCGTACCTGCTACTTTGATCAATATGATTTAAGGCAATAATCGTTCCTGATTGCGGGCAAGGCTATTTGGATATTGGTATGGCTACTATTGGGTTTACCGCAGGCGTAATGACTTAAAGAAGAAGATAGTGTGAGTTTTTAACACCCTCCCGTGCGAATTATTTCGTATTTGAATTCACTGTATTAGGTGATTGGTTGGGTTTAAGCAACTTAAACTTTACAAAGTAGAGCCCCCAATCGTTGTCCTTCCTGCCAAGGGCAATCCGGCTCCGTCGAGGGGGCAGTCATGATGTATCCGATCCGCTCTCTTAAACACCAATAAAATCAATAACTTAGTGCGACTCTCGGAGTTGCCGTTTTTCTTTTATCGTGTGGGCATACCCCAACGTTCGCGGAGAAAATATGTTACCGGTCATCGAATCATACTGTACGTGGCCAGGTTGACCTCGGAAAGCGCTATCCCGCCTATGCCAGATCGAAAATATCGACCTGGCATCTCCTTGAAACATAAAAAACGCCCTAAGCACTGCATCCTGTGCGCAAAACTTCGACGAATCCGTTTCCTTCGATGTGGAAGACTTTTGACCAGCGTCCTTCGGGAACTTTCGAATGCAATATGATTTCCTTTCTGCCGTCGCCTTCGAGGTCCAGAATGGCGTATATGTCGTGTTCCATTACCGCTCCAACATCTTTACCGTTGGCGAATTGTCCTTCAATGAGTATGTCTTTCACTTTTCCGTTGACAATTTTTCTGACAAAAACGACATGATAATCGCCCGGATTTAGTTCAAAAGGGTTGGTTTTGTTTTTGAAGTAAGCGGCGTTGATGATCACCTCATCTGTTCCGTCCCCATCGAAGTCTATTTTTTTAGCTTCAATTATTTGGACCTTGGGATTTCCTATTCCTTTGGTTTTTAGAAAATCGGCTGTGACTTTTTTGTACGTTTGATTTTGCCAGTATTTGCCCGCTTGTTTTTTCCACAAATCCTGCGGCTTCGGATAATCCGGCTGCCAGTTGCCGCTTGTCCCGATCAAGATCCCCTTGATCGGCTTATCCAAAGCAACTCCATAAAAATTCTCGCAATTTTCTCCGGCTTTTGAGAATCCTGTGATCTTCAGTTTGTCTTCATAATTCGCCACGGGTGCAAATGAATTAAGAGTTATCCGGTCCGTTTTGTCTTTGATATATTCGTAAGTTTCTTTAGCACCGACCAGATAAAAAGCTGTTGGTGTAACAGCCGCACCGCCTAAGATACTGCCAATTTCGGTGTCAATAATCGGAATGATCTTTTTATCAAGAGGATCAACTTTTCTTTCTTGAGAGTGCTTTGTCACTAAAACGGGATTTGCGCTTGACCCTAAAACAAGAATACTTGTAGATATGCACGTTGCTATTGCGATTATAAGTAGGTTTTTAATCTTCATAAGTCAAAATTTCACTCTACATTTCGTAAGAATGACCTCGCTTGTCTAAAACTGTGAACCCTCGCTGGGTTTTCTGGTCCGGATCTGAAGTGGTAAAAAGCCACATTATAAATAGATCTGGAACATGCCAGAGAAAAGATATAACGCGGAAGCGATCATCCACAAGCTAAGGGAAGCAGACGTTCTTGCTGGACAGGGGATGACTGTCCGTGAGGTCTGAAAGGTCCTTGGTGTCACTGACCAGACATACTACCGCTGGCGGAAGGCTTACGGAGGTATGCGGATCAAACAGGCAGGAGGCTGAAGGATCTCGAAGCCGAGAACGCCCGTCTGAAGCGTGCCGTCGCCGATCTGACCGTAGACAAACTGATACTGAAGGAGGCCGCCGAGGGAAAATACTGAGCCCTGCGAAGAGGCGTCTTTGCATTGCCTACATCAAGGAGAAAGTGTGGTTATTCCGAGAGGCGCATCTGCAAAGCGTTGGGCGTCTCAAGAAACTCGGTCCGGTACGAGCCTCGATCCAGCGATTTCGCACCGAAGCTTCCCTTATCGGCCGTAAATTACGCGGCTTCCGCTTTTTTGGGCATCAGGTACCAAAGGACAAAAGCGACAAGAAACAGCGCCGGAATGTCCCCCAGCAAATTCGCACGCTCCGTTTCATCCATCAAGGCCTGAACAAGCATGATTCCGGCGTGGACGATGCTCGACCAGATCGTGAACCAGATCAAGCTTTTATTTGCCAATGGGTCTTTTGCGGCACGGACCAGAAAAACTCCCAGGGTTATGTAAACGCCCATTATCATCTGTTCGTACTCCGGCTGTGACGGTGTCCAGCTCCAGCCCGAAGGCCAAATAAACATCATCATCGCGGGAACGCCGACAATAAATATGGCGCCAAACAGGTAGAGCGAGATCTTCAGATACCCGAGTCTTTTTTCTTCATTCATATACTCGCTCCAGGCATCATCAATGCCGTCAATATTGTTGTTCTCTTCATTCTATTCTTCATCATTAAATTTAGGATTTACCAGTCACCGCTAAACAAAATACGGGTGTCCGACAAAGCTGAAAAACCAACTACATACGGGTGTCACTAACGCGCAGTACAGGGCTGGATACGCACAGCCAACCAGAAGTAAACATCTATGGGATTATGAAAACGATACTACTAAAGAAAGGAATATTCACATTTATTTTCGCGATTGAGTCCTTTGATATAAAAAAGGAACAGAATTATCGGATCTTATACAACTGCGAATTAACAAAACTCTTCAGGATTGGGTGGACCCGGTCTTCGGGCGGGAGGTATTGACGCTGGCCGGCGAAATTTGTTTTCAGCATCTTGAAGGCAAAATCGTCGCATTGCGACGGTGACATTCAAACGGTTAGGGATCCGATCCCGTTTCGCGACAGCGCGTCAGATACCAATTATCAACTATCGGAAGTAACGGCAGCCGGGGTATTGAGATTGCTTTGAGTGCATCGCGGGGTTAGTTTATCGACTTGAAAGGGTTGGCCTTCCATAAAGAAAGTTGGTTGATTTCTTAGGCTGCCGCTGGCCTCAACTTTGGCGCCGGCAACAAACCAGGATTTGCGGGCAAACCGCCCCGCGTTCAAAATCAAAAATTTCTTCTTGCCTGATACGATCAGCCAACCGCCCGGTTCCACCGTTCGTTTCAGAGAGCCGCTTATCGTTATCTTCCGAGCTTCCGGCCCGGCATTCGCGATAGAGGGGGTTCCAAACGCGTTCGGAACGATGAGCACGAAATTTACAAAGGCTGCCAGCAAAATTGTCTTTTTCATATCATTCACTTCCTGATCCGAGAATTAATGGGCCATCTACCGGTTCCGTTATGTAATCTGGCTTTTTGCGACGGTCGATTGTGCCGCTTTGTTCGAGAACGTGCATGCAAGAGATTCTTGCAGAGGTTTGACGTTCCGTCCCGCCCGAAGAAATGCTTCCGATCATTTGATAAGAAGACAGTCATGAGGTGTTCGATCCCGTTTCGCTACACCAGTAGAATCAATACATATTGTTAGCATCAGATACTTCCGGAACACGGATCTCACAACACATTCCGGATCGAACCATTCGACTCAACGCGAAACGCTGATTGCTTCAACAACAACAAATTGTCACAAAGAATCAGTCGACAGTGTTATTTGGGTAGGCGTAACCACAAGATTTGCCAGCCTCCGCCAAACCAGTAGCGAAATTCAACAAAAGAAACGCGAGGCACGGAAGGACACCGAATATGAGAAGCCGAACGACTTTTTTGCTTTTGATATTAATCGCCGGCTTGAACTCCGCAAGCCTGGCCAGGGGCCCGGGCGTCAGAATGACGGCGATCGTAAACGTAAACGTAATTCCGATGGATTCGGAAATACTGCTGCGGAATCGGACCGTTCTGATCGAGGGCGAAAAGATAATCGCGATCGGGCCTACAGCCGCATTCTCGATACCGAAATCAGCAAAAATAATCGATGGCAAAGACAAATTCCTGATCCCGGGTCTGATAGATATGCATGTGCATTTTGAAGAAAAGCACCTGCCCCTTTATCTCGCGAACGGCGTCACGACCATCAGAAATCTGAACGGGGATTCGACACACCTCGAAATCAGGAAGAAGCTCGATCAAGGCAAACTGGACGGCCCGAGGGTTTATACAGCGGGACCTCTGATCACGGTGCCCGAGACGAGATGGAAAATTAAAGCGGTGCCCGCATCGGCAGATGATGCGCGAAAAATTGTCAGGAGCCAGAAGGCCGCCGGGTATGACTTTATAAAGGTCTACGACGGATTATCAAAAGATGTGTACGATGCGATCCTCGCGGAGGCAAAGGTTCAGGACATACGGGTTGTCGGTCACATCCCGACGTCGGTGGGCTTGAAAGGAGCGGCGGAGAAGGGCCAGTCGTCTATCGATCACGCGGAACAGATTGTCTATTCCCATATCGGGTTTCCACTGGATGAGAAAAAAATACAGGGGGCCGTCTCGATCATAAGTCAGGCGAAGATATGGGTGTGCCCGACGCTTGCCGTACAGGAGATATTCAAGCTGAACAGGCAGGCAAAGTTTGCAGGAATGCTGGATAATCCCGAGATGAAGTTTGTCGATCCCGATATCATGGACTGGTGGAAGTCGTTTGCGAAAGAATCCGCTTCAGATCACCAAAAGGAGAACAGTCTGGATTTTTACGACTTTCAGGTAAAGCTCACGAGAGCGTTGTTTGAATCGGGCGTTCCGATCCTGGCAGGCACGGACGCTCCGAATCCGGGAATGGTACACGGTTTTGCACTCCACGAGGAGTTGAGAAACCTTGTAAACGCCGGGCTTAGTCCGTATGAAGCACTAAAGACCGCGACTGTAAACGGGGCGCTGTTTCTTGGGGCGGAAAAGCGGTTTGGGACAATAAAGGCTGGAATGATCGCGGATTTGGCGCTTCTGGACGGAAACCCGCTCGAAAACATCGCCGCTACCAAGAACATTTCAGGTGTGATGTCGCGCGGGAAATGGCATTCAAAGAGTGAACTAAGATCCTTATTGACAAA
>Ga0224512_10004139_pt1 | contig 12419 bp, 13 predicted proteins | sample SF_May12_sed_USG_4_FD_169103 | JGI IMG/M metagenome (GOLD analysis project Ga0224512, IMG submission 169103) | Sediment microbial communities from San Francisco Bay, California, United States - SF_May12_sed_USGS_13 | ecosystem: Environmental > Aquatic > Marine > Sediment | place: USA... | reverse complement strand
ACCGGCGTCGCCTACACCGAGGATTACGAGGCGCTCGATTCCGATATCGCGAGAACCGATATCGCCAGCGGCTGGAAACGGCCGGATCCCGGTTGCGACGCCCCGGCCAGCATCTGGGATCAGATCCTCGGCCTAACTAAAACCGATCGCGCGCACGGCGCGAAGTTCAAATATCGATCGATCGAAACCGACGTGCTCGCGCATTGCCTCGAGCGCGTTACGCAAACACGACTCGCCGAACTGGTCAGCCGCGAACTGTGGCAGCCGCTCGGTTGCGAGGAAAGCGCCAGTTTCACGGTGGACTCTGCCGGTTATGCGCTCGCCTGCGGTGGCTTCAACGCGACGCTGCGCGACTATGCCCGTTTCGGCCAGATGCTGTTGCAGCGAGGCGCGGTACGGGGTCGGCAAATCGTGCCCGCGGCCTGGATCGACGATATTCAAAATGCCGATCACGGCCTGTTCGGCGAACCCTATACCGAGGCGGCGCCGAACGGCGCATATCGCAACCAGTTCTGGGTCGAGGACGTCGAGCGCAGGGCTTTCATGGCGCGCGGCGTGTTCGGTCAGCTGATATACGTCGATCCCGACCACGACCTCGTGGTGACCAAGTTATCGAGCTGGCCGGAATTCACGTCAATCCCGCGGCTCAAGGCCGCGCTGGGTGCGATCCATGCCGTGGCCGCGCATCTGCTCCGCTGACGCCTGCGTCGGGCAACGTTGCGCCGCCTGGCGTGTTACCGCCACATGACGGCTGGCGCCGAACCTGACCAGCGACGCCCCGCGTTATACGCCTAAAAACCTCGACAGCACGTTGCGCGTCACCCGCTCCACCTGGGGGTCACGGCGCAGCAATCCAGCCACCCATTCGACGCTGCCGGCATGGAAAACCTCGCCCCTGCCCCTCTGAAAAGCTACGATCATGCCGCAGCCTCGACCGGCGAGGCCCATGGTTTCAGCGTTGATTTCGCCATGCAGCAGCTCGGCGCGAAAGGCGCAATCCTCGGTACCCAGGAACAGCTCCCGGGCGTCGACACCACGGGCGACCTCGTTGTTCGAGGCGAGGCCCAGCGCGAGAATTTCGAGACCGTCCGGCACCTGCTCTGCCCCCGACGGAAACGGAAGTCCCTGGCGCACGACGTAATCGAGACCGTCGACCTCGTAGGCGAATATTCGACTCTGCGCGCCGAGCACGTCGCCGTAGCCGAGGCCGGTGCCTGCGAAGGCCCAGTGATCGGGGCGGTATATCGGGAAACCGCCGGCGCCGAAGGCGACACAACCGCCCCAGCCCGCGTATACGCCACGGATCGCGTTCAGACCGAAGGTCATCGCGCCCGGCCGGCCGGTTTCGGCCGCTTCCCAGCTGGTCGTGATCCGGTTGCTGTCGCGTTCGGGGTCTTCATCGCGGGCGCGATACTTGTAGCAAACCTGCCTGCGCCCATGGTCCTCGAGCCGGGTCTGCCACATGAAATTGCCGGCGAAGCGGGCGACGCGTCCACCGGCCTCGACGAAGGCGTCAACGGTATCGCGCATTGCCCAGGACCAGTATTCGTCGTGACCGATAAAAACGAGGCAGCGGTAATCCTCGATCACGTCGGGGCGCAACTCGAGGTCATACTGCGAGACGATGTCGACAGCGAAACCGGCGAGTTCGGCCCATTGCATGAAATGCCGCTCGTACGACGCCCAGCCGGCGGAGGCGTATTTCTTCGAATGCCCGGTCGCGTAGGCCCAGTCCATATGCGGATAGGTAACGGGCTCGTCGAATCCGGGTGCTGCGGCAAGCGCGGCGCGTGGCGCGTCATCCGGCAGCACCACGAATCCGCGCGCCAGCGGCCGCTGCAGCGACAGGAGCGGTGAGTACTGCTTGCCATCGGGTCCGGTAATTCCCTCGTAATGGTTCGATCCACCCCAGTTGTTATAGGCGCACCAGGTGCCGGTTGCCGCAACCAGCAACAATCGCCCAGCCCGCCCCGCTCGGCTCGAGCGCAGCAGGAATAGACCATGCTGCTCGCGGCAGCCGTGGTCGGTATCGATGCGACAGGTTACGCGGTAAGCGCCCGCTACCCAGTCATCGGGGATGCGATACTCGAAACCGACCGGCCAGCCGCAGCCGATGACCGATGCGTCATGCGGCGTCGGGTGATGCTCGCCCGGCAAGTTCCGACGGGTAAACACGACTCCGCGCTCGAGCGCGTCGTGCGCGATTTCGAGTTCATAGTTTTGCGCCGTGGTGGAGACATGAAAGGCGATGGTGTCGCCGGGCGAATAGCAGGGCCGGTCGCTGTAGCACCAGATTTCGTCGGCCGCGGGATCGGCGGCCGGGCACTCGTAGTAGTTGGAGAAAACCGCGGGATTGCCTTGGCCGGTTTCCACCATCGCCCGTTACGCTATTCGAGAAATTCGTGGACGTCTTCGGACTGCACCACGTGACAGTAGATCATGTTAATCGACTTCAGCTCGTTCAGGTGCAGTTCGTCGGTCGCCGCGGCGCAGCAATCCTCGACCACGACGACGCCGAAACTCTCGTCGGCGAGGCTGCGCACGGTGGAGCTGACGCACTGGTCGGTAAAAATGCCGGCGACGATGACGTCGCTGATCTCCATGTTGCGCAGCAACAGTCGCAGGTTGGTGCCGGTCAGCACGCTGTCCGTGGTCTTGAGCACGACGATATCCTCCGGGTCCGGGGTCAGCTCGGGCACCAGCTGACTGTCTGCGCGGTCCTTGGGCAGCAACAGGTAGTTGAAACCGGGTTTTTTCTGGCTCAGCGAACGGTCGCGTCCGTCGGACTTCAGGCAGGCGATACGGGCGAATACCACTTCGACGCCGCGCCCCCGGCAGTGGGCGATCAGCCTCGCGGTATGCGGGATCACGGTGGCGTTCATGCGCTCGCGAAACGGCGCCCAGCGTCCGGCTTCGACGGGATCGAGGTCGATTTCGAGGTAAGTGTTCTGAATATCGATCACCAGCAGAGCGGTTCGCGAGGGATCGAGGACGATGTCGTCCGGTGCGTCCGCGGTCGCGTAGTAAAACGAGCGGTAGGCGTTCTTCCAGTCGCTCATCGGGCCGTCCCCAGCTTGCTCGCACAAAGCCTCAGCCCGCCCAGTTTACCCGACTGGAAATGCCGATTGACGGCAGAGTAAAAATCGGTCAATGCGGTGACCGCGGCCTCGCCGTGCACGCGCAGGTGGCGCGCCCGGTCGCGGCGAAAAGCTGCGAGGCGCACGCGCACGAATTCGGCCCAGTCCGAGCTCATGCTCTGGCACATCTCGACCTCGAAACCGGCGTTTTCGAGGTCCTTGCGATATTCGGTGATATGCGGCAGCGTAATCGCGTACAGGTCTCGCTCGAGCAGCGCGCGCTGCGCCTCATCGATATCGCCGCGCGCGGTCAGATCCTCGGTATAGAAACGCCCTCCCGGCTTCAGCAGGCGATGACATTTTTCGAGCAGCCGGGCCCGCTCGGGGATGTGATAGAGCGCGAGCCAGCTCACGATCGCATCGAAACTGCCAGGTTCCCGATTGTATTGCATGAAATCGCCGCAGACGTGTTCGACTCGATTGTTCAGCCCGCAGCGCGCGGTCAGGCTGCACGCGACCTCGTGCTGATCCCGCTGCAGTTCGAGCGCGGTGACATGGGTGCCGCTACGGGCCGCGATATAACGCGCCGGCCCACCGAGCCCGGAGCCGATTTCGAGCCAGCGCTGCCCGGCGTCAGCACCGAGCAAAGCCATCGCCACGTCGAGCGCGTCCGTACCGTGGTAATGCAGCTGGTCGAAGGCACTCAGTTCATCGACGTCGAGTGGGTCCTCGATCGTCTTGCCCAGTTCGCCCAGTTCGCGGTAAATACGCTGCACGTGCGTATAAAGCTTCATCGACTTGATCTCGGTCATGCGTCCTCCATCGGCAGGTTGGTGACGATTCCGCTGCGGTCGGTCCCGTCGCCCCAGTCTATCGCGACGGCCGTGCCCGGCTCCCAGAAACCGCGATCCAGCATCGCGAGCGCAACGTTGCGACCGAAGCGCGGCGACCAGATCGCCGAGGTTACGTATCCGACCTGGCGCTTATCGACGCTGATCGGCCAGGGATGCTGGCAGGGCGGGCAGGCCTCGCCGTCGAAGATCAGGCCGCGAATCAGGCGCCTCGGGCCGGTCTCGGCGAGGCGCTGCAAGGCTTCGCGACCGATGTAGTCGACAGAGCCGTCCAGCTGGCAATACTTTTCGAGGCCGCATTCCAGGGGATTCTCAGTACGCGTCATCTCGTTACCGTAGGACAATAAACCACCCTCGACGCGTTCGATCAGGTTGGGGCAACCTGGAGACAGCTGCAAATCTGGCCCGGCCTGCCAGATGGCATCCCACAGGCTCGTGCCGAACGAGAAACCCTCGGGATACATCTCGAAACCGCCCTGTTTGCTGTACCCGGTACGTGCCACGATTACCGGCTGCCCCGCGAATTCACATTCCCGGAATTTGAAAAAGCCGATTTCCCGCACATGTTCGCCGAATATGCGCGCCGCCAGGTCATCCGACTTCGGCCCCTGTATCGAAAGCGGCCACACGTCGGGCTCGTCAATTGCAACCTCGAGCCCCATGCCGAGCGCGAGCCCCTTCGCCCACAACAGGATATCGGCGTCGGCGATCGATAACCAGTAGCGGTCCTCGGCCAGCTTCAGGATGATCGGATCGTTGAGCATGCTGGCGTTTTCATCGATCAGCGGCGCGTACAGGCACTGTCCAGCCCGGGCATTGCGCAGATCACGCGGCGTCATCAGCTGCACCAGTCGCGCGGCATCCGGGCCGAGCAGCTCGACCTGGCGCTGACAGCCGACGTCCCATAGTTGCACATGCGTCTTCAGGTGCCAGTAGTCGTCTACCACGGATTTTTGAAATCCCTTCGGCAAAACCGTGTGATTAACAACCGAATAGCCGGACACCCCCAGCGCTTCGACCCTGGACGTATAGGGGGTTGCGCGAATACGGCGCGAAACCAGTAATTTAGGTGCAGTCATCGAACATTACTCCGACCACCAGGTTGAATAGGAATGCGGCGACAGCATCACCGGCAGGTGGTAACGCCTGTCTTCGTCCATGACGAAACGTATTACCACGTTATTGACTATCGAGTCGACGGCGAGGCCCTGCCCCGCGAAGTAATCGCTGCCGTGAAACACCAGTTCGAACTCGCTGGCGCGATTTGACGCGTTGATTTCGACGGTTTCGGCAATTCGCCCCTCGCGGTCCGCATTGACATCGAATAGCAGGCGGCGCTCATTCTCGCCCGACAGCTGAAACAATTGACAGCGAATACCGTCCGCCGAACTGCCGCTCACCGAATCGAGTACATGCGACGACACGGTGGCCATGCTATTCGATCGAGGCCTTGTCACGCTTGCTCGTGGTGGCGAGCACGATCGGGCTGATATGCCCCACGGTTTTGACGTTGACGCAGGCGGTTTTGCCGCTGGCGAGCGCGCGTTTCACCGCCGGCACGATATCGGCGCGCCTTTCGACCAGCTCGCCGTAACCGCCCAGGCCCTCGAACATGCTGTGGAAAGGAATATCGCGAAAATCGGTAGCAAAGCGCCGCTTGCTCGCAAACAGCCGCTCCTGCTGTTGCGAGATACAGTCCAGCCCGCCGTTGTTATCGATGACGACGACGATCGGCAACCCCTCCTGGAACGCGGCCTCGATGCTCGATCCGCCCGACAGGAACGCGCCATCGCCGCTGATTACGACCAGGTTGCGATCGGGGTCGTCGAGCTTCGCGGCGCTGGCGAAAGGCACGCCTACGCCGAGCATGCTGAAGGTGCCGGGATGCAGGATATTGCCCAGCCGAAGCCCGCGCCAGCCGGCGATATTGACCGCAATCTCGGACCAGAAATGCGTATTGCCGCCGTCGATCACGAGCCAGTCGCCGTCGCTCATCGCCGCCTGCACGTCGAGCGCCAGCTGCAGCGGATGGATGCGATCGTCGTCGAGCTCGGGGATATCGGCAATCATCTGTTCGACCCACTGCGCGCGCCAGGCGCGATTGCTTTGCAGCCATTCCGGGGCGAACGGGTCGAGCGCTTCCAGCGCCGCGAAAAATGCGCCCGGGTCGCTCAGCAGCGCCCGGTCGGCGGCGCGATTCATTTCGATCTCCTCGTGCGAACCGTTGACGCACAACAGTTGCGCGGCCCGCGGAATCAACGGCGGGTTGCCGAAGTTCATCTGGTTGTCGAGTCGTGCGCCTACCATGATGACGACGTCCGCCGCCTCGAGCGCCCGCCGCGACGGGTGGTACTGGTGGATGTCGGCAAGGCCCACGTAGACGTCGCTGGCCTCGGATAACAGCTTCTGATGGTAGGGCACGTTGAAAACCGGGATATTGAGCCGGCGCGCGCAGGCTTCGAGCTGCCTTTCTGCGCCCGACCACCAGACCCCGTGACCGCCGATGATGATCGGCTGGCTGGCCTGCCGTAGCGTTGCCAATACCGCTTCGAGATCGTCCGGACAGGGCCACGCGCGCGGCGCGGGTTGCGCGGCACGGTCGAACGGCCGCTCGTCGCGCATCGCGTCTGCCTCGTACGAGCTGAACATGATGTCGACCGGCATGCTCAGATGCACCGCGCCGGGATAACCGCCAACGGCTATTTTCCACGCGCGGTCTACGAACTCGGAAATGCGCTCGCCATCGGTAATCGAAACGCTGTACTTGGTCAGGGGCGCGGCGATAGCAACGTCGTCGATCTCCTTGAAACCACCGCTGCCCTGGCGCTTGAGGGTGCTCGAGCCGGTCACGAAGATCACCGGCGAACGCTCCCCCCAGGCCTCCATCATCGCCGGCATCGCGCCCGCGAAACCCTCCGGGCCCACCAGGCATACCGCCGGTTTACGGGTAATGCGGGTATGGCCATCCGCGAGGTGGCCCGCGGTCTGTTCATGCGGCGCGTTGACCACCGCAATCCCGCAGTCCATGAATCCTTCCAGCGCCGGGTTGCAGAAACCCCCGCTTAGCGTGAATACCCGGGTTATGCCTTTCTCCTGCAGGGACCTCGCCAGTAGCGCACCGCCGCGAATCTTCATCAGATCCCTGCCCCTTCGTTTCCGAGAATATAGCCGGCGTCTATGTTGTCTATATCGGTGCAGCCGAGCTGCGCCAGGCTGATATCGACCTGGCTTCTGATCAACTCGATCATTTGCTGCAGGCCCGCGTAGCCGTTGGCGCCCATCGCGTAAAGAAAAGGGCGCCCGACGAAGACGAAATCGGCGCCGAGCGCAAGCGCCTTGATCACCGCTTCGCCGTTACGCACGCCACTGTCGAACAGCAGCGGATAATCGGGCCCCACCGCGGCGCGTATCCGCGGCAGCATCTGGATCGCCGGCGGCGCGCTGTCGAGCTGACGCCCGCCGTGGTTGGAAACGTACACCGCGTCGACGCCGGCGTCGCGAATCCTGACCGAATCCTCGCAGCCGAGTACCCCCTTGACGATCAGGTTTCCGGGCCAGCGCTCGCGCAAGCGCGCGAGGAATTCCCAGTCGACCTTGCCGCGCGCCTCGTTGCGCTTGAACTTCTTGCCGCCGGCGAGGTTGACATTGGCCAGTTTAGGCACCCCCGTCATGAGGGTTAACAGGGACCAGTGCGGGTGCAGCGCGAAATCGATAAACTGCTTCGGCCCGATGCGCACCGGCGACTGGAATCCATTGCGATGCTCGCGCGGGCGAAAACCGATTTCGGGCACGTCGACGGTCAGCATCAGGTTGGTGTAGCCGACCGTCTCGGCGCGTTCGACAAGATGGTAGGCGACCTCCTCGGACTGGCCGACGTAAAGCTGAAACCAGGCGTGTTCGCCGGCACGTTCGGCGGTGGTCTCGATGCTGCTCGATGCCATCGTCGACAATACCAGCGGTATGCCGTATTCACGGGCGGCGCGGGCGAGCATCGCGTCGGCACCGGGCCAGGTCAGGTCGCACATCCCCATCGGCGCGATGCCGAATGGCAGGTCCCAGGTTTGGCCGAAAATGCTCTTCTTGTAACTGCGATGCTCGACATTGACGAAAACCCGCGGCAGCATGCGCAGGGTCTCGATGGCCTCGACATTGAGCGCGCAGGCCCGCTCGTCACCGGCGCTGCCGTCGATGTAATCAAAGGTCATTCGAGGCATGCGCCGCCTGGCAAATTTGCGCGCGTCCGCGAGGCTGAATATCTTTCTCGGCATACTCGTATTGTCTGCGTCGGGATCGAAAAAAGGCACTTGTACCAACGACTTGTTCGAATAGCAATGCTTTTTGCCGGTATTGAGTCGACAAACCGATTTTGAATTTGCTATGGTCCCGGTAATCATGAATAGACGTTGCGCAAGCAGGTGCGGGAATCGCGTCAGGCGCGCGCCGCGTTCCCCTAAAACCTGGCGTGAAAGTCCATGAGCCTGAGCGAGATGATTTGCCCGAGATGCAATAACCCACTGGAAACCACGAGCACCGGCGGCATACCGACTCGCGGCTGCCCTCATTGTTCAGGCACCTGGATTAGCGGCGCCTCGCTGAACGCATTTTTTGCGAAATACGAGGGGGCTGACGATATCGTCGACGCCTTCGACGGAATCCTCGACCTCGAATTCCACGCGAGCCGGCGCAAGTGTCCATCATGCAGCGGCAAACATCTGAAGTCCGTTGTTATCGACGATACCGAGCTCGACTATTGCGTTTCGTGCAAGGGCCTGTTCTTCGACAAGGGTGAACTCGAAACCCTGTTCCCGGACCTCGACGAGCGGCAGGCGCGTAAGCCGCAAGACGGCGCTGCCACCGGCGACGGTATCTTGAACTCCTTTTTTCTGTGGCTCAGGGGTGATCGCTGAACCAGGCATGGTCAACGATGGTCGCCGCGTGAACATTGCATATGCATGACGCCGGGTGCCATTGCGGCAACGTACGGCTGGAGGCCGAAAAATTGCCGTCGACGCTTACCAGTTGCAATTGCTCGATCTGCCATCGCCTCGGTGCGCTGTGGGATGCTTCGATGCCTCGGAGGTCAGGATTAAAACCGGTGATCAGCCCCTGAGCGCCTGTTCATGGGGTGACAGGAGTATCACCTATCATTGCTGGTCACGCTGCGGATGCACCACTCACTACAGGATGACCGAGAGTGATGGCAGCGAGCTCGTTGCGGTCAATTGCCGCATGGCGCCAGCGGCACAAATCGGCGCCATCCCGGTGCGCCGATTCGACGGACTGGTCAGCTGGCGATATCTCGACGAGCAGAGGGTTGAAGATACCTGGTAATCCCGGGTCGGCCCCGTCCGCGAAAAAGACTTGCGCCGCTGCGGGACATTCCGGAGAATCCTGGCGCAAAGGAGAACAAACATGATTCAGTCGACAACCCCCACAATCGAGGGGAAAAACATCCGCAAATATCATGGCGTGGTAACCGGCGAGGCTATCCTGGGAGCCAATATCTTCAAGGATTTTTTTGCCGGGATCCGCGATATCGTCGGCGGCAGGTCGGCGGCCTACGAGGGGGAATTACAAAAGGCGCGCGTGATCGCGTTCGAGGAAATGACGCAGCAGGCCAGGCAGCTGGGGGCGAACGCAATCGTCGGTATCGATATCGATTACGAAACCGTCGGTTCGCAGGGTGGCATGCTCATGGTCAGCGTCAGCGGGACCGCGGTGACCCTGGACTCTTAAACGCAGGTATCCAGCGCCCGGCGCACTGGCGCGGACTGGCTGAAATCGGGAGTTACGATGAAGACGCTCAAGAACGAAAAGGAAATGGTCAGGAAAGCGATTGCCGAGGGCATGAAGTACGGCGAACAACGCGGCGTGGTCGAGTTCGAGCCGACCGATTCGGCGACCGAGAAAATCGAGTACATTTACCGTTTGCTGGTTCACGACAACGTCATCCAGCCCATTCCCCAGGAGCAGATTTCGCAGAAAGCGATGAAACACAGGCTCGCGATCTGGGCCTCGAAGCTGAAGTAACCCGGCACCGGGCATCGCGGCTAACCCTTGACCCGGGCTCGAGCCACGGGCGCTGCATAAAATAATTGCCCCGCCGGCCGGTTTTCTCAATAAATAGATTGACGTGGACGCACAATCTCTATAGGCTGCGCTTCAGCTTGAACGTCAGTACAGTATTTATTTCCTCGGTTTCGTTGCATTCCTCGTAGTTCATCGTCCTGTAGTATCTAAATCACAACCCGTTTACGCGTTAACCAGGTCTATTAAAGGGCCATTTTTTACCTACACAGGATTTTTATCTATGTCTAATACAGTCACCGGAACCGTAAAATGGTTTAACGAAGCCAAGGGCTTCGGTTTTATCGAGCAATCTTCAGGCCCCGACGTTTTCGCCCATTTCAGCGCCATTTCGGGTTCGGGTTTCAAAACCCTGGCCGAGGGCCAGAAGGTCGAATTCACCGTCACCCAGGGCCAGAAGGGTCCTTCGGCGGAGAATATCGTCGCCGTCTGATCGATCCGTCGATTTCGACAACAGGAGGCAAGCCTTACACGGCTTGCCTTTTTTTTGCTAGTCTACTAAGTAACAACAAGACAAACCTGTAATTCCGCAGGCGCAAAGCCGACGATCGATATGTCCGATAACTACCCTCCCCTGTTCAATTGAAAGGCCACCGGTGGACTGGTCGCTAGTCATCGTTGTCTGCGTGGTGCTTTATTTCGCTTACCGTGGATACCGGAACGGGCTGCTGAAATCCGTATCCCGGATATCGAGCGTGCTGGCAGGATACCTGTGCGCGATCTTCTACACCGGGCAATTTACCCCTGTCATCGAATCCCAGTTAGCACTGCAGGGTATTGCGGCCTTTATCGTCGCTTCGCTGGCGTTGTTCGTCGGCGCGAGCCTGGCCGTGGTATTTATCTTCTGGGTCATTGCAAAGATACTTGCTGACGGCGCAGCGGTCTCGACCGCGTCGTCAATCGGCGGCGCCGCGGTGGGCTCGGCGACCGGTGTACTGCTCGCCATCGTTGTCGTCTGGGGCTTCGCGTTTGCGCGCGATACCCTGTCTACCGCCAGTACCGATGTTGCCGCCCGGTCCGGCCCCAGCGATATCGAAAGACTCGCCAACAAGGCCGCGGGCAAGGCAGCGACCGCGGCGATGACGCTCGGATCCGCGAATCCCGAGGTGACCCGTCTAGGCGCCGCGCTGTTCGAATCTCCCGCCGAGATCACCAGGCTGGCGCAGCGGCTGGGACGCAGCGAAGAACTCTCGATGTTGCTGAACGACCCCGAAAACCTGGCGGTGCTGAACCGCGGCGACCATGCCGCCGTACAGAACCTGCCCGCGTTTCGACAGCTGGTGAACAATCCCGACACCCGGGCGCTGGCCGCGGTGACCGGACTGGTCGACGAGGCAGACGAGAATAATCAGAGCCTGGACGCCGCGCTGGCGATCAAGCTAACCGACGTCTGGGGTCGCGCACAGCGCGTAAAAAATGACGCGCGCGTGCAGGAAATTCTCGGCGATCCGGAATTTCAGCAGGAAATACAGTCGGCAAATCCGCTGGCACTGCTGACCAATGAACGCCTGCTGGAACTCGCCAATATCATTTTTTCGGAACCGCCCGCGCCGGACGGGAGTGCCAATCAGCCCGCGTCCGGGCAACTGCAGGACGACGCGGCACAGGTGGCCCCGAGCGACAAGGTTAAAAAACTTTACCGCTGGACCGACGACAACGGGCGGGTCTTCTATTCCGACGTCGAACCGGGCTCCTGATCCGGATTTCGCCCGACTAATTCCGGGAGCCGGAATCAGCGAAATGCAATGCCAGCCTTCACCAGCCAGCTTGCCGCTTTAATCGCGCTTCTTTCGGTCGGAAGCAGTGATAAGATATCGAAGTAGAAGAATAGCATTCGGTCGGCTGTGTCCGCACCGGGTTAGCGACGGCAGCTGAACCGGTCGTACGAGACGTCGAACTTCGAATGCTTTTTTCGGTTTGTCGTTAACCGAATCGGAATCCGTCCATGAAAATCGATCAGGAATACCTCAAGACGATATTGAATACCTTCATCGATTCGCCGCGTTCTTTTATCTGGGTTGCAGACATCGAGACCAACGGGGTCGACGTAGACGACAAGTTTCTATTTCACATGCAAATCCTCGAAGACCAGCATTTCGTCGAATGCCTCGATAAAAAAAGCGAGCTGGGTTACGAAATTACGCTGGGCGGAGATTTCGATTGGAAAAGCAGGCCGCTGCGGTTGACCGCATCGGGTCACGAGTTTGTGGAGGCGATCAATCGTCCCGAAATCTGGGAAGTTCTGAAACAGGAATTCAAGGATTCCTCGTTGTCGACATTGAAAGCGGCCGCCACGAGCCTGCTTGTCGCTTTCGCCAAAAAACAGGTGGGCAAGTATCTGGAACTATAGGCACGGGCAATAGTTCCGAATTTCCGGTTACGACCTGATCCCGAAATTACATGC
>Ga0224512_10004138_pt1 | contig 12420 bp, 10 predicted proteins | sample SF_May12_sed_USG_4_FD_169103 | JGI IMG/M metagenome (GOLD analysis project Ga0224512, IMG submission 169103) | Sediment microbial communities from San Francisco Bay, California, United States - SF_May12_sed_USGS_13 | ecosystem: Environmental > Aquatic > Marine > Sediment | place: USA... | reverse complement strand
TCCGCCATGCCGAGCCTCCACATCGCGATGGTCGGCCTCACCGCCTATTGGCTTGGTGTCGGGAACAGGAAGACCATGTTCTTTACCGTGCCGTGGGTCTTGACGGTCTGGGCATCGACGGTCATGCTGGGCTGGCACTACGCACTGGATGGTGCCGGTGGGTTGTTCCTCGCCGCGGGCGCGATCGCAATGACCTCGTGGATGGTGCGACGATGGTTGGCGGCGGCGCTCCGGTTGAAGCCGCCCCAATCCGTCGCGGACACCACGTTTGAAATGCCCAGGAGCTCTGTCAATGGATGAGAGCCTGTACTGGAAATTTCTCGAGGTCGAACGATCGCATTGGTGGTTCGTCGCGCGACGTGAGATTCTCTTGGCGCTCTGTCGCCACTATCTCCCCAAGAGGGGGCTCATCCTCGACGTCGGCTGTGCGACGGGGTACTTCATCGAGGGGGCGCAGCAAGAGTTCGACGCGTGGGGCATCGATCCGTCACCCGTCGCCGTCAAGATCTGCCAAGACCGCGGCTTGACCCAGGTGGTGCCAGGTTCCACCGAGGATTTTGCCGCCGTCCAAGACAAACGCTTCGACGCCGTCAGCTTCTTCGACGTCATCGAGCACGTCGACGACGATCTCTCGGCGCTCACAAATGCTCGCGACGTGCTCGCCGAGTGTGGCCTCGTCATGATTACCGTGCCGGCATACATGTGGCTTTGGTCGGAACATGACGTACTCAACGAACACAAGCGTCGCTACGTCAGAAAGGAAGTGGCTGCGCTGTTGCAGCGGGCAGGGTTCGAGATCGAGCAACTCACCTACTTCAACTCGTATCTCTTCCCATCCGCCGTTCTGGCACGCCTGGCGCGGCGGGTCATCCGGAGCGTCGGCAAGGCCGATTTCTCGATGCCACCACCTTGGGCAAACCGACTCATGACTCGGGTGTTCGCGAGCGAGCGGCGACGCCTCGTTCCCAATGGGCGCCCACGCGGGTTCCCGACCGGGCTCTCTCTCCTCGCGATCGCTCGAAAGGCCGGGGCTTAGCCCCTGCCTTCCCCTCGGTGCCACCCGGTGCCGATTGCGACTCCAACAGCGAGAAGAAAAACCACGAGGCGAATTCGCTCCGCCGGCCCGCCAAACGCAAATCGGATCCCGGGACGCGTGGCGGCATCGAGGTTTCCTTGGGCACGGTTCGGCGGGCGAGCCGCTGCACCAGGCAACGGTTCGGATGTCCGCTCATAGACATCATGTTGACCGAGGGTCATCACATAGCGGTACGAGGTAAGCTCACGCGCGAAGCGTGGCTCCCGTGAGAAATATGCGAGGTAGTCGAGCCGCCGTGCGTCGTTCCCCGGCACGTCTTTGGCCGATCCTAGAACGACGAGTAGCCTCGGCTTCGCTCGTTCCAGATCGGACACGACCGCAAGCTTGAAGTTGCGCTCCAGCGGCATCTCGGTGTTGGCCGGCCGATAGACGAGCGGGTCCGGCTGCTGGAACTGATCAGCATACAGCACCCAGAGAATCCACAGACTCGGATAACGCAGGGGCCATTCGGCATGGGCATAGGGAACCAGCGGCCATGCCGACCGCATGTTGTAGGACAACACTGCCACTGCTTCGCCGGCCGCACGGTCTCGCACCAACTCGGCGAGTTCCCAGAACTCCGGGAACGGTTCGACCTCCGACCCTTTGGGGTCCATCACCTTCCAGGCACCTATGGTAACCGCGCCCAGAACAACCGCGGCTACGAGCCCAAGCGACACCACGCCATAGACCCGCGACGCCAGCGACGTGAGCGGGCGCCGAACAGTGGCAACCATGAGCCCGAGGAGAATGACTGACGCCGCGGACGCGGGATAGAAGTGATAGGTCCATCCTTTTCCTTGAATGGTGCCCACGAGCAACAACCCAACAATTGCAACGGCGAGGCCGGCGCTGACCGCCGGGTGGGGACACCGCCCGCGGAGGGCCAGGAACGCGAGGAGGGCCACCAAAGGCAGTCGCGCTCCGCTACCGAACATGAGCGTCATGATCGGTGAATTCCTGAGGAACGACAGGTAAGGCCCGCCGAGTTGATTGACCACGTCGAGGTACTCGGGAGTCAGGGCGAGGACGGCGAGGGCATACACCACGAAACTTGCGGTGACCCACGTGCTTTCAGGACGAAGCTTGGGCCACGCTCGTCGGCTTACCGCGAGCCACAGTTCGACGACCAGCCACAGCAGCACGAACTGCGGCTTGAGCGCGAATCCCAGTCCCGCAAGCGCGCCGATCGCGTGCGCATGGAGGACGGGAATCGGCCGATTCATGCGCCAGGCGATCGCCACCAAGAGGTAGGGCAACACCAGCGCGAGCATGAGATGCTCACGCTCGCTGAACACTTCTCCCGGCAGAAGAAAGAGAACAAAGGCGATCAGGATCGTCATCGAGGTATGCAGCGCTCTGTCCTGGCCTGAAAAAATGGCGCGCAACCCAACTTGAGAGGCCAGGAGCGACAGGCCGAGCAGACAAGCCACCCCGACCCGAAAGACGACGAGCTCCGAGACCCCGATCACCCGTGCAACGAGGATCGGCGGAAAATTGAACGCGATGATCAGTGGTGGGTTGATCTCAATGAGATCGACGTAGAGCTTGGCACCGTCGAGCACCCGTGCGGCGGCATAGAGCAAGAAGGCGTTGTCCGGGTCGGGCGGGGCCACGAACTCGGCGGTCATGCCGAGGATCGCGATGCCGGAGAGGATCACGACCAGGACCCAACGCTGTGTCGGGACGACGTTCCAGGACATGGCTAGGTTTCGCCCGCTCCCCGGTGCCACTTGAAGGCGAGTGCCAGCATGCCACTGACCAGGAACACGAACAGCTGGAACATTCCGACAAAGCCGAACAGCGCGACCCGTCTCTCCGGGGGCAGCTCGGGTGCCGGGGCGCCAACGTCATGTGCTGGCGGCCGGCGCAGGCCTTCGACCGCCGCCTCGGCGACGCGCTGGTACACGTCGTGGACGCCGATCGTGCGAAGGTACCGATAGTAGCGTAGCTGTGCGGCGAACCTCGGGTCGCGCGCAAAGTACGCCAGATAATCGAGCCGGCTGAGTCCGCTCTCCGGCGTGTCCGGAGCCGTGGAGAACACGATGAGAAGTTCGGGCTCGAATCGTTCCATGTCGCTGGCAACGGCGTCGCGCAGAAATGCCTCCTGCGGGAGTTCGTTGGCGGGCGAGTGATACCGCAGGCTACCGGGTTCCGCGAATTGGTCGGCGTAGAGCACCCAGAGCATCCACAGGCTGGGGAATCGCATGGACCAGCGGGCACCCGTCGCGTAGGTCAGCGGCCAGGCCGACCCCATCGCCCAGGACAAGACTAGGATCGGCCGCCCGCGTGCACGCTGGCTCACCAGATCGGCCAGCTCCCAATACGCCGGATGCGGCTCCACTTTAGGGCCGCGAGGGTCGGCCAGACGCCAGGCCGATACCAATATCGCGCTGGTCATCACGGCCATGACCACCCCCAAGGCGACCACGCCGTAGATCTGTCGAGCGAGCGACGTGAGCGGACGACGCACCGTCACCACGATGGCACCCAGGAGTACGAGCGCCGCGGCGGAAGCCGGGTAGAAGTGGTAGTTCCACCCCTTCTGTTGAATGGTCGCGACTGAGACGAGGCCCGCGACCGTGAGCGCCAGTCCGGTAAGGAGCTCAGGCCTCGGGCATTGCTTTCTCAAGGCGAGATACGCAAGCAGCGCGAGCAGCGGAAGGCGCGAACGCTCCCCGAACAGGAGGGTCTTGACCAGCGAGGCCCGAAAGAAGGCCAGGTACAGGGTGCCGAAACGGCGCACCAGATCGAGGTACTCGGGGGTCAACAGGAGCACCGAGACCGCGTAGGCGAGGAGCAAGGCGGCAACCCAGCTGTTCTCCTGCCGGACGATCGGCCTCCTCCGGCGGACCACCGCGAGCCACAACTCGAGCAGCACCCAGACCAGCGCGAAGTGGGGCTTGAGCGCAAATCCAAACCCGGCGAGGACGCCGATCAAATGGGCGTACCGCGTCGGAATCGACCCACCCAGAACCCGCGCAATGACCGTGAACAGGTACGGCAGGACGAGGGCGAGCATCAAATGTTCGCGCTCGCCGAAGGTCTCGGCCGGCACAACGAACAGGGCGAAGGCCAGAAGCAGTGTGAAGGCACGTTGGCCAAGTTGACCGCCCGAGACAATCGAGCGGAGCCCCACCTGAGACAGGAGAATCGAAATGCCGAGCAACAGCCCGACCCCAAGCCGAAAAACCAGCAAGTCTGGCAGCCCCGTCATCCGGCCCAGCAGCACCGGCGGGAAATTGAAGGCAACAATGAGGGGCGGGTTGACCTCGAGGATGTCGATGTAGAGCTTGGCGCCGTCGAGCACCCGGCCGGCCGTGTAGAGCAGGTAGGCGTTATCCGCCCCGGGCGGGGCGATGAATTCCGCCGCGAGCCCCAGGAAGACGATGCCTGTAAGGGCCGTGGCGAAGAGCCATCGTCGTTCGAGCAATGCCGTCCAGCGTCGTGAGGCGACCAGGCTCACGGCTCCTCGGTACGCAACATGCGCTTCAGTTCCTCGCGAAACCACTGCAGGTGAGAGCCCGTCGCCACACTGTCCGGAGCATTCAAGAAGTTGGTCGTCTCGGCGTTGTCAGTCGCGTAGTCATAGAGCTCTTCTTCACCGTCTCCATTCAGGATGTAGTGCATACCCCGGGCCACTAGCGACTGCATCGGCCCGCGGCTGATCGGCACCGAATCAGGCGTGTTATGCCCTTCCCGCACCTCGGACAGGAGTGCCAGGGCCGTGGCACCCGACCCATCCCAGTAGCGCGACAGACTCGTGCCAGCAACGTGCGCGGTGTCTGCCAGCCCTGCCAACTCGAGCATCGTCGCGGGGAGATCGCGCAGGCTCACCGGTTCACCGACACGAATTCCCGCGGGGGCACGGCCCGGCGACAGGACGACGAGCGGAACGTGCAGCACCCGGAAGTGCAGGCTTTGTGAATGTCCGTACAAGCCATGCTCGCCGAACAGTTCGCCATGGTCGGACGCGATCACCACGATGGTGTTGTCGAGGTCCCCAAGCATGCCGAGCAAGGTGCCGACCTGGTCATCGAGGTAGGCAATCGACGCGTCATAGTGGACTTCGAGGTCGGTGCCCTCGGTAAACCGCGCCAAGTCCGATGGCCTGGACCAGTAGGGGGCGTGCGAGTCCATGTAGTTGAGGAAGGCAAAGTAGGGGCGCGAGCCGATAGCCGACTGCCAACCGAGGAACTCGTCGTTCACGTCGGCGGCGTGCTTAGTGTCGTAGCCCGGCGTGTCGAAAACGGTCCACTGAAACGCCCGCAAGGCGGACACGACTTCTCCCAGCGAGCGGCTCAACGTCAGATCGTGCACGACTCGGCTATTCAGTAACTGGGTGCTCCACAGGATCTGCGAGCGCGAGACGCGATAATCCCGGTAGATCCCGAACCCGCGGTCGAGCCCAGTCCGGTAGCCGGTGTAGCGCCCGTTCGCCGTGAAGCCGCCGGTAGCGTAGCCGTGGTCCCGGAATACCTCGGCGAGGGTGGGCAACGTTCCATCCAGTGGTGCGAACCAGTCCGTGCTGAGTTGGTGCGGGAAGTGACCGGTGAAGATGGTCCCATGCGACGGTAAGGTCCACGGCGACGTGGCAATCGCCCAATCGAATACGATCCCGCCCCTGGCCAGGCGTTCGAGGGTTGGAGTTGTCGGATGGTGGTGACCATAGAGGCTCATGCTGGCCGCCCGGACCGTGTCCCAGATGATGAGCAGCACGTTGGGCGCCCGCTGGTCGGCGGCTGGCAGATCGGCGTAGGCCCGCCGTTCGCGGACCGCTTCCCATCCCAACTTGCCGGCGGCGGCCAGGAGTACCAGGGCTGCGAGCCAGGGGGTGGCGCGGCGAACCAGCACGGTCGGGCGGCGCCCTACGGCGGTCAGCGCCCGCGTCGCCTGCACCGCGACGCCCAGCGCCAGCAGGAGCGCGGCTAGACGATGGATCTGCGGAAAGGGGAGGAACAAACAGAACACGCCGAAGGCAACAAAGCCGAACAGGCCGACCCGAAGGGTCACGAGACGGGGAGCAAGCAGCGACGCAGCAGCAACGCCCAGGCCCAGAAACGCGAACACCATGGCATAGGTAAGGGGCGTCATCCACAGCATGTGCCGGCTTCCAAACGCCATCCGGCCGAATACTGTCTCACGGACCCACATGATCGCGAGCTCGGCGAAGCCCGTGAGGATGCCGCAACAGATCGCAACGAGCAGGTGCGTCGCGACGAGATGCCCGCGACCCTCGGCTGCCGTCGTTGCCGCCCGGGCTTCCGTCACGCCTGGCCTAGCCGGCTCGGACCCAGCGCATCAATTCCTTCATGCCGGGGCGCTTGCCATGGGCCAGGATGCCGATGCGATAGATTCGACCGGCCACCCAGGCCACCGCCAGCATCCCGAGCACAGTCAGCGTGAACGAGAGTAGGAGCTCGGGCATCCCGATAGGACTCTGCGAGTAACGGACCGGAATGATGATCGGCGCGGTGAGCGGCACCAGGCTCAGCATTCGCGCGAGGGTCCCGTTGGGGTCCTGCAGCAGTGAGAAGGCCGCAATAAACGCGGCAGCGACGATGAGCGTCACGGGCATCGCGGATTGCTGGGTCTCTTGAAGGGTGCTGCACATGGCGCCCACTGCCGCATACGCCGCGGCGTAGAGGAAGAACCCCACAAAGAAAAACAAGAGAAACACGACCACGAGATCGATGGAGATGGTCGGAATCGGCAGGTTGGCCACGTCCGGGGCCGGCACGCCGAGCCGGGCGGCGATGGCAACGCGATTCTGCGTGAGCAGGAGACCGGCACCGACCCAGATGCCCAACTGCACGAGCCCGGCGGAGCCGACACCCAGCACCTTACCGAGCAGGAGCTCGAAGGGCTTGAGACTCGAGACGAGGACTTCATTGATGCGGCTCGTCTTCTCCTCCACGACCGAGCTCATGACCTGCATGCCGTAGAGGAGGAGCGCGATATAGAGGACGAACGCCATGATGTAAGCCAGAAGAAACGACGCCTCTCCACTCGAGCCCGTGAGCTGCCCCTTGGTCACCTTCGCGGTCGCGAGGTGGACCGGCCGGACGGTGCTCATCAGAAGGAGCGGGTCCACGCCCGCTCGGACCAATCGCTCGTTGATCACCACTTGCCGCAACGTCCGTTCGAGCGCCCGCATGTCACTTGGGCTCCCGGCGTTGCTGCCAAGGTAGCGGATCGTGTCCGAGGTCATGACGTTGTCGGTGACAACCACGACGCCGTCGAGCGATTCCTGGCCCGCGTCGCGAGCATCGGTCAGGGCCACGAGCGAGTCGAGCACCGGCTGATACTCGGGAGGTGCGGCGAGGCGCGTCACCTGATACCGAGGCGTGCTATCCGCGCCGCCGGCAAAGGTTGCCCCGCGCAAGGCTTCGGTTACCCGCACCCCGAGCCCGCCGGTGGAGGCATCGACCACCACCACGCGAGATACCTTCTGCTGCCCGCGCTCCAACAGCAGCGGGAACACCATGAAGAACAAGATCAAGAGCGGCCCCAACACCGTCCCAATGACGAACATCCGGGTCCGTACACGACTCACGAACTCGCGTCGGATTACCGCCCAGAGCTTATGCATTGCCCGCCTCCAAGGCCGGAGCCGTTACCGCTTCGGGACCTACCTTGGCAATGAAAATGGATTGGAGCGAGGGCTCGACCACCTCGAACCGCGCCAAGCCGACCCCGGCCTGGACCATCGCGTGAAGCACTTGGTCGGGCGCGACACCGGCCGCGAGTTGCGCCTCGGCGGTGCCACCGTAATCGTCGACATGCGTGATGAGCGAGCGGTCGGCCAGAATCCGGGCTGCCTGTTCCCGATGATGGGTGAAACCGAGAGCCAGGAACCGACGGCCGAAGTCCGCCTTGATATCGGATAGGGCGCCGTCCACCACCTTCTCGCCGCGGGCGATGATCACGATCCGATCGCACATCCGTTCCGCCTGATCCATGATGTGGGTCGAGAAGAGCACGGTCCGCCCTTCGCGCGCCAGCCCGACGACCACATCCTTCATCGCTTGAGTATTCACCGGGTCGAGGCCGCTGAACGGCTCGTCGAGAATGACCAGCTCGGGGTCGTGCAGGAAGGTGCCGATGAATTGGACCTTCTGTTGCATTCCCTTCGAGAGGTCCTCCACCTTGTGGTCGACCCAATCGTTGAGGCCCAGCCGCTCGAGCCACTGCCGTGCACGCGTAAGGGCGTCACGGCGGGACAGGCCCTTGATCTCGCCGAGAAACGCCAGCTGCTCGACCACGGTCATCTTTTTGTAGAGCCCCCGCTCCTCCGGCAGATAGCCGATCTGCCCCGCGTGCTCCCGTCCGGTGCCGGACCCGCCAAACAACGCGATGCGTCCCTCGTCCGGCCGGATGATGTCGACGATCATCCGCAGCGTGGTGGTCTTGCCGGCCCCGTTGGGCCCCAGGAGCCCGAAGACGCCGCCGCGCGGGACAGCGAGCGAGAGCGCGCGTACCGCCGTGTGGCCGGCGAATCGCTTGGTGACCTCCTGAACCTCGACCACGTTCTCCGGCATTGCGAGTGATTCCTTGCGCGTGCGGTAGGGAAAGTGGCGACGCAAAGACCCTCCAATCGCGGTCGCCCGTATTGGAGGGGGTGATGCCCGCGTGGGCGCGGACAACGCGATGGACCAATGATCTAGGAAATAGCGATCTCTCGCAATGGGGTGATCGCCGTTACCTGGGCAGCCGGGACGATCAAACGCGGATGCTCGGGCTTGACGCCGAACTTGAGCGTGCGCCGAAGGTAGTCCTCTCGTGAGGCAGAGCTCGTCGCCGGATCGTGAATGCCGGTATCGAGCAGATGGATGCCCCGAGCGTCCTCATGGTCGAACCGTCCGACCAATGTGCGGTTGTCGTGTGTCGTCACGACCACCGTGATCCCGTGGAGTTCGTGATGCCCCGGATGAAAGACGTGGCCCGACACCGTGGCGCCTAGTCCCGGACCGGCGCGCCGCAGTACTGCTCGAACGCCGCGGTCAGGTCCGCCACGATGGCTTCCGGATCTCGTCCCTCGATCATATGGCGGTGCATCATGAAGACCACTTCGCCGTCCCGCATCAAGGCCATCGACGGAGAGCTAGGCTGGTACTCGCCGAAGTAGCTCCGTGCCCTAGCCGTCGCGTCCACGTCCTGACCTGCAAAGACCGTGAAGACGGCGCTCGGCCGCACCGGATTCGCCAGGGCCTGGGCCAAGGCCGGGCGGGCATTCCCCGCGGCGCAGCCGCACACGGAGTTCACAAAGACCAGGGCAGTGCCGGTGTGATTGGCCAGCACATTATCGACATCGGCCACGGTGTGGAGCTCCCGGGCGCCGAGGCGCGTGACTTCCTCGCGCATGGGGCGCACCAGTGCAGGATCGTACGGCATGAATCGTTACTCCCTTGTCAACGAGATTGTGATTATTCGGTGGTTACCGGCTCGGTCGTTTGGTCGATCGCCGCTTTCAACGTATGCCACGACAGACTGGCGCACTTGACCCGCACCGGAAACTCCGACACCCCCGAAAACACCGCCAGCTTTCCCAGTCTGGCCCGTGCGGTTCGGGCGTCGCTCCGGCCGGTGACCAATTCCTGAAACTGTTGTGCCAGGTCCTTGGCCTCGGCGGCGGTCTTCCCTTTCACCGCCTCGGTCATCATCGACGCCGACGCCTTGGAGATGGCGCAACCCGACCCGTGGAACGTCACCGCGGCAATGAGGTCGTCTTCCAGCCGGACCCAGACGGTCAGCCGATCGCCGCAGAGCGGGTTGTATCCTTCCGCTCGGCCGCTGGCACCCTCCAACTCGCGGAAATTCCTCGGCGAGCGGTTGTGATCGAGGATGACGCTTTGATAGAGGTCGTGAAGATCGTCCATCAGGCAAGCAGGTCGCGAGCGTGGCCCAGAGCGGCGACCAGGGCGTCGACCTCGTCCTTCGTGTTGTAGAGCGCGAATGAGGCCCGGATGGTGGCCGGGACGCCGAAGTGCTCCATCACCGGCTGCGCACAGTGGTGGCCGGCACGCACGGCGACGCCTTCGCGGTCCAATACCGTCCCGATATCGTGCGGATGGATCGGATCCATGACGAAGCTCAAGACACCGGCCCGCTCCTGGGCGGTGCCGATCAAACGCACCCCCGATACCGTCGACACACGCTCGGTAGCATACCGGAGCAAGTCCCGTTCGTAGGCCGCGAGCGCCGTAAAATCGATTGCGCCGAGGTAATCGATGGTCGCACCCAACCCCACGGCCTCGGCAATGGCCGGCGTTCCCGCTTCGAACTTGGCCGGCAAGCGTGCGTAGGTAGTCGATGTGAAGCTCACCTGTTCGATCATGTCGCCCCCACCCTGGTAGGGCGGCATGCGCTCGAGCAGGTCGGCCTTGCCGTACAACACGCCGATTCCGGTCGGCCCGAACATCTTGTGTCCGGAGCAGGCAAAGAAATCACAGTCGAGGTCCTGGACGTCAACCGGGCCGTGCTGCATCGACTGCGCCCCGTCGACCAAGACGGGGACGCCAGCCGCATGGGCACGCGCCGTGAGGTCCTTGATCGGGTTCACGGTGCCCAGGGCGTTGGAAATATGAACGACGGCGAACAGCTTGGTCCTGGGCGAGAGCAGTCGGTCGAAGGCATCGAGATCGAGTTCGCCGGCGTCCGTCATGGGCACGACCCGGAGCGTGGCACCGGTCTGCTCGCAGACCATCTGCCAAGGAACGATGTTCGAATGGTGCTCCATCTCCGTGACGAGGATCTCGTCCCCCGGACCAGCGATCGAGCGCCCGAAGCTCTGGGCGACCAGGTTGATGCCCTCGGTGGTGCCCCGGACAAAGATGATCTCGCGCTGGTCCGCCGCATTCAAGAACACACGAACCTTCTCGCGGGCGGCATCGTAGGCGGCGGTCGCGCGTTCGCTCAGGTAATGGAGCCCGCGGTGAACGTTCCCGTGACTGGTCTCGTAGTAGGCCGTCATGGCGTCGATCATTGCCCGAGGCTTCTGACTGCTCGCCGCATTGTCCAGGTAGGCCAACGGCTTGTCGTAAGGGCGCAGTGCCAGCGCCGGGAAGTCCCGGCGTACCCGCGCCGGGTCGAACCCGGTCACCGTCAGACGAGGAGAGGCCAGCGGCTCGGAAGCCATGGTCACGCGAGGGGCGCCTTGCCCCGGATCAGCCGCTCCCGCACCAGCGCCTCGAGGTGTTCTGCCACCGGCCGGCACTCGATCTCCTCGATCACCTCGGCCGCAAAGGCGTAGGTAACCAAGGTCCGTGCCTCGGGGAGTGGAATCCCGCGCGTCCGACAGTAAAACAGTGCCAGCTCATCGAGCTGGCCCACCGTGGCCCCGTGGGTACACTTCACGTCGTCGGCAAAGATCTCGAGCTGCGGCTTGGTGTCGACCTTGGCCGTATCCGAGAGCAGCAGGTTTCTGTTGGTCTGCTTGCCGTCGGTCTGCTGTGCCTCGGGCCGGACGTAAACCTTGCCGTTGAAGACCGCGTGCGAGCGGTCGTCGAGCATTCCCTTATAGATCTCGCGGCTGGTGCACCCAGGCTTGGCATGCTCGATCCGGGTCTGGTGGTCGAGATGCTGGACGCCGTGGCCCACATAGAGCCCGTTCAGTTGGGTGTGTGCCCCTTCCCCATCGAGCACCGTGTAGACATTGGTCCGCGAAAGCGCGCCACCCATGGCAAACGAAAACGACTCGAAGTGGCTGTCCCGGCCCTGGTACGCCTCGATGGTGCCGACGTGGTAGGCGGCTTCGCTCTCCTGCTGCACCTTGTAGTGGTGAACCCGGGCTCCGTCCGCCAGAACGATTTCGGAGACCGCGTTGGTCAGGTACCGCTGCTCCGCGAGCGACACGTAGCTCTCGAGCACCGTCGCCTGTGCGTGTCGCTCGGCGACGATCAGGGTACGGGGATGGGATGCCCCGTCGGCCCCATTTGGCACCGTTACAAACAAGAGATGGATTGGCTGTTCGACCACGGCATCGGCCGGCAAAAACAGGAACGCACCGTCGCCCATGAACGCCGTGTTGAGGTCGGTGAATGCGCCGGGGGCATTGACGGCCACTTTGGTCAGATGCGGCTCGACCAGATCGCGGTGGGACTCGAGGGCGTCGTGCAGGCCCACCAGCCGGACGGAAGAGGGCACCCCTTCGAAGTGCGATAACTCCCGAGATAGCCGGCCGTTGACGAACACCAACCGCGGCCAGTCCTCGTGTCCGAAGAGATACGGACGCAACGACTCCATGGTGGGCAGTGCCGCGGGGGGGGGCAGCAGCGGGAACTCCCGCTTCGCGATGGGCTCGACGTTGGTGAAGCGCCAATCTTCATTCTTTCGCGTCGGGAACC
>Ga0224512_10004136_pt1 | contig 12423 bp, 13 predicted proteins | sample SF_May12_sed_USG_4_FD_169103 | JGI IMG/M metagenome (GOLD analysis project Ga0224512, IMG submission 169103) | Sediment microbial communities from San Francisco Bay, California, United States - SF_May12_sed_USGS_13 | ecosystem: Environmental > Aquatic > Marine > Sediment | place: USA... | reverse complement strand
AATTTTCCTCCTTAAAAATTATTTATGCAACCGGGACTATGGGAAAGTGCATTAAGCTAAAAATTAGTTTTCTAACCACCAAACAATAATTGATAATTAAAGGGGTTAATTTTGGACTAAATAAAATAACCTTACTTCCATACATTTTGCGGAAAGATATTCAACAACGAACAATTCAAAAAAGTTCTTAAATAATCATAAGGAGAAACATATAATGCTAAAAGGTACTTCATATGATGGTGCAAACTCAGACGAAGCCACAGTTATCAGTAAGGGAGTTAAAATCGAGGGAAAGCTGAGCTGCAGCGGCAGCATCCGGTTGGATGGGGAAGTAAAGGGAGATATTTCATCACAGAGCACAGTCATTATAGGAGAAAATGGAAGTGTGAACGGACAAATTAACGCCGAGAATATAACCATTGGCGGAAAAGTAACAGGCACTGTAAGAGCAAAAGAAAAGTTGACTCTTGATGCCAAAGGAAATCTTCAGGGAGATGTTTTTTCTAAAACCATATCAGTGGAATCGGGAGCTGTTTTTAATGGTAACTGCAAGATGGGCGATTCGGGAAATATTAAAATGACACCGGAAAGCCCTAAACCTGAAGATACAGTTAAGAAGTAAAAGAATAATTCATTTGTGTTCAAAGAGGTGTCACGTTTAAAATCGTGACACCCGGTTATTCTAGGACTTTACAAGTTTTTTTGCGTCTTCAACTATGTTAGAAACTTTTTTCTTTCCCTCATGGTAAATTTCGTCAGCTTTCTCTTTTCCTGTTTCAATATATTCCTGCGCATCCTCATAAATGTCTTCTGCTTTGTCTGATATTTTTCTTCTTAATTTTTTTCCGCTTGTTGGTGCAAGAAGAAGAGCTGTAATGCCACCAATCAAACTGCCGACCATTATACCCAGTAAAAAGCCACTTGCTCTGTCAATATTTGCCATAACACACCTCCTTTTATTGTTAAACTTAATTTACACCTAATATATAAAGTAATCCGAAAAAAGCAAGATAGAAGTGTATTACTTAATGCTGATAATCACTTGTTTTAAATCAAGCAGGTTACTTTTAGTAAATATTCAGGAATAAAAGCGCAATCCACCCATTCGCCCTTACTATTTACTTCAAACAACTTACTAACCACTAATCAATACCTCAAAAAATCTTTATAGTAATTACTATTTTTTCCAGTAACTCTAAGTAAAATATTATCTTCTTAAAACTGTTTTAATAAGCTATAAAAACTTTTTAGTTGCTAATTACAAATTGATACTTCTTGGATTTGAAAAAAATAATATCTAATGAGAAACAGTGTTTTTTCGCTTTTCATACAATTTAGCATTGCAGTGTTAGATTTTTGAATAACATCGTGAGATTACTTACAGATTGTTCTAACGAAGTATTCTTTTAATATTCACTCTTTAGTAGGAGGTAGTATGAAGTAAATTTTCATTTTCTGTTTTTTCTTCCTTTCTTTGTCACAAGTAACGTTTTCTCAATGGTCATCTCAAACAAGTGGAGTTACATCAGCATTATACTCCGTATACTTTTTTGATGCTCAAACTGGTTGGGCGGCCGGTGGAAATTTTTCACCAAATCTTGGTATGGTCCATCATACTACTGATGGCGGTGCTAACTGGACGGTTCAAACTGGACGACACAAAATAGCGGGACTAATTCACATTTTAGCTCAATATATTTTACCGATGCAAATAATGGCTGGGCAATTGGAACCGCAGGCACCATTCTTTATACAAGCAATGGAAGAGTAACTTTTGCTGAGGGAGAAACGGGTTAAGTACCGACAGAATTCGAGGTTTTACAGAATTATCCAAATCCTTTTAACCCAAACACAAAAATTCAATTCTCTCTTCCTCAAACAATATTTGTAACATTGGAAGTATTTAACCTGCTTGGAGAAAGTGTAGCTGTGCTGGTTTCTGAGGAGTTAAATGCGGGCACCTATAATTACAATTGGGATGCTACAAATCAAACAAGCGGAATTTACTTCTATAAACTACAAGCAGGTAATCCTTCGTCAGGCTCAGGACAGAGTTTTGTTGATACTAAAAAGATGATACTTCTTAAGTAAGTTTAAGTCATTCTGATTGTAACGAAGAACCTATTCATTAAGGGGCGAGCAACTATAATTAATTTATTAAAACCATTTTTTTCGTTTAAAGAATATTAGTAATGAAACCGCAACTAAAACCATTACTCCCCAAAAGATAAAGTAGCTGTATTTAAAATGAAGTTCCGGAAGATATTCAAAATTGGTTCCATAAATTCCAGCAATAAAAGTCAGAGGAATAAAAATAGCTGCAAAGATTGTCAGTATTTTCATCACATCATTCATCTTATTAGATAATGCTGAATTATATAAGTTCATTTGATCGGACAGCATTTCTCTGTAGGTATCTATTGCTTCAGATGCCTGTATAATTAAGTCTTCAAGGTCCTTTAAAAACGGAATTGTATTCTTATTAATCAAATCGGTATCTAACTTTGACAAATGTGTAATTGCTTCTTTGGCTGGACGTATACTCTTTCTTAAGAAATTCATTTCTTTTCTGTATTCACTTAGCTGTTCTATAACAAAAGGTTCGGGATTACCCAGGACTGCCTCTTCCATATCCTCGATTTTTTCACCGAATCTTTCAATTATATATATATAATTATCTACAACTGTATCAATTAAGGCATAAGCTAAGTAATCTATGCTTGTAGCTCTTATTCTTCCCTTTTGCTTTCTTATCCGTTCTCTTACCGGTTCAAATACATCACCGGGCAACTCTTGAAATGTTAAAAGGAATGTTTTTCCTATAACTAAGCTTAGTTGCTCGGCTATAATAGTTCTATTTGTTTCATTATACCGAAGCATTTTTAAAACTAAAAACAAGTTATTGTCCGATTCCTGTAATTTCGGTCTTTGGTCAGTATTCATGATATCTTCAATCAGCAGTGGATGCAAATCAAAAGTTTCAGCAATTTCTTTCATCAAGTCAGGATCGTGAAGACCATCAATGTTAATCCAGGTAACTGTATTTTTTTCTTTAAAATCAGTTCCATCCGAGATATTTTTTAATTCATCTTCGTGCAGGTTTGATTTATCATAATCAATAATCCTGATTCTAATTTCATCAACTTTTTTGTTACCAATGAAAACTGGGCTGCCTGGAACAAGCCCTTTATTATCATTTCTTTTCTTTAAAAATCTTGCCATTATTAATCCTTCAACTCTTATGTCCGATAAAAAATAAGTTTAAACATACAGTACAGAAAAATTCATTTTTCCTCATCTCTAATCAACAAACCTGTTGTGGAGACCATTATCTTTAAATTTTTGTGTGCATTGGTGGTAACAAAAGACGCCGAACCATATTCAGCGTCTACTAAAAATGAAAGGAAAGGATATTTAAGACACAAATCGAAAGCATCAATTAGTTTATCTTCTGCAACTGAATAGACCGTTCGATTTTTATTGGTTTCATCTTCAATATCAGTATACCTGCCTGCTATCCTGTCTAATTCATAGAAGGTATGCAGACCCAAAAGATTTGCCAGTGATTTCCATTTTAGAATATGTGCATCAATATAAAATTCATCACCCTCAAGCTTAAATTGTTTTTCAGAACTATCAGTAAAAGTAATACGAGCCATAAATATTTGCTTGCTGACTGGAAAGATTTCTACTGTTGCGGCTAATTCTTCTCTTGTGAGAGCATTGTAACCCTGTATCGAAATGCTGATTGTCCCAAATAATAATGATAGAGTCAGCATTAGAACTGCAAAGGTAAAATTTCTAACTGCACCGAAAAACCTTTTTTTTCTTAATGAGGTAAAAAATGCAAATAAAAATATTACGCAAAGAAGAATAAAAACTGTTGCGGCTATAATCAACGGATCACTCATTATTTAACAAAAAGACTAATTTGACATCATTATTTAGGTTAAGGTTCTTATTAATTTGTAATAAAATATAAAAAACATTACTATTTAGAAAATTTCATTCGCATTTAGTTTACAATTAATCTTTAATTGGTTATATTATTTCAAAATAGAGATGCTTAAAGTAAAACTAATAAAAAAAGGAGGATCTATGGCTTTTAAATTATTGTCACAAGTAGTTAATGGAGTAAAGGGTGGTGTAACCGGTGCTTTAAAGGGATCTGCCGATATTGGAAGTGCGGGAATAACTGTAGTGAAAGATGTTACGGTAACAACCTTAAAAGGTGCAGGCGAGCTTATTGGCACAAGTATTCACGTACCTGCTTCAATTATTAGCGGTGCATTATCAGGAGTTTCAGAACTGGGAATAACAGTAGTAAAGTCTGTTAAGGGTGTTGCAAACGGAGCAATACAGGGTGCAATGAAGAGCGGTGTTAACGAGCACGATGCAGTTACAGGAATTGTTTCGCAAGCCATTTTAAGTGCAAAGGATTTAGGCTTAAACATTGCAGACGTTGCAGTTGAATCTGTAAAAGGTGCAGTAGATGGAGTAAAGCAGGTTGGCGGCGATACTGTTGGTGCTACTAAACAATCTATTATTGCAGCAATGGATGCAGCTAAAGAAATTGGTGACGAAACACTTACCTCTGTAAAAAATGCATTGCACGGCAGTGTTGATGGTGCCAAAGGTATTCTTGATGAAATAAAAAAATAGATCCTGCTGAAATGATTTAATGTCATTCTGAGTCTAACGAAGAATCTATTCATTAAAAGGGCGAGCCATAAGCTCGCCTTTAATTTTACTTCTTGCTTATTACCTCTTGCCAATCAATACCTCAGCTTATCTTTATATTCATTTTATCATTTTCGATATAATATCGTGGTCTTAATCTTTATTTATTAAAATTTTGATTGTTTCTAACAACTGAATGCCTTTTGTTTTTCATCAATAAATTCTTGATGTTTAACAACAATGAATTACTAATATGCTTTTATAAGGGGTGTTGAAAAGATCTATTTAAGCTTTGCAATGTCCTTTTTTTTCCTTTTCGAAACACTAGTATTGATAATCTGAATTTCTAATAGACAAAAGTCTTCAATTAGAACAAAGATTTTTTAATGGTAAATAAAATCTAAAATTAATAGGTGAATAAATAATATGAACAGAATCATTGTTGCTACTATAGTAGTCCTCTTTGGGTATCATTTTCAGTTCACAGAGTCCCAACAAGTAACTACTGAGTGGGTATTAAATATTTTTAACGGTTTCCCGGTTGGTGTAATGATCGGGATAGATAATGATGATAATATTGTTGTTACTGGTCATGCTGGTGATTTCACTAAGATTATTACCACGAAGTACGACACAAACGGAACCCTAATCTGGGAGAGATTTTATTCTGTTCCTAATCTTGGCGTGGCTGCATCGTGGTTATCAGTAGATCCAGCCGGTAATATTATTGTAACTGGATATCCACGTACAATCAGCAGTAATCCTGTTGAGTCAGGGCTGCTTACATTAAAATATGATAATAATGGAAACTTGCTATGGGATAAATTAATTCAAGGAACCTGGGCTTTTGCAATTCGTTCAATCGTTGATCAGTTCGGTAATATTTATGTAACGGGAAGAGCATGGCAATACACAGTAACATATGATTTTGTAACTGTTAAATATGCCCCCGACGGAACTCAGTTATGGTTTGATACATTTGATCAAAATGGTGGATTTCATACACCAACAAGCATGGAATTAGATCAATCGAACAACCTTTTTATTACTGGTACCGGTTTGAGCGGAGGATTAATTACGGTAATGTATAACACCAACGGTGAACGCCAATGGGTAAGAGAGGAAACCGGAACACCGGGACAGAGTATTAGAGTTGATAATACTGGTGGAATTTTTATTACAGGCTCATACTATGATGTTAATACTGGAACCGGAAATGATATCAGGCTAATAAAGTATGATTATTCTGGTAATCTGCTCTGGCAAAAGTTTTATGACTTTGGTGGTTCTGAATACGGAAAGCTTATAAATATTGATTCTCAATCAAATATATTTATCACTGGTTATGGCGATTTGCCCGGAGCGTTTCTTGGCTGGCTTACAACCAAATTCGATTCTTCCGGAAACCTTTTATGGTATAACAGATTTAAATTAAATCAATCCTGGGAAGAGTATCCTTACTTTGCCTTGACCGGACCAGAGGACGAGATATATATTACAGGAAATGTGGGTGTGGTATCTGGCGGAACCACATATCATGGACTGGAAACCGTGAGATATAATTCAGATGGGAGCAATGGCTGGATTGCAGGAGTTAATCAATATGCGGGAATCGGAAAGGGGCTTGCATTCGATAATGATTTGAATTTGTACGCAGTAGGACAGTTCTATTATTCCGTAATTAAGTACTCACAACTTATCCCCACAAATAATGAAGAAGTTTCCAACGATGCGCCGGAGAGATTTTATCTTGAACAAAACTATCCTAATCCATTTAATCCAACAACAAAAATATCATTTTCAATTCCATCATCTGCTTTTGCATTGCTTAAAGTTTATGACGTCCTAGGTAATGAAGTAACAACTCTCATTAGCGAAGAAAAGCCGGCAGGCAATTATGAGGTAATCTGGAATGCAACAAATCTTCCAAGCGGAAATTATTTCTATACTTTAACTTCTGGTTCGTTTTCACAAACCAAGAAGATGATTCTGCTGAAGTGATTTAATGTCATTCTGAGTGAAACGAGGAATCTACTTATTAATAAAGTCGAACACTTGTTCACCCATTTTACTCTTAATCAACAAATCAATCAAAATCAAAGTTAAAGATTGGGAACACAGGCAAGAAACCACCTTTACCGATAACATTTATCAAACCAATCTGCAAACCCTTTAACGTTGCTGCATAATTAACGATTGAAAACTGTAACCCGTTAAAATGCCCCAGATGATAATTAACAGCGGCAGTTTGTAATCCGAGGGAACTTCCTTTTGTAACGTTAACAAATCCTGATTGCCATCCTTTAAAACCACCATCATTAAGATTAACACCACCCCACTGAACTCCTGTTTGCGATCCTGTTGTTTGATTTACCAGGCCGAGATCAAGCCCAGTTACATTTGCATTCTTGCCGTAAATAAGATTAAAGCGAAGACCAGCGATAGATGAGCTCTCAGGAAATATTTGTATTGGATTGAAAAGCGAAAGCTGGATTGGTTTTTCTTGTGCGGTTACTATTGTAGAAAATAAAATGCTTAATCCGAAAAGTAATAAGTAAAAATGTTTTTTCATTTGGATAGTACCTTTATTTATAATTAAAATATTATAAAGCTAATTTAACGATAAATCTTTTTGTGTTAAAATTCATCAGGATTTAGTTGTACATAATTCGTCGGATGCATTTGCTTAAACTAAAAAGATGATACTGCTGAAGTAACTACTTGTCATTCTGAACCTGTCTGCCGACAGGCAGGCTTGTTTCAGAATCTCTATTATTAAACAAAGATCCCGAAATGAATTCGGGATGACAAATTAAAAAGGGCGAGCTACCAACTCGCCCTTACTATTTACTACTTACTACTTACTAATTACCAATTACTAATCAAAACTTCAACGAATCTTCATACTCATTGTTGTCTTTTTCATACTGCGCTGCAAGTGCCAGCCTTATTTTCCTAATCCTTTCTGCAAGCTCATCATAAAAACCTATTTTTTAAGAAAATATATTTTTTGAGTGAATAGTTATTTCACTATATTCTTGCAGTATCAATTATTAATATACAGCAACACTAAATAAACAGACACCATAATTTGAGAAAATTATAAAACTGAAATTAATAAACATCAATAGTTAACAATTTAAGAGGAACCAAAATGAAAATATTTATATCATTCTTTTTCTTCTTGTTCATGGGATCACTAATTTATTCTCAAAACAATATTATTAATACACTCGGTACAAACGGAGTGTTTAGCATTAAGGACGCAAGTAATAACTATTTAACTGTAACCCAATCTACAGGGGAGGTGAACATATTAAATGGTTTACGACTTGAGGTAACAGAAAATAGCTCAACAACAGGCGTGATATTTAAAGGGGGAAACAGATTTATTCACGACTTTACTCCAACCGGAGCCAGTAGAAGTAACACATTTGTAGGAGAAAATTCCGGTAATTTTACAATGTCTTTTACCGGAGGTACCGATGCGAGCTTTAACACAGCAGTTGGATATATTTCTTTATCTAGCTTAACTACTGGTTCCTATAATACGGCATTGGGCTCTGCAACATTAATTAATAACGCTGGAGGTTCTGAAAACACTGCGCTGGGCTCTGCATCATTATTCAATAACAACTCAGGCTCTGAAAATACTGCAATAGGTAATAGTTCATTATCCTCCAACGGTGTAGGTTTCCAAAATACAGCCGTAGGAAATCTTTCTTTACTTAAAAATAATGGAAATTATAATACTGCTTTAGGATATAATGCAGGCTCAACTGTTACCACAGGCGCTAACTTAACTTTGCTCGGCATTGATGCTAATCCATCAAGCCCTACGGCAATAGATCAAATAACATTGGGAAATATTTTTGTTACTTCACTTCGTTGTAATGTTCAAAATATAAGCTCATTATCAGATGCAAGAGATAAGAAAAATATTAAGGAATTAAATTTAGGAATTGATTTCTTAATGAAAATAAAATCCCGGCTTTTCAATTGGGATAAAAGAGAATGGTATGATGATAACAAATCTGATGGAAGCAAAATGAAAGAAGAGCCCACAGCAGGATTTATCGCACAGGAACTCGATGAAGTTCAAATAACGGAAAATGCAGAATGGTTGAATCTTGTACTAAAAGATAATCCAGAAAAGCTGGAAGCAACACCCGGCAATCTTCTGCCAATTATAGTAAAAGCAATCCAGGAATTAAAAGGTGAAAAGGACAATGAAATAGCAGAGCTTTATGAAAGAATTAAGGGATTAGAGAATGAGTTAATAGAAATAAAAAGTAATAATAATTTAGTACAAATTTCAAATAACAATTAAAGAGGAACCCAAAATGAAACTATTTATATCATTCTTTTTGTTCTTTTTTGTTGCAACACTTACCTATTCGCAAAACAACATAACCAATACGCTTGGCACTGGCGGCACATTTACCATCAAAGACGGCTCGACGACGTTTTTCACCCTTAGCCAATCCGACGGGCGCATCACCTTACCACTTACCACAAGTGCATCACCACACGGCGTAATCTTTAAAGGTGCAAGTAGCTTTATCCACGACTTTAGGCCAACGGGAACCCCTGGGTATAACACTTTTATTGGATCGGGCGCTGGTAATTTTACAATGTCTCATACTACTGGTGATCAAGCAAGCTATAACACAGGGGTAGGGGCTGGCTCTCTATTAAGCTTAACAACTGGTTACTCTAATACAGCATTGGGCTATTCATCATTAGTCTCCAATACCTCTGGTTACCAAAACACTTCATTGGGTACTAATTCGTTAATTGCCAACACAATAGGTTTCAATAACACTGCATCGGGTTATAACTCATTATATTGGAACTCAACAGGCAACTCAAATTCCGCTTTCGGGGATTATTCGCTCTACAATAACACGACAGGGACCAGTAACACAGCGGTGGGTCATGAATCATTAGCTGAAAACACGACAGGGACCAGTAACACAGCGGTGGGTTCAGCTGCATTAACTTTTAACATAACAGGCTCAGAAAACACTGCATTTGGTTATCATTCATTACTTCATAACTTTTCAGGTTTTCAAAATACTGCCGTGGGACATCATTCTTTAGAAAACAATAATGGAAATTATAACACAGCATTAGGATATAATGCAGGCTCCACTGTATCTACAGGTTTGAATCTTACATTAATAGGTATTGATGCCAATCCATCATCCCCAACTGCTTTAGATCAAATTACATTGGGCAATGGTTTTGTTTCATCTCTTCGCTGTAATGTTCAAAATATAAGCTCATTATCAGATGCGAGAGACAAGAAAAATATTAAGGAATTAAATTTAGGAATTGATTTCTTAATGAAAATAAAGCCACGCCTTTTCAATTGGGATAAAAGAGAATGGTATGATGATAACAAATCAGACGGAAGCAAAATGAAGGAAGAGCCCACAGCAGGATTTATTGCACAGGAATTTGATGAAGTCCAAGCTATGGAAAATGCAGAATGGCTGAACCTCGTACTTAAAGATAATCCAGAAAAGCTGGAAGCAACACCCGGCAATCTTCTTCCAATAATGGTTAAAGCAATTCAGGATTTGAAAAAAGAAAACGATGTGTTAAAAGCCAAACTTACAAAGTTTGAGCAGGCGCAAAATATATTAGTAACTGAAATAGAAAATCTCAAAACAAATGATAGTGAAACCAGTAAAGTTAGTTTAGGTGACCAATGAAAACAATAATTATTTATTTATCAATAATATTAACCACATCATTGCTATACGGGCAGAGCAGTATTGTTTTTGATGCTGGTACCTTCATTGATGTTGGTACAGGCGCAGACATTTGTGCTGCTACTATTACTATTAACGGAACATTTAGCGGGGGCGGTACATTTTGTAATCTTCCCGTAGAGGTTGAAATTGAAGATGATTCAGAAATTCCAGAAGAATTTAGTCTTTCACAGAACTACCCGAACCCGTTTAACCCAAGCACAACAATTTCATTTGCTATCCCGAAACAAGAATTTGTTTCCTTGAAAGTGTTTGATGTTTTAGGAAGGCGGGTAGAAGTATTAATGAACGAAATTAAAGCCGCGGGATATTATGAAATTAATTTTAACTCCGGCAAACTGCCGAGCGGAACATATATTTATGAAATAAGAGCAGGTAATTTTGTGCAAACAAAGAAAATGGTTTTGTTGAAATAATTTAATGTCATTCTGAGCCTGCCTGTCGGCAGATAGGCGAAGCGAAGAATCTCTATTTTAAAACAAAGATCCCGAAATAAATTCGGGATGACAAAATAAAGGGCGAGCTACAAACTCGCCCTTACTATTTACTGCCAACTACTTACTACTTACTAATTACTATTACAGCACTGTCAAGTAATTTTTGGAAATGCAGGAAAGTAAAAAGGCAAGCTATCTTTGTAAAGCGACTAAGCAAGTCACCATTGAAAAAATTTGTCGATGTATAAACTATATACTAAGTTACATAAGTAAGTTATTAAACAATTAAATAAAAATGGAGGAACTATGTCTATAAGAATTATTGCAACATTTTTTATAGGAATTTTTTTATTAACAGGGTGTTATACTTTAAACCAGATTGGTGAACCTGTAGACCAGGGCATTGAAATAACAAATATGGAAAAAGTAACACCGGTAAGCCATTTTGAAACAGATGCAACTATCAACCACTTTTTGTGGGGTCTTGTCAGTCCAAGTAATGCAGAAGTAGAGCAATTAATAGCACAGGAAGTGAAAAGAATAGGCGGCACCCGTGCCGTTAATATTAGAATGAAATATCAAATGACATTTGTGAACGGGCTATTAAATTTTATTACTTTAGGTATTTATAATCCATTTACACTAACTGTTGAAGGGGATGTTGTTAAATAAAGATTAGCAATAGAATCTGCTAAATTAAAACTTCACCCCTCCTCTTAGTGTGAGGAGGGGAAATTACTAATTATCTAAAAGTTCAAACTTTATTCTTAATGAAACGCTCATTCGTACGAACCGAGGAAGTTCTATTAACGATTCTCCCGGTCTTTGTACAGTAAGAGCCGTCATATGTTCACCAGATGGGTAATAATGTGAAGATTCGATTGTAATTATTTTCCCAAGTTTTTTCCAAGATTTTTAGCAGTCAACTCAGCTTCTTCTTTTGCTTTCGATATCGCCTTCCTAATACCTTTTTCTACCCATTCCTCTTTTCCTTCAGTTGTGAACTTTGCGTTGTATTCATAAATACCGTTTGACAGAAAAGCCAGTTGAAGAGGTTCGTATTTGTTAAAATCACTTAACCGTATGCTTACGACTTGCCTGGTTTGAAATCCTAGTTTGTCTTTTGCATAGGGAGGTGTTCTTCCAATGTTCAAAAGGGAATAGCTGATATTTGAGTCCGCAATTTCAAATTCCTTAATAAGATTTAACAGGTTCTTTTCTAATTTCTTGTGTTCATCAAATGCTTTCATTGGGTCTTCATTTTGAGTGCTAAGTGTAATTGAAAAAAATATAGCTTCAGCAGGAACTTGTGTTTCAGAGGATGTTGTAATGAGAATTGATGATTGGTCCGTATCCTGTGCCGATATAAAACCAGCAAAGAATAAAAAAGTAATAATAGAATAAGTATTAATTTTGTATCGCATAATCTGCTTCCTTTTTTTGTGAAGACACTCCTATTTACTCGATTACTTGATTTATATTTTAAAGAATAATTTTATTTCTTAATATAACAACTAAATTAAAAA
>Ga0224512_10004135_pt1 | contig 12425 bp, 12 predicted proteins | sample SF_May12_sed_USG_4_FD_169103 | JGI IMG/M metagenome (GOLD analysis project Ga0224512, IMG submission 169103) | Sediment microbial communities from San Francisco Bay, California, United States - SF_May12_sed_USGS_13 | ecosystem: Environmental > Aquatic > Marine > Sediment | place: USA... | reverse complement strand
CAAACCTGCGCGGCGCGACTCGCTAAGCGCCTGGCTCATCGACCAGTTCGCCATATCGTCGATCGGTGCCCGTGTGACGGATTTCTCAGTGGTCGCGAGCGCATCGGCCACCGGAATCTACCATTCGCCGATGTTCTGCATGGATGCCCACGGTTCGGCCGGCGCCAACGATTCACCCTTTTGCAGCAACTCAATGGAAATATTGTCCGGCGATCGAACAAATGCCATATGCCCGTCTCGCGGTGGACGATTGATGATCACACCCTTATCCCGCAGCAGTTGGCAAAGCGCGTAGATATCATCGACTTCATAGGCCAAATGCCCGAAATTACGGCCAGTCGGATACGGCTCGGGATCCCAGTTATAGGTCAGCTCAACCTGGGCTTGTTCATCGCCGGGCGCGGCCAGAAAAATCAGAGTAAAGCGCCCTTGCTCAGACTCGTAGCGATCAAGCTCGATAAGGCCGAGCTGATCGCAATAGAATTCAAGTGATTGGTCGATATCACTGATGCGGACCATGGTATGTAGGTATTTCATTTATACACTCCGGCAGGAATCCGTAGTCACCACGACAGGTCGTAATTGCTGCTACCGCCACGGTCAACTGTATTGAATGCCATTATTATGCACGCTACACGGTCGACTCGCGAGACCAGGCGCCCAGCGCCGTACGGGCGGTGTAATCGTTGCGGTACTCTATCAAGCTGATATTGAAGGACTTAAGCCATTGCCGGCGGGCGGCGCTTCGCCTTGACCGATGGGGTGGACTCTGCGCCCGTCAATATCACCTTGACAGAGTACTAACAGCCACTACAATTTCGATTCCCTACGCCCTAGCGCGGATAGGTTATGAGCCTCGTACGATGTCAGTCGACCCAAAATTGTTGGAAATTCTCCGCTGCCCCGTCACCAAGCAAACAGTGAGGCTATTGTCAAAAGACAAACTCACAGTACTGAATGCTGCTATCGCGGGCGGCGATGTTAGTTATATTGACGGTTCAAAAATCGAGGCGCCGCTTGACGAGGCACTCATTACCGATAACGGGCGAACCGTCTATCGCGTTGACGACGGAATTCCCGTCATGCTCGAAGACATGGGTATCGGTACCGAACAACTCACCGATTTTTAGAGCAACCACGACTGGCGGGCTTAGGCAGACTGAGTCCGATAGTGATCCATTAGTATTTGCGCGACCTCAGGGCGAGCAAATTCTTCGGGCAACGGGTTCCCCGCCGACAACATCTCTCGCACCTTAGTACCGGACAGTATGACGAAGTCATCCTCGGTATGGTCCGGCGCATCGCGCATCATCACCACGCGGCCGAGCTTCTTGGAATAAGCAGCATGGTCGGCACGGAAAATCTCGATCTGCAAAGCACCGGCCGGCACGCCGTCGTCGAATATCGTCTGTGCATCGAACGCCCCATAGTAATCGCCCACCCCGGCATGGTCACGGCCCACAATGAGATGAGTGCAGCCAGCATTCTGTCGAAACACCGCGTGTAACACCGCCTCGCGCGGGCCGGCGTACAGCATGTCGAATCCGTAGCCCGTGATCAATACGGTATTCGCTGGAAAATACATATCGACCATTTTTCTGATCGCGGCATCACGCACGGGCGCGGGTATGTCCCCGGGTTTCAACTTCCCGAGCAACATATGAATTACAATTCCGTCCGCACCGGTTGCCGCCTGCGCCATGCGGCACAATTCTTCGTGTGCGCGATGCATCGGGTTTCGAGTCTGAAACGCGACCACTTTCCGCCAACCACGTCGTTCAATGGCGTCGCGAATCTGATATGCAGTGCGAAACGTGTCTGCAAATTCAGTTGCAAAGTAACTAAAACTTAAGACTTGCAGCGCCCCCGAAACGAGGACGTTGCCTTGCGTGAGAAATGCAGAAACGCCGGGATGTTTCGTATCATTGGTACGAAAGATCTGTTGCACCAATTCCTCCAAATCATCGTCGCTCAACGTCTCCACTTTATCGACCGACTGAATCGCCATAACCGGATGCCTGTCCACATTCGGATCCCGTAATGCGAGTCGTGCGCCGGTTTCGATACCGGCGGCGGAATGGGTCAGATTTAGAATGGGTACGGGCCAAAACAGCCCACCGACGGTGTGCATAGACTCGGCCACCTGCAACGCATCGGCACGATCCATGAAGCCCGGAAGCGGCGTGAAGTAACCGCCTCCCAGCATCACAGCATTGGCGGCCGCGGCAGACGTTAACTGCATAGACGGCAGTTGCTCGGCCTCCCGAATCAGGTTCGCTCGAGATTCGTCTTCAACAACATACAGCGGCGTTAACGACTCCGCACCATGCGGCTTAATCATTCATCTTTTCCAGTAACTATTCGATCGAACAAGGATTGAGGATCACTCCGCTCGCGCTGCCGCAGACACGATCAGGCCACCGTGGCGCAACGCGGTGCGTTTTTGCGCTCGGCCACGGCGCCCGCGATCTCGCGCAATAACTTCGCGGTGTCGTCCCAGTTGATACATGCGTCAGTAATACTTTGACCGTATTGCAGCGGCTTACCCGCTACGACGTCCTGCCGACCCGCGTGCAAATGACTCTCGATCATGACACCAATTATGCGTCGATCGCCGGCCGCAATTTGCGCCGCTACAGCCGCTCCGACCGAAATCTGTTGTTGATGTTGTTTGCCGCTATTGGCGTGACTGCAATCAATCATTATTCGTGGCACGAGTCCGGCCCGCTCCAGAAAACGTGCCGACTCTTCTACACTAGCGACATCGTAATTGGGCTTCGCCCCGCCCCGTAATATGATGTGGCAATCGCCATTGCCGGTGGTCGTGTATATCGCCGAATGGCCAGCTTTGGTGAGCGACAGAAAATGATGTCCACGCGATGCTGCACGCACCGCGTCCACCGCAATCTGCAAATTACCGTCGGTACCATTTTTCAGTCCCACAGGACAGGACAACCCCGATGCCAATTCTCGATGCACCTGACTCTCGGTAGTGCGTGCCCCTATCGCGCCCCAGCTGATCAGGTCCGCGACATATTGCGGAGTAATGAGATCCAGATATTCGGTGCCCGCTGGTACGCCTAGGCTGTTGACGTCAAGCAGCAGCTGGCGAGCCAGCCGTAAACCTCTGTTAATTTGGAAACTTTCGTCGAGACCAGGATCGTTTATCAAGCCTTTCCAGCCCACCGTGGTACGGGGTTTTTCAAAATACACCCGCATCACGATCTCCAGCCGGTCGCCTAACTCGTCTCGCAGTAATGCCAATCGCGTGGCGTATTCCCGCGCCGCGTGGACATCGTGGATCGAACACGGCCCGACGATGACCAATAATCGTTCGTCGGCGCCGTCAAGGATGTTGTGGATCGCCGCACGGGTCCGAAACGTTAATTCGGCCGCCTTGGCGGTGATTGGCAGCTCTTCACATACCGTCAATGGGTTAGCCACCTCGTCGATTCTGGCAATGCGCAGATCGTCGGTCGGATATATATTTGACATCAAACTCGCGTAGAATTTCGAAAGACCGCGTAGTGTACGGAGTTTTGCCAGAAAACTTAAGGCGAATTGACCCGACAGAGTGCAAACCGCAGTGCACATGGGCCATGAGTAGGACGATGACATTCGTCTGGGCCACCGTCATCACCGTCCTGGGATTGTATGCGCTGATCAACGCCGTCGTTTATGTAATGCAGCCGCGGCTCGTATTCTTCCCGACGCGCGCGCTAGACGCCACTCCGGCAGAAATCGGCCTGCACTATGAGGATGTTACGCTTGACGCCGATGATGGGGTCAGCCTGCACGGTTGGTTCGTGCCCGCCGTCGATGCGACCGCCACGGTGCTGTTCTTCCACGGCAACGCGGGAAACATATCGCACCGCCTTGATTCGATCCGAATTTTCCATGACCTGGATCTCAATGTATTTATCCTCGACTACCGTGGCTACGGCCGCAGTACCGGCCGACCCAGCGAAACAGGCACCTACGCCGATGCGGCCGCGGCTTGGGGCTATCTAACGGGGACGCGGGATTTGCCTGCCAATCAAATCGTCTTGTTCGGCAGGTCTTTAGGGGGTGCTGTCGCGACATGGCTAGCGGCCGAACACCGGCCGGGGGCATTAATTCTGGAATCGACGTTTACATCGATACCGGATCTGGCGGCCGAGTATTATCCGTTGCTAGCCGTTCGTTGGCTCGCACGAATACGCTACGACAACCATAGCCGTATAGCACGGCTCACGAGCCCATTACTGCTGATTCACAGCCGCGACGACGAATTGATCCGTTTCGCGCACGCCGAGCGATTGTATTCCGCCGCGGCTGAACCCAAACATTTGCTAGAAATCCACGGCGGACACAACGACGGTTTTCTGCTCAGCGGGGATAGCTATAGCCGCGAGCTTCGATCGTTCATTACGCATATCTATGCCCGCAGCGATTCCGCTGTCGAGTGAAAAGGTGTGCAGCGCCGAATGCACACCGAAATAGGTTATGATTGGATCGGCATCAGCCGTTTCGTTGGCACGAAACGCACGTAAACGCCATGGTATTTGACTACTATCACCGCTTGCGCAAAAAAGACCGCCGCGTCTACGAACAAAGCGACGCGCATGGCACGGTTCGTTTACCACCCTCACCCCATTACCGGGAATCCACCGACTCGTTATCCGCGGCACTGCAATCGGCCAATCGCAAACGGGTGGAATCGTGTTGCGTCGATCTGGCGCGACTCGTCACCACAGCGCTAAACGTACCAACCGCCCGTATCCGGGTGCTGTCAAAACGGCCGAGCCATCATTGGGGCGAGCTGCACGGACTCTATGAAAGCAGCGACGACCGGGGCCCCGCTACAATCACATTGTGGATGCGCACGGCACAGCACAAACGTGTCGTCGCATTTCGGACCTTCTTGCGAACGTTGTTGCACGAGCTTTGCCACCATCTCGACTACACGCACTTACAGCTCGCCGAGTCGTTTCACACCGAGGGTTTTTATCGCCGCGAATCGAGCTTGTTCAAACAACTGATGGCCGCTCCCGGCGACGCCCCAAAACCGCGACGCACAATCCCGTCCGATGCTGAGCAGCGCACCGCACAACAAGCACTTCGGGAAATTCGGAGCCGACTGAACGATCCGTAGAGCGTGTGCTCGATGCGACCTAATCGTCCTCAGGGTGTTGAAACGCTTCCACCAAACGTTTTTGAACGTCGGCGGGTGCCGGATCATAAGAGCTGAACTCCATCGTGTAAGAGCCCTCCCCGCCGGTCATCGATTTTAATCGCGACGGGTAGTCGTCCATTTCAGCGAGCGGCACCAGGCCGGCGATACTTACCATCGAACCGGGCAACGAATCGGTACTGTTTACGCGTCCGCGCCGCGATGACAAATCGCCGGTAATATCGCCCATGCTGGAGCTTGGCGCGACGACCTCCAACTCGGTGATCGGCTCCAGAACGATAGGTTTGGCCTTACTCACAGCATCCTTAAACGCCTTTTTTCCGGCGGCGACGAATGCCACTTCTTTGGAATCTACCGGATGATACTTACCGTCATACAGCGCGACGCGCAGATCTTGCATAGGAAACCCGGCGAACGCGCCGGTCTCCAATAATTTACGCACGCCCTTTTCGACGGCCGGTATGAGTTGTGACGGTATTACGCCGCCGACAATTTCGTTTGCAAACTCAAATCCGCTATTGCGAGGCAATGGCTCCACACGCAAATACACCTCGCCAAACTGACCGGCGCCACCGGTTTGTTTCTTGTGGCGGCAATGCCCTTCGGCCTTACGGGTTATCGTCTCGGTATACGGGATTGACGGTATGTGGGTATCGATCTCGACATTGTATTGCTCTTTCATGCGTTCCATGGCAATGCGCAAATGCAGATCTCCAAGACCTCGCAATACCGTTTCGTTGGCGCTCGGGTTGCGCTCGATTGTCACGCAAGGATCTTCCCCGGCAAGCCGATGCAATCCTTCCGAGATTTTTTGTTCATCGCCGCGACTCTTCGCCACCACAGCTACACCCACCATCGGCGATGGCAACGACAACGAACCCATGTGGATAGAATCTTCCTCGTGGGAATCGTGCAACACCGCGTCGTAGTATGGTTCGTCGACTTTGCTGAGCGCACAGATATCGCCGGGAATTGCGCAATCAATATTGATATGCTCTTTGCCTCGCAACGAAAATACACTGCCGACCCGAAATGCTTTTCTCGCATCGCCGACGAACAACTGATCGTCTTTTTTAATGGTGCCCTGGTGCATACGAAAAATGCTGATCTTGCCGACGAATGGATCAAAGGCCACCTTAAACACGTGGGCCAGGGTGTGCTTTTCGGGCTTCGGATCAACCCTAATGGTTTGCGCGTCATCGCCCTCGTCGCTGACCAGTGGTGGCGGATTTCCTTCCAGCGGATTGGGCATGAGCTTTGCCACGATATCTAACCATTCGTTGATTCCCGCACCGGTTTCCGCCGAGGTGAAACACACCGGCACCAAGTGCCCTTCCCGCAATGCCTGTTCGAATGGATCGTGCAACTGCTCCGGCGCGATTTCGCCCTGTTCCAGATACATCGTCATGAGGTCTTCATCGACTTCGACGGTTTGATCGACAATCGCCGTGTGTGCTTCCTCGACGGAAGAAAAATCCGCATCCCCGGCCGGTTCGAAAAAACAATCCACGACGCGCTCCGCGCCGCCCGACGGTAGGTTAATTGCCAAGCACTCGGAACCGAACGTGTCCTGAATTTCCGACATCAGCGATTCCAAGTTCACGCCATCGGTGTCAATCTTATTCACGACGATCATGCGGCACAGCTTGCGCTCGGCAGCCCACTGCATCATGCGCCGTGTCATCGTTTCGATACCGGCCTGGGCATTGATTACCACCACCGCGGTCTCCACGGCCGGCAACGCGGCGAGGGCCGGACCGACAAAATCAGGGTAGCCTGGCGTATCGATGAGATTGAGGTGCCGGCCTTGATAGTCAAACGAGATGACCGAGGCGGTCAATGAGTGCTGATGTTTTTGCTCTAAATCATCGAAATCGCTGACGGTCGACCCCTTGGCAATACTGCCTTTATTCGGGATTACACCGGCCGCATGCAGCAACGCTTCGGTCAGCGCCGTTTTGCCCGCGCCGGCATGGCCAATGAGCACGATGTTTCTAATATCTTCGGTGCGATACGACGGCATACTTCCTCCAATTCCTCAGCGGTGATTATGGACGCTGCAGGGGTGTCCGTAAATGCTCAAAACACCTCCCGACAACGTCTAATTTTCAATGATTTAAGTAGTTCTTGAACCAGCTACGGCGCTCTGTCCGGAATCCAATACAATCCGCACGCCAAGTATCAATCAGGGGCTTCCAATCTTCGTGGCCAGTCCGCATTGGCGAGCCGCCCCACCCAACTCCTTCGGCACGACTACCTAATCGCACTTACGAGCCGCAGTCAAGTTCAATACCGACTACGCCCGGTGGGTCCCGACGCAAATCGCCACGACGGCCCCAGCCGCGCGCAAATAAAAGTTGCAGAGTCGGACGCTCTTCCTTATGGTTACGCCCTTTCGCACAGCATAGCCATGAGGTTGGTTCGATCAATGAATAGATCGCGCGCGCTCGCATTATTGCTAACTGGTTTACTGGTATCGACACCGCTTCTGGCAGACGGCGACCCGGCCGCCGGTCGTAAAAAAGCGTTTACGTGCATGGGCTGCCACGGCGTACCCGGATTCCGTAACGCCTACCCCGGCTATCGCGTCCCAAAACTCGGTGGCCAGCATGCGGCGTATTTGGTCGCAGCACTGAAAGCCTATCGGGCCGAGCAGCGTAGCCACCCCACGATGCGCGGTCACGCGGCGACAATGACCGATACGGACATGGCGGACATTGCTGCCTATTTCGCAACCGTCGAACCCGAATAGAATACCAACCCGTTATGCGGAGTCAACATGCTATGAATCGTATTTTAACCACCTGCGCTGTTCTCCTTCTGGTAGGCGCAAGCCCTCTCGCCGCGGCCGGTGGCGACATAAAAAATGGTCAAACCAAAGCCGAGATCTGCGCGAGTTGTCACGGCGCGGACGGCAACAGCACCTCACCCGAATTTCCGAAACTGGCCGGCCAACACGCCGACTACATTGTGCGCGCATTAACCGATTACCAGACCGGCAAGCGTAGCAACGCGATCATGCAGGGCTTCGTCGCCAACCTTTCCCAGCAAGACATGAGAGATCTAGCTGCGTATTTTGCGTCGCAACCCGGCTCGTTGTTTACGCCAACCAACTATTGACCCGCGCGTTGCGGCCAGGGCCCGCTAAAGTACAAGAAGTATAAAAGCCCTGTTCCCTGAAGTTTATGGTTATTGATTAACTGTTGCCAATGCTTTGCGCCCGGGTCACCCCGGAATCCTACCGAATCGTACCGCGCTTGCTTGAGTATGTCCCCGCTTTACGTGCTTTTCCAGCCTATCCTTGTTCGGGGTCCAACAGCGACCCCGGGCAACGGCTCCATGCGTTGCACTCGACTCCGGCTCCCGCTTCGTTCTACCTCGCTCCTCTGTGGAGCAGGGGATAACGACAGTTACCTCGGCAATCCCGCTGTATCCGGCCGTTCATGGTATGTCGTTATGCGTCATGTTTGACTTGACTGAGCGGTTCCCCGTGACCCCGGTACGCTGATGAATACGAGGGGCAGAAGGAGCAGCAGGTAACACAGCGCGCCGATTTGAAAGTTTACCGATATCCGCGAGTAGATAGCCACAAACACGGCGAGCGCCGACGCCAGTACCCCGAAAATGCCGTTCAATGCCCATAACCAGGGGGTCTCGGGCATGTTCCGGGCCTTCGCAAGGCGCATGCCGAGCGGGAAGAACAGACCCATCACTAGGCCCATCGGCGTCAATACGACGATGCACGCCAGGATGCGCGCAAGCATAGGACTGGTGACCATGGCCTCCACGATCAGTGACAGCACATACAGCGACACGAGTATGACCACGGCTGCCAATGGTGGATACACCAGCACGCGACGCCCGCTACTTGGCAGATAGTCGCTTAGCGCGCTGCCCGCCCCGGTACTCAGGATTATCGTGAACAGTAAAATGCCGATCGCGTAAACCGGGTGCCCCAGGAATACCGACAGTTTTTGAATCAGGCCGATCTCGGTAAACATGAACCCGGTGCCGATGAGCGAAAAGTACAGCATGGCCGGCCACAGGCTCACCAGGTCCGTGGCAACCATGGCAGTATTGGCACGCAGTAGCAGCGGCACTATCACAGTGAGCACGCAGAGCAGGGCCATAGCAACGAGCAGCGTGATCAGGGTGATAGTGGCTGTCAGGTTACCTTGCAGAACCCCGCCGCTGGACTCGCTGGCAACGTTCAGATTGTCCAGTTTCAGCATGTTGAAGAAGTAGGGGCTGTCGTCGGTCGGCGGGTCGTAGTTTAGTTTCTTGCCGGCGGTCGCGTCCTGTAATTCTTCCAGCGAGCGCGATGCAACGATTGCCCGCAGCGTCGGATCGACCGCTTGCCAATCGGGCAAAAACGCGACCTCGAATCCAAGCGTGTTACTTAACTCCTGCAGTTTTTGATTGTCGGTGGCTTGCAACGGCTGCTTACCTAGGATCAGGGTCGACAGGTTGCGGCTGGTCAGCATCGCAAGATGTTGTGCAGGGTCGGCAGCACCGATGCTGATGAGTGCTGCAACGGCGAGGCTGACCGCTCGGCCGGTTTCGCCGAGATTTCTCGGATCGTGCCAGCGAGACACCGTAAACAAACCGTCGTCCTTCAAACTGGCCAGAAACACCCGCCAGCCTTCGACCGTGTATAGTGCATTCTCGGTGAACGAGAAAGCGCCGGCGCCGGTCGCCGCCCAGGTGTCCACCAGCGACATCTGCAACACGGAAAACGCGTGGCTGCTGCGCGACAAATAGCTGCGCGCTTCGTCGGCCACCAGGGTCACGTTCTCATGATGGGCCAGTCCGGCAAATTCCGAAAACTCACCGTTCAGCAGGTCGATGAAGATCCGATTCACATCGACGCCGACGACGCTTTCGTGACCAAACAGAAGGGCGCTCTGCAGGTCACGGCCGCCGCCGACGCCGATTACACCCGCACCGCCGCGCGGGCGCAGGTAGTAGGCGAGGTTGGTGATGTCGTATCGCAGGTGATCCACGTCCTGTGGTGTCGAAAATCGGCGTACCGTGGTGCCGGCCGCCCCGTCGATCCGCATCCAGAACTGCCGAATCGGGTCCCGCGGTGCCCTGGGACTGGCGCCCCAGTATTGAGGCGGGCCCATAAACGGCCGGTCCACGACCACGCGCGAGTACGAGTTCCACTTTTCGATCAGAATCCGTTCGGGACTGATGACGCGCTCTTTCACCATGTACGGCCGAATGCCGCCGACCTGCTGGTTGTTGAGCGAGGCGAGGGCCGCCAACACCCCAAACACCGCTAAACCTGCATAGCTCAGCCGGGGCCTGCGGCGCACCGTGAAGGCCAGCGCCGCCAATCCGCCGAGCGCGGCACAAAACAGTATGAAGCTCGGCCCGTCGAACACGGCAAGGCCTGCCAGCACCAGCAAACAGCCGCCCGCAGCGCCAAGCAGATCGGCCGCGTATAAACGCCCGATCGGCTCGTCGGACAATGTGAGCACAGCCGAAATCGCGATCCCCGAAAAATAAAACGGCAGCGAACAGGCGATGGTGGCTGCGACGAAGGCAGCGACGCTCATCGTGTTGACCCCGGTGCGCTCGAAACCGAGCGGCATCAGGTTCAACTGAATAAGCACCAGGGGAATAACCAGCGCATAACCGATGCAGGCGAGGCTCGCGCACCGCTCGAGATTCTCACCGCGGAAAACGTTCTGTTTCAGGTAAACCGTCACCGCCCCGGCAGTCATGCCCAACATCGCCGTGGATATGGCGAAGAACGCGAGGTGGTACCAAGTGATGACGCTGAGCAGCCTGACCAGGCTGATTTCCAGTGCCAGGGTCGAGAATGCGATCAGGGAGATGCCGGCATAAAGACGCATAGCTTCACTTGTGGGGCCCGCTGTGGTTCAACTTTAGGTCGGCGGCAAGCAGCGGCGCGGGCACGGTCACGCAGCCTGGGTCGTTACTTGAAAGGTAGAAGAAATATAAAAGCCCTGTTCCCCGAAGTTCACGGTTATTGAGTAACCATTGCCAATGCTTTGCGCGCGGGCCACCCCAAATCTCACCGAACGCCCTTTCCCAGACTATCCTGGTCCTGGGGCCAACAGCAACCCCCGGCAACGGCTCCATGCGTTGCGCTCGACTCTGGCTCCTGCTTCGTTCTACCTCGTCCTTGCATGGACTCGTACCTCCTGCATCCATGCACTAATGCCGCTGCCTGCAATTCGAAATTGAATTTGCGGCAAAAGCGTTTGCGCAAGGCGACACCTCGGGCAGGATTCACCCGCGACCCATAACGGTTTTTCTGATTGGCGCTAATCAGCCGATCGTTTTAGATCAAATTGACTTGGATCAAACACCAAATTGGAATAGTCGCTATTAAGCGATTTATTGGAATGCACGGTTTATCCGACAGGCGTAACATCACTCTGATATCTAATGTTTGAATTGTTTTCTGCGCGTGAATTAGATCAATGAACCTATCTGGCATTCTGGTGATAGTAGGGCCAGATCACTTTGAAGCGAGTGTTGAAAGCCTGAATAAATTACCAGGAGTTGAAGTTCATCGTACCGACGTGGCAACAGGCCGCATTGTCATCGTCCAGGAAGCCGAAAATGTCGGCGCTGAAGTAGAAGGGCTCAAACGCATAAAGCAACTCCCCCATGTCACCGTCGCGGAAATGGTTTATCACTATTGCGCCGAGGACGATCACATCCTCGAATCACAATCCGAAGAAATTGAACAACTAACGAAGCAGGTCACTGTACCAGCCTATTTAGATAACTGAACTAGCGGAGGCCAGCAATGGCAGTAACACGTCGAGATTTTATCAAGTCCAGCATTGCAGCAACTACGGCTGTGACCGTTGGTTTGCCACTTAGCCAGTCAGCGCGTGCAATGATCAATGAGGTCGAAAAAGGCTGGCAATGGGACAAAGGTGTTTGCCGTTTTTGCGGGACCGGCTGTGGCATTATGGTTGCAACCAAGGACGGCAAAATCATGGCCACCAAAGGTGATCCTGATGCACCTGTCAATCGTGGTCTGAACTGCATCAAAGGCTACTTCAACGCCAAGATCATGTACGGCAAGGATCGTCTTACTCAGCCATTAATGCGTATGACCAATGGCAAGTTCGACAAGAAAGGCAAATTCCATCCAATTTCCTGGGACCAGGCGTTTGATGAAATGGAAAAACAGGCCAAGAAAGCGCTCAAGGAAAAAGGCCCTACGGGGGTGGCTATTTTCGGCTCTGGTCAGTACACAATTCCC
>Ga0224512_10004134_pt1 | contig 12426 bp, 8 predicted proteins | sample SF_May12_sed_USG_4_FD_169103 | JGI IMG/M metagenome (GOLD analysis project Ga0224512, IMG submission 169103) | Sediment microbial communities from San Francisco Bay, California, United States - SF_May12_sed_USGS_13 | ecosystem: Environmental > Aquatic > Marine > Sediment | place: USA: California... | reverse complement strand
TGGGGAGCGACTGGGCGGTTTCCACCCCCGACGTAATGGGCCAGATCGATGTGGCCGTTACCCGCCAGATCCCCGACGACCCGGGCTCGGAGCCGTTCCTGCCCGCTCAACGTCTGTCCCTGGAGGAGGCCTTCACCGGCTTCACCATCGGTTCTGCCTACGTCAACTTCCTCGATGTCGAGCGGGGGAGTATCCAACCCGGCAAGGTTGCCGACCTCGTAGTCCTGGACCGAAATCCTTTTGAGGATGGCCGGACCGCCGGTACGGAAGTCGACCTCACGTTTCTCGCCGGCGAGGCCGTGTTCGAGAGGTAGGAGCCGCGACCAAAGGAGCAATTGATGACCACGAGCTCGCAACAGCTGCCCGACCGGGCCCAGATCGTGATTATCGGCGGGGGAGTGATCGGCTCGAGCGTGGCCTACCACCTCGTCAAGCTGGGCCGGACCGACGTCGTTCTTCTCGAGCGAAACAAGCTCACCTCCGGCACCACCTGGCACGCGGCCGGCCTGATCGTATCCGGTGGCATGACCAGTGAGACCTCGGCGTGGATGGCGCGTTACACCCGTGAGCTGTACGAGCGGATCGAAGAGGAGACCGGGCTTTCCACCGGCTTCCGGCCCGTTGGCTACGTCCAGACCGGCGCCTCGCCGGATCGAATCGACAAGCTTCGTCGGGAGGCAGACTTTCTGCGGGGCATGGGCATCGAGCGGGAGGAGATCTCGGCGGCGGAGGTCCGGGAGTTGTGGCCGATGCTCGATGTCGCCGACTTGATTGCCGGCTTCTACACCGCCAACGAGGGACGGGCCGATCCTGCCAACTGTGCCATGTCGATGGCAAAGGGCGCCCGCATGGGCGGAGCCCGCATCATCGAAGACGCGGCGGTTACCGGGTTCGACCTGCGCGACGGCCGGGTCACTGGGGTCCGCACGTCCAGGGGTGAGATCGAGTGCGACCTCGTTGTCAACTGCGGTGGCATGTGGGCCCGCCAGATCGGGGCGATGGCAGGGGTGGCGGTGCCCCTCCAGGCTGCCGAGCACGCCTACCTCATCACCGATCAGATCGATTCCACCGATCCCGACATGCCCATCCTCGAGGATCCCGACCGCTTCGCCTACTACCGGGAGGAAACGGGCGGCCTGATGGTGGGGTTGTTCGAGCCGGTGGCGGCGCCCTGGAGTATCGATGGGGTTCCCGACGATTTCAGCTTCGGCGCGATCCCGAATGATTGGGACCGGCTCGCTCCGTTCCTGGAGGCGGCGATGGAGCCGCTCCCGGTCCTCCGGGACGTGGGGGTTCGCCACCTGTTTACCGGGCCGGAGAGCTTTACCCCCGACAACGGTTCACTTTGGGTCCGGCTCCCGAAGTGGAGAACTTCTGGGTGGCGGCCGGGTTCAATTCGCTCGGCATTCTGCTCGGAGGCGGCGCCGGCAAGATCATGGCCCACTGGATTGCCGATGGGGAACCGCCCGTCGACGTCACCGAGGTCGACATCGCCCGCATCCACCCGTTTCAGACCACGCGGCGGTTTCGCCAGGACCGGACCGTCGAACTGCTCGGACGGCTCCACTCGACCGGATCCTGGCCTCATTCTCATCCCCAGCGGGCCCGCAACGCCCGCCGATCGGTTCTCCATGACCGCCTGGCGGGAGCCGGGGCACATTTCGGTGAGTCGTCGGGATGGGAGAACACCGAGTGGTTCGCTCCGCCCGGAGCCGAGGTCTCCGAGTCGCGGACGTATCGGCGACCCGCGTGGTGGGAGTACCACCAGGCCGAACACTCCGCCACCCGGAACGCAGTGGCGCTCTATGACATGTCCTCGATGTCCAATTTTCTAGTACAGGGCGCCGATGCCGAGCGCATCCTCAATCGGCTCAGCGGCAACAACGTGGCAGTCGAGCCGGGCACCTGTGTCTACACCCAGTGGATGAGCCCCGCAGGCAAGGTCCTGGCCGACCTCACCGTCACGCGACTAGCCGAGGACCGCTTCATGCTGGTGGTAGCCGAGGGCTTCCACCGCCGTCTCGAAACGATGCTGCGGCGGGCCGCCGGGCCAGACGACCGTATCTGGATGACCGACGTCACCTCCGGCTACACACTCATGAGTGTGCAGGGGCCGAGGTCGCGAGATCTGCTCACGAGGATCACCGACGCGGATCTCTCCAACGATGCCTTCCCGTACTTCACCGCCCAGCAGATCGACGTCGAGTTCGCGCTCGCGTGGGCCTTCCGGCTCAGTTTCGTGGGCGAACTGGGATGGGAGTTGTATGTCCCGAGCGACTTCGCCCTTGGCGTCTACGAGGCGCTGGTGCGCGAAGGCGAGGCGGTCGGCTTGGCCATGGCCGGCATGGCCACGCTCGAGAGCACCCGCACCGAAGCCGGCCGCAAGGACTACGGGCTCGACATGGAGAACACCGATTCTCCCCTCGAGGCCGGGCTCGGCTTTGCCGTCGACCTGGACAAGCCCGGGGGTTTCGTCGGGCGCGACGCCCTGCTGGCCGACAGGGAGGCCGGTCCCCTCAAACGCCGCCTCGTCCAGTTTCTCCTCGCCGATCCGGAACCGCTCCTGTACGGCGAAGAGCCGGTATTCCGGGACGGAGAACGCGTGGGATACCTGCGATCCGGGAACTACGGCCACACGCTGGGCGGAGCGATGGGTTTCGGGTACGTCGAATACGAGGGGGGTGTGACCGCCGCATACGTCCGGGAGGGCACGTATGAGATCCAGGTCGCCGGCGACCTGATCCCCGCCCGGGCGTCGCTCCGGCCGATGTATGACCCGGGCGGTGAGCGAGTTCGGATGTGATGGCCCTCCCGGCGGGCCGGCGCCCCGAGGACGTGGTGCCCCGGGGACGTGGTGCCGATTCGCTCCCCAGCCATGAACCGATCGCCGGATGGCCCGGGTGGTCTCAGATCTTCGGAAGCTTGAATCCTGACTTGTCAACGACGTAGTCACGGGATTCGGAAGCCATCCTCCGCACCGCCGGCCAGTCGACGTGAAGCAGCTCACCGCGCTGCTTCATGACGCGACCGGCGATCACCACGGTGTCCACGTTGCTGGTGTCCATCCCGACCACCACGGCCGTCGCCGGGTCGTTGAGGGGAGTGACGTTCATACGGTCGGTGCGGAGCATGATGAGGTCGGCCTTCTTGCCCGGGGTGAGGGATCCCACCTTCGATTCGAGCCCGTTGGCCTTTGCTCCCTCGACCGTGGCCCATCGCAGGACATCGCGGGCGGCGACCGGCGGGTTGCCGTTTTGTGATGCCAGCGCACGCTGAAGGGCAAGCGCCGACCGCATCTGATTGAACATGTCGCTCGGAACGTTGGTCTCGACGTCGACGCTGAGGCTGGGGGAGAGCCCCCGATCGAGGAACTTCTGCACCGGAGGCATGCCGTGGCCCATCATCATCTCCACCGGGAAGGCCAGCGTGATCGTTCCGCCGCTGTCGACGATCATCTGGATCTCGGTGTCATTGAGGCTGGTGCAGTGGATGTAGGTGGTGTCGGGACCGAGCAGGCCGGCCTCGCCGAAGCGTTGAACCTTCCGGTCGAGACCGTAGGTGCCGACACCGACGTGGACGGTGAGGCGGGCGTCGGTCTCCCGCGCCAGCTTCCAGTGATCCCGGGCCACCTCGAAGTCGGTGAACTCGGGGCCGGGCGCCGCCAGCGCGAGGGTGAGCATTTGATCCTTGGTGGTGAAGTGCTCGCTGGCGGCGCGGACGAACCAGCTCGGCTGACGCTCTTCCCACTTGCCCCACCACGGGAACCCGTAGGCGAACACCGCCCGGAGCCCGGAGTCCTTGAGAGCGCGGATGGCGGCGTCGGTGTGCCCCGGAGAGCTCTGGATGTGCGACCAGTCGAGCAGCGTCGTCACTCCGGCGTCGATGGCGCCGATCGCCGACACCATGTTGCCGGCGTAGACATCCTCGGGCCGGTAGGCGGGTGCCAGGGTTCGGAGGATGAAGGAGATGTAGCTCACCCGTCCCTCGAGCGGAACGTCGGTACCGATGTTGCGGAGGATGCCTTCCCAGATGTGGCGATGGGTGTCCACAAATCCCGGCATGACGATCATGCCCGAGGCATCGATCACCTCTACCTCCCCGTTGGCGAGGTTTCTTCCGACCTCGAGGATCGTGTCCCCCTCGATGAGCACGTCCCCTTCAACCACATCTCCGATGGCCGGGTCCATCGACAGCACGGTCCCACCCCGGATGAGTTTTCGTCCCGAGGGAACCACGCTGAAGTCGGTGCCCGGCGGGTACAACTCGGGGGTCGCGGCCTCGGCCGCCACGTTGGCGCCGAGGACGAGCCGGCGGGCCCGCCGGAAGTTCCGCTTCACGAGCTCCTTGAGGTCACCCACCTGGAAGAGGATGATGCCGAGCAGGACGAGGACTCCGATGATCATCAGGCCGTGGTCGGGGGTCAGGCCGAGGAACGGCAGTGACGTGACGATGAGGGCGAGGAGCACCGAAGCGGTGAGGGTTCCGATGAAGGTGGCCCGTCCGCCGGCCAATGAGGCGCCGCCGAGGACGGCGGCGGTGATGCTGTTGAGGGCGAAGCTGGACCCGATCTGGGCGTTGCCCACCGGCGACCGGGACATCACGAAGAAGGAGGCCACCGCGGCCAGACTGGCGGAGATCAGCAGCGCCCTCACTCGAGTCCAGTTGGTGAACACGCCGCTCCGCTTGGCCGAGCGCTCATCGAAGCCGGTGGAGCGCAGGGTGAGGCCCGAACCGGTGGCGTGGAGCCAGTAATCGAGCAGGATGGCGCCGACGATGACAATGACGAAGGCCACCGGCACCGGTCCGACACTCGTCTTGAGCCAGGCGATGAAGTCGGGATCGATCGTTCCGCTCGGAGTCTCCCGCAGGGTGAGAGATATTCCGTCGAGGATGCTCAAGGTGGCCAGCGTGGCAATGATCGATGGGATCTTCACGCCGCGGACGAGAACCGCATTGACCAGCCCGAGCCCGAGCCCGGCAAGGAGAATCAGCCCGACCCCGAACACGATCTCGTCCGTCGAGGAGTCGGGCACAATGCGGTACGAGGCGATCACCACCCCCATGCTGATCATGGCCCCGACCGAGAGATCCAGATATCCGACCAGCAGCGCGTGAGTCTGGGCCATGGCGGCGATGGCCAGCGGAATCGCAAAGATGAGCACGGTTGTGAGGTTGGCCGAGTTGAAGAAGCCGTCGGTGCGGATGCTGATATAGATGAGGAAGAGGCCGATGAGGAGAAACTGGAGAGCGATCGGCATCCACAGCCGGACTTTCACGACCTTGCGCCACTTGTTCTTGTCACGGGCGTTGCGGAGCACCATCTGGGCGAGTTGCCGGGCCCGCTCGACCGGTCCGGTCGCGGTGTATTCGCTGGTCATGCCCCGTCCCCTGCGTCCCCGGCCTTCGGCATCGCCACCCCGAGCGGGGACCGGCCCGCCTTGGACAGCCCGGGACCCCGAACGATGGCCTCGACTATGCGAACCTCGGTGAGCTCGTCGCCGGGAATCTCCTCGATGATCTGTCCCCGGGACAGCACCAGCACCCGGTCGCAGAGGCCGGCGAGCTCGAGCGGGTCGCTCGACTTGACGAGCACCGTTGCCCCCTCGTTGGTGCGCGCCCGCAGCGCCTGATAGATATCGAATCGTGATCCAACGTCGACGCCCTGGGTGGGCTCGTAGGCCAGGATGACCGCCGGTTTCTTCAGGAACGTGCGCGAGACGACAACCTTCTGTTGATTGCCACCGGAGAGGAACGCCACCGGCTGCTCGAGCGACGGGGTCCGGATCTCGAGCTCCTCGACCAGCTTGTGGACGGCTTTGCGCTCTGTCCGGCGGCGCAGGAAGTTGAGCACGCTGAATTGCCGGAGCGACTGAATCGTCGAGTTGACCCTCACGCCGAGAACCGTCATCAACGCTTCCCGCTTGCGATCACCGGGAAGCATCATGATCCCCGACCCGATTGCCTCGTGGGTCGAGATGAGGGTGAGCTCCTTGCCTTCGCAGGTCACCCGCCCGGCGCGGGGCGGGGTTCTGCCGGACAGGGTGTCGAAGAGCTGCGGTTGCCCGTTTCCTTCGGCACCGGCGATTCCGACCACCTCTCCGGCCTCGAGCGTGAAACTGACCGGGCCGAAGGACTGGCCCTGGAGTGCGTCGACCACCAGCACTTCGTGGCGATCCTCCTCCGGCAAGGCCGCAGGCGGGAAGGCACCCTCGAAGGGCCGGCCGACGATCAAGTCCACCAGGTCGTGCTCGGAGGTTGCCCTTGCATCGAAGGTTCCTTGGGTTTCTCCATCGCGCAGCACCGTGATCCGATCGGCAATCTCCAGAACCTCGGGCAGGCGATGGCTCACGTAGACGACCCCGATGCCCTGATCGCGTACCGCGGAAATCGTGCGGTGGAGATCTTCCACTTCGTCGGGGCCGAGGGCGGTCGTCGGCTCGTCGAGCAGCAGCACCTTGGGCTCGGAGACGAGCGCCTTGGCGACCTCGAACAGTTGCCGTTCGGCGAGCGTGAGCGTTCCCGCCGGCGCGTCGGGAAACAGTTCGAGGTCGAGGTCGAACTCACCGAGCAGCTTGCGCGCCCACCGCTTGCGCCTCCAGTAGGCGGGTCGCTTCTCCGGCGGCGCCGCCAGAAAGAGGTTGTTCTTGACCGGCTCGGCCTGGATGAGCGACAGGTCCTGATAGGCCATCGCCAGACCGAGCTTCCTGGCCAGCGCCGGTGAGTCGGTGCGGAGACGCTTTCCCCCGATCACGATCTCCCCCAGATCGGGCTCGACGAATCCGCTGGCAATCCCGAGGAGCGTCGACTTGCCGGAGCCGTTCTCACCGACGAGGGCATGCACCTCGCCCGGGCGGCAGTCGAAGCTGACGTTCGTCAGCGCCCGCACCGCCCCGAACTGGCGGGAGACCCCGCGCAGTTCGAGAACGGCCTCACCGGACGTCGACGCTCCTTCAGGATTGCTCATCGATATCAGCCGCCGAACATCAGCGACAGCACCTGATCCGGCACCAGTGAGGTGCCCGACACCGTCGGGGTGGGCCGGTCGGCGTCGCAGTCGTCTGCTGTCACCTGTCTCATGACGTGGGGAACGTCGATCGGAGCCGGAATCTCGGCCCCTTTGAGATACATCATCGCCGCGGTTACGGCGACCCGGGAGTGGAAGTTCCCACCCGCCGAGTACCAGATGTTGTACGTCGGTTCGTCGCGAGCTACCCAGTCACAGAACAGCGACTGCTCATCGGTGCGCATCGCCAGGGTCAGGTTCTTCACCGGGATACCCAGCTGATCGTAGGCTTGCAGCGCCGTCAGCATTCCATCGGAATACTCGTAGGCGTAGCCCTTGATGTCGGAGTCGGTCGACAGCCATCCGAGGACGACCTGAAGGGCAATGTCGTTGACCCAGAACGTGTCGGCCGGCTCGCCGACCAGCTCCAGCGAGCCATCGACGGCGGGAAGCAGGCACTGCTGCCATCCCAGTGAGAGGGCATTGCCGGGCGTTCCGCCCAGCACGCCGATCTTGCCCGATCCAACGTTTGTGTTGAGGACTTCGGCCATGTTGTTCCCCAGCTCGCACAGGTTCTCGCCGACGACGGTGAGGTAGTCCACACCGGGCACGAGCGCCCCGTCCTGACCGGGAAGGCCGACCCACCCGGCCGACCACGGGACGTAGGGCACGCCGGCGGCGGTGGCCTCCTTGATAGCGTCGGCGATGGCAACCCCTGCATCGGGGTAGCCGGTAATGAAGTCGGCGCCCCGCTGTACCAGCGACCTGATGTCGTTGGCCGCCACGGTGGGATCGGGATTCCACAGCGCTTCGGTCGAGATGATCCTGCCGATCTCCGGATAGGTGAGGGCCTGGAGGATGGCCTCCATGTGGGTCACGCCCCGCCACACGTTGAGGTGCCCGCCACCGTCGGCGAAGCCCATGACCAGGTCGCCGCCCGTGCCGGTGTCACACTCCGGTGCGTTCCAGCACTCGAGCGCCTTGTCGATAGTCGCCTGATCGAGGTTCTGGTCGGCTCGGGCGACCGCGGCCAGGATGATGTCCCAGGCGGCGTCGTTCGGCGGCGAGATTGGACCCATCGCTTTTTCCAGGAGCGCAGGGTCGGCATTCCTGCTCTCGCCGTACTGGGCAAGCGGATCCTCGTCCCCGCCACCGGCGGTGGTGTCGGTAGTTCCTGCCGCTGTGGTCGTGGTCGTGGCCGGTGCCGCCGTCGTCGTCGTTGCCGGCGCCGCCGTGGTGTCGGAGCCCGAGTCGTCGCCGCCGCAGGCGGCCGCTACCAGGGCCAATGCGGCCAGCAGGCTCACTATTTTGATTCGTCTCATTTCTCCTCCTTGGGGCTGTGCCCCTTTTGTAATGTTTCATCCGGTGGATTCACCGGCTCGTTGGTTTCTGTCAACCCGTGTCGTCGATCGGGTTCTCTGCTTTCCTGTCTTGTTCCCGGTGGCGGCGCCGCTCGCGGAGCAGTTGTTCGACCCCCTTGATGATCCGATCACCCGACACCAGCATTCCGCCGATGATCACCGACCCGAAAACGACAAACTGCAGCGCAGTCGGCAGACCCATGACCCGCATCATCTGGTTGAGGCCGGCGAGGAAGAAGGCAGCCGACCAGGTCGAGAGGGGGCTGGCGAGGCCTCCGGTGAGCGAGGCGCCGCCAATGACGACGGCGGCAATCGGACCCAGCAGGTAGGGAGCGCCGATCGTGACCCCGGGATTGCGCAGCAGCGCCGAGATGAGGACTCCGGCGATGGCGTACAAGACGGCTGCCACGACGTAGGCCGCGATTTGATTGAGATTCACCCGCAAGCCGCTCACGTGTGATGCCACCGGGTTGGCTCCCACCGCCTGGAACCGTCGGCCTACCGTGGTGAACCGGAAGCCGATAACGAGGAGGATCGTTATGACAACGCCCACCCAGAAGATCCGGGACAACCCGATGAACCGCACGTTTAGCCAGTCCGGCAATGCCGCCGGCACCGAGCTCTGGATGGCAAAAGTCTTGTGATAGCGGTTGACGAATCCGGTGACAACCTGGCCGACCGCCAGGGTGACGATCAGAGCGTTGAGTTTGAGACCGCCGATGAGCAGCCCGTTGACCAGACCCACGAGAGCGGCTGCACCGGTTGCCGTGAGAATCGCGATCCATATCCGATCGTCCGCCTGTTGACCGACCCCGATCATCACGATCGCTCCGAGGGTGAATGTGCCGGGAACACTGAGGTCGATGCCGCCGGTCATGATGACCAGCATCTGCCCGAGAGCCGTGATCGCCAGGAACGTGCCGAACAGGGATATGGACCTCAGGCCGGCGACCGAAAGCGTTCCCGGGGCCCAGATCGAAGCGACGCCCAGGAGGAGAACCAGCGCCACGTAGACGGGCAAGTACCGCGAGGCCACCACGAAAGAGGTGAGAGCAGAGGAGGGGAGCCGCGCCGTTGTCACCGCTCTTCACCTACGCCGGTCCCGGCCAGCCGACCGGCCGCCCCCAGCACGCGCTCCTGAGCCGTGGCGGCCAGACTGCGCGCCCGCGTCACGTCGGCTTCGAGTTCCCCGCTTCGCATCAGCGGGCGGCCGCCGACGAAGACCCAATCGACGTTCGATGTGTCCACACCCCATACCACCGCTCCGATCGGGTCGTTGATGGGGTAGACGTTCGGGCGGTCGGTGCGGAGAACGATCACATCGGCCTGCTTGCCGACTTCCAGAGATCCCGTGATTTCGTCCAGCCCGATGGTTCGTGCCCCCACGATGGTGCCGTAGCGGATGACATCCCTGGTCGTCAGCAGGTTGGGGAGTCCCGCTTTGCCGGCGAGCTTGAGGTCGAAGTAGGCCGCGTGCTGAATGGAGTTCGTGACCCGCATCTGCGAGAACATGTCGCCGGGTGATATCCGCTCATCATCGATGGCGAGTCCAGGTTCGAGGCGGCGGTCGAGGAGCAACTGCAGCGGAGGCGTGCCCAGCCCGCCGGCCATTTCCGCCGAGGGCGCCAAGGAAACTGCGGCGCCGCTGGCGGCGATGGCGTCGAGGTCGGTGCCGCCCAGTTGCGAGCAGTGAACGAGGGTCACATCGCTCCCGAGTAGCTGCTGCCCGGCCAGTTCGGCGAGTAGCCCCGAATCGGAAACGTCGAGCCCGGCATGGGCGTGGATACGCAGGCCCATCTCGCGGGCCCGTTTCCAGTCGGTGGCGATGCGCTCCCGATTGGCCAGGGAGACATCGACCGATCCCAAGGCTCGAGTGTGGAGGGGGTTGGCCGCGGTCTGGTCGGGCAGGTTGGCAGCGAGGACGGTCCGCAACCCGGCGTCTGAGTGAGCCTGAAGTGCTGCCTCGGTGAAGGCATCTTCCCGGGGGGCGTCGGCCCAATCGACCACGGTTGTGATCCCCGCTTCGAGTGCGCCGAGCAGCCCGATGAGCGTTGCGGCGTAGACGTCATCAGGCTGGAAGTGCGGCGCATAGGCGTCCGCGGGCAGGTCGCCGAGGTAGCGGAACAGTGCTCGCGACGCATGCCGATGGGTATCGACGAAGCCGGGCATGACGATGGTGTCGGTGGCATCGACTACTTCGGCATCACGGGCGCGGAGCCCGGGACCCACCTCGGCCACCTTGCCGTCGCGTATAAGGACATCGGCCTCGGTGAAGTTGGGTGTCTTGGCACCGAGGGAGAGGACGGTCCCGCCCCGGATCAGCGTCGGACCTGAATTCATGAAGTGCCCGCGACTGTGGATGAGATCGGCCGACGATCGGACGATTCGTTGTTGGCCGGCATCGGCGCAGCCTCCTCCCTGTTTCCGCGACCGTTACGAGGACGAATGACCCCGCATCCTACGAGATAATGCAAGCGTTTGCATCTTGCCCGATCCTGCCGGCGCTCTCCGGCTGAGTCAGGCCAGGCCGGGGGTGTGCAGGATGCAGGACGTGGTATGCCCGGGCTCGACCTCTTGCAGCCGTACCCGGGGAACTTCGTCGAATCGGACTCTCAGCTCCGGCCCATCGTCGCTGATCTCCACCAGCGCCGTCCGCATACTTTCGGGAATGGTCGGGCCCTTCAAGAGTGACGCGGCCCGGGCGGCGGCTTCGGAGTCGGTGAAACGCAAGATGCTGTCGAAGTCCGTTGACCGTTTCACTCCACCCAAGTCGTCGAGCGCGGTGGAGTTGTCGGTCAACCAGGCGACTGCGTCGTCTACTTCCCAGCCGCACTGAGGAGTAGCGACGGGGCACCGGGTGTGGAATCTGCACCCTTGGGGAGGCCGGGCGGGATCGGGCACGGTTCCTTCCAGGCCCCGCATCTCGGCCTCCTCGTCGCCCTCCAAGAGGTCGGGATTGGCTGCCAACAGTGCCTCGGTGTAGGGATGACGCGGGGAGGTGAACAGCTCCTGGGAATCCGCCCGCTCCATCATCTCGCCCACGTACATGACCACGATCTCGTCGCTCATCAGACGGACGACACCCAGATCGTGGGTGATGAAGAGGTAGGTCAATCCCCGGTCCTGCTGCAGCTGATGCAGGAGGTTGAGGATCTGGGACTGCACGGAAACGTCGAGGGCGCTGGTGGGCTCGTCGAGCACGATGAACTCGGGATCGAGCGCCAGGGCGCGGGCGATCGAAATACGCTGCCGCTGCCCCCCGGAGAATTGATGAGGGTACCGGTAGAGGTGTTGGCGTCCCAGCCCGACGCTTTCGAGCAACTCGACCACCCGCTGGGTCAAATCCGCTCCCGACGCTTCTTTGTAAACGCGCAGTGGCCGGCCGACTATGTCCTTGACCAGGTGACGGGGGTTGAGGGAACTGAATGCATCTTGAAAGACGAACTGGCAGTTGCGGCGGTAGGTGCGCCAGGCCTCACCCTTGAGCCGGTCGATGCGATGGGCGCGCTCGATGCTCTCGACCTTGGCCTGCTGTTCAGTGGTCTGCTGGTGCTCCGGGATGGCCTCCATCTCATCGAGGAAAATCCGGTCGGCCGCCGAAAGCCGGAAATAGATTCCACCCTCCGTTATGTCTGTGAGTCCGGCTATGCACCGCCCCAGGGTGGTCTTTCCGCATCCGCTCTCACCGACGAGCCCGACGGTCTGACCCTTGCCAATCTCGAAGCTCACTCCGTCGACCGCCCGGATGTGGCCGACTACCTGCTGGAAGACGCCTTCGCGAACCGGGAAATACTTCTTGACTCCCCGCAGCGTGATGACGGAGGGCTCCTCAGCCCGGATGGCGTCTCCGATGGGGCCGGCCTGGAGATTCGTCATGGGACGATCCGATCGAGACGGGGGAGTTGGTCGGCGGCTACGTCCAACTCGCCGGCCGCGGCGTAGGCGTGGCAGGCAACGGGTCGCACTCCGGGCCGGGCGACCAGGGCGGGGTCGAGTCGGCCGCAGAGGTCTGTGGCGTAGGGGCAGCGAGTGTGGAACCGACAGGAGGGTTCGGGTTCGATC
>Ga0224512_10004133_pt1 | contig 12428 bp, 9 predicted proteins | sample SF_May12_sed_USG_4_FD_169103 | JGI IMG/M metagenome (GOLD analysis project Ga0224512, IMG submission 169103) | Sediment microbial communities from San Francisco Bay, California, United States - SF_May12_sed_USGS_13 | ecosystem: Environmental > Aquatic > Marine > Sediment | place: USA: California... | reverse complement strand
GTGGTCTTCCCACGATGGTCGCCATCGCCGTCGGTATCCTCGGCACCGGATTGCTGGGCATCGTGCTCGACCGGACACTGATGCAGCCGGTCTACCGCCAGCGGGGCGAGGCCCGGATCCTGCTCGGCCTCCTGCTGATGCTCGGAGTCGGTTTTGTCATCGACGGGATCCTGGAATGGCGCTACCCGATCGAGGCCCTCAACCTGCGCATCGCCGGGGAGCCGTTCGAGATCGGCGGGCTCAAGATCCGGAGGGGATCGGTTCTGGCCTCGGCGGTGATCATGGCTGTTGGATTGGTCCTGGTGGCCTTCTTCCGCCTGACCACCTTCGGACGGGCGACCCGGTCGGTGATCCAGGACGAGGAAGGGGCCCGGCTGTGCGGCATCAACCCAGCGACGGTCCGCACCGCGATCTTCGGCCTGAGCGGGGTGCTGGCCGGCATCGTGGCCATCACCCAGGCCATGACCAGCCCGGTGGTGTCAACCGCCGGGGTCAGCCTCACCATCTTCGCTCTGATCGTGGCCGTTGTCGGTGGACTGGGTAGTGTCTCGGGGGCCTTTCTGGCCGGCATCCTGCTCGGCATCGTCAACACCCTGTCGGCCTTTTACATCGGCACCTTTGTCAGCAGCATCATTCTGGTGGTGGCCGCTGCGGTCACCATCCTGTTCCGCCCCCAGGGCCTGCTGGGGAGCGCTTGATCTCGATGGTGAGTGAACCCGTGGGCCGCGTGGCCCGTTCCGCCGCCAAGGAGTATCCCGAGATCGAGCCGAACGTGAGACTCCTCGATGGCCGGTAACGGAACCGCCCGGGCCTACCTGCCCATCGTCGTGGTCGCCGCCGTGCTGGCGGCGGTGCCGGCATTCTTCTCCGACTCCCGGTCGATGATGCTGGTGATCACCACCGGTCTTCTGTTCGCCGCCTACACCGTGGCTTTCAACCTCATCTTCGGCAGCACCGGTCAGCTGTTCCTGTGTGTCGGCGCTCTGGCCGGAATCGGCGGCTTCGGCTCGGCCATCGTCAGCGACCGCTACGGCATTCCCTTTGTGCTCACCATGATCGGAGCCGCCCTGTTGGCCGGCGTGTTCGGAGCCGTCCTCAGTTGGGTGGCGGTCAGCCGTTCGCTGGACACCATCTTCACCGGCATCGTCACCCTGGCCTTTTCCCTGTCGTTCGGCAACTTCGTGCTCGGCAGCCGGGAACTGACCGGCGGGGAGAACGGGTTGCCGATCAGCGCCGGTGGCGACACCATCCTCGGCCGACAGGTTGCCCCCTATTACGTCTTCCTGGGACTGGTGAGCGCCTATCTGGTGGTTTATCGGCTGATCCAGCGTTCATCGGTCGGGCTGGCCTTCAAGGCCCTGAGGGATGACGAGGTGGCGGCCGAGCTCTCCGGGGTCGATGTCGCCCGCTACCGGGTCCTGGCCGGGTTTGCCGGTTCGGTCATGCTCGGTCTGGCCGGGGCCTGTTTCGCCCACTATCGGGGTTTCATCGGTGACACCACCTACAGCTTCGGCAGCGTCGATGTCAGGGTGCTGGTGATGCTGGCCTTCGGCGGCATCGGTTCCCTGATCGGCCCCATCATCGGTGCCGTTGTCTTCACCGTGCTCGATGAGCTGCTGGTCGACTACGCCCAGCTGCGAGAGGTGCTGTACGGAGTGGTCACCGTCACCCTGTTCCTGAGTTTCCGCCAGGGGGTTGTCGGTGCCATCACCAACCGGTGGGACCGTCGCCGGGTCGAGGTGGCCGCCATTGGCAGTGCCGACGACGAGCCTAGCCGGGATGGTCAACGGTCGGCGACGCCGGGCTGATCGCGACGCGGTCGGACAGCAGGCCGACCTCGGGATCGGGCCCGGCGTTCCTAGCCGCTGACCAGGGTCTCCGGGTTTCGGGCCAGCCACTCGGTTACCGGGATTTCGGCGTCGGGTTCGTAGCCCTCGTCGATGGCGATGACCCCTTCGGTGGTCAAGAAGTAGACACCCCAGGCGTGGTAGCCGTGATAGGCCCGCTCGTCCTCCATCATCACCCGGGCATAGGCGGTCACGGCATCGACGTAATGGCCGGAGTTGTTGTAGCCCCAGATGGCCTTGCTCATGTTCGCCGGCCCGCCCCGATGGGTGAGATAGGTGGCGGCCCCGATGATGGCATCCCGGGGCACGGTCGGATCGCCCTGGCAGCACTCAGCCCACGTGGTCGGCAGGAACTGCATCGGCCCGACGGCCCCGGCGGTGGAAATGCCCTGAATACGTCCCATACGGGTTTCAACCAGGTTGATGGCCGCTAGGTACTCCCACTCAATACCGGTCTCGGATTGGGCTTCTTTGTAGTAAGTGAGGAGCTCCTCAGCTGGTGGGGGTGGCACAATACGCCAGGCCGGCATGGTGTCGTGCAGGACATGGGTGGCGAGGAGTGCTTGCAGGTTCTGCCGGGCTTCCCAGTTCAGGGCGACGGCGTCGGCCACATCGCCGGCCACTTCGTCGAGCACGGTATCGGCCCACTCAGGACGAACGCCCAGCCGCCGGTACAGGGCCTGTTGCCGGCGGCCGACCTGAGCCAGCTGCTCACGGGTCAACTCGCCGCTTCGAAGTGCTCGTTCCCGCTCGGTCAGCTCTGCGGCCAGCTCCTCAGCCGACAGGGGAAGGGGAGCGGTCTCATCGATGATGGTGTGATCACTCGTGACCTTGTTGCCCTGATTGCGGCCGGCGTCGTTGAGGGGATAACCGCCGCTATCACCACCGATATCATCACCACCATCACGAGCGACGGTGTCGGAACGGCCATCGGCCGCAGTGGTCGAAACGACCAGGCCATCGGCGACCGCATCTCCGCCATCGTCGTTGCCGGTCACCGCGGCCTCAGGCCCGGCGTCGCTGGCGAGGGCCCCGGCCCCCGGGGTGTGGCCCCGGCCGGGATCGGCGCAGGCTCCGGCCAGTACGGTCAGGGCCGCCATCGTGGCCAGAGATCGTGGCCGGTATCGATTGGGTGACCGCCCGGGCCGGCACGATCGAGGTGGCGAACATGAGCCTGGGCGGACTCGGTTACAGCCAGGCCGAATTCGACGCCATCGACGGTGCCGTCAATGCCGGTGTGGCCTTCGCCGTGGCCGCCGCAACAACTCCTCCCCGGCCTCGGACTACAGCCCGGCCGCTTTCAAGAACGTCCTCACCGTGACTGCTCTGGCCGACTTCGACGGCCGGCCCGGAGGTACTGCCGCCTCGACCTGTCGAGTCGACAAGGACGACACCCTGGCCGACTTCTCCAACTACGGCGACGTCGACATCGCCGCCCCCGGCGTCTGCATCCTGTCCACCTACCCGCTGGAGCAGGGTTCGTACGGAACGATTTCCGGCACCTCGATGGCCTCGCCCCACGTCGCCGGTGGGCTGGCCCTGCTGGCCAGCTCCAACAATCCCAACGGCCGCAACGACGTGTTCGCCCTATACAGCCAGATGACGGGCGCCGGAAACTACGACTGGACCGACGAGTCCGGCGATGGAGTGAAAGAACCTTTGATGGACGTCGGCAATGCCCAGACGTTCACGCCGACGCTCCTCGCAGACGGCGGAGGTGACCCCGGCGGTCCCGGCGGCGGGGGCGACTACACAACCGGTTCCACCAACAACGGTGGCACCTGGACCGCCACCATCACCTACAGCGGTTCGGCTCCGGTTGTGACCGGCTCCTGGTCCGACGGTGGTGGCACCGGTGGCTGCACCAACTCCGGCTCCGGATGTTCGTTCAGCGCATCCTTCGCCAAGAAGGTGGCCAGCGTCACCTGGACCGGAACCGACGGCACCGAGGTCGCCGAGGTCTCCGTCAACAAACCCTAGTCCGACAAACACCCGTCGAACGGAAGGGGTCGGATCGCGAGATCCGACCCCTTCCGCCGTTTTCGCCCGCCCTGCCGGTGTGGGACGATGGACGGGGATGACCGATCACGACTACCACCGGCAGCGAAGCGAGATTCCCCCGGCACCGGCCGGCTGCCCGGTGCACTCGACCTGGAGTCCGCTGAACGACGACTACCTGGCCGACCCCTACACCATCGCCGCCCGTCTGGCCGCCGACCACCCGGTGTTCTACGCCGAGAAGCTCGGCTACCTGGTGGTCAGCCGCATGGAGGATCTGGAGATGGTCTTCACCGATCACGAGACCTTCGCCTCTGACAACGTGCAGGATCCAGTGTTCCCGTTGGCCCCCGAGGCTCAGGCCGTCCTGGCGTCGCCCGACTTCGACCCGGTGGCCGTGATGTCCAACCGTCCCGAGCCGGATCACGGCAAGATCCGGGTCTACACCCGCCAGGGATTCTCGGCCCGGCGCTTACGGACCCTCGAGCCGTTCATCCGGGCTCGAACCCACGAGCTGATCGACACCATGCTCGACGCCGGGCCGCCGGCCGAGTTTGTCGATGCCCTCGCCTTTCCCATGCCGGGCGAGACGGTTTTCCGTTTCATCGGCTTCCCGGCGGCCGACGACGAGTTGCTGAAGGGCTGGTGCGGCGACCGAAAGGCATTCTCCTGGGGCCATCCGAGCCCGGAGGCCCAGACCGAGATCGCCCGGCACATGCTCGACTACTGGCGCTACTGCCGGGCCTTCACCGCCGACAAGCGAGCCAACCGGGGCGATGACTTCGCCTCCGAGTTGCTCGACGCCCAGGAGGCCAATCCCGACGACCTGACGTATCGGGAGGTCGAATCGATCATCTACGGGCTCTCGTTCGCCGGGCACGAGGCGGTCACCGCCCTGATGTGCAACACCCTACAATGCCTGCTCCCGAGACCTGACGATTGGGCCGCCGTCGGTGCCGATCCGACCCTGGTGGCCAACGCGGTGGAGGAGGTGCTGCGGTTCAACTCGAGCCAGATCTCGTGGCGTCGCATCACCACCAGTGAGACCGAGATCGGCGGCTACACCGTTCCGGCCGGGACCACCATCTTTCTCAACTTCGCCTCGGCCAACCGGCAGGCCGACATCTGGGAGGATCCCGACACCTTTGACCTGTACCGGCCCAACGCCAACCGCCACATCTCCTTCGGCAAGGGCGTGCACTACTGCCTGGGGGCGAAGATGGCGAAACTGGAGACCCAGATCGTCACCGAGATCCTGGCCCAGCGGATGCCCGGGCTACGCCTGGTCGACGACCAGGACTTCACCTACTTCCCCAACATCACCTTCCGGGGTCCCAACGAGCTGCGTCTCACCTGGTAACGGTCGGTCCCGGGGCCGCAGGTCGCACTCGCCTGACGCCATTGGAGGGTCTCGACCACGTAGGATCGTTGCGATGGTGAGGGAGTGCGACACACCAGATCTGGCAACAGCAAGCCCGCCTCGGGCGACGGTCCGGGGCGTCGCGACCGCCATGGCCGCCGCACTGGCCCTGGCTCTGATGCTGGTGACAGCTCCGGCCGCTCCGGCCTCGGCCGAGACCACCGCCGAGGTCGAGTCCACCGTTGGCGGGTTCTACCGGCCCGGGGCCACCACGGTCCTGCTGGTCACGGTGACCGCCGACCAGGCCGTGACCGGAACCATCCGTGTCTCCGACGAGAGCGGTGAGTCGACCACCGAACGGGAGATCGAGGTGCCCGGAGGCAGCGCCAAGACCTTCGCCGTCCCGGTGACCGTCGCCCCCTGGGGCGGCCGGCCGGTGGTTGTGGTCGAGACCAGCGATGGTCAGACCCGCCGTCCCGGGGTCAACCTGCAACAGGTTGGGGACGTCGAGCCGGTGGCCGTCATGCCCTCGTTGAACGTGCCCGGACTGGTCGAACGGGCCGACCTGGCCGTCGACCTCGGGCAGGCCCGGATGGTCCTCTTCGACCCGGCCCACCTCGATCATGGAGCGGCCGCCCTCAGTGCCGCCACCGCCGTGGTGGCCACCGAGGCCGACGTCGATGACCTCAGCGAATCGCAGCGGCGGGCCCTCTTCGGTTGGGTCAGTTCTGGCGGCAACCTCTATCTCGACGGCTCGCTGGCCGCCATCCAGGCCGGTGTGATCGGCGCGATGGTGGAGGCCGGTGGGGGTCGATTCGCACCCTCGGCAGGGGCGGCCTCGGCCGGTGAGGGTCGGGCCTGGCTGGGCGCCGGCTCGGTCCACGTGGTCGGTGACAGCCTGTCGTCGGGCCGTTACGACGGCCTGGTCAAGCCCCGTTTCAGCCAGGATTTCTTCGACGAGGGCCAGTTCGTCGATCCCGGCGATGTGTTGAGCGATCTGTCGTACGACGCCGGTTTCCGGACCCGCCCGATCGGGCCCTTCATCGCCGTCCTGCTGGTCTACATCGCCGTGATCGGCCCGATCCTGTGGCTCTACCTCTCCCGCACCCGCCGGGAACCGCTGCTGTGGTTGGCCGTTCCCGCTCTGGCCGCCGTGGTCAGCATCGGTATCTGGGGTTCGGGGCGGTTCTTCCGCCAGGGCACCTCGGGATCCCACGTCACCGTGATCGGTACCTCGGGTACCGGATCGCAGTCCCTGAGCGACTACATGATCTCGTCCTCCGGAGGTGGCTTCACCGGCATCGAGTTGGCCGATGGCTGGGAGCCGGCCACCAGTGGGTTCAACTCCTGGGATTGGCGCTTCCGGGAAGCCGGCTTCGCCCAGCCGACCGTACAGGGCAACCGGATCGGGGCCGATGTGCCCCCGGCCGGTGTTGTGGTGGCCCGGGCCTCGTCCGACGGGGCGGTCGCCAACAGCTGGACCGTCAACCTGACCGTGAACGGGAACAGCATCGTCGGCACGGTCACCAACACCACACCCTATGATCTGGTGGAGGTGGTCGTGTTCTCCGGTGATCAGATCCGAAGGCTCGACTCGGTCGACAGCGGGGCCGGCGCTGATTTCGAACTGAACGATGTGGCGATGCCGGCCCTGTGGGACGATCCGGTGCAACGGCGACTGTCGGCCGGTGGTGGCCGCGACAGTGCGTCGAGCCCGGCCGCCCTCCAGCGCTGGATGTCGGCCAGCGGCCTGCAGTCACGCGCCGGCCAGATCACGGTTATCGGCTGGAGTACCGATCCCCCGGCTCCGCTGGAAGCCATCGGCGGACGATCGGTCGACAAGGGTCGCACCGGTTTCGTCTCGTCGTTCCCGGTGGCCCAACTGGATGACAGCGGTTCGATCGGCGGGCCCTCGATTCGCAGCCGCATCGTCGATCTGAGGTGGTCGGAGGAGTTCGGGGCCGGCGGCCTGGTGGCGCTTGATCGCCGGGTCGCGCTCGAAGGCGATGTTCAGACCATCATCTACGATCTCCCGCCCGGCGCCGCCGCCGGCGACGATCTGGTGGTCGACGTGCCCGGAGGGGTGTCGGCCATGGACATCTGGGTCGTCGATGGCTGGACCGACGCCGGTATCGGCCGGGCTCCGGCCGGTGATGTCTTGCTGAAGATCCCACCGGGGGCCCTGATTGATGGCACGGTCTACCTTCGGGTGCTGCTGGGGCCGCCCGAGCGGTCGCCCCTGATCCGGTCGGCCACTTCGTCCGAGCTGTCAGATGCCATATCGGTCCCCGGCCGGGCCGAGGGCGGCCGGGCCGAGGGCGGCCAGGCCGGAGAGGAAGGTGAGGGCTGATGTCCGACGAACCACTCGGATCGCTGCCGCCGGAGCCGCTCCCGCCTCCCTCATCACCCAGACTCGACGAACCGCCGCCGGCCTCAAGTCGGCTCGACGGCCTGCCACCTCCGGTCGGACCGCGGCTTGCGGGTCCGGGGCCCATGATGCCGCCCCCCACTGCCGTCGGTGCCGGCCCAGTACCGGCCGGGGTTGAGCTGATCGAACCGCCGCCCCGGGACGACCTGGTGATCGAGGCCCGGGGTCTGACCAAACACTACGGCTCGCTCAAGGCCCTCGATCATGTCGACCTGGAGATCCCCCGGGGATCGATCTTCGGGATCATCGGGCCCAATGGAGCCGGAAAATCGACCGCCTTTCTCATCCTGGCCACCCTATTGACCCCGACCGCCGGCTGGGCCCGGGTCTGCGGCCACAGCCCCATCGACCAGCCCGAGATGGTCCGCCGCCGCATGGGCTACATGCCCGACGTGATGGGGGTCTACGAGAACCTGACGGTCAAGGAGTACCTGGAGTTCCACGCCGCCACCTATCACATCGAGAAAAGGGAGTGGCCCAGTCTGGTCGACGGCTTGTTGGAGCTGGTCGATCTCGACGTCAAGCGCGGCACCATTGTCGACGATCTGTCCCGGGGAATGAAACAGCGCCTTTCGCTGGCCCGAGCCTTGATCCACGACCCCGAGCTCCTGATTCTCGACGAGCCGGCGTCGGGTCTCGACCCTCGGGCCCGGATCGAGCTTAGAGAGTTGTTGCTGCAGCTCCAGGACATGGGCAAGACCGTCGTGATCTCGTCCCACATCCTGGCCGAGCTCCAGCAGATATGTAGCGCCGTCGGCGTGATCGAGGCCGGCCGGCTGCTGGCCCACGGCCCACCGAGCCAGATTCTGGCCCAGCTCGGGGTTGGCCGCTCGGTGCGGGTCCGCTTCGGTGACGGCTCGGTCGAGGAGTTCCCGGTGGCCGGCGACGATGAACAGCAGGCCCTGTTGCGGAAGCTGATCGTGGACGACGAGCGCCCAGTACTCGAGTTCACCACCGTCGACAAGAACCTGGAGGATCTGTTCCTCCAGATCACCCAGGGGATCGTGCAGTGAGTACCGGCAGGACCGAGCAGTGAGGAAGGAAGAATGACGGCACGAGTCGGCCTGTTCAACGCCATCCAGGATGTTCGCCCAGTGCTGGAACGGGAGTTGCGGCAACGGTCCCGCACCGCCCGCTCGATGGTGGTGATGACCATCTTCCTGCTTCTGGCTCTTGGTGTTGCCTTCATCACCTATGCCGGCGAGACCGCCTCGTTCGGTAACGATTTCGGGGTGGCCCGCCAGAACGTCGGGCGGTCGGTGTTCGAGTGGGTGCTGATCCTCGAACTGGTGTTGTTGTTGTTTGTGGTGCCCGGCATCAGCGCCGGAGCCATCACCGGCGAGCGGGACCGGCAGACCCTGCTCCCGCTCCAGGTGACCCTGATCGGGCCCTTCGGGATCTTCTTCGGCAAGGTGCTCGCCTCCAGCGCTTTTGTCCTGCTGCTCATCGTGGCCACCGCTCCCATCCTGGCCACCGCCTACCTCTTGGGCGGGGTGGCCTTCAGTCAGATCATCACCGGCATCCTGGCCCTGATGGTGATCGGGTTCCTGCTGGCGGTGGTCGGCGTGGCCTGTTCGGCCATGTTGCGGCGGACGGCGGCCGCCACCCTGATCAGCTACGGCATGATCCTGGCCCTGTGTATCGGCACCGCAGTGGTGTTCGCGGTCTTCATGATTCTCTACGTCACCACCAACAACAGCGATCCCGACAACATTCTGGTCTTCCTGACCCCGTTCTACTGGAACCCGTTCGTGTTGCTGGCCGGAGCGGCCGGAGAGGTGTCCGACGTCAATGGACCGTGGCCCCTGTCGGGAATCCGGGTCGGGTTCGTCGAGGCCCAGGACTTCCCCAACGGCCGATTCGTCGAGGGGCCGGGGGGCCTGGCCGGCTTCGAGAACTCCGACCTTCGGGTTGTTCCCCTGTGGCTGCGGGCCACCCTGGCCCAGGGGGCCGTGGCCGCACTGTTGGCCTGGGCCGGGATCCGCCGTCTCCGCACACCTACTCACACGGTGACCCAATGATCGACCGGGCTGGTTCCGGGCTCGGTGACGAACGGTCTCCGAACGGCCCCATCGGGACCAGCCGGGAGAACGGCAGTGCCTCTGACGGTCCGTTTGAACGCGCCCGCCGGCTCGAACCCGATTCGGGAACGGCGCTGGCCCGGTTTCTTCGGGCCATGCGATCCCGCCTGCGGTTGGTGTGGGCCTGGGCGGTGGCCACCCTGACCGCCCCCGTGGTGGCAGCTCTGGCCCTGCTGCTGGTACTAGTTGGTCGGTGGCGGCCCTGGGGCTGGCCCGAGCCGACCGCTCTGGCCCTGGCCCTGGCCTCGCTGTTGGCTCTGGCCCTGGCCGCCCTGTTTCAGCCCCTGTCGTGGCTGGCTGCTGCCCGGGCCGCCGACAAGGGTCTGCTGGCCCGTGACATCTTCACGTCGGCCCTACAGTTCAAGAATCTGGATGATGAGTTCGGCCGCCAGATTCGGTATCGGGCCGAGCGGCTGGCCGAGGACAACGGACCCGACAACCGCCTGACCGCCCAGGCCGTGCCCCTGGCCTCCGATCGGCCAACCTGGACCCGCTGGGCCATTGCCGCCGTGCTGGCCGTCGCTGCCCTGACCCTGGCCGCGATGGCCAACCCGCAGGACGCCGAGCGTCGTCGTCAACAGCTGGTGGAGGCCCAGGCCGAGGACCTGGCGACCGAGGTCGAGGAGTTGGCCGAAGAGGTGGCGGCCGATCCCGAATCGGCCGGGTTGTCCGATGAGCTGGTGGCCGAGTTGCAGGAGCTGGCCGACGAACTGCGGGAGGTGGACAACATGGAGGAGGCGGCCGAACTGCTCGACCAGGCGGCAGCCGAGCTCGACGCCAACCGTTCCCCCTCGTTGGCCTCCGAGCAGGCCGCGGCCCAGGGTCTGGAACGCAGCCTGGCCAACCGACCCCTGCCCGGGAATCCCTCCGGATCACCGAGTGAGCAGCTGGCCGAGCTGGCCGAAGGGCTGGACCGACTGAGCCGCCAGGAGCAGGAGGCTCTGGCCGAAAGGCTGGCCGAGCTGGCCGAGGCCCAGGCCGCCGGTGACCCGGCCACCTCCGAGGCTCTGGCCGACGCAGCGGCCCAACTGGCCGCCGGTAACGTCGCCGGCAGCCAGGCCGCCCTGGGGGAGGCGACAACGGCCCAGGCGGCCAACGCCGCCAACGTCGCCTCCCAGCAGGCCTCGGCCAACGCCTCGGGCCAGCTGTCGAGTCTGGCCGGTCAGGCCCGATCGGGACAGCAGGCCAACCGCGACAACAACCAGCCGGCCCCGGGACAGGGTCAGGGTGAGGGCCAGGGGCAGGGTCAGGGTGAGGGGCAGGGCCAGGGTGAGGGTGAGGGGCAGGGCCAAGGCCAGGGCCAGGGCCAGGGTCAGGGGCAGGGCCAGGGCGGACAGAACGCCGGCGATGGTGCCCAGGGCAACGTGACCGGCGCTCAGGGCGGTTCCGGGCAGGGCCAGGGCGGCGTCGGCCGTCCTGATGGTGGCGACCAGCCCAGGGTCGAGGAGGACAACCGTGGTTTCACCATCGTCGATCCGGCGGCACTGGAATCGGGGGAGCCGCTCGAGTTGGGTGGCACCCTGAGCGACGACGGGGGCGCGACCGAGACCGTGGGCCAGGGCGACGGTTTCACCACGGCCGGGCAGACCCGCATCCCGGTGTCCGATGTGATCGGCGACTACAGCCGGCGGGCCTCCGACGCCCTCGATCGCAATCGGCTCTCGCCCAGCCAGCAGGAACTGGTGGGCGACTACTTCGATCTACTGACCACGGGAGGACCGTGAGGAATGAACGAAACGGGAAACCAAACGGGGAGCACAGCCCTGGACGAGTCCGGCCGGACGCCGCCGTCGCTGACCGCCGACCAGTGCCGCTCCATCGCCGAGCGAATCCGGACCGAAATCGGCAAGGTGATCGTCGGCCAACACGACCTGGTTCGCGACGTGCTGGTCTGCCTGTTGGCCGAGGGGCACATCCTGCTGGAGGGTGTGCCCGGCCTGGGCAAAACCCAGCTGTTGCGAACCCTGGCCGACGTGGTGTCGATGCCCTGGAACCGGATCCAGTTCACCCCCGACCTGATGCCGGCCGACATCGTCGGCACCCAGGTACTGCATCAGTCCGATGATGGCAGCCGGGAACTCCGGTTCCGGCCCGGCCCGATCACGGCCAACCTCATCCTGGCCGACGAAGTCAACCGGGCCACACCCAAAACCCAGGCCGCCATGTTGGAAGCAATGCAGGAGCGGGCCGTCACCGTCGGAGGTGAGACCCGATCCCTGCCCCGACCCTTCCTGGTCATGGCCACCCAGAACCCGATCGAGATGGAGGGCACCTACCCGCTGCCCGAAGCCCAACTCGACCGGTTCATGTTCAAGTCGACGGTGCCGTTCCCGTCGGCCGATGATCTGGTGGAAGTGGCCGAACGGACCACCGGCTCGGTCACCCCGACGGTCGAGCAGGTCACTGATGCGGCCACCCTGCGGGCCATGATCGCTCTCACCCGGTCGGTGCCGATTCCCGACCACTGTGTTCGTCACGCCGTCGATCTGGTGGTGGCCACCCACCCCGAGTCCGGCACCGGGCCGGAGTTGGTGCCGCGTTATGTCCGGTTCGGGGCCAGTCCCCGGGGGGTCCAGGCTCTTACCTTGGGAGCCAAGGCCACGGCCCTGCTCGACGGCCGTCCCAACGTATCGACCGACGATGTGCGGGCGGTTGCCCTCCCGGCCCTGCGCCACCGGGTCAACGTCGGCTACGAGGCCACCGCCGACGGCATT
>Ga0224512_10004132_pt1 | contig 12428 bp, 10 predicted proteins | sample SF_May12_sed_USG_4_FD_169103 | JGI IMG/M metagenome (GOLD analysis project Ga0224512, IMG submission 169103) | Sediment microbial communities from San Francisco Bay, California, United States - SF_May12_sed_USGS_13 | ecosystem: Environmental > Aquatic > Marine > Sediment | place: USA... | reverse complement strand
GCGACTTCAGCGTCCGCGGCTATGATTACCAGAGTCTCGGCCCGAAGGACAGTGACGGTCTTGTCATCGGCGGCAAAAATCTATTGACCGGCAGCGTCGAACTGGACCAGCGATTCGCCGAAAAGTGGTCGGTGGCGGTATTTGCTGATGCCGGTAACGCGTTCGACGACTTCGATGCCATCAATCTCAAGTTCGGACTCGGTGCGGGCCTGCGCTGGTATTCACCGTTGGGTCCGATTCGCCTCGATCTGGCGTTTCCGCTCGCTGACGATGCACCGGATTCGTTCCGTATTCATATCACGCTGGGGCCGGACCTGTGATCCGCGCGGTTGCCTGGCTGATCGTTGCCGCAGTCGGCATGTTCGCCGTGTTGCTCGGCGTCGCGCTGTTCGCGGCGGGCAATCCTGCCGGAACCGCATGGTTGCTTCACCGAACCACGACGTTCGTGCCGGGTTCGCTGGTGCTTGAGGACATCAGCGGCGACCTGATCTCCGGCGTGTCGATTGGATCGATCGACTACACCTTGCCGCAGCTTCGTATTGTGGCAACGGATACGACAATCGATATCGATTGGCCATGGCTCATCGACGGCCGGCTGGTGTTCGAACGGTTAACCGCCGGCAAGCTCGGTCTGCAGCTCCTCGAAAGTGAAGAACAGACGGACGACGAGCCCTTGCCGACCATCGATCTGCCATTGGCGATCGAACTCAACGAGCTGGTCATGAATCAAATCAGTTTGTCGGCGCCCGGACTCGAGGAAACCCTCGACGACGTCGCGGGCCGCGCGCGCCTGGCCGGTAACCGTATCCAAGTTGCGTCGCTCTCGGCGCGGCGCGGCGAGCTGAAGATGAATCTGACCGGCGAATTAAGCATGGCCGGCGCCTACCCGCTCGGTGCGCGCATCAGATGGGAGAGCAGCGACGGTTCGCTGTCCGGATCGGGATCAGTACAAGGGGATCTCGACACGCTCGCCTTCGAACATCAGCTGAACATACCCGATACGATCAATCTTTCAGGTGTCCTGCGGTCCTTGACCCGTGATCCAAACATCGATGCGACCGCGATTTGGGAACGGATCGTGCTGCCGGCCGGTGACAATGGCGCAGTGATATTGAGCGCCGGTCAGGCGGCATTGACTGGCACCACGTCGCAATACCTGCTCGACCTGAGCGCCGACGTGGCCGCGCCGTCGTTGCCGCCACTTGCCGCCTCGATCAGCGCCGGGGGAAACCTCGATTACCTGGATATTTCGCGACTTTCTATCGATGGATTCGACGGACGAATCGTCGGCACTGGCCGTGTGCGTTTTGCCGAGCAGGCCATTTCGCTGCGACTCGACGGACGCAGGCTGAATCCCGCCGCCGTTATCGATGATCTCCCCGGCCGGCTCGATGTTCGTGCCACGATCGAGGTGCGACTGCCGGATCACATCGATGCGAATATCGAGTCGGTCACCGGGACATTGCTCGACCAAAAGCTGGATGGACGCGCGAAGCTAACGTTGTCCGGCGAACGCTTATCGATCGCCCGGCTGCGGCTTGTCGCCGGGGGCAATCAACTCGAATTCGCGGGCGACGTGCTACCCCGACTGGCCGGACAGTTCTCTGTCGATGCCCCGGACCTGGCGGGTCTCTGGCCGGGCCTGCGCGGCAGCGTGCAGGGCTCCGGCGACGTCAGCGGCACATTGGCGAATCCGGCCGGGCGCATCGATTTGCGGGGCTCGGATCTCTTCTACCAGGACCAAGGGTTGAATCAGCTGCTCGTGGACGCCCGCATCGAAAAAGATCAGCGCGTCGACGCGTTGATCCGCGCCGCAGGCATCGTGAGCGGCACCACCGCTATCGGCGACCTGGTGGCGACCACATCCGGCACGCTTGCCGCGCAGCGCGTCGACCTCGAACTATCCGGCGGCGCGGGCGGGCTGGTCATTAACGCGGTCGGCGGCTGGAACGACGGCGAGTTGCGTTATCGTCTGGATGCCGCCGAAATCGACGGCGGCCCTGCCGGCGTCTGGCGCCTGCGTAATCCATTCGATGTGCGCGCAGTGGATTCGGTGGTTCGTCTGACCGCACACTGCTGGGAGCAGGCCCCCGCCGAACTGTGCATCGGTGACAGCTTGTTCGGCAGCGACAGCCTGTCGGTCGACGGATCTCTGCGCGAACTTCCGCTGGCCAGTTTTCAGCGCTGGACCGCCGAAGGTTTGAACATTTCCGGTACAGCGGCAGCCGAGTTTAATCTGCAACGCGAAGACGGAATCGTGAACGGGAATTTTCTGTGGACGCAGAGCGGCACGCGTATCAGCTTCAGCGACAGTGAAGACACTGTGGTCGAAACCGGCATCGATGAACTGCGGCTTGAGGTCGGCGGCTCCGACGAACGGGCGCAGGTCACCGGCAGGATTCGCAGCGATCTGGGCATTACGGTCGATCTCGATGCGACGCTGACCGAATTGCTCGCGGAACGGCCAGGCATCGATGGTCGCCTGCGCGTTCGTGCGCCGGACATTGGTGAATCGACAGCGCTGATCAATCGCTTCGTTGCTGTGCAAAAGCTTAAGGGACGGCTGGATGCGGACCTGCGTATTACCGGTTCCCTCGATGCGCCAAGTATCGACGGCGATGCGAGTCTCGACGGCGGGTCGGCCTACCTGCCACAGACCGGCATTGATCTGGAAGACCTGCAGCTCACGCTGACCGGGCGGAATGGTGCGCCGCTTAGCCTGAATGCCTCCGTGACGTCGGGCGGCGGTACCCTGGCCGTCGAAGGCATTCTGGCTTTGATGGATCAAACCGGACCGTACGCCGAACTGCGCATTCGCGGCGATAATGTCCAGGTCGTGCGCTTCCCGAATCAGGCAATTTATGTATCGCCTGATCTGAAATCACGGATTGAAGACGGACGCATGTTTGTCAGCGGCACAGTCGTCGTGCCGAACGTCGAAATCCTGATCGACACCCTGCCCGAAAGCGCCATAGCCCCTTCCGAGGATGTCGTGATCGAGTCCGCAACCACGGAGAAAAAGGTGCGCCGTCCGCCGTTTGAGATCGTTAGCGATGTAGAGCTGGTGATCGGGGACAACGTCCGCTTCGCTGGCTTCGGCATCGATACGCGCTTGGCCGGAAGCCTCAAACTGACCCGCGCCATCGGTGCGGTCAACTCGATCGCAGAAGGGAATTTGCGCGCCGTGGACGGTCGATTCGAGGCATATCGCAAGAAACTGACCATCGATCGTGGGACATTGATATTTGCGGGCTCGCTGGATGACCCGAATGTGGATGTGCGGGCCAGCCGCACACTGACCTATCAAGGCCAGCCCATTACGGTCGGCGTGCTGCTGACCGGGCGGTTGTCGAATATGCAGGCGAAAGTGTTTTCCGACCCGGCGATGAGCGAGGCGGACGCGTTGTCATACCTGGTTCTGAATCGGCCGATCAGTCGCGCCGAGGGCGATGACGCGGGCAATCTTTCGAACGCCGCGCTGGCCTTCGGCCTGTCGCAGGCGCTGCCGGTCACTCAGGGACTTCAGGAAAATCTAGGTATCGACGAAGTGAGTCTCGAGGGCACGGACGACGAATCGACCGCTATCGTCGCCGGCAAACGAATCTCCGAGAAAGTCTACGTGCGTTATGCGTACGGCCTGTTTAACCGGATCGGCACGTTCATCGTTCGCTATGACCTTAAGGGGGGATTCAGTATCGAAGCCGGATCCGGCGAGCAGCAGACTCTGGACCTGATCTTTACGATTCAGCGTTGATTCGACAAAAGCAATGCTCGATGATCACAGCGTTGCCAGTTCTTCTAACATGAAAAGAATGCGAGAAAATCCATATGCTTGTTTATATGGGAATTCCTCTCGCACGAGATGAGTTCATCGCTAGTCTCCGGCCAGCCACGCCTCGGCTTCTGCTTCCTGGTCTGGCCCGAAGCCCTTGATTTCGAGGCCGGGGATCAGCGCACCTTCAATTTGGCTGACGGTCTTAATCCACTTTTTGTCGGCCAGCACGGCGCAGCGGTCAAACTTGCGGATCAGCCCGAACATCGCAGGCAAACGCGATAACTCAACGCCAATTGCTCCCAAGGTGGGCAACTGGAAGTCGCCGACTCGATACAGCATGCGGCCATTTTCGATGTCCTGGGTTTTGCTGGCCAGTTCATCGAGCGCAATTTTCATCTCGTCGCTGTCGAGCTTGCCACTGAATTCAATATCGACACGATTGGGACCGTTAGGCGTCACGGTAAACATGCTGTACTCCTTAATTGGTTATTTCTTGCTTGGTTTGATTTCGTCGATCGCCCGCGACTCGAGTTGTTTCTCAAACGTCCACGCAGGTTTTCTTAGTGCTGATGTACAATAAACAGAATGCCTGTCACGCCGAGATGATAGTCATTCGATCAACAATAATCTACGTTCTTTTGAGCCATCACGTGCAGCCCGACGACGCCGACCATGGTTAAATCCCCATCGGAAAAATGTCAAAGCAATTGGCTGGCAACAGCGTGATATTTCGCTGAGGCCCCTAACACGCGGAGCGGTTTCATAACCTCAATAAACGGAGGAAAGTAAGATGCTTAAAGGTAGCTGCCACTGTAAAATGGTTCGATTTGAAATTGACGACGCGATGGACGGCATCTTTCATTGCCATTGCCAGACGTGTCAGAAATTGAATGGCACGTCGTACGGTTCCACCGGATTCGTATCCGCAGATACGTTCCGGATCGTTACCGGTCAGGATTCGTTGACCGGCTATGAATCGTCGCCGGGTAAACAACGCTATTTCTGTGCAAATTGCGGTGCGCCGATTTACGCTCAGGCGCAGACGAATCCGGATCGCATCGGAGTCCGGGTCGGTCTCATGGACGGCGACCCGGGCGTACGTTCCAAAGCGCATATCTGGTTGAGCCATGAGAAGCCGTGGTTTGAAGTACTAACGGAGTTGCCGCAGTTCAATGAGTTTCCCGACCAGGACTGAGAGATTGCAGGTATGCCTTCGAGCCAGCATCTTCGGCTCCAGCGAATGACAGCAGCTGTGATTCCGATGCGGCACGGAGTTTACGTTGTCATAGGGCCTGATTACGAAACGCACGTTCGGGGTGCTGCAGATCCTGCTAAGCCTGACCGATGCCGGCGAGAGCGCCCGGGGGCCGGTGGTATCGATAGGTGGTTAATCGTTAGACCCGAAGCACGCCCGTTATTTAGGCGTTGCCGGCACTGATGTTTCAAGGCAGGCAAACGGCCTCTCGCAGCGAAAAGCGAATTAAAGTCGCCGGAAGCAGTGACCTGCTCCCGGCGACTGATTTGACCCTATGGCTGGTCAGGTTTTGCGCCATTAATTAGTCTTCGCAAAATGCATCAGGCGACAACCTGCACAGTTCTTCCCTGAGTTTGTCGGCATCCTCGATACCGCAGCTCGGATCGGCCAGGATATCGAGCGAGTCCCCGATGCAGACGAGTTCATCGCGTTCGCCGGTAATTTCACCGTCTTCGAGACCGACGCCGAGTACGAAGCCTGTACCTGCGAGAAAGTACTTGAATTCCCCGGACTCCGGTTCAGGCGGGATAAACTCCTCGGTCTTCACACAGCCGCCGTGCATTGAACAGCTAAACGCATCATCATTGGGGTTCTCGCCGCCTTCTTCCGCGGGCGGACCCTCGGTTACACCGACATAGCGAATAACGTCCTCAGCCTCGCCGAGCAACCACTCCTGGCGATGGGCATCGCCGGCCCAGGGATTTGCTTTGATCAGGATGCCTGCCTTGGCAAAATCGCGACCGGCTTCGAACGAACCATCGAGATTGACGAGTGCGCCATCCTCGAAATTCCGCGCGACTTCGCCGCAATAATAGACATCATTAGTCACCTGAGCTTGGGCATAGTAGTCATCAGTGACTTCGACGGCCTCGTAGTCGACGCCACCTTCGCCATCATCCTCGGCAAGTAAGACGATATCGACCACGATGCGACACTCTACACCCAGAATTTCCCTTACATCTTCGGTGACATGCACAACGATGGATTCTTCGAAATCTTCGCCAGCACGCAACACCTGCGTGGTGCCTGCCACGAGTGAAAAGTACGGGTTTGGCATCGTCGAATCACCGATCGTGTTCGGGTCAACGAACGCGAGCGTCGGGTCCGTTAACGGATCAGGATCGTAGCGGTCTTCCTGCAGCAACTCGCAGACATCACGGCGCGCATCTTTTTGTGCACGACAGCCTGCTTTATCTTCTATGTATGTCTCTCTTGCTTCTTTGCGGCAATCCACTCGTTCGTCGTATTCGGAAAAATTTATGCAGTGGGCGATGGTCGCGTGGTACTCTTCTTTGACTTCAAAGTTGCACGAGGTCTGCATTTTTATGGCGCTCGCGCTGCAAATCGAAGAATTTGTGTCCGCGGCGACGGCGCTGTTCATCTGAAAAAAGGGCGCGATCAGGATAGCGACTGCCGCTGCCATGTATAGTCTGTACTTCATTGTTTCGCTCCTTATTTAGTAACGTCTCGGGACCGCGCCAGGCGATCTTTCTGACAAAACGTTTATCTGCTAAGGGAGCAGTGGCGAATTAGAACGAGTGCGAGGTGTGCGCCCAGCGCCAAGCCTTCCCTTTATGTATTGGACGTACGCCAGCGAAAAATCCTTCGCTGGCATAGTGATAAGCGGTGTCAGCTGCTGACCGTCGCTCGAATCGCCGGCCTTGAAGCTATCGGCGCTATGGCTGTGGGTGTGAATCATCAATGAGCGGACCTTGCCGGAGCCCCCGGTTATACTCTGGAAGTAATTATGTCCACCCAAGGAGTGCGTGATGTTGCCTGGTGATCAATGCGAACCAGTTGCTCGTTGCAGTCATCGGGCACAGTTAACGCCGCGTCGCGGTTTCAGTCTTCAATTTTGACCGGTGCCGGACAGTGAAAGCGGCCTGGCTTATCACCTTCTTTGCCGTCCTGATTTGGTCCGGTATAGCCCCAAAGGACTACCTGACGTGGGTCCTGGAAGTTGCTCCGGCAGTCATTGGCTTTGTGATTCTGGCGACAACGTATCATTCTTTTCGGCTGACCGGGCTTCTTTATGTGCTCATTCTTTCGCACTGCGTGGTGTTGATGGTTGGCGGTCACTATACCTATGCAGAGGTCCCGCTTTTCGATTATCTGAAGCCGGTCTTTGGCTTTGAAAGGAATAACTACGACAAGCTCGGTCATCTTGTACAAGGATTTGTTCCGGCGATGATTTCCCGGGAAATTTTGATCAGGAACAATATCGTCAGTTCGGCAGCATGGAGAAATTTCTTTATCATTTGTGTCTGCTTGTCGTTGAGCGCCCTGTATGAACTTATAGAGTGGTCAGCCGCAATGGTTTCCGAGCAGGCCGCAGAAGCGTTTCTCGGAACCCAGGGCGATATTTGGGATACCCAATCCGATATGGCTTTTGCCTTGATCGGGGCAATGTTGGCGCTGGTTGTCATGGGGCGAATACACGATCGCCAGCTTGATCAAATATCAAATCAGCCGTGGGGAAGATTTCGCCGTGATTCCATCAGCTGACCCGTTGAGGCGAGCACCGGGTAAGGAGGTCCGTCGTGGAAGAATACGCTGAACGATACGCCGCGGCCGTGTCATTCATGCGGTCCAGAAATGCCGACAGCACTGAGCACTCAGGCGGCGACCTGCTTGGCCATCTCGAAGCAACCGCCGAATTGCTTCAGAGCTGGGGAAATACGGCCGATGTTTGCCTGGCTGGACTTTGCCATGCGGTCTACGGAACAGAGGGTTTTCAGCGCAGCATGCTCGACTCGTCGCAGCGCTATGTGCTGCGAGAGATTATTGGGCCGGCTGCCGAGGCGTTGGTGTATTTCTATGCATCCGCCGAACGGAATTTCTTTTGCCCATCGATAACCCGAGGGCCGGTGGAATTCCGCGACCGCTTTACCGGTGAGATCTTTGCACCGGGGGAGGCAATGATCCGCGATTGTCTAGAACTCATGCTCGCCAATGATGTGGAGATATCAGGTCGCATGGAGAGTTACCTGCGCTATACGCAACCCTATAACGCCGAGCTTTTTACGCGGTGCAAAGACTATGTCAGTGACCCAGGCTTCACGAGCCTTTGCGATGTCTATGGCATTAGCCAGGATGCTGCCGGCGAGCCACATCCGGGTTAGCCTGCTTGAGGCCTTTTCAAACGATCGCCGACATGAGCTGCATCATCGGGTTCAACGACAACCCATCCGTGCGATCCTTCAAGTACCGCTCCCAGGCCATTTCCTGGCTGAAATAAGAAACCTCGCCGAAGCCGAGGGCTCGAAGATCTTCAGCCAATTTACCGGGCGCAAAACGCGCCAGCCACGGTTCACCGTGCTTTTCCAGGTGCCGGGCAACCATTGCATAACCTTCCAGGCCCGCGGCGTCGAGTTCCGAGTCGGCCAGCGTGAAATCGAAGGTGATTTGACTGGCGGGCGGCATCTTACTGACGAAGCGGAATGTATCGAAGACACTGTCCGGGGTCAGGTAGTACGTCACGCCGAGCCAGGAGAAAAAGCTTGGAACATCGGTATCGAATCCACTTGCTGCGAGTCCCTCGGCCAGTGATTGTTCCTCGAAGTCGATGGCCACATGTCGCAGATTGGCCGGTATACGAATGCCGGCCTGGTCGAGTTTTTCGAGCTTCCAGCGCTGCGTGTCGGGATGGTCTACTTCGAACGTGGCGAGTTCGTGACTGGCGTGGGAAGCACGGTAAGGCGTCGTATCGAGGCCCGCGCCGAGGATGACATATTGTTTGACCTCCCGTTCAAGCGCCGCTGACAACTCATCATCGACGTAGCGGCTGCGCATTACCGCAAAAGTTCGCGCGTTGCGCAAATAAACGCTTTGCTGTCGCTCGAGGTCCGCTTCTACCAACTCTTGCGTGTTGGCGCCCAGCAGAGTTAAGGCCAGCGGGTCTTCCAGTATTTTCGGATCCGCATCGAGGACCTGGTGCGCGGCTCTCAATAATGCCGTGCCCTCGGCCATGTAGCTGTGCTTGCCCGGTTCCATGTCTAAGCCTAACTCCTTATATAAAGAGTTATAACAAATAATCGGCAACGCCGCGTCAGCGTAAAACGAAACCGTTTCAACAGACCTAATCGGCGTAATGGGGACTGTCCCCATTACTGCACCTATAAGCTAGCCAGGTCGAGATCCATATTTTGAGTGGTGATTCGCGGTAGGCACATCGCACACCCTGTGACATCATCGCTGTAATGCAACCACATAGATAAAGAGAGGGGCGTCATGAGCACCGCACATCCGTGGCTTGAGGAACTGCCGTGGCCGACAGAGAAAATGCCGCGCGACGAGTTGTATGAGCGTATCGAGCACACGTTGACGATGGTCAATATGGGTGTCCTCGCGACCGTTGGCAAGAATGGGCCGATTGCAAGCCCTATCGAGTTTTATGCCGAAGGTCTGACGGCCTATATGTACCCGCAACCCGGCAGCCCCAAATTAAAAGCCATGCAACGCGATCCGCGGGTGAGTTTCGCCGTGCACACTCCCGTGGTTGGCTGGGTCAGCTGCCGGGGCGCACAACTGTTCGGCGCAGCGGAGTTTCTGGAGCCTGGGACGCCGGAATGGGAGCACGGCATCAGCATCCTGCACTGGCAGGCGTCGGCAGCGGAGCTGGGCCGCGACGTTAACGTCCGGCCATCAGACATGATCATGCGTATCGACCCTGATCGGGTCGTCTACACCGAGCACTGGATTCGGCGCAAAGGCTATGCGCCCCGGCAAATCTGGCGAAAGGCGGATGGCTGACTGAAACTCGAGTCGCGGTTTATCTGTTGTCAGATGGGTACTGTCATCGCGTCGTAGTCAAACAATCCCAGGTCTTCATCATTTCGATGCGCCTTGTTGTCGTAATCGTCGGGCGTGTGGGTTTGCAGGCGCGGGCCCCGCGCATCCGATTCGACCTGCACGAGGTGGGTTCTTGCGACACGTGCTTGTTCGTATCTTGCAAAAGCTTCTACGTGATCGCCTGAATCTTTGATACAACGGGCCAGGACCATGCCGTCCTCAATTGCCATGGCCGCACCTTGCCCCAAAAAATTCAGCATGCCGTGCGCGGCATCGCCGAGCAGGCTGACTCGCCCGGCCGACCAACGCGACAGTGGTTTGCGCACGAACATGCCCCATTTATAAGAGGTGCTCGGCGGAATTGCGCGCAGGACTGCCTGTACCTCGTCATGAAACTCTGCGAACTCAGTCAGAATTTCAGCGATATCGGCGCGATTCGACCAACCTTCTTCCTCCCATACGGCCGTTTTGACCATTGCCACGCAGTTCACCATTTCGTTGCGGCGTGCCGGATACAGGTTGATCCAGTGATCGGGGCCGACGGTCATCACGGCGCTGTCATCTATGCTGGCAAGATCGACCCGGGCATCTGCTGCGAGTTGATCCCACGGTACCAGGCTCCGGTAGGCGACTTGATGCGTAAAGTATGGCGGTTCCGGCTCGAACAGCTTGTCGCGCACCACCGAATGAATTCCATCGCAGCCGATCAGGATGTCGGCAGTAGCCGTGCGCCCGTTAGAGAAACGGACTTCAACCAGAGATCCTTGTTCGGCGACATCGACGACCGCGTGCCCGGTGTGAATACCCCTCGGGTTATTTTCTTGTACGAGTTTTACGAGCAGATCATGGACGTCGGCACGATGCGTGAAATAATAGTTGCAACCATATTTTTCAAAGTAACGTTCCCGGGGACGCGTCAGTAAAACTTCACCGGACTTGAAGTGTTTGACGATGGTCCGTGCGGGGATATTAGCGAACTCAGCCAGGGCATCCTTGAGGCCCAGGTACTCCAATACACGCGTCGAGTTTGGCGGCAGCGACAGGCCCGCGCCGATTTCGCCAAGTTCGGCTGCCTGCTCGTAGACGTGAACTTCGTAGCCCAACAGATTCAGGGCGGCCGCAGTGGTGAGTCCGCCCAACCCGGCACCGACGATGGCGATGTTCAGATCCTGCATATGCTAACCACGGCGATATCCAAGTTTAATTATCGGCGTTACGAGCTTGCTTGCGGGGAAAATATTGCCGCTATACGATAGCATCACAGCCTCTGCACAGATACCAGGTCAGCGATCAAGCCGCTTAGCCGTAAACAGTGCTGTCCGACTTGTTACGCGCTGGAGCACCGGCGAATTCTGGAGTAACCAAAGTGGCGGAACAGTACCAGCATGATCTTTTGGTGACACGCACTCATGACGAACAGCATCGCCAGCAGTTCGTGATGTCGCTGCGTCAGCACCTGGCGAGTCAAATTGCACCCCATTGCGCTGCTATGTACACGGACGCGATCAAATCCGCATACATGGAAAAGAATGGTCATGAACCGCGTGATCGCGCCGAAATACGGCAGGCGATGCGGGACAGCAGTCTGTACCAACTTTTCAGCGCGATGCAGCGGACGTCCCAGGAGTTGATGTGGGACAGCGCAATTGATTCCGTCGAACGGGAACTGCCGCGCCTCATAGACAAATCGAAGCAGCTGGCGGCGCAGCGCAGCTGCGGCGGGACGCTGACCTTGGCTCCGGACCTGGAGATTCCGCGCTACCTGACGGCTTACGATATTCATCTGCAGCCGGGCGGCTACCACGCAGAGTACTGCGACGATGACATCGCAGCGGGGGCGCTTTGGGATCGTGCGATCTATGTTTATTCGATGGGCTATCTTGGCGCGGAAATGGACTATTGGGGCCAGTCGCTGGCCAACTACTATCGTGATCAATTAGCTGGTGCTGAGCCACAGCGAATCCTGGATATGGGTTGCACGGTCGGCGCAAGTAGCGTGCCCTGGAAAAAAATATTTCCCGATGCCGAAGTTCATGGCATCGATGTCGGCCCGGCGTTACTTCGATATGCGCACGCGCGGGCAGAATCGATGGGCTATGGCGTGAATTTCAGTCAGCAGAACGCCGAGCACACGAGTTTCGAAGCTGCATCATTTGACGTGGTCGCGTCCGGGTTGCTGATGCACGAAACATCGCGGCGTGGCGTCAATCGAATTTTTTCCGAAAGTCACCGCCTGCTCAAACCTGGCGGTGTCATGATGCATATGGATCCACCCCAGTTCATCGACATGTCTCCATTGAAGGCTTTCCTGGCTGCCTGGGAGGCCTACAATGTCAACGAGACATTTGCCGGTGTTTATAGGGAAATGGATCTGGTGGGCGAGGCCGTTAAAGCCGGTTTCGCAGCGCCTGCGTCGCGCGTCGCCATGGTCGACCTGGTCGTTCCGCCCGAGTTTCAAAACTATGCGACGCCGATCAGTCAGTGGCCGACGGTGATAGCTGAAAAGTAATAGAGTCGTCGTTAATCTGTGAAAACTCAGATCTGATCGGACAGACAAATAATGGGGAAATTCCCCATTATCATTATTTGTCGCCATTATTCGTGGGA
>Ga0224512_10004130_pt1 | contig 12435 bp, 10 predicted proteins | sample SF_May12_sed_USG_4_FD_169103 | JGI IMG/M metagenome (GOLD analysis project Ga0224512, IMG submission 169103) | Sediment microbial communities from San Francisco Bay, California, United States - SF_May12_sed_USGS_13 | ecosystem: Environmental > Aquatic > Marine > Sediment | place: USA... | reverse complement strand
ATAACAGACCCGCTAGCCGCGGATATTGTGACTGTCAATCAGAATCCCGGTGACACATCCGGTAATGCTGCGATTTTGATCGATGTCAACGCTACTCAACTACCCAAAGACACCCACGGTTTTTCTCAGGGCGATCGTATATTTTTCACCGATCCGTCTGCTGGTAATGATCATAGCGGCGACTATGTAGTTGACAATAAAAAGTTCCTTGTTTTTGAATCAGAAACAGTCGACCGCGCTCCCATAACAGCAGGTACAGTCGGAATTTATTGCTGGCATCATGGATTCCCTGCTGGTTGCGAGATTCGGTTTGAAGGCACTACTTTTTATAATGGTGTCACGTATGCGCTACACGCCGACACCTCGCCGAACATGCTGGTTATCACTGCCACTTATAAGTTTGAGCGATTTACAACAAGAAGAGGCGCATTTGCTAGGCTCGCGACTATATCAGATACGGACAGGATCAGTATAGCCTCCCCTTGGGCCGCTGAGACATTCAACACCGGTGATGAAGATATCGGTACACAGAATGCCTATTACCATTATAAAGGGATTCGCACGCTCGGTGGCCCCCCGGGGTTTCCAGATTGGTTTTGTTGGATAGGACAGAATGCCGGTGCCGGTGGTTCCCCACAGCAAGTAAACAAGTCACATCATTTAGGCTTCTGTGAGTTATTAGATGATGAGAGTACCGGAGCGGAGTGGTCATTCCAAAAAGACTATGACATGCCCAGCGGGAATACAATCGCATCGAATACGATGCACTATTTGTTTTTGGGTGTAGCAATCCATCCCTCGTATGACGTGCAGATAGGGATAACGGATTTAACGGGGAATGCTAATACTGTTTATAATTTCAAGACTGACACTTGGAAAACATCCGGTGGTAATATGAAATTAGCGACTACCGGTAATTTTGAGCACCATCGCATTAATCTACATTCCGGGAATCCTTCGGTCTCCGCACGTAGAATGAGAATGTCTGTAAAGATCTCCGCCGGCGGCGGACATGAGGGGCACTTTTACTACTACTATATATCCGATAATAAAAACGCAGCGCCACCTATGTTGCGGGCGACGACTCTCGTGGGTGAAGGTTTAGGGGGGAATAATTTATACGTCACGGCTTCGGGTACAACTAAGATCAAACACACTGATCTATACGTTGAATGCGACACGACTAGTAATGCAATGACGATACAGCTGCCCGACGATCCGCACGATAAAGAAATGCACTGGATTAACCTCGGGCCGAATGCACTAACAAATAATGTTACTTTGACCGGCGGTTCCTTGAATATAAATGATGTCTCCGGCAATTACACGGGTGACACAAATCATACGACGACGCTAGTCAAATGGTCCGAGGATCAATCAACATGGCTGGCATCTGACTTTACCAAAACCGCTACACCATAATGAAGCCTAAGAATTTCAAAGTTAACGGTTCGATTGTCCTCGATAAGATGCTCAGGAGCGAGAAACCTGAGTTCATATTAGAGGGTTCGACCGGATCGACGAAGACTTACAGCGCGGTTACCTGGATAGCGTTGATGTGCATATTATCGAAGAATCCAGTGGTGGCGCGGAGCTATCGTGTTGATGCGGTTGACTGTAAGAATGCGGTGGGTAAGGATTTTGAGACGATCATGCGACTCATGGGACCGCGTATCTGGGATGGGGGGAAGACGTATAACAAGCAGAACGCCTGTTTTACTTTCCCGAATGGCTCACGCTACTACTTCGCCGGTACTGATCCGAAACGACTCCCCGGATATCGGCAGCACGTAGCGCATCTGGATGAAGCGACGAAGATGGACTATGACAGTTACAATCAGATAAAACTGCGTACATCAAATAAGATGATCTACACATTCAACCCTGAGTTGATGACCCATTGGTTATATGATGTGGTGCTGGCTCAAGATCCTTCGAAGTTCGAGTACATTCACTCAACTTATAAGGACAATAAGCATCTCACTCCGGAAATTATAGACACTATCGAGGCTACCAACCCAGCACTTGGCCTATCCACCGCTGATGACTGGTATTGGCAAGTCTACGGCTTAGGTAAACGCGCACGTCGGGAAGGTGCTATCTATACCCGATGGGAGACCACAACGGAATGGCCTAAGCGGAACACTTGCAGCCGTTATGGATACGGACTCGATTTTGGGTTCTCTGTAGACCCTTCGACACTTGTAGAATGCGCGCTGCATCAGGACTTCTTATACGTGCGCGAGGTGTTCTATAAGAAGGGACTGCAGACGCTGCGGAGCCTCGATAATCCTAATGTTCCATGTATCCAGAACGAACTGGAACTGGCCGAGATTCCGAAGAGCGATAAGATAGTTTCGGATGCGAGATACCCCTCGGATATCAGTAGTCTACAGAATTGCGGATATAACGCAATAAAGTCAAAGTGCGGGGCCGAGGGGCGCATCCTATCAGGTATCGACAAGGTGAGGCAGTTCATGGTCAAGGTGCACATCGGGAGTAATAATATCCAGCAGGAACTCCAGAACTACACATGGAAGCAGAACCCCAGGACCAAGGAAACATATAACGAGCCAGTGGATCATGATAACCACGCGCTGGATGCCATTCGGTATTGGGCCGTTGAGGAACTGGATCAAACTAAGATAGTCGGGCAGAAGGAACGACTTAAAGCGTTGAACGAACTATCATTCGTCAGCGAATTTCAGGAGATGTACGGATAATGCCAGATAGTCTTATAAAAGATGCTATAGCGCAGTACGACGACTCGACCAGCTTCTACGAACACCAACGGAAGAAGTGCCTGGAAGATATCAAGTTCGCTTATATCTACGAGAACCAGTGGGAAGAGGATATGATCCAGAAACGTCGGGATCGCCCACGCTATACTATTAATAGGATAGTGCATACGCTGAATCAGGCGAATGGTGCGTTCAAGCAGAATCGGATTACCGGGAAGGTCCGGGGTTGGAAGAGTTTTGCCCAGAAGAAGGTTGCCGATACGTTTACGGGGCTGATTCGGAATATCGAGAATGTATCCAAGGCCAATCAAACCTATGCCGACGCCTTTACGCATATCAACGCCGGTGGATTCTCGGCATGGCGGATTCGTGCGGACTTCAACGACGATGATTCATTTGATCAGGATCTGATGATCGAGGCGATAATGGACCCGTGGATGAGTGTCTGGCCGGATGCATCAAGCCGCCGATTCGATTCGAAGGATTGGGATTACTGCCTGATTACTAAGGATATGTCGAAGGCGCGGGCACAGAAGCTATACCCGGGTAAATCATTGAGCGACTTCCCGACGGAGCATCTCCTAAGACATGAACGCTGGATCACTGATGCCACAGTTAAGATCGCTGAATACTGGGTGCGTGAACCGACAAAGCGGACACTGTTGCAGATGTCAAACGGTTCGGTTGATTATAAAGATAAACTCAAGCCGATCCTTGATGAGCTGGCGAACCAGGGGGTGACAATCATAAAGAGTCGCGTGGTGAATACTCATAAAGTTAAGAGCTATATCATCTCGGCGAATGAAGTATTGGAAGGCCCGTTCGAGTGGCTGGGGAAATGGATTCCTATCATTCCGGCATTCGGCTATCGGCTGTTTATCGATAATGAGTTCCATTGTCGAGGGAAGGTGCGGTATGCGAAGGATGCGCAGCGGATCTATAACTACGCGACTAGTGCCAATATCGAGGCGATCGCATTATCCCCTAAAGACCCGATCTTCATCACGGCAGAGCAGATCCGCGGATTCGAGAACCGATACCAAAAGTACAATCTCCAGAACAACCCGTTTCTGTTCTATAATGCCGATGACAAGGCTCCTCCACCATTTAAACTGGGTGCCCCGGCAGTACAGAGTGGGTTAATCACACAGACTCAGCAAGCGGCACTCGATATCCAGACCACTATGGGCAGCTTCGCTCCATCTCAAGGGCAGGCGCTTAGTCCGGATCAATCAGGTGCTGCTATTCAGTCACTGCAGCAGGCATCCGATCAGGGGTCGTTCGATCTCTTGGATAACCTCGCGAACAGTATTGAATTCACTTGGGAGACGCTGGTGGATGTTTTGCCCCGGTACTATGACACGGATCGGCAGGAACGGGTTATCAACGCGAATGGCGATGAAGAAGTCATTACCATAAATCACCCTGTTGTCGATACGCAGACAGGGGAGGTGGTGTTGATGAATGACATCACGGTGGGGAAATACGATGTGGTCGTTGACATAGGTTCATCATTAAAGACCCAACGAATGGAGGCGACCACACTCTACGGCAATATCCTACAGACCAACCCGGCGCTGGCAGAGATCATATTCGATGAGTTCGTCAAGCACCTCGATATTCCGAATGTGGAGGAGATGCATAAACGGGTCCGGTCACAGATGATTAAGAGCGGGAAGATTGATCCGACGCCAGAAGAAGAGCAGGAATTAGCGCAGAACCAGAAGCCGGATCCGATGATGCAGATCCAGGGGATGATGGCTAAGGAACAGTTCCGCAAACAACAACTAGAGAATCAGAAACTTGAATTAGACAACCAGGATAAGGCGAATGCGATCGATCTTGAAGGCGAGAAGATACGCGCTGAGATCGGGAAAATAGTCGCCCAAACTATCGCTGAGTATAAGAAAGCTGAAGTACCTATCCGACCAGAGGATCTATTGATAAGAACATTACAGAACGACAAACTTATCAAGGATCTAATGGACGTTTCAACCGGCCAAAACGGGACCGCGCCACCGCTCGTAGAGGCCGTAAATAATCAAGGTGGTGAGGGATTAGCACAATGAGTGACGAAGATACCCAACAAGGCGTTATTAATGAGGCTCCGCCAACCTCAACGCAGCCAAACGCTGATAATCAGGAGCAGCAACCTGTAAAAACTGAGCAACCGAATGCGATTCCGTATCCGCGCTTCCATCAGCTTATTGAAGAGAAGAACGAGTTTAAGAAGCAGGTGCAGGATCTGCAGAATCAAGTACAACAATTACAATCAACGCCGGTTCAGAAGGAACCTAATCAGGACGATTTTGATACTGATGAAGGCTATGTGGCAGCGAAGATCGAGTACCAGACAGAACGGTTACTGGAACAGAAGCTGCAGCAATTTAATGAACGGCAGCAACGGGAGGCTGAAAACCGCAATTACCAGCAACAAAGACAATCATTTGGACAGCGGGTAAGCCAGTATGCGGAGAAGAATCCTGGATTTGATAAGGCGATGATGGAGAACCCTAACTTTCAATTGAACGACACTATCTCACGAGCCGTTGTTCAAGTGAAGGATCAGGATGCCAATGGTGTCGATGTTGGCGCGAAGCTCTATCATCATTTAGCCAGTAATCCTGCTATTACTTATCATCTTAATACGCTGCCGCCAACTCAGGCTACGTTTGAGTTGGGTCAGATCGTAAGCAACCTGAAGGGGCCATCTGCTCCACCGGCGACAACTTCTGCGCCGCCACCTATGACTCCGGTTACAGGTGGTGCCGTCACGAACAGAGATGACCCTGCTGATGCGGAGTCCATCCAGGAGTACGTGGCGATGCGCATGAAGAAACTATCAGGGAGATAAAAAAATGGCTGGTGCAACGACCTCCAATGTGTATATCACTCCTACGATTATCACTTATGAAGCGATTACACAGTTTAAGAACTTATCGGTGTTGGCGAATAAAGTTGATCGTCAGCACGACAAGGAATTTAAGAAGATCGGTAATACGGTTAATGTCCGTAAGCCGGTTATGTACACCTCTGTATCGAATAACCTGGATATTTCATCTGCGTTACTCGATACTGAAGAGGCCAGTGTAGCATTGACTCTTGACCAGACGCGCACAGTGCCTTTGGCATTCGACCAGGACGACCTGACGTTGAATGTTGAGGAATTCTCTGAGCGCTATATCCGTCCTGCGGTTATCGAGCTGGTTCAGCAAGTCGAGTTGTCTATCGCTGGATTATACACTCAAATCTATAACTTCATCGGTACGCCCGGTACGACTCCTTCGACATTGCAGCACGTTGCTGATGTCAAAGCTCAGTTAACCCGTAATGCGACGCCGTTTGATATGCGTCATGCTGTCTATGAAGCTACTGCTGGTGGAACGATTGCTGCGGCGATCCCTTACACTGCCGGTACTTCAGTTCCTGATTCTTTCAGTGGGCAATCCCTGCGTGAAGCTACTGTTGGTAGATTCGCTGGCTTCGATATCCACGAGTCAGAGGCCATCAAACGCCACACCAACGGTACGCATACCACGGGATCAACACCCCTGGTAAATGATGCGACACCTGCTGCTGATTCCTATCCTACAGGTACGGGTCAGGCGTGGACCACTACAGTTGTGACTGATGGTTGGGCAGCATCGACGGCAGTGTTGAAAGCTGGTGATATTATTACGATCGCCGGGGTTAATTCGGTTAATCCTAAAACTTATCAGGATACCGGACTTTTACAGCGCTTTACCGTAATAAACGATGTTACATCAGTCGGGGCCGATGCTACACTTACAATCTCACCTCCGCTCATTACGTCCGGACCGTACCAGACAGTGACTGCAATTTACGCAAACAACGCTGCGATCACGGTCAAGACTGGTACAGAGGACACTGCATATCCCCAGAACCTCGCATTCCACAAGAAGGCGATCACTCTGGCGATGGCACCTCTGCAACCACCGGACAACACATTGAGTTCGAGTGAGTCAATGGACGGTATCTCGATCTCGTATGTTCGTGATGGTGATGTACTCAAATATCGTACAATCCATCGTTTAGATATCCTGTATGGTGTATTGCTTCAGATCCCGCAGTACGCATGCCGACATACTGGATAACACAATTAGGGGGGCCGTTATGTCACATCGGCTCCCCTTTTATATAGGGGAAAATTATGGCACCTAGAGCGAAGAAGAAACCTGAAGAAAACAAAATGACCACGGTATGGCATCCCAATGGGAATCCTAAAGAAATCCCGTGGTTTGAGTCGGCTGAGTATTATTCGTGTGGCTGGTTAAAGGCAGATCCGAAGGCAGATCCTCCTGCACCAGAGAAACCGGTATCTGAAGATGGCCGATAAAACAGCAAAACATTATATCGATCGTGCGCTACAGAAACTCCTCGTGAAGCAGGCTGGTGTCGATCTCACTACCCTGGAATACCTGGATGGCGTAGATCAGCTTAACGATATCATGGAGGAAGAGGACGGGATCAATAACAAGCTGGGGTTCACGGTGTTAACGGACGTGAATGATCCAGTGACGATCCCGGACTGGGCGACTGGCTATATCATAGCACGATTGGCGGTTGACTTAGCCAGTGAGTACGGGGCGAAGCTGCCTGTGTCATTGGTGGCGGAGGTGGAGCGCCGGGAGAATAGTATACGCCGACGTACTGTTGAGGATTTTGATGTCCATTTTCCAGAGACACTACCGCGCGGCACGACGTTTTTTGATGATGAGCACTTTTACGAGAATCCAAGGATCAACGATGTCGATACAGACACTGATGATTGGATTGATGAAGATGGAACACCCGTTGAGGAGGACGCGATAGATGTCTAGGACTAAAGATTGGACAGTAACAACGGACTTCGACGACGTCCTTATTCGGAAAGATGGGAACCGTCGGATTACGAAGAGTAGTTTCGCATCGGCTATATCAAGCACGCTGCAGAACCAAGAGAATTTTATTAAGTCAACGTCGACAGTGAATCAGTTTAAGGTTGCGACGACTGCGACGAATTATACAGCTTCAGATACCGATGGATTAATACAGATAGATTGTTCAGGCGGTAGTCGGACTGTGGCTCTGCCAGCAGCAGTGACGTTGTGGGATAGTGTGAACAGTGTATCGAATATCATCATCGTTAAGCGCAGTGATACACATGCTACGAATACCTGCGTGATCAATCCTGATGGTGCAGAGACGATTGACGGTGCAGCCTCGATTACATTGTCGGGGACTAACCTGCCGTTCGTGTGGATCTACACTGACGGAACGAACTTATATACAATAGGTTAATTATGCCGAAGTTTGGTGTCGCTCCTAAGTCATCGCCTCGACGGAAAGCTAAGAGTAAAAAATGAAGACTATTGTCGTCGCGGGGTTCGCTCGATGTGGGTTGACGTTAACGATGCAGTTGCTAGATGCCGCCGGTCTACCGTGTCGGGGGAGGTATCCTGATTATGAGATTGCCGGGGACATTCCCTGGGGGCACGCTAAAGGGAAGGTGGTGAAGCTGGTGAATGCGATTGATAACATGCCGCCGACGACATTGGATTGTGATTTTATTCTGCCTCGACGGAATCTAAAGCAGCAAGTAAAAAGCATCCAAAAGTATCATCGCCTGGTGACTGGCAATGAGCTATGTCCGAAGGTTCTAAAGAAGCAGTTAAAGAAGGTGAATCTACGGCTGTTCAATGAGACCCAGAACTATCGATCTTTGGTATTCGACTTCGAGGATCTCATCGAGGAGCCGTTAGCAGTGGCGCATTTTATGTGTGACTGGCTTGGGATCGATGCCGACATCCAGAGTATGGCTAGACGGGTTAAACGCCGATCGTCTAAGTGCTATGACGGGATGCTGGAAAATCAATTAATCAGTGTACAGATAAACAATAAAAAATGCCAGATGTAGACGTACCAATCGGAGGAGGATTCCACGAGTCTAAGAGCCTGTCGCTCGTGGCAGAGAAGGCGGTTAACTTCTTTCCTGTTATTCCGCAATCTCCCGGGGCGTCTGGACAAACTGCGATATTTAATACCCAGGGGATTGTTGAGTTCGCGGATACATCAGGGGGGGCCGGGAGAGGCTGGATCATACATAAGGACGAACTCTACAGCATCCACGGGACGACATTATATAAGATCAGCTCCTCGGCAGTGGTGACGAATCTAGGAACGGTTGCTGGTACGTCGAGATGCTCATTAGCAGAGAACGGTGAGTCGATCGCGATCGTAGTTCCGGACGGCAATAGTTACTTTTACGACACCACTGCCGGTCTTGTACAGATTACGGATGTGGTATTCGTTGGATTCGGGCAGGTGACCAGTGTGATAGAGAAGGATTTTTACTTCATCTTCACGACGGATACGCTGTTCTTCAACTCATCGCTGGCGTCAGTGAACAAGGGGCAGGACTTTAATGCTCTGGATTTCGGCAGTGCGGAGGTGTCGACTGATAAGATATTGCGGGCATTCACGGTTAGAGACGAGCTGGTGATTATCGGCACGTCGACAATAGAGATTTTCCAGAATGTCGGGGGCGCCGACTTCCCTTTCCAACGTATCGAGGGTGCGCATGTGAGTAAAGGGATGTGCGCCCGATTCGGGATCGTTGAATATGATAACGGCTATGTGTACCTGGGGAATAGTAAGGATGAGCTGCCCTCGATCTGGAGGGGCACATCGAGCAGCGCAGTAAAGATTTCAACGGATGCGATTGATAATAAGATTCAGTCGTTTACGAAGGCGGAGATCGAGGATGTCTTCACATGGACGTATTCGATGGATGGATACTTCTATGCAGGCTGGACAGTCCCGACGACGACATTCATCTATGACGGCACGGCCTCAGCTAACTCCGGGCGCCCGATATGGCATGAGCGGCAGACCAGTTCGAGCAGGTGGCGGGTGAATGATGTTATCAATGTATATGGCAAGGTGCTGGTGCAGGATAACACTACCGGTAAGATCGGGCAGATATCGAGTACGACCTATACTGAATATGGCAGTTCGATCACCCGGGACCTAATATCTCAGTACATCGAGCATTCCGGAAAGCCTGTGTTTAACTATAAGCTGGAACTGCATATCGAGCAGGCCACGACCACGGACAACCTGGCGTCACCTACTGTCGAGCTTTTGATATCTGATGATGGCGGGCGTTCGTTCGTATCGATGGGTACGCAGTCGCTCGGGAAGGTTGGCGAAACTGCTCGGCGCGTTGTCTGGAGGCGTCTCGGGCACTTCAGGCAGACACGGATATATAAACTAACGACGGCGGCACCAGTGAAGTTGTCGTTCTATAAAATGACGATAGGAGTCGAACCAGCGGCATGATTATACCTCCACTACGAAATGATTTAGCAGTCTCGCCCGATGGGTTACTGTCGTTCCGGCATACGAAGTACCTGGAGGAGATCGCACGTAATATAAACGGGATCGGTGCATTGTTCACGGCGGATAATGAATTGATTATCGGGTCTGATCAATTTCCTGTGGATAAGGTCGTATTAGGATCGAACGGAGAGACTAACACTGCACCTCGTTCGACATTGACTGCGACTGTAACCGATGCCTCTGGAACCGATGTACATGCCACGGATTTCATATTGCGTACCGGTAGAAGTACGGGGGCGGCTGCGGGTACATCATTAAAACTGCAGACGAGTATACCATCCGGTAGCGGATCGGCATTACAGGCAGTGCAGACGATGATCGAGCTATTGGAGGCGAAGCTGGCCTTCTTCGGAGGTACGCCGGTTGCGCAGCCAACAGGGTATACGCAAACGTATGCTACAACGACAAGAACGCATAATAACCTGACCAGCTCTACATTATCGGATAGTAGTGGCGGTACGGCGAATACCACCGTACAGGCATTGACCGATCCGGCAGACACCCCTGCAACCGCCGATGCATTGCGTGATGACTTAGTGGCGAATCTGATACCGGAGTTGCGTAATAACTTCGCGGATCTTACTGCGCAGGTGAATAATCTACGAACAGATATAACCAACTTAAAGGATTTATTTAATCAGGTAATCGATGACTTACAGGGCTACGGTTTACTAGCATAGGCAGAAAGTAATATGGGTATATTCAGCAGTTTATTCGGAGATAAAAAAGCAAGAAAGGCACAGACTCAGGGTGCCCGTCTGGCGGCCGACGCACAGGTGCAGGGACAACGTGAGGGCATAGCGGCACAGGAACGCGCATTTGACGAATCACTCGGGTTCATCACCCCATTCCAGCAGCCTACCAGTGTCTTTGAACCAGGGTTGGAGAGAGTACGGGCGTTGGTTGGCGGTTTAGGTCCAGAGGAACAGGCAGCGGCATTTCAGAACTTCCAAGACTCTCCTGGAGTGGCGTTCCTACGAGAGCGCGGTTTACAAGGGATTGACAGGGATGCTGCGGCCAGAGGTGGATTAGGCGGTGGCAATCGGTTAAAGGCATTGACGGATTTCAGCCAGGGGTTGGCACTCCAAGACTTTAATAATCAACTGAGCAACTTGCTGCAGGTATCGCAGGCGGATCGTAGTTTCCAGTCTGGATTAGGGCAGGGGTTGGCTAATCTGAGAACAGGGCTGGGCAGCGCACAGGCACAGGGATTAGCTAACATCGGCAGCGCACAGGCGCAAGGGTTCACCAATGTCGGGAACATCAAGGCCGATTCATTCAGGCGCGACCAAAGCCGGTTATTCAGTGCGATAGGCGGCGCGGCACTGGCACCGGTCACCGGCGGCGGCTCATTACTAGGCTCGTTATTCGGAAAATAGAGGAGACTATGGCGACACTGACATTAAAAGATGCGGTAGAATTTTTCACAATGCATGGATCGGGTAACGCCGGGCAGATGACCATTCAGGAAGTACAGGACTTCATGAATAAAAAGGGAATTAAGCGTCGAGCGAGGAAAGCAGACATGGCGCTTATAAATGAGGTGAAAGGTCTTTTTCGAGGCATACAGGTAGGTAAGCGGAGCGCTACGCCGTCAGTTATGGAACAGCTGAAACCTTTTCTTCGAGGCACACATGTAGGTAAGCGGAGCGGGCAAAAACCAGAGAGTCTCGATTCGATTCTTTCACATCCGGAAAGTGATGCCAGCGTCGATTCGATATTGTCATTGCCGGTAAGCGGTGTTAATGAGCCGGATCTCCGGCAAAGCCCCGTACCTTTTGAACCGGCAGTTCAGCCAGATCCAGCCGCGTTCCGGTTGAAAGCAATAAATCAGGATCTCGATAATATAAACCAGTTCCTACCCCCACCGGTAACCGATAGAACCGCTGCACTGCAAGCACCGACCGCTGTACAACCGACCGCTGTACAACCAGCCGCACAGCAAGCACCTGATAGGCAGAACGTATTTATGCGGGCATTGCTGGGCGGCCTCGTCGGCGGTGTAACCAATGACCCTTTCGCATTGCTTAAAGCTGAAGAACTGGCGCCGAAACCGGAAGTTGTTAAGCCGAATAAATTAGAGTTGGAACTGGATGACCGGCTCGCCATAAATCTAGGTTCAGCCGGAACCGATATTCGCAAGCAGGTCGCGTTCATCAACAGGGATATCCGAACCCGGGAAAACATGGGGCTGGACGCCGCAGAAGAACGCGGGATGCTGGAAAATCTGCTTTCGGGCCAGGTGACGCCGGAACAATTCGCTCAGGAAATCACGCCTATAACCCAAGCGGTA
>Ga0224512_10004129_pt1 | contig 12438 bp, 15 predicted proteins | sample SF_May12_sed_USG_4_FD_169103 | JGI IMG/M metagenome (GOLD analysis project Ga0224512, IMG submission 169103) | Sediment microbial communities from San Francisco Bay, California, United States - SF_May12_sed_USGS_13 | ecosystem: Environmental > Aquatic > Marine > Sediment | place: USA... | reverse complement strand
CGAGGACCCACGCAGGCCGCGGCCTGCGGCCGAGGATGCGGGTTGCAAGCAGGATCCCCCAGATCACGGCGATCGCCAGCATCACCCAGGCCACGATGCCCGATGCCCGCGCCACGTACCACCAGAGTTTCACGCCGGCACCGCCGGTCGAGACGGGTAGCAGATCCGACCCGCCCGATCGACCATGAGACCGTGGAGCCCGAGCCGTTTCAGGAGCTCCGGGCCATCCACGAGACCTGAGACCAGCGCCGCCGTCGCTGCAACCTCGGCCGTTGCGGCGTCCTGGGCGACGACCGTCACCGAGGCCACGTTCGAGGCGACCGGCGCCCCGGTCGTCGGATCGATGACATGGGGCGCCGGGCCCTCCGGCGTGAGCCACCGGCCATGCAGTGCAGAACTGGTGGCCACGCCACCGGCTGGGAGATGCAGCACAGCAATGTCACGCCGGAGGTCCGACGGATCTTCGACCGAGATACTCCAGTCGCCACCCTGCGGCGACTCACCCGCAAGCGTCATGTCGCCTCCGATGGAGACCAGGGCTCCGGCGGCGCCCCTATCCAACATCGACGAGACGGCGATGTCGGCAGCGAGGCCCTTGCCGATGCCACCGGGATCGAATCCGACGCCGGCATCCAGACGGGCACGACCCCGGCGACGGTCGACATGGACCGCTCCGACGCCTCTGGCCGGCGTCGGCCTTCCGAGCCGGAGGGCAGGCATCCCCTCGTCGAGGCCGGCGACGTAGCCGAGCGCCTCGACGTTCGTGAGGACCCTGGGATCGAAACGCCCGCCGGTGATCTCGAAACCTGTGCGAGCGGCTTCGAGCAGCCTGATCGTGTCGGCATGGACGGACACCCACGAGCCCCGGGACCGATTCAGCCTGGAGATGTCGCTGTCGGCGAGAAACCGGCTCCAGCGGAGCTCGAGGCCCTCGAGCAGCCGCCGAACGCGCCTCGCCTCTCTGTTCCTCGCCCCGACGGCCAGAACTTGCGCATCGCAGCCCATGACCCGGAAGCGGGCTTCATCGACTCGCACTCGTCCTCGCATTCGAGACCTGGGTCCGAACGGGCCGTGCCACGGTGATCGTCTGGATGACGGGCTCCTGAACCGGCGACACGCGACGCACAGGCGATTGCGGCACCGGTGCAGGCTCGACGGTGGGCGGAACGGCGGACCCCGGCATCTCGAAGACCGGACTCTCGACGACCGCCACGACTTGGTCGGCGTGGGACATGGCGGTGACCATCGTGAAGACGGCCGCGGTCCCGGCGCCGGCCGCGAGGATGCGCGACGCCTCGGCCGGCCGCCGGCGTCCCCCGCCCTTCCCCCGTCTGCGCTCGAGCGCCGCAAGGCGCTCGGCGGTCGTGGGGTCAGTCGTCTTCATAGCTGGCCTCGTCGTCGTGACCGCTCCCGTCGTCGTCATGGCTGCCGCTCCGACCTCCTGAGTCGTCATCGTCTCGGGTGCCGGTCGCAGGCACCGGGGTCTCGTCGATGACGTCGACCACGACTTCGGCGTCGACGACCGTCGCCGAAAACGAGATCACCTGGCCGCTCGACGTGAACCGGATGGATATGCCGTCTGCGGAAGCCGACTGTGCCGCATCCCACTGCGGATCGACATCTAAGGAGACGACGGCGAGTGTGTCACCGGTCCGCTTCAGCGTGACGACACCGATTCCTTCGACCTGGTAGGCCAGTGTCTGGCTCGCCTCGGTCGTCGGGGCCACTTCTTGCACAGGAACGTCGACGAACACTTCGTCGTCGATCGACGCCACGATCCGAGGCGTCGCATCCGACTCGTCCCCGCTTCCCGACAGCATGCCGAAATTCGCCGCCAGGGCTGCGGTGCCGGCCACCACCACGGCGACCACCGATGCCGCCGCAGCGAGAGCGGTTCTGTTGATCTTCACTGGTCCTCCAAGGGTCATGTTCGTGCGGGTCAACGTACGACGGGCCGTGCAAGGCGCGAGGCATCCACGAGCAAAGGTTCGGTAAAGACGGTCTCCGCACGGGGAATCCGGTGCCATCCTCTCCTCATGCGACTGCTCCTGGTTGAGGACGATCCAGCAATTGCCACTCCCCTCGTGACGGGGCTCGAACGTCAAGGTTTCACGGTGCGCTGGGTGGAGACCGGTGCCGACGCGCTCAATGCGGACCTCGGCGACCTCGTGTTGCTGGATCTCGGACTGCCAGATCTGGACGGTCAGGTGGTGTGCCGGCGGCTGCGCGATCGATCGTCCATCCCGATCATCGTCGTCACCGCGAGATCAGAAGAGGTGGACCGGGTCGCCCTGCTCGAGATGGGGGCGGACGACTATGTCGTGAAGCCGTTCGGGTTCCGCGAGCTGGTCGCGAGGATCCGCGCCGTCCTTCGACGGGCCGGCCACGAGGAACCGGCCACCATGGCCGAACCTGGACGGGTATGGATCGACCGCCGGACCAGACAGGTGACCGTCGATCACCAGCCCGTTCAGCTCACTCCGAAGGAGTACGACCTGCTCTCGTTCCTCGTCCAGGATGCAGGCGCCGTTCGAACACGCGACGAGATCCTGCGAGCCGTCTGGGACGAGAACTGGTGGGGATCCTCCAAGACCCTGGATGTCCACGTGGCCTCACTGCGCCGCAAACTCGGCGATCCGGAGCTGATCGAAACCGTCAGAGGCGTCGGATATCGGCTGGCCGACGACCAATGACGCGCCGCCTGATCCTGTCCTATCTGACCGTCACGATGTTCGTGCTGATCGTGCTCGAGGTGCCGTTCGCCGGGCTCGTCGCCGACCGCCAGCGCAGAGAGCTGGTCACCGGCCTGGAACGAGACGCCCTCATCCTGGCGACCATCTACGAGGATGCGCTCGATCGCAACGCCCCGTACAGCCCAACACCGGCGCTCGACTACGCCGAGGAGAGCGGAACCCGCGTGGTTGTCGTCGACGTCGACGGCCGCTCGATCGTCGACACGGTCCGCAACGTCAACGACGACTTCTCCAACCGGCAAGAGATCGCGCGTGCGCTGTCGGGTGAGATCGCCAGCGGCACCCGGCGTTCGGAGGACCTCGGCCGGGATCTGCTCTTCGTGGCCGTTCCGGTGGCCTCGGGAGGTCGGATCTACGGAGCGGTCCGAATCACTGCCGATCCTGCGGACGTCGAGGCGACGATCCATCGTTTCTGGTGGACCCTCGCCGGGGTCGCGGTCGTGGTGCTCGCCGCAATGGCGCTGGTTGGGTGGGTGATCGCCCGATCGATCACACGACCGATCGTCGCCGTGCGCGATGCTGCGGTACGGGCCGGATCGGGCGACCTCGACGTCGCCATCGAGATCGGCGACGCCCCGCCCGAGCTCAGCGAGCTGGTTCACCGGTTCAACGAGATGGCCGGGAGACTGAGTGATCTGATCGACCGGCAGCGCTCGTTCGTCGGCGACGCCAGCCATCAGCTCCGGACGCCGCTCACGGGGCTTCGGCTCCGGCTGGAGAACCTGGAGGCAATGGTCGACTCCGACGCACTGCCCGAGGTCGAGGGAGCACTCGCCGAGGTGGAGCGACTCGGTCGGCTCGTCGAACAGCTGCTGACATTGGCTCGAGCAGAGGATGCACCCATCGAGCCGGAGCCTGTCGATCTCACGGAGCTGGTGGCCGAGCGGGGCGACCTCTGGGCCGCTGTCGCCGCCGAACACGGAATCTCGATCAGCTGCCACGGCACGCACGACGGGCCCGTGATGGGACTCGCGCTCCCCGGCGCCCTCGATCAGATCCTCGACAACCTGATCGACAACGCCCTGTCGGTCGCACCCGACGGTTCACAGATCGTCGTGGGCGTCGAGCCGGGCCGGTCGCGTCACCGCGTGCGGGTTACCGACTCCGGCCCAGGCATGACAGAAGAGGAGATGCAACGGGCCTTCGACCGTTTCTGGCGCAGCGACACGTCCACGGCGGGCACCGGTCTCGGTCTCGCCATCGTTCGCAGGCTCGCCGAGGCATCGGGCGGATCAGCGTGGCTGGAAGCCGCAGATGGCGGTGGTTTGGCCGCAGTCGTGGAGGTGACCGCTGGTTGACCCGGGGACCCGGGCCAACCAGCGGTCATTCAGCAACCGGCGAGCAAACCGAACGCTGTTTCGAACTCATGGCCCGGCGTCGAGAACGCGCAGCCGTAGTCGGGCCTGGCGACAGCGGCCGGATCGAGCACGACGTCCCCGGCCGGCCTCACGCCCGTCTCGACCCAGCCTGCCAGATCGACGAAGGCCGTGACCAGCTCCGTAGGCGTGAAGTCGCAGTGATTCACGCCCCGGATCGCACGTTGCACGAGGAGATCGGACTTGCCGTTCGCAGCGACATCCTCTGCGTATCGGATCTCGTTGTGGAATGGAACGAACAGATCGCCGAGGTTGTGGAGCGACAGGACCGGCACCGAGATGTCACCTGTCACCTCTGGAACGCCGGATATGCCCTGAGCGTTCACTGCCGATGGGTCGACATCCTGTCGATATACGTTCTCGTTGAACGACGCCTCCGCGGCCGTCAGGCTCGGATCTGCATCGAACTGGTACACCGTGTCGGCATTGCCGGCACCGATCCCATTCACCGGCACCGTTCGGGTATCGACAGCCAGTTCGAAGAGGAAGTCTCCTGCGAAGAAATTCCAGAAGTTCCATGCCGCATCGAAGTTGGGGCGCTCACCGCCGGACTGGATCTCCGTGACCGTCTTGAGCGTTTCGCCCTGCAGGTTCAACCCGAACGGCCAGGTGCCCGGTGCCGCCTCGAGGTTGGATTTCATCGTTGCGATGTCCGAGCCGAGGTACGCAGCGGGATTCGAGACCGGGAAGCCGAGCTGATCGATGCCGCTGAGGTATTGGGCCGACAGGTTGAAGTCGGCGAAGAAGTCGAAGAGTTCGTTGTCACCGACGACCCCGCAGATCGGCATCGCACCGACATAGGAGTTCGGAAATTGCTCGATGGAGACGGCCGTGATGTGGCCCCCCATCGATGCCCCGGTGATGTAGGTGCTGTCCGGGTTCTCGCCGGTGATCGATTTGAACCGCTTGGCGAGGCGATGGGTGTCGAGCACCCCCTGGCCGACGTTGTAGTCGTTCTTTGCGTAGCTCGATGCCGCCCAGGCGTAGCCGTTGGCGATGAGGAACTCGCGCAGCGGGTGATTGTCCACGTAGAGGTCGGTGTCGCCGGTGGCGGCCGCCCCTCGATAGCCGTGGGCCCACATCACGAGGTTGCCGTTGAAGTTCTCGGGCACTTCGATCCGGTAGGCGGCTCCGGCGATCTCGCCCCAGTGCGCGTCGGCGCCCGGAAGGGCGTCGAAGGGCAGCGCGTCGTAGTCGATCTGATAGTCGTTGCGATTGTGCTTCGGCCCGTCGTTGCGCGCACTCGCCACGGGCGTCAGCATCAGAACAAGTGCACCGACCAGCGCACCGAACAAGAGTCTTCTCACTCCCACTCTCCCTCCTTGCGTAGCGAAACCGTATTCAGTTCTGTCCCCACGTGCCCCCCGATCCGGAGATTTCTCCAGAGCGGCCATCGGCGACCTCGCTCTCCACTCGATTGCTCGACGAACAAGCGTTCGTTAGTCTCCTGAACATGACCACGACCGGACCAGAACGTTTTCAGGCGACCCTCGACGAGGACGGCAAGATCGAGCCGAAGGACTGGATGCCCGACGGCTATCGGAGAACCCTCATCCGCCAGATCGCCCAACACGCCCACTCCGAGGTGATCGGAATGCAACCCGAGGGCAACTGGATCAACCGGGCGCCGAGCCTCCACCGCAAGGCGATCCTCATCGCCAAGGTCCAAGACGAGGCGGGCCACGGGCTCTACCTCTATTCGGCCGCCGAGACCCTCGGCGTGAGCCGAGACGAGCTCGTCGACCTGTTGCACGCCGGCAAACACAAGTACTCGTCGATCTTCAACTATCCGACGCTCAGCTGGGCCGACATCGGCGCCATCGGTTGGCTCGTCGACGGCGCCGCGATCACCAACCAAGTCATGCTCACTCGATGCTCCTTTGGCCCGTACGCCCGCGCGATGGTGAGGATCTGCAAGGAGGAGTCCTTCCATCAGCGCCAGGGCTACGAGATCCTGCTCACGCTCGTGAACGGGACGGCCGAGCAGAAGGCGATGGCCCAGGACGCCCTGAACCGGTGGTGGTGGCCGGCGCTGATGATGTTCGGTCCCCACGACGCCGACTCGACGCACTCCGAGCAGTCGACGGCGTGGAACATCAAACGCATGTCCAACGACGCACTTCGCCGGCAGTTCGTCGACATGACCGTCCCTCAGGCGCGCTACCTCGGTCTCCAGATACCCGATCCCGATCTGTCCTGGAACGAGCAGACCGGTCATTGGGACTTCGGGCCGATCGACTGGGAGGAGTTCTGGAGAGTCGTCAAGGGTGACGGCCCATTGAACCGCGAGCGGCTGGAACACAAACGCCAGACGTGGGAGGAAGGCGCCTGGGTGCGTGAGGCCGCCGAGGCGTATGCGGCCAAGCATGCCGGTCAGCCGAGGAGGGTCGCCTGATGGTCTACGAGGGACACGGCACACCCGAAGAGGGCTCGGAGCCGACTGGCACAGGGCGCTCCGGCTGGCCGCTGTGGGAGGTCTTCATCCGGCAACGGCGCGGACTCTCGCACACGCATGCGGGAAGCATCCACGCTCCCGACGCGGAGATCGCGCTGCAGAACGCTCGAGACGTGTACACACGGCGGTCCGAAGGTGTCTCGATCTGGGTCGTTCCGAGCGCATCCATATCGGCATCCGACCCCGACGCTGCCGAGGAGTTCTTCGACCCGGCCGTCGACAAGGCCTACCGCCACCCCACCTTCTACACGATCCCCGACGAAGTGGGGCACATGTGATGGCTCGCTTCGCTCGCCGGTATGAGCCATGCGGTATGCGGCATGCGCTCAGTCGGCGCATACCGCATTGCGCATACCTGATGGCACCTTCCTCATGAGAACCGCAACCCAACAGACGCTCTTCAACTATGTCTTGCGGCACGCCGATGACTGTTTGATCCTGTCGCAACGGTTGGGCGATCTGGTGTCCCGGGCTCCGGAACTCGAAGAGGACATCGCACTGGCCAACATCGCACTCGACGTTCTCGGAACCGGACGGCGCCTGCTCCAATACGCCGGAGAGATCGAAGGCGACGGCCGAACCGAAGACGATCTGGCGTTCGGACGAAATGAGCGGGAGTTCACCAATCTGCTGCTCACCGAGACTCCGAACGGTGACTTCGGGCAGACGATGGCCCGGCAGTTCCTGTTCGACGCCTACCACGACCTCCTCTGGAATCGGCTGATCGAGTCGACCGACGAGACGATCGCCGGAATCGCCGGCAAGGCCCGGAAGGAGTCCGCCTATCACCTCCGCCACTCCCGGCTGTGGGTCCTTCGGCTCGGCGACGGCACGGAGGAATCGCATCGACGGATGCAGGCCGGCCTCGATGCGGTGTGGCGATTCACCGGCGAGATGTTCATCGACGACGAAGTGGACCTCGCCGCCGCCGACGCCGGGTATGGAGTGCTGCCTTCGACCCTGCGGGACGACTGGCAGGCGACGACCTCCCAAGCCATCGCCGAGGCCACCCTCGAGATACCCGACGACACCTCGATACGGACGGGCGGGCGCCGCGGTGAACACTCCGAGGGGATGGGCCCGTTACTCGCCGAGATGCAGCACATGTACCGGTCGTTCCCGGGGGCATCGTGGTGAGCACCGCCTGGGACGTCGCCGCGGCGGTCCCCGATCCCGAGATCCCGGTGCTCGACATCGCCGAGATGGGGATCCTTCGTTCGGTCGACGTCGACGAGGACGGCCACGTCGTGGTGACGATCACCCCGACCTACTCGGGATGCCCCGCCATGGAGGCCATCCGGTCCGCAATCCTCACCGACCTCGCCGGTGCGGGATTCGTCGACGCAGAGGTGAAGACGGAGCTGTCACCGGCGTGGACGACCGATTGGATGACCGATGATGCCCGCCGAAAACTGGAGGAACACGGGATCGCTCCCCCGGCCCGGACCGGATCCCACGAGACGGCTCGTTGCCCGCAGTGCTCGTCGACGAACACCGACATCATCTCCCCGTTCGGCTCCACCGCGTGCAAGGCGCTCATGGTGTGCTCCGATTGTGGCGAACCCTTCCACCATTTCAAGACGTTCTGACTCGATGACGGCGACCGCCTCTCCCCCCGTGTTCCACCGCCTCGAGGTCACCGACGTCGAGCGGCTCACCGACGACTCGGTCGCAGTGACCTTCGATGTGCCACCCGAGCTGGAAGACGTTTTCACCTTCGTACCCGGACAACACGTGACGGTGCGCGCCGACATCGATGGCCAGGACGTCCGACGCAGCTACTCGATCTCCTGTCCGCCAGGCATGGGCAAGGTCAGGGTCGGCATCAAACGAGTGACAACCGGGATCTTCTCGACGTATGCCACGACCCGGCTGGCACGGGGAGACGTGCTGGAGGTGATGCCTCCCGTCGGCGAGTTCACGCTCCCTTCGGATCTCGCGGACAAGCATCTCGCTGCGATCGTCGCCGGATCGGGTATCACCCCGGTTCTCTCGATGGTCGACACCGCACTCAGCAGTGATCCGACCTGTCGATTCACGCTCATCTACGGCAACCGAACGTCGATGTCGGTGATGTTCCTCGAGGAGCTCGAAGCCCTCAAGGATCGGTTCCGAGACCGGTTCCACCTGATGCACGTGCTGAGTCGAGAGCTGCAGCCGGTCGACTTGTTCACGGGGCGGATCGATCGGGAGAAGATGGAGACCATCTTCTCGGCGCTCGTCGACCCTCGCGACGTCGACGAGTGGTTTCTGTGCGGTCCGTACGGGCTGATCGAGACGGCCAAGGCGGCGCTTGCCGCCCGCGGGGTCGCCGAGGCGACGATTCACGACGAGCTCTTCTTCGCAGGCGATACACCACCGATTCCCATCGTTTCGGAGGACGAAGCCCAGGAGGGCGCGGTCCATGTCGGTTTCACGCTCGACGGGCGCCGTTCGACGGTCGGGATGGAACCAGACAAGACGATCCTCGAAGCTGCGATGCGAGTTCGCCGGGGGCTTCCGTTCTCCTGCAAGGGCGGCATGTGCGCCACCTGCAAGGCCCACCTCGTGGACGGTGAGGTCGAGATGGACAAGAATTACGCGCTCGTCGCCGAGGAAGTCGACGCCGGTTACATCCTGACCTGCCAGTCGCATCCCAAGAGCGACACCGTCGAGATCGATTTCGACGTCTGATGGTCACCGCCCGCAACACCCGCGAAGACGTCATTGCAGCCGCAGGGAGGTTGTTCGCCGCCCGCGGCTACCACGGCACATCGATGCGGGACTTGGGGCGCGAGCTCGGACTTCACGGATCGTCGCTCTACAGCCACGTCACATCCAAAGAGGACCTCCTGGTTGCGGTCGTCGAGCGAGGCGCCGAGCGTTTCGAGCAATCGGCGGAGGAAGCACTCGGCAGCAGCGACGCGCCCGCCGAGCGCCTCCGAGCTCTAATCGCCGGTCACATCGACGTCGTTCTCGATCACACCGACGAAGCGAAGACGTTCCTCGACGAGGCCCGCTCGCTCGAGGACCCGGCCCGTCGTCACATCCGTGACGCCCGCAACACCTACGAAAAACGATTCCGCGCGGTCATCGCCGACGGTGTGAGCAGCGGAGAGTTCGCCCCGGAGACCGATCCCAAGATCGCCACCATCTTCGTTCTGTCAATCCTCAATGCCGTCGAACGCTGGTACGACCCGGACGGCGAGCTCGACAGAGCTGCACTCGTCGACGAGATCTGGCAATTCGCAATCACAGCACTGACCAGTAGCTGAAGTGGCTCCCGCATCGCGGGAAGGAATCCTCATCCGATTTCGAGCGCGTTTCCGTAGAACGGCCGTCGTACCCGAAAGAGGAGAGAGACATGCAACGCAAACTGTCCATCATGCTGGCCGCCGCCGTGGCCATGACCGTAATCGCCATCCCGGCGACGGCCGATGAGCCCACCATCGTGAGCACGGTCGTCGGAAGCGATGACTTCGACATCCTCGAAGAGGCGGTCAAATATGCCGGTCTGGCCGGCGCCCTCAACAACGTCACGGTGTTTGCGCCCACCGACAAGGCATTCGTGAAGCTGGCCGAGGACCTCGGAGCCAGCGATCTCAGCGAGAGCGCAGTGATCGACTTCTTGGTTGCGCTCGATACAGCCGCACCGGGAACCATCGCAACCGTCCTGAGATACCACGTTGCCGCCGGCCGGCTCTTCTCGGGAGATGTCGTCGGAGACGGCGAGGTCACTTCCGTTCTCGACGGTGCGACGTTTGATGTCTTCGCCCCGGGCAAGGCCGTGCGTTCCATCCAACTGGTCGACCACGATCCAGACGCCCGGAACCCGAAATTCGTGAAGGGTGCCATCGACATCGAAGTCTCGAATGGCGTCATCCACGTGATCGACCGGGTCCTCCGCCCCGCGGATCTGTGAAGGACCAACCGGCCATGAGCCATGAGCCATGAAGCGATTTTGGGCCGGTGCAGCGCACCGGCCCTTCTTCGCTCCAGGCACTTCGTCCGCGTGCGCTCAAACCCCGGGACCGCCTGCTCACAGCCCACAGCTCATGGCTCAAAGGTCCAATCGTTGAAGAGACGAGCCGACAGAGTCGGGAGTGCTCCGGTCAGGCCCGGCCGACCTTCGGCACGAGGATGCCCGGCTCGTACTCGTGTCGCGGGTATTGATCGATCGCCATGTCGGGATGGTCCGCCCGGCCGCAGATCACACACGCCTCGCGTCCGCCGCCGCCCGCTTCGGAGATGACGGTCCCGAATGCATGCAGCAACTGTCCGACGAACTGGACCTCGTCGGCGTCGAAACTGGTCCCGGTCTCGTTCTCGATCGCACGACGCAGACGCAGCGTCACTCGCTCGAGGATGTCCCTGTCGTTCTCCATCGGGGGCAAACCTACCGGAAATCAGTCGGGAAAGCCGCCATCTGACGGTCGGTTGCGCAGAAAGCGCTCGATCTCCGAGGCGAGGTCCTCACCCGAAGCCGGCAGGTCCTGATCGACGACGGCCTCGAGCCGCTCGACCATCGTGGCGATGTCCGGCCGGGCCTCGGTGATGGCGTCGAGATGGATGCGCTGGGCATCGGCCTCGGCAGCGAGGCCCGAGACATCGATCGTGATGCCGACGTGTCGGGAGATCCGATCCACCAGGGCGACTGCCGCGCCGTGGAACTCGACCCCGACGTAGTGGGGCACTCGTGCCCAGAACCCCATGGCCGGTATGCCGGCAGATGTCAGCTCCACCTCGATCGCACGGGAGATGGCGGCCGGCACCCGGATGAGCCCTTCGGGCCGCTCGTCGGTTTCGGGGATTCGTGACAGGTCTGACGCAGTCGTCAGGATGGGTATGGGTCGGGTGTGGGGAACCGCCCATGGGATGCCTCCGATACCGATGACCTCTCGGACGTCGAACTCGGCAGCGAGGATCGCGACCGACTCCACGAACCGCCGCCAGCGCAGGGCAGGCTCGGTTCCGGTGAGCACGACCAGATCTCGCTCGCCGCCCGTCACGGCGGTCATGGTGACCTCGGGCCAATCGAACGACTCGATCACACCTTCCCTCAGCTCGTGCATCGGCCGTTGATCCCGGTAGTCGAACAGCTCGTCGGAATCGAACCTGATGAACGGCGACCGATCGCCCGCGATCCACGACAGGGCTCCGGTGCCGGCGGCACCGGCATCGATCCACCCATCGAACCCGACCAACAGGACCGGTGCTTCGATGTGGGGCCGTTCCAACTGTTGATACATGACTCCGAGTATGGCGGACTCCTTGCACAAGGAGTTCCTTCAGATAGATTCGTGATCCACCGATCAATCGGCATCCAATCCGGAGGGGACCGACGTGAACACGCGTCACACCACACTGCTCGCGATCATTGCGCTGGTCGTCGGCGCGTGCTCCAGCGGAGCGAGCGACACGACGGCGGCACCGACCACCACGACCGCACCCACCACCACGACCACCGCCGCACCTGATGCCGACGTCTGCACGGTGCTCAAAGTCGCCGACTTCGACCTGTCGTCTGGTATCTCCGAGATCTTCACGCCCGAGACCTTCGCCGATCCCGAGTCGGTGGACCAGGAACGGCTCGGACAGGAGTTCGCCGATGTGATCATCGAGTACTACGACACGATCGCCGAGCTCGGAGAAACGGCACCGGCCGACATCAGGAACGACTTCGCCACCGTTGCAGCCGCGGTCGAACCGTTCCAGTCCGAGCTGCGGAATCTCGAACCGGGCGGGTTCGACGGCGCGCTCGACGACTTCGCGCCCGAGGACCTGTCGACTCCGGAGCTGGAGGAGGCTGCCGGACGGATCGAGAGCTGGACGAACCTCAACTGCGACGTGGAGGTGTCCGTGGACCCCGAGAGCG